>JAEEGJ010002172.1_pt1 | contig 127278 bp, 96 predicted proteins | sample 8958761 | NCBI WGS metagenome assembly JAEEGJ01 (sample SAMN16246546, study PRJNA631951) | gut metagenome | biome: gut microbiome; feature: rumen; material: RS-attached | host: Bos | place: Iran: Karaj | collected 2018-10
TTGTCGTAGCAGAAGTCGTGCACGGCCTTCTTCAGCTCCTCATCCTCCAGGTCGTGGGGATAGTCGCGCTTGTTGACGTCGGTGCCGAGCTCGTGCATGAGCTCCTTCTGCACGCGGCAGTGCTTCTTGATCTCTTCGTGGGCGAACTTGATGGCCTCGAGCATGTCGTGCTCGGAGACTTCGTTCATCTCGCCCTCGACCATCATGATGTTCTCCTCGGTGGCGGCGACCATCAGTTCGAGGTCGGAGTCCTTCATCTGGGAGAAGGTCGGGTTGATGACGAATTCGCCATTGACACGGCTCACGCGCACCTCGGAGACCGGGCCGCCGAACGGCAGGTCGGAAGTGGCGAGGGCGCAGGAGGCTGCCAGGCCGGCGAGGGCGTCGGGCTGGATGTCTTTCTCTGCGGAAATGAGGCTGAGCTGGACGAACACTTCCAGGTGGAAATCATCCGGCCACAGCGGGCGGATGGGGCGGTCCACCAGACGGGCGATGAGCACCTCGTAGTCGGAGGGCTTGCTCTCGCGCTTGAGGAAGCCGCCGGGGAAGCGGCCTGCGGAATAATACTTCTCGCGATAATCCACGGTCAGTGGCATGAAGTCCGTGCCTTCCTTGACTTCTTCGGCACAGGTCACGGTGGCAAGCACCATCGTGCCACCCATCTTGACTACGGCGGAACCGGCGGCCTGCTTGGCCAGCTTGCCGGTTTCGATCTCGATCACGCGGCCGTCCGCGAGTTCGATTTTCTTGTTGATTACGTTCATTGTTCTTCTATTGCGTCTTTATACGTCTTTTCATCAAAAAAGGGATGGTCCCGCCCGGGAACCATCCCTCGTCTTTTCCTATCTCGTTTATCGACGGAGACCCAGCTCCTTGACGATCTTACGGTATCTCTCGATGTCGACCTCCTGGAGGTAGTCCAGGATCTGGCGACGCTTACCGACGAGACGGAGAAGGGAACGACGCGTGACCACGTCCTTCTTGTTCTTCTTCACGTGCTCGGTAAGGTGAGCGATACGGTAGGAAAATAAAGCAACTTGACTCTCAGGTGAGCCGGTGTCCTTATTAGACTTCCCGTACTTCGCGAAAATCTCTTGCTTCTTCTCAGGCATCAAATATTCAGCCATCTTTCAGCAAAATTAAAGGGTTAATACAAACACTCTCCCCCACTGCGGGAAAAAGCGTGCAAATTTAGACAAAAATCCCGATAATCCAAAGAATTTGTCTGAAACCCCGCGCGTTATATAAAATAAGAATTGTATTTTTGTGCGCGATGAACCGATTATTTTGCTTTTTGAGCAGTTCGTTCGCCCTGCTGCTCACTGCTACTAGTATCCAGGCCCAGATTCCGCCGGAAGTCCGGACCTTCCAGGAAGCCGCCGGGGACCGCTCCGTCCTCTACCGCGGCAAACAAGCCAACCGCACTACCTTCCCGGCCAACGGGCATCTGTATTGGGAGACCCCCGAGTACGTCGTAGGTGAGATCGTATTCGACGATAAATGCTACGGTGACGTCTCCCTCAACATCGACGCCTACGCCCAATGCGCGCTCGCCCGCCTGTCCCGGGGACAGGTCTCGGTGGCCCTCCCGGCGGAGCGGGTCTCGTCCCTGACTTTCGACGGGCGCCGCTTCGTCACCGTCATCTCCGACCCGGCCGGCGTGCTGCCGGACGGCTTCTTCGAGGTGCTCGGGACAGGGCCCGAACAAGTCTACAAGCACGTCGTCAAGCACCTGAGCTCCTCCACCGTCAATGTCAACGGCAAGGCGATCGGCTACTATGACGAGAACTACAATACCAACCTGACGCGCTATTTCTCCATCTCCACCTCCTACTATTTCCGCGACCGCGACGGGCACTTCACCCGCTTCCGCACCAAGGGACAGCTGTTGCGCAAATTCCCCGACAGGCGCCGGGAGATCCGCAGGAGCCTGCGCGCCCAGGGGATCGATTCCTTTGACGTCGGCTTCGACGCCTACTGCCTCGCCATCCTCAACGAAGCCGCCCGATGAAAAGAATTCTCCTGATCCTTCTCTCCGCCCTGGGGCTCGGCGTCTTCGGCGCCGGTGCCCAGAATCTGCTCGAAGTCAAGCGCGTCGAGCTGGATTCGCTGATCCGCTTCCTGCGCAAGGAGATACGGCCGGACATCTACATCGTCCTGGACGAGGCCGAGCAGTCCACCTTCACCGTCAGCGCCCCGCGTACGGAATTCCTCGAAGCCGCTTTCGCGGCGTTGCGCGAGAAAGGCTACATCATCAGCCGCTACGAGGGCGCCAGTTTCATCCTCCACGGCAAGTCCGTGCTCACCGAATTGCCTCCCGGCTACTTCGACGACGGCAGGACCCGGCTCACCGACGACAGCGGCCTGCGCCAGTGGCTCGCCGAGCAGAGCGCCGTGGCCACTTTCCAGAACAAAGTCTATGAGATCGGCGAGACCAACGCGGGCCGCAGCGGCAAGGTCTTCGTCAGCGGCCACGTCCGCGACATCGCCAGCGGCGAACCGCTGACCGGCGTGTCCGTGTACGACGACAAGACCGGCGCCTACACCGTCACCGATGCCGACGGCTTTTACCGGCTCTCCCTGCCGGTCGGAGATAACCGCCTGAATTTCAGCGGCTATTCCCTCGACGACATGCACCTCACCCTGAAGGTCTGGGACAACGGCACGCTGGACATCGTGATGAAGGAGAAGGTCACCGCCCTGGACGGCGCCGTGGTCTCCGCCGACGCCATCTCCCGCCACCGTGACGCCAAGATCGGCCTGGAGCGTGTGCGGATGGAGGTCATCAACAAGATTCCTTCCGCCTTCGGCGAGGGCGACATCATCAAGGCCGTGCTCACCCTGCCGGGCGTGAAATCCGTGGGCGAAGCCTCCAGCGGCTTCAACGTCCGCGGCGGCGCCACTGACCAGAACCTGGTCCTCTTCAATGAGGGTACCATCTATAATCCCACCCACCTGTTCGGCATCTTCTCCGCATTCAACCCCGACATCGTCAGCGAGGTGGAACTCTACAAAAGTTCCATCCCCGCGGAGTTCGGCGGGCGCATCTCCTCGGTGCTGGACGTGCGTGCCCGCGAGGGCAACAGCAACAAGCTCGCCGGTTCGCTGGGCATCGGCCTGCTGACCAGCCGCTTCCACCTCGAAGGGCCGCTCTCCAAGGGCCGCACCACCTTCATCGTGGGCGGCCGGACCACCTATTCCAACTGGATCCTCAACCTCCTGCCCGAGAGCAGCAACTACCACGGCGGACGGGCCTCGTTCAGCGACCTCAACGCCTCGCTGACCCACAAGATCAACGACAACAACTCCATCCAGGCCTTCGGCTACTGGTCCCGGGACGGCTTCTCCTTCAACCGCGACACCACTTTCCGCTATGCCAACCTCAACGCCTCGCTGAAATGGCGCAGCCGCCTGGGCTCACGGTTCAACCTCGTGGCCGCGGCCGGCTATGACCAATACAGCGCCGACTTCGACAACGATTTCAACGAGATGTCCGGCTTCCGGATCCAGAGCGGCATCCGCCAGGCCTACCTCAAAGCCACCTTCCGCTACGACACCGAGCACGCGCACAACCTCTCGTTCGGCTTCAATGCCACCGGGTACCGCCTCTCGCCGGGCAGTCTGACGGGCCTGCACCCGGAAGCGACCCTCATCCAGTCGCGCACGCTCGATCTCCAGCAGGCCCTGGAGCCCGCCCTGTTCTTCAGCGACAACTGGGCCGTCAATCCCCGGCTCTCCCTCGAGGGCGGCATCCGCGTCAGCGGCCTGCTGGCCCTGAATCCCCGGAAATTCTATGTGAACCCCGAGTTCCGCTTCTCCGGCAAGTATTCCTTCCGGGACAACCTTTCCCTGAAGGCCGGCTTCAACACGATGAGCCAGTACATCCACCTGATCTCCAACACCTCCTCCATCTCGCCGATGGACACCTGGCAGCTCAGCAACAGCCGGATCCGTCCGCAGACCGGCTGGCAGGCCGCGACCGGCCTCTACTGGACCGTGGCCGACGGCACGGTGGACCTCTCGCTGGAAGGCTACTACAAGCAGATGGCCCACTACCTGGACTACAAGTCCGGGGCGACCCTGCTGATGAACGAGCATCTCGTGGACGACCTGGTGGAAACCTACGGCAAGGCCTACGGCGTGGAACTGATGGCCAAGAAATCCTCCGGCAAGCTGACCGGCTGGGTCTCCTACGCCTATGCCCGCACCTTCCTGCGCGAGATGTACGACCGCGGGGTGGAGACCATCAACGGAGGCAGGTGGTACAACGCCCCCCACGACAAGCCGCACGAGGTCAAACTGGTCGGCAACTACAAGTTCACCCACCGCTATTCCCTGTCGGTCAACCTTGACTACGCCACCGGCCGCCCGGTCACCATCCCGACCGGGTACTACCGCTACAGCGGCGGCTGGCGGCTCGCCTATTCGGACCGCAACGCCTACCGGATCCCGGACTACTTCCGGCTCGACCTGGCCCTCAACATCGAGCCGGGACACTACCTGAAGCAGTTCTCCCACATGTCCTGGACCCTCGGCATCTATAATGTGACGGGGCGCAAGAATGCCTACTCCGTCTTCTACTCCACGGGTGTCGGGGAGGCCGTGTCCGCCCGGATGCTCTCCGTATTCGCCTGCCCCATCCCCTACCTCAACCTCAATCTGAAGTTCTGATGGCTCCTAAGCATATACTCCGCACCGCAGCCCTGCTCGCCCTCCTGCTGACGACGGCCTCCTGCATCTATCCCTTCCATCCGGATGTCGTGAGTTCGGACCGCCGCCTGGTCATCGAAGGCGACATCCACCCCGGGTCCACCAGCACCTTCCTCTTCTCCCGGGTCTATCCGATCGGGGTTTCGGAATCCATCAAGATGCCCGAATTCACGGGCTACATCGAGGCTGAGAACGGCGGAAAACTCCTGCCGATGGACGAAGCGGATCTCTCCGGCGTCGACCAGGCATTCCGCTCCAGCGTGTCCGCCCTGACCTTCGACACCCGCAGCCTCGACGAGAATACCCGCTACCGCGTCCATTTCGAGACGCCCTCCACCGGGGAGGTCTTCGAGACAGAATGGATCGAGCCCTGCTCCGCCCCGGTCATCGACGACCTGACCTACATCCTCGATGATCAGCGCCAGGAATTGAACGTCGCCCTGAGCATGCATTGCCACGGGCACCACTACTTCCGCTGGACCTACGACGAGGCCTGGGAATACACGGCTCTCCTGTACGCCACCCACTATTACGATCCCGAAGTGGCCCGCGCCACCCGCCGGCCCCGCGAAGGACTCATCCGGTTCCCCGCCAACGAGAACACCTATTACTGCTGGAAGGAGTACTACTCCCCGGAGATCCGCATCTTCAACACGGTCGAGCAGACGGAAGACCGCTTCGTGGACCTGGAGTTCCACCGCGTCCCGGCCGCGGACCAGCGGCTGTCGGTCCTCTACCGGCTGGACGTCCGCCTGGAGGCGATGACCGAGGAGGCCTACCTGTACTGGAAGAACATCGAGGACAACTCGCAGAACCAGGGCACGATCTTCTCCCCGACCCCGAGCCAGATGGCCGGCAATATCCGCTGCCTGTCCGACCCCGACCTCCCCGTACTCGGCTACATCGGCGCGGCCCGGCAGGCCGAGGCCCGGATGTACTACGACAATTCCCTGGAACACTTCTGCACTCTGCGCAGGCTCGTGCGGGAAGACGACGTGGAGGAAATCACCCCCGGTGATTTCCAGGAATACTACGAGAAGAACGGCTTCCTCCCGCAGACCATCAATGTCGATCCCATGACCGGCGCCGAAGTCTACGTGTGGGCCTCCCGCACCTGCGTGGACTGCCGGCTCGCGGGCGGCACCAAGAACAAACCCGCCGACTGGCCCAACAACCACTATTAGCAAGCGATGAAAAGACTCCTGATACTGCTTTCCCTCTGCCTGACCGCACTCCCGCTGAGCGCGCAGCAGCGCGTACGCGAACGGGTCTACGTGTCCACCGACCGGGACGTCTATGTGGCCGGAGACGCCGTGTGGATGTCGGCCTGGTGCCTGAATGCCGCCACGGGCCGCTACTCCACCCTCAGCAAGATCGCCTATGTGGAAATCCATTCCCCGCAAGGGCTGGTGCACACCGCCAAGATCGCTCTGGACCACGGGCGCGGCGCCGGGCGTTTCTTCCTGCCCACCGCGCTTCCGACCGGCAACTACCGCCTGTTCGCCTACACCCTCCTGGGCGCCTCCGAAGAGGGCTTCGATGCGCTGACCGGCGCGCGGACCTTCTCCGTCTTCAATACCTTCACCACCGACCGCTCCCCGGAAGGGGTCGGGATCGTGGAACACGCTCCCGCGGCGCCCGCCCGCCAGACGGCCGGCGCCCTCTCCATCCGCACCGGCGGCTCCGCCTCCAGGTCCTCCGCCACGCAGATCAGCGTGACCAACAACGGGACGCAGACGGTCCGCTTCCAACTCGGCGTGCACCACGCAGACGGCATTCCCGCCCCTGCGGGCCTGGGAATCACCGATTTCGTGGACGGGATCCGCAGGCTGCCTGCGCAGGGGCGTTTCTCCCCCGGGGTCATCCCCGAATACGAGGGTGAAATCATCCGGGCCCGCGTGAGCGGCCTGGACGCCGCAGGGATGCAGGACCTGATCTACAAATACGCCTTCATTTCTTCCCCGGGCGGCGGCGAAAACATTTATTCAGAATCCATCTCCGAAGACGGCCGGGCCACCTTCTTCACCGATAACATCTACGGAGAGCGGGAAATGTTCCTGGAGATCGAGGGCATCGGACGGGACAACGTCTGCCACCTCGAGCTCGAGAACCCCTTCCTCAACCTGGACGCCGGGCAGATTCCGCGCCTGGAGATGAGCGGGGACTATGCCTCCGCCCTGCGGCTGCGCAGTCTCGGAATGCAGCTCGAGAAGAATTTCGACGCCGACACCCTCTATACCGCCATCCCGGTCCGCCGGCACCTGGTCTTCGACGAACGGGACCGTACCCGCTACATCCTCGACGACTACACCCGCTTCCCGGTGATGGAGGAGGTCTTCATCGAGTTCATCCCCGAACTGCGGGTCCGGCGCGTGGACGGGAAACGCGAATTGCAGGTACGCGTGGTGGACCTGCTGGGTAATTATTCCTTCCCGCAGGGAGCGGCTCTCGTCCTGCTGGACGGCATCCCCGTGCTCGACCACGAGAAGATCATCGGCTACGACCCGCTGCTTGTCGACCACATCGACATCTACCAGGACTCCTATTTCCTCGGGGCCCGCAACTTCAACGGCGTGGTCAACTTCGTCACCTACAAGGGCACCCTCCCCTCGATGCAGTTCGAAGACAACGTGCGCATCGTCGATTTCCAAGGCTGCTCGCTGCCCCTCGCCTATACCTGTGCGGGTGTCGGGAGCGACTACCCCGACTACCGCCAGACCATCTGGTGGCATCCGCTGCTCACCCTCGAGCCCGGCGAGACCCTCACCCTGGAATGCAAAACGCCCGCGTACGGCGGACGTTTTGAAGCGGTGGCGGAAGGGATGGACGACGGCGGCGAAGCCGTCTCGGCCTTCGCTACGCTGGACGTTCGATAAGCGGCAGGCCGCGGCTGCGCAGCAGCACATTGTAGCGGTCCAGGACCTCCTCCACACAATCCTCCCAGGAGCGCACGATGCTCTTGGAAGCCTGCAGGCCTACGCGGTGCACACGCGCTGGGTCGTGGATCAGTTCACGCAGCAGCGCGGCCATCCGCTCCGGGTCATTCTCCACCAGGAAGCCGTTCTCGCCATCCCGGAGGATGGTGGAGGCGGTGGCGTCCCGGGCCATCACCGAAGGGCTGTGAAGGGCCGCCGCTTCGCGCACCACGAGCGGGGCGTTGTCGTACAGCGACGGGAAGAGGAACAGATCCGAGGCGGCGTAGTAATCCGTCAGTTTCGAGCGGTCCGTGATCGAGCCCACGAAAGTTACCTTGCCGTCCAGGCCACGCTCGGAGACCAGTTCGCGCATGCCCTCGGCGGCATAGCCCACGCCCACGAAATACATCCGGAAGGGGATGTCGGGGATGCGGGCGAGGCTCTCGATGATCAGCCGCGGGTTCTTCTCCCAGATGTGCTGGCCCACAAAGAGCATCACGAACTCCTCCGGGGCGATCCCCAGGCGCCGGCGGGCTTCCACAAAATAACTCTCCGGATAGTCGTCGACGAGGTCGGAACCATTGTCCATCACCTCCACGTGCCCCTTGAAGCCATATTCGCGGATCACGTCCACCACCGACTCCTGCGGCACCCAGACCAGATCGGCGCGTTCGTAGAAATCGATGATCTGGTCGATGACCATATCCACCGCCAGTTTGGGCATCACCCGGGCGAAATCGTCGCGGTATTTGGAGTGGAAGGTGGCAACGAGCGGGACTCTCTGCAGGCGGGCGATGCGCATCGCCGCCATACCGGAGGCGAAGGGGCAGTGCGCGTGCAGGATCTTGAAGCGCGTCGTGGCGATCTTCGCGAGGAAGGTCGGGTCGATCTCCGCAATGCCCGTCACATACGGGTGGCGCATGGGGACGGGAATCGAGAAATAATCGAAGACCTGATAATCGAGCCGGCTGTAATCCGTGCCCGGCACGTTGGGCGTGACCACGCAGACCCCGCCCACCTTCTGCTGCATCCAGCGGGCATAATTCTGCATGCACACGGACACCCCGTCCATAACGGGCGGGAACACGTCGCAGAACAGGCCCACATTGGCCTTCTGCGGAGAAAAGATGGTCGGACGGTCCATTATTCGGCTTCGGGCACAGCTTCCGGAGCCGGAGTCTCCACCTGCTCCACCGGCTCGGCCTTGGGCTTGCGTTCAATGCCCATCCACTTCAGATTATTGGTAAAATAGCCGACACAGAAAGCGACCACCGCCAGGAAGATCAGCCAGCGCAGGCACTTGCGCCACCAGGGCGTGTGCTTGACATACGGATCCTTGAGCTTGAGTTTCGGATACTTGGCCACGCTGGTGAGGGTCTTGCCGAAGAGGATGTTCACGAGGACCTGCGAGTTGACGGCCCAGCCGTTGGCGTTGAGCACCGGACCGAGGTTGCGCTTGCGCAGCTTGCGCCAGGCGATGAAGCAGGACGGACCCGAGATGATGAGCAGCACCGCGGCGATCACGATGAGCCACTGCCACCAGGTCATGCCCTTGATGGCCGTGCCGATCAAGGCCAGGGCGCCGCCGATGCCGGCAATGGCCAGGCCGATGGCGGCGGCGATGCCGGCGAACTTGCCGACGTCGAACGGCTGCTTGGCACCGGCGGGGCCGGCGTCGGCCGTGGTCTGGAGCTTCGTCAGCGCGGCGGCATCCTTGTCGGCCGCACTCTTGTCGATCTTGTCGGAAATGAAGCGGGCCACCTTGCGGTATGGAGCCCAGAAGGCTTCCTTGACGCTGATCGGATTCTCGACCACCTTGGTGATCACGGCATCCCAGTCGCCTCCCTCGAGATCGTAGAAGAGGCCGTTCTTGCCCGGCCGCAGGTCGCGGGTATGACCGTCGGTCATCACGGCGACGATGTCCATCGTGGCGGCCTTGGTCTTGGAGGTGCACTTGCAGTAGAGCAGGAACATCCCGCTGAGCTTGGGCATATCGCCGTGGGCCCCCATGTCGGAGACCTTGATGCAGAGGTCGCAGCAGCGTTCGTCGATATAGAGCTTGCCCACCTCGAAGATGCCGCGGGTACCGTCTGCGCGCCCGTAGAAGTCAGTGAAAATCACGTAGTTGCGGAGCAACTTGGCAAAGTCGCGGTAGCAGAGCATCAGCTTCTTGACGTCATCGATCGAGGCGGCTTCCTGCTCAAGGGCCTTGTCGGCGTCGACCAGGGCGAGCAGTTCGGCCTTGCGGTCGGCCTTGAGCAGCGCCTTGACTTCGTCCAGGCCGAGGGCCTCGACGGCTTCGCCCTTCTTCGCGCCCTGCCAGGCGCAGTAGGGACCGAACTTGGCGAGTATGTCCGCCCACTGCTTCTCGGAGAGGGTCTTCGCCCCGGGGGCATCCACGTCGAGCACGAGGGCTTTCAGGGTGGCGAAGGCAGCCTGCCAGGCAGGGTTGACGGCATCCAGCGGCAGGAGCGCATCCTCGTTCGGGCGCGCCAGCGGATAAGTGGCGATCTCTTCGCCCTGCGTGGCGAGGTTCTTTTCGCTGATGGCGCCGACCTTGTCGGCCGACACGTCCACGGCCGGAGCGATGGACGCATCGAAGCGGATCAGCTTGCAGCGCATGAAGAAGTCGGCCACCTTGTCCTTCACCGCCTCGCAGGCGGCGAGGGCGGCGGCGGTATTGTCCCCGTAGGGCAGGATCGCGGCCTGGTCGGCCGCGGCAGCATCCTGCCAGGCGGCATAGTCGGACAGCGCTGTGTAGAAGGTCTCGATCTGCTCGGCCGTGACGCCAGGCTCTCCGCTGCGGTCGGTGGTCGGGCCGATCTTCTCGGCAATCGTCGCGATGAGCGGCTTCAGGGTCTCGTCCTCGGCGGAGGCCTGCGTGATGACGCCGTCACCGTTGAAGCGGGTCTTCGCGAAGATGGCCACGCTGTCGGCGGCTTCGTCCACCGTGATCTCGTCCTTCTCGAGACCGAGGTTCGAGAGGATCTGCTTCGCGGAATTATAAAGTTTCTGTCCGGCTTCGCATTCCGTATTGATACCGTCGAGTTTCAGTACGCTCTCCCCTTTGAGGATGGCGTCTTTGTCCTTGACCACGGAGGTCAGCCACTGGGCCGCCGCCACGACCTCGGCCACGCGGACGCGGCCGTCGCCGTCGGTGTCGATGAGGGAGAGGGTCCGCTCGTCGATGGCGAGGTCCCTGGTCGGACAGCTGAGAACCGTCCAAAGTTTCTGGTCAAGTTCGCCGAGGTGGGCGATATCCTCGCCCGAGGTGATGCCGACCCTGGCCACTCCGCCGAGGGAGCAATACTGCCAAGGATAGCCGGTGTTTTGTTTCTGTGCCATAATTGATGTGTTTTGTACAAAGATACAAAATTTCATTCCTTTTCGCTAACTTTGCGAAAAAGCAGAAACACCATGAAAGCCGCCCGCCATATTCTCCTTTCACTGTTCGTCCTCGCCGCCCTGGGCGCCTGCCAGAGCCGGACCTTCGCCGACGAATATCCCGCTTGGAATATTTTCAGCGCCGCTTCGATCGATATTCCCGAATCGGAAGGACAGATCGTGGTAGACGGCGCTGCCGTCCTGGCACTCATCCGGGACGGAGTACCTGCGAGCACGAACTTCACCCCGACCACCCTCGTCTCGTTCTTCGACGAGAGCGGCGCGTCCTACCTGCTGCTCTTTTCCGCGGACAGGCGTTATTTCCAGTTGGACGATAAAGTCTGGCGCCTGAGCCGGCGTCAGGCCGAGGCCGTCAACAAACTCATTTGATTTCTTCCGCCGGGGCTTCGGCCGCCGGCTCTTCCGGGCGGATCACCGCGAGCACCTGGGCGGCGATGGCTTCCATCCCGGCGATGGTGGGGTGACCTTCCTGGACGGCGATGTCGTGCAGTTGGATGTACGGCACCCCGAAATGCTCGCAGATCTCCCGCGTGGAAGAAGTGATGTCCTCCCGCAATCCCTCGCCGATGATGTAGTAGATCTCCGCGTTGGGAAGCCGGGACTGCGCCTCCTCCAGCAGTTTCGCCAGGGCCGGCCGGTAGGTATACAGGTCCGGAAGCGTGATGTCCTCATACTTGAACTCCCCGACCGGGACCCCCGCCCAGCTGTCGTTGATACAGCCGAAAATCAGCAGGATGTCCGGACTGCCCACGCGCGGCAGGCGCGTGATGAAGGACCGGTCGCTGTAGTCGGCCTGGTTGTAGCCGGTGAAGGAAACGGTGGCCCCGCTGAAGGAATCGTTCTTCTCCAGCAGGTAGCCCCCCTCTTTGATGACCTTCCACCACCAGGTCTGGCGTACGCTCGTGACGTCGGTGCGGGCCGTGCTGCCCGTGTACCAGATGGCATTGCCCTCGGGGATATAGCCGATGAAGGTGGAATACGAATCGCCCAGGATGGAGATCCGCTGGCGCGGGACGCCCGCGACCGCGGCACTGCAAAGCAGGATGCCCAGCATCAGGCAGGAGATGATTTTACGCATAATTGAAATGATTTATCGGTTGAACTCGCCGAAGTACTCCTGGTCGCGCTTGACCTGCTCAAGTTCGGCCTTGTGGTCCTCGATGGACTTCTGGTTGGTATCCCAATAGTACGGGAGGAGCGGCGCCTGGACGCGCTGCGTGCGCACTTCGTCGGCGAGGAAGCGGTCGGTCGAAGGAAGGCTCTCGAAGCTGAGTTCCGCCGGGGTCGGGGCCAGTTCGCCGCCGAACTGCACCCGGGCCCGGACGGTGATCTTGCCGGGCTTGCCGGTGGCGCGGATCAGCACGGGCGCGGTGCCGAACTCCACCTGCCGGGGATTGGCCTGGATGCGCTCGTCGCCCACGATCTCCCCCTCGCCCTCCACTTCGAAGACGATCACTTCCTTGGCGAGGTCGCGGACTTCGCCCTGCTTGTCCGTGATGGAGGCGATCACGGTCACGATGTCGGAGCCGTTCGCCGTAAACGGCAGGCCGGCATCATCCACCCGCAGGCGCACTTCGTACGAGCGGGCGGAGGGTTTGGTCGTGTACGTAGCCACGACCTTGCCGCCGATCAGACCCTCGGCCGTCACCGTGAGGGTGCCGTCGCGGTTGATGCGCCGCAGATCGTGGAAAGAATAGGCGTCCTTGAAGACCACCGGGGCGCTGGGCATCGCGTAATCCTTGCGGTTGACCTCCTGGTAGAGCGTATCCCGGCCGTACATCGTCAGGCGCACGGCGTCGCAGTTGGTGAACACCGTCACGTCCGGGCCGGAGAAGGGACCGAACTCGTGGGCGATATAGACCATCGGGCCGGAAGTGACCAGCGGGGAGGTCGAGCGGAACGCGGCCGCCTGCTGCGAGACGAACATGTAGTAAGAATACTTCGGCTGGCGGAAGGCATCCATGATGCCGCCCCAGAAGGGATCCGGATGGTAGCCGCGCTGGTGGTCGAAAGAATGCCACAGGCACCCGCCGACATGCTGCGCAGGCATCCCGGAGAGCATGTCGTAGTCGATGGAATTGTGCTGGTTGGCATAATGCATCGCCTGGATGAGCATCGCTCCCTCACCCCAGCTGCGCGAGGCGCGGCTCAGCGAGTTGTGGTGCTCCCAGTTGTCCACGTAGTCGCCCCACTCGCGGGTGAAGGTGCTCTGCGGGATCTCCATCTGCGGACGGCGGCTCATCGCGGCCGCCCCGCCGGGCCGGAAGGCCCCCGGAGGCATGCCGTAGAGCACGTCATAGAGCCCGGCGACGCCCTGGCTGCCGGCATCCGCCGCGCAGAAGCAGCCCGGATAGGGGTACTCCGTGTGGACGGTATTGTAGGTGCGCTCCGCGAAATCGGCCGGATAGTGGGTCTCGTTGAGGATGGGCTCCCACATCAGCACGCTCGGGTGGTTGCGGTCTCGCCGGACCATCTGGCGGATGTCGTCATAGACGTGTTCGGCGAAAGCGGGGTCCTCGTTCCAGAACTGCCAGCCCGGCGTGGCCACGATAATGAACATGCCCAGCGCATCGCAGGCATCCATGAAAGAAGGATCCTGCGGATAATGGGCGGAGCGGATGATGGTGCAGCCGGCGTTGCGGAGCAGGACGGCGTCCCGCCAGGTCAGGTTGTTGGGCATCGCGTTGCCGATGTAGGCGAAGTCCTGGTGGCGGTTCACGCCCATCAACTTCCCCTCATAGGGCTTCCCATTCAGCCAGAAGCCGTCCTTGCCGCGGAATTCGATGCTGCGGATGCCCGTGCGGGTCTCCAGGCCGTCGATCACGGTCTTGCCGGCAAGCAGCCGGGACTCCACGCCGTACAGGCGCGGGGTCTGCGGGGTCCAGAGCGCGGGCTGTTTCACTTCCAGCCGCTGGCTCACCTTGCGGGAGGCGCCGGCGGGCAGGTTCACCCGCGTGACGGCCTCCTTCACCACGGCGCCGTCCAGGGTCAGGCGGGTCTGTACCGTGATGCTGCGTGCCTTGGGCAGGTCGTTCTGCACGTCCGCCTCGACCACGACGACCGCCCGGCCCTCGGAGACTTCCTCGGAATGGACGAACACGCCGCCGCCCGCCTGCTTGTCCACCAGGTTGGGATCGGTGATATAGGTATCTCCGGTGGCGATCAGCCAGCAGTCGCGGTAGATGCCCCCGTGGTAGGTAAAATCCAGCACGTCCTCGGGCTTGCCCGGCGGATAGGACCCGTCATCGCTGTTGTCGGCGCGTACGGCGATCACCACGCTCCTGCCGACCGGAATGCCCGCCTCCTGCAGGTCCAGCACCACGGGCAGGTAGCCGCCCGTATGCTTCCCGACGGAACGCCCGTCGACGAAGATCTCGCTGCGGCCCATGATGGCCTCGAAATGCAGGAACAGCCGCCGGCCGTCGAACTCCGGCCCGAGGGTCACATGCTTGCGGTACCAGGCGGGGCCCTGGTAGTTGCGGCAGCCGCTGCCCTCCGCCCCGATCAGGGCGACGGTGTGCGGCAGGTTCACAAGTTCCCAGCCGCTGTCGTCGAAGGAGGGTGCCTCCGCTCCAGCCGCATCCCCCTGCAGGAAACGCCATCCGGTATTGAAATTGAAGACTTCCCGCCCGCTGTCGGGGAGGGAGAAGAATCCCGCCGTGCTGCTCTGCTGGGCGAAAAGGACGGTGGCGAGCAGCAACGCGGCGGCCGACAGGGCGGCCGACAGAAAGAATCTTTTCATATCCAGGATATTGTTGACAGACAAAAATAGTATTTTTTGTCCATCTTTTTTTTCTTTCTCTATTTCCGCCCTCCGTTATTTCCAGTAAATTTGCATAAAACACAATACTGCCCACTATGAAACGCAAGTTTATTCTCCATCTGGGAGCCGTTTTGCTCTTCTGCCTGCTCTCCGCCTGCGGTACCAAGCCCCAAGAGAGCGGCACCACGCCTCCGGAAGAAAGCACCACCCCCGGGGACCTTCGCAAAATCCTCATCGGCGGGGACATTTCCGAATTGACCTATGTCGAGCAGAACGGCGGCAAATATTATATGGACGGGCGCGCACAGGACTGCATCAGCATCTTGAAGCAGGGCGGCTTCAACATCGTGCGCCTGCGGCTCTACAACGACCCCGGCAATCCCGACTTCACCCCCTCCTGCCGCCTTCCGAAGGGCATCGAGGACGAAGCGGACATCCTCTCCCTGGCGAAGCGCGCCAAGGCGGCCGGGATGCAGATACAACTGTCCTTCCACTACAGCGACTACTGGACCAATGGAGGCAGGCAGGACAAGCCCCACGAATGGGCCACCCTGGACTACCCCGCCCTCAAGCAGGCCGTCTATGACTACACCTTCAAGGTGATGAAGGACATGGCCGCGCAAGGAACGTCCCCGGAATATGTCTCCCTGGGCAACGAAATCCAAGCCGGGATTCTCTTCCCGGACGGGAAATATGACAAGCCCGCGCAGATGTGCGAATTGCTGAACGCCGGGGCCAGGGCGGTACGCGCGGCGGATCCCGCGTCCAAAATCATCCTCCACCTCGACGACGGGGGCAACGTGGATAAATACAACTGGTTCTTCGACCTGATGAAGACCTACAACGTCGATTACGATGTCATCGGGACCTCATACTACCCCTACTGGACCAAGAAGACCGTCCAAGAATTCACCAGCTTCGCCACCACGGTACTGGAGCGCTACCCGGGCAAGACCATGATGGTGATGGAAACGGGTTATGCCTGGAATCCCACCCGTCCGAACGGGTATGCCGGCCAACTGAAAGACAACGGTCCCTATGCCGATATGACCAAGCAGGGGCAGAAAGCTTTCATGGAGCAGCTGATCGCGGGCATCCGCAGCAACCAGCGCATCCTCGGATTCCTGTACTGGGATCCCATCTTCATCGACGTCCCCGGCATCGGCTGGGAACTCGGCGGGGAGAATGTGGTCAGCAACACCACCCTCTTCGATTTCCAGGGCAACGCCCTGCCCGTCTTCGAGGCCTTCAAGCAATAAAATCCATCCGATATGACAAGACAGCTCCTCCTCTCCGCCGCTGCAGCCCTCCTCTGCCTGGGCGCCGCGGCGCAGTATCTCCCCGTCGAGTCCAACCCCTATGGGGAGCGCCCCGTGATCGTGCCCGTGCCGACGACGGTCGCCGGCCTGGCGGAGAATGTCGTGACCCTGCCCGCCGCCTGGGAGCGCACGCAGGTCCCCGGGAGCGGAGCCTCCCTGCTCACGCAGCGGGTCGGCATCCCGGCCGCTTTCGCGGGTAAACGGATTATCCTGCGCTTCGACAACACCACCCAGTCCGCCCGCCTGGAGGTGAACGGCCGTTTCGTGCGGGATTACTGGGGCGCCTGCGGCGCCTGGACGGCGGACATCACGCCTTTCGTGACCCCGGGGCAGGAGGCCCTGGTCAGCGTCCGGCTGGAGCGGAGCGAGGGCCTGGGCGCTTTCGTGCGCTTCCAGCCCGCCATCCGGGAGGCCCGACTCTTCGCCGTGCCGGAGCAGTACCTGCAGCGCGTGCGCTTCACCACCGACTTCGATACGGCCTACCGCGACGCGGAGTTGGAGGTCTGGGTGAAGGTATCGAAAAGCGGAGGCGGAAGCCTGCGCCTGAGCGCCACGGGGCCGGACGGCCGGAAACTGTCCCTCTCCCCCGCGACCGTCCGCCTGCCCGAAGGCCTGGAGGAATTCAAATACAAGGTCAAGGTGAAGGGGCCCCGCCCCTGGGATGCCGAGCATCCGAACCTTTATGATCTGACCCTCAACCTGTTGGATAGCAAAGGCAAGCTGACCGAGACCCTCACGCAGCCCTATGGCTTCCGCGAGGTCGAACTCCGGGGCGAGCGGATGTTCGTCAACGGACGGGAGGTCAAGTTCCGCGGCTTCTGGGGCGGTGATTCGCCCGAGCGGCTGCGGGCGCTCAATGTCAACCACACCCGGCAGAAATGGGTCACGGAAAGGTATCTGGAGCAGTCAGATGCTCTGGGCCTGTATGTGCTGGACGAGAATGCGGTGGACTTCGCCAAGTTCGGGGCGGAGGTGGATCCGCAGTACGCGGGGCAGTGGCTTGCGCTGATGGAAGAAAAGCTCGAGCGCGACTGGAATCACCCCTCGGTGGTAATGTGGGGCCTGGGCAACGAGTCTTTCCACGGGCCCAATGTGCTCGCCGCGCATAAGTATATCAAGGCCGAGGATCCGCAGCGGCCCACGATGTTCAGCTGGGCTAACCGCATCGGCCCGGACGAGGAACTCCCCTACGATATCTACAGCTATCATTACGCCGCCGGCGGGGCGGACCTTGCCGACTACGGCGTATCCGTCTGGCATTCCCCTTCGCTGGTGCAGGCGCGCCCGCAGCGGCCCGTGATGCCGGTGCTGGTGGACGAAGCCACCCACGTGTGCATCTCCACGGACGAGCTGATCCGCGATCCGGGGGTGCGCAATTTCTGGGGAGAAAGTATCCGGGAGGCCTGGGAGCGGGTCTGGACGACCGACGGCTCGCTGGGCCTGGACCAGTTCGGCCTGTACCGCTACCTGCCGGAGAACACCCCCGAGATCTGGCACTTGCGCAAGGCCTATTCGCCCGTGCGCATCGCACGGCGCGACTACGACCTGCCGGCACCGGGCGAGCCGCTCGTGGTGGAAGTGGAGAACCGCTTCTGCCACACCGACCTTTCCGAGCTGAGCATCCGGTGGAAGACTTCCGCCGGGGGCGGGAGCCTGCGCGGGCCCGCGGCGCCGCCCCGCGGCACGGGGCTGCTCCGCATCCCGGCGAAAGATCTGCATCCGAGTGATACCCTGGAACTCAGTTTCACGGATCCGCGCGGGGTGCAGGTGGATGAATACCGCCTCTGCGTCGGCGCGGAGCCCTTCCGCCTCCCCGCCCCCGCATCCTTTGCGCCGAGCCTGGAGCAGGATGCACGGCAGGCCGTGATCCGCGGACGTGATTTCGAGTTGCGCTACAACAAATATGCGGGACAGATCACTTCGTTCGTCTATAAGGGCGAGACCCTGCTCACGGGCGGGCCGCACCTGCAATTGCTGCGTTCCGGGATCGATGTCGGGGAGTATTGGCCGCAATCGAGCCGCATCTACCTGGAAGGGAACGAGGCCGTCATCGACATCGACGCCATCTATTCGCCCATCCCGGTCTTTTTCCGCCTCCGCATTGATGGCGAAGGGATGATGAGCGTGCAGTACACCGTGAAGCGCCTGCCGCACCCTGCGCCGGACAGCATCATCCTGCCCTGGAACGGGACGGATGTCGGCGGTTTCAGCGAGGTGGGGGTGAAGTTCACCCTGGCTCCCGCGGCGGAGCGGTTGTGCTGGGAGCGGCGGGGCTTGTGGAGCGTGTATCCCGAGGATCATATCGGGCGGGAGCGGGGCACGGCCTTGCGACACGCGCCGGAGGGGGCTTCGGCCTGGAAGGACTGGGAGACCGATCATTATTGGAACGATATGCACTGGTCCATCAGCAATCCGTCCCGGCAGGAGGCTTCCACCAATGATTTCCGTTCGAGCAAGGAGTATTTCCGGACGGCTAGCGTATGGTTCGGCAGGGCCGCTGGCATCGAGGCCCTCTCCGAGGAGACGGATGCCATCCGGCTGGAATCCTCCACCCCCGACGGACCCGTGACGATGATCATCAACAACCTCTGGAACTACCCCACCCTGGGCATCGGCAACTGGATGAAGCCCGCCATCACCCTCCCCGACGGCTACACCAACACCATCCACCTCCGCCCGATAGGACGGGAGCGCTGACGACAAAAAGAAAACCCGGACCGATCGGCCCGGGTTTTCTATAGATAAGACACGTACTATTTCTGCGGTCCGTCATAGTCGGGACGGGTGTATATTGCTAGTGCTATTATATACCACAAAGATGCAAAAAATGGCTAAAATGTCACGGTCAATTTGTATTGCGGGACGATTTTTACCTCCCGGATGTCCAGTACCGGACCCCCGGAAAGTTCGGGTATGACCTCGGGCGGAAGTGTCCCCAGGAACGGCGCCCGGGCGCTGAGCGGCCGGAAATAGAAGCCCAGCGGCTCCTGCTGCATCCCGGCCCGGAAGCGGTTCAGGCCGATGAGCCAGTCCCCGCCCTGCCAGAGGTTGTCCGCAACGACGCGGTTCTGCAGGAAACCGATGGCCACGTCCCCGGTATAATCCAGCCGGAGGAAATACTCCTGCACGGAACCGGAAGGGGCCTCTTTGAAGTCCACCGTCAGGCGGCGGGCCCCCACTTTCTTCGTCTCGAAACGCGGGCTGACGGCCGGTACGGAAGCCTCGTGGGTACTGGGCTTCCCGTCGGCGAAGACGGTGTAGCGGAACCGGGGCTCACCCAGCGAAAGAAGCGTCACGCGAGCGTCATCCTCCGGCACCACGGTCGCATCCGTGAAGAGGATCTTGTCGCCGATCTTGAGCGCCTGCTCGGCCTGCTCCCGTGTGAGGGTGGTCACGCGGATGCCTTTATACTTGAAGGTGCTGCCCAAGCCCGGGACCGGACGGAAACGGCGGCCTCCGGCGAAGCAGTATTCGGTCGGCATCCCTTCGGGGGCAAAGAAGAAATACTGGTTCCCCAGCTGCATCAGGGGCTGTGCGGTGGCATATTCCAGCACGGCGCTGCCCATCCGGAAATTCAGCGGGAGGATGGCCGCAGCGTCCTTCGCGAGCTCGACGGGCACGCGGAGGGTACGGCCGCCCAGTTTAATGTCAACCCGGGCGCGCTGGGCGTGGCGGCCGTCATCGTGATCCTGGAAATTGACCAGGAACAGGAAACCGCTCTCCCCGTCCGTGCGCAGGGCGAAGCGCAGCGCATCGCGATCCTCCGGGGTCAGGCGCTCCCAGCCTTCCGGCAGGACGGTCTCCATCGGAGCGAGGCGCCCGCCGAAGTCGGCGAGGAAAGCGTGCAGCAGCCGCAGTTTGCGATAGACCGGCTTCTCGAGGCCGTATTCCCCGAGCGGCGCCTGGAAATCGTAGCTTACCTTGGGGTTGGCGTCGCTCAGGAAATCCGTCCCGGCCCGATTCAGCGGAGACGTGCCGCCCTGGTACATATAGTAGCCGATGGCATTGGCCCCGCTGCCCAGGCAGCGCACGATCATCGCCTCCGCGCCCTTGGGATCGATCACCGGGCGCTTGTCGTAGATGATCTGGATGCCGGCCCCCATCTCCACGCTGAAAGAGGGATAGTCCTCCGGGTTATAGCGTACCGGGGCATAGTCCGGCTGTTTGTGGAGATCCTTGAAGAGGCAGAACTCGCTCTTGGCCCCGGGATCGCCCCAGACCGGATAGGGATAGCCGGCCGTGACGGGGATGCCGTCATAGCCGAGCACGGCCGCATTGCCCCAGCCCGTGGCGGTGTAGATCGGGGCGATCATGCCCCGGTCTTTGGCCATCTGCAGCAGGGTCCGCATGTGCAGGTCGCCGAGTTCGGCAGTGGTAATCTGCTTGTCCTGCACGCTCACGCCGACCATCGTGATGGAGGCGTCGTAGGTGGCGGTGGTCAGATCCCCCTCCTCGAGGGGATAGCGCAGCGCCCAGCTGGCGGCCGAGTGCTGGTGTTCGTTCTCGACCTGGATGCCGATGATCGGGCCCCCGTCGCGGTAGTACAAGCCCCGGATCTGCGCGGCGATCTGGTCATAGAGCAGGCCGGTGTAGTGCAGGTAGTTTACATCGTTGGAACGGACCTCCAGGGGCTTGGTGAAGAGCCAGTCCGGCAGGCCGCCGTTGCGCATCTCCCCGTGGTCGAAGGGGCCGATGCGCACGATGCTCCACAGGCCCAGTTTCCCACAGAGTTCCACGAAGGCGCGCAGGTCCTTGTTGCCGCTCCAGTCGAATTGGCCTTCCTGCTCCTCGTGGACATTCCAGAAGACATAGGTCGGCACGACCGTAACCCCGCCGGCTTTCATCTTGCGCAGCTGCTCCTCCCACTGCTCGCGGGGATAGCGGCAATAGTGGAACTCCCCGAGCACGGGCAGCACCGGCTTGCCGTCGATGGACATATAGAAACTGTTGACGGAGACGCTGCCCCCCGACGGGGAACTCCCGCCGAGGTTCAGGTGCCCCTCGCGCACAGACATTGGTTGCGCGGGGGCGGCGATCTCATAGACGGTCTGGGCGGCGGCCACGGCTCCGAGCAGGAGCAGGGCCGGCAGGAGGGCGAGGGCTCTCTTGTTCATCGGCAGGCTTTATCGGATGGTGATGTCGACGGAGGCATCTCCGACTTCGCTGGAGACGGTCAGGGTGGCCTTGCCTTTCTGTCCGCGGAAGGAACGCACGACGGCGAGGGCCTTGCCGCTGAAGAGGGCTTTCTGCGAACCCTTCAGGCAGAGGATGTCGGCGGCGTTGCCGTTGTCCACGCCGAAGAGTTCGCCCGCGCCTTCCACGCGGAAGTTCAACATCAGGTCGGCGGTCGGGACGGGCCGCCCGGCCTCGTCCACGGCCTCCACGGTGATATAGCTGAGGTCGTAGCCGTCGGCGGCAATCCGGCTCCGGTCGGGGGTGAGCCGCAGGGCGGCCGCCGGACCGGCGGTCTCACGCACGTCGCGGGCCACTTCTACCCCGTTCTTGTAGGAGACGGCCTCGATCTTCCCGGCCTCGAAGCGGACTTCCGGCCAGAAAGCGTGCAGGCGGTCAAGGGTCTTGGCGCTGCGGCCCAGGGACTTGCCATTGAGGAAGAGTTCCACCTCGTCGGCGTTGTTGTAATAGACCCAGACATCGATTTTCTCGCCGGGCGTCCAGTTCCAGTGGGGCAGCAGGTGGATCATCGTTTCCTGCGTCCACTCGGACTGGTACATGTAGTAAGGATCTTTGGGGAAGCCCGCCAGGTCCACGAAGCCGAAATACGAACTGCGGGACGGCCAGCCGAAGGCGGTGGGCTCGCCCAGGTAGTCGAAGCCGGTCCAGACGAAGGTGCCGGCCACGTAGTCGCGGTCCCGCACGGGGATCCAAGCGTTCTGGTGCGTGTCGGTCACGCTCCAGACCGAACGGCAGTTGTCGTAGGCGGTGCACTGGTTGGGGATCGTTCCCTTCATTTCCTCCTCGCTCGGCCGGGGAACGCCGGCGAAAGGGGACCAGCCGGCGATCCGGATGCCCGTGGAGGGCTGGTAGTAGATGCCGCGGCTGTTCTGCGCGGAAACGGTCTCGGAAGCCACGATGGGCATGCCCGGGAACCACACGCGCAGCGAGTCGTAGCCGTGAGGGCGGTAGTTGAGCCCGATGACATCCAGCGCGCCGCTCGTATAGAGGTTGTTGGTGCTGGAGAGCTGGTGTCCGCCGCAAGTGATGGCGCGGGTGGCATCCTGGGCCCGGATGACGTCGGCGATGTGGCGGGCGAGGGCCCGGTTGGCCTCGTTAGCCTCCGGGGTGCGTCCACCCTGTTCGGAGATCTCGTTGGCAATGCTCCAGAGAATGACGCTGGGGTGATTGCGGTCGCGGCGCACCAGGTCCGTCAGGTCACGCTCATACCACGCGTCGAAGAAACGGCCGTAGCCGCCGCGGGTCTTGCCGGAACGCCATTCGTCGAAGGCCTCGTCCATCACCAGCAGGCCCCGCTCGTCGCAGAGGTCGAGCAGGTCCGGGGTAGGCGGATTGTGGGCGGTGCGGATGGCATTGACTCCCGCCGCCATCAGGATGTCCAGCTGGCGCTCCAGGGCCCGGTGGTGCACGGCGGTGCCGATGCAGCCCAGGTCGTGATGCAGGCAGACGCCATACAGTTTGACGACCCGCCCGTTGAGCAGGAAGCCCTTGTCGGCATCCCATTCGGTGCTGCGGATGCCGAAGCGGGTCGTGACCCGGTCGGTCACCTTCCCGCCCACTTTCAGGGTGGTCTCGACACTATACAGATAGGGATCGGTGATGTCCCAGCGATGCGGGTTGGGGATGAGGATGGTCTCCCCGTCCGTTCCCTTGGCGACAACCCGCCCGCGGGCGTCCAGGATGCGGTGGGAGACGGCGAACGGCGTCCCTTCCGGGGCGTTCACGTCCGTCCGGACCAGCACGGACGCCTGCTGATCGGAGATTTCCGGGGTGGTCACATATACACCGCCCCAGGCCACGCGCTCTTTGCCGGTGCAGACCAGGCGGACATTGCGGTAGATGCCGCAGCCGGTGTACCAGCGGCCGCTGGGCTGGATGGAATTGTCCACCCGCACGGCGATGACGTTGTCCTGCCCCACGGGGTTCAGCAGCGGGGTGATGTCCAGGTCGAAGGAACTGTAGCCGTAGGGCCGTCCCCCGGCCTCGCGGCCGTTCACCCAGATGGTGCTGTTCATATACACGCCGTCGAATTCCAGGGCCACGCGGCCTGCATCCGGGGTGCGGAAATGCTTGCGGTACCAGCCGATTCCGCCCGGGAGGGCGCCGCCGTTGACGCCGGCGGGGTTCGTGGCAGAGAATTCCCCTTCGATGCTCCAGTCGTGCGGCAGGTGCAGGGCGCGCCAGGCGCCGTCGTCAAAAGCCTGGGCCGACCACGCCGGGTCGTCTCCGAGATTGAAACGCCAGTCGAAATTGAAATCGCTCACCGTGCGGGGTGCGCCGAAGCAGCCGGTGCCCGCCAGCAGGCAGAGGGCGGAAAGGAAGCTCAGATATTTTCTCATAACCAAGTGTTATTCAGGTGGTTTACTATTCAGCCAGGCGGGCCAGTCCGTCGCGGCCCAGTTGTATCATCAGGTCGCAGTGAGCGACATTGCGCAGGGTGAGGTCTTCGTCCCAGACCGCCAGGTCGGGCAGCGAGACGGCGAAGTAGTCCATCACCACCCGGTCGCCGCGGTGTGCCTCCCCGTAGTCCAGCAGCATGCGGAACTTCTCCTCCGCTTCGGCCGTGCGGCCGAGGGCAGCGAGGGCAAGGCCCTGGTAGTAGATCTTGGCGGGCGGGGCGTCGTTGTAGTAGAGTGCCGGGACAGGCTTGAGATCGCCCTTCGCGGCCTGCTCCCAGCAGGCGCGGGCCTTGTCGGCCTCTCCGGCCCCCTGCCAGGCGCAGCCCAGGTAGTAATAGAAGTCCTGCTCCTGGGCGCCGTAGAGCTTGCCTTCGCCCAGGTGGTGGGGATATACCAGGCACTCTTCCAGCAGGGCGACGGCGTCGGCCCAGCGGCCTTCGGCCATGGCCTGTTTCGCCAGTTCCACGCGGCAGCGCTGGTACTGGGCCGGGACCTTGCCTTCGCCGCCCTCCCAGGGATGGAAGCGGTGGGCGTCGAGTTTGGTCTTGGCTTCTTCGTAGCGGCCGAGGTCGCCCAGCAGGGTGATCTCGGAGAGCACCAGGTCGTCGCGGCTCTCCACCTGGGCGCGGTGGGCCTGCAGGCGGTCGAGGCGCGCCTGGGCGGGGCTGCCGAGTTTGCGGTGGAGCTGGTCCAGTTCCATCAGGATGCGAGCATCGCTTTCGTCCAAGGCGTAGGCGCGCTCCATGGCGGCCAGGGCGCCGGCGGTGTCGTGGCGTTTGTTATACAGGACGAGGGCGAGGCAGCGCCAGGCGGCCGGGAAGGCCGGGTCTGCGGCGACGGCGCGCTCCCAGCAGGCTTGTGCGAGGTCGTATTGGCGTTTGTCGTACCAGAGGTTGCCGAGGAGCCACGCCGCCCGCGGATCGTCCCCCTGCGCAGACAACACCTCGATCGCCTCGAGCCGGTTGGGGAAAGCAATCCGCTGCTCCGTGGGCGCAGCGAGTGTGGGGCTCTCCCCAGCAAAACCGTAGCCGCCCGTGGCTTCGTGAACGGGAGGGGCCCAACCGCCAGGTTGGGAGGGATAAGCGCGAAGCGCGCAGTTTTGTCGGGGAGAGCCCCCACCGAGTGGAGTTGCGGAGCAGTAGAAGTGCCAGTAGTAGGCGGACATTTCGCTGAGGGCGTTCCGGGAGGCGCCGTGGGACCAGAGGGCGTCGGCCTCCTCGAAAAGCCCCGCCGCACACCAGTCGAGCGCGACCTCGTCGTAATTCTCCGGCTCGCCCCGCATCAGCGCGACGAACTCCTCCAGCCCGCTGCCGTCCAGCAGATACTGCACCCAGCGGCAACCATAATTGAACTTGTCGATTCGGAGCGACTCGGCAATCAGCGCGAGCGCCTCGTCCGTGCGTCCCAGGCGCCGCAGCACCGCAGCCTTGAGGGCCCGCACCTGGTGATTGTGCCAGCCGCGCCAGAGCGCGTGGTCCAGCTCGCCGAGCGCGTCCTCCCAGCGGCCCTCCAGGCAGCTGATCCGCGCACAGGCGAGATACGCCGGCTCCTGCCAGGCGGCATTCCAGGCAGCCTTGCAGAACATATCGTAGGCCTCGGACAAACGCCCTTGGTAACGCAGGCTGAGCCCCAGGTTGTAGAAAGGCTCGCCGTCGTAAGGATTGGGATTGCGCTTCTGCAGCACCTTGACCGCCGTGCGGAAATACGGCTCCGCCAGCGCGAAACGGCCCCGGCGCAGGTACCACAGGCCCAGGGCATTGTTGTTCCGGGTATCGAGCGGATCGCGCCGCAGTGCCTCCTCATAGTAATCCTTGGCGCTCCAGGTCGCGTGGCGGTACTGCTCCAGATGCAGGCCCGTCAGGTAGAGCTGCTCGCAGGTCGCGATCTCCTCCGGCTTCAGGGCCGCCTCCGCCGCCGGCGGAATCTCGGCATCGGCCGGCTCGGGATGCCAGCTCAGCGCACCGGCCCGCAGGGTCAGCTGCGCAAAAGGCACGCCCCCCGTCGGCACCACCTCGTCGAAAAGGCTCTCCGGACTCAGCACCACCTCCCGCTCGAATACGGGGGCGCCGTCCTCTCCGCAGAGGGAGATGGTCAGCTCCTGGCGCGAAGTCGCGAACACGCGGACGCGGGCCTGCCCCTCCCCGGCGGGATCCAGGTTCAGCACCAGATCCTTGCTGGCGTTCTTGACCACGCCCAGCTCCCGGTAGGGGAAGAAATATTGCACGAAAGACTTCTCCTCGCCCGGCATCAGCCAGCTGAAATCGGGCTGGTTCTCGGTGTAGACCCCGGCCATCAGTTCGATGTACGGGCCGTCCTCATCGGTGAGGTTGCGGTCCCAGGCCCGGCCGAAATCCCCGTTCCCCCAGGTCCACTGCTTTTTGCCCGGTGCGAAGCGGTGGTCCGCCACGTGCAGCATACCGCCGTGGGTATCATTCTCATAACCGCCCTCGAAATCATATTTCGACTTGGCGATCATATAGGAGGTCGGGACGTAGATGTTCTTGTAGTTGGAGATGTCCACGCCCGCGGAATAATCCATCTTGTAATAGACCCCCGTGGCGATGGGAAAGGTGCTGACCGCCCGCTTGCCGTGGTCGAACACGGCGTTCACGTCCGGTGGGAAGACGCTCTGGTAGGCATCGTTCACCTTGACGGCCGGATTGGCCCACCACAGGAAGGTCTGCGGCAGTTCGGAGCGGTTGCACAGCACCCCGTGGATCTCCAGGTACGCGCAGCCCGGGCGCAGGGTGAAGCCCGCCTGGGCGCGCTGGTGGAACATGCGCTCCATCTCGTTGCACCACACGGTCACGCTCCCGTCGGGATGCTTCTCGATGGTGCAGTCCACGGGCATGAAGGTGCTCGGGCGGTGGTGTTGCGGCCAGTTGAACTCGATGCCGCCGCTGATCCAGGGACCCGCCAGGCCCACCAGGGCCGGCTTGACCACCTGATTATAGTAGATGAAATGCCGCTGCGCGACCTTGTCGTATGCCATCTGCACGCGACCGCCCAGCTCCGGCAGGATCATCACCTTGATGTATTCGTTCTCCAGCCAGACGGCCTGGTATTCCTTGTCCTGCTTCTCATCGGAAATGGATTCGATCACAGGATAGGGATACACTACGCCGCTGCTGCCCTGATAGACCCGTTTCTCCAGGAAAATGGGATTTTTCTCCGGCGTTCCCGCCTCATAGGTCGGGATGACAACCGTTTCTTTCCAAGCTTTGACCATGGGGTTACAGTTCGTTTTCGAGTTGTTCGAGGCTCTTGCCTTTGGTCTCCGGGCAGGCCTTCAGGAAGACCAGGAAGCCGAGCAGGCAGATGCCGGCGTAGATGAGGAAGCTGCCGCTGCAACCCAGCGAAGCGTTCATCGACGGGAAGGCGAAGGTCAGCGTGCAGCTGCCCACCCACAGGGCGAAGGTGCAGACCGCCATCGCGATGCCGCGCACGCGGTTGGGAAAGATTTCGGACAGGAGCACCCAGGTGACCGGCGCCAGGGTCATCGCATAGCAGGCGATGGCCAGGACCGTCAGGATCACCATCACGATACCCGTGACCCCCGCGCGGAAGCAGAGCCCCATCACGCAATAGATGAGCGCGAGCCCGCCCGAGCCGAGCAGCATCAGGCTGCGGCGGCCCCAGCGGTCCACGACCTGCAGGGCCACGATGGTGAAGATCACGTTCGCCACGCCCGTCACGACGATGTTCAGGAAGGCCTCGCTGACGGTATAGCCCGCCCCGGCGAAGACATCCTGCGCGTAGATGAAGATCACGTTGGTGCCACACCACTGCTGGAACACGGCGATGAAGATGCCCAGGAAAAGAATGTGCGCATAGCGCTTGCGGAAGAGTTCCTTCAGGCCGGCCTTGTGCTCCGGGACATCCGCCACGGAGGCCGCAATGGCGCTCAGTTCATTCTCGGCATAAGCCTGCCCGCCGATGCGCCCGAGCACGGCGAGGGCTTGCTCGCGCAGCCCCTTCAGCGCCGTCCAGCGCGGGCTCTCCGGGATGAAGAAGGCCATCACCAGGAAGGCCGCGGCCGGTACGGTCTCGGCCCAGAACATCCATCTCCAGCCCATCTCGATATTCCAGGGATCGATCTGCCCGCCGATATCCGGCCGGGCAATGGCCCAGTTGGCGATCTGCGCCGCCAGGATACCCAGCACGATGGTCATCTGGTTCAGGCTCACCAGGCGTCCGCGCACGTCCGCGGGCGACACCTCGGCGATGTACATCGGGGAAATGGCCGACGCCAGGCCGATGCCCACGCCGCCCAGCAGACGGGCCGCGCAGAACCAGCCGAAAACGTTGAACAAGCCCGTGGCGATGGCACTCAGGGTAAAGAGCACGGCCGCGGTGACGAGCAGGGGCTTGCGGCCGTAGCGATCGGCCAGGGCCCCGGCGGTCAGGGCGCCGAACATACAGCCCACCAGGGCCGCGCTCGTGGCGATGCCCTGCAGGACCGGGCTGCCGCCCAGGCCGAAGAATTGCTCATAGAACTTGACCGCCCCGCCGATCACGACCCAGTCGTAGCCGAACAGCAGGCCGCCCATCGCGGAAACGAGGCAGATGAAATAGATGAATCTTTTGTTGTAGGTGGTCATAATTCAAGTGTTTATGCAAAGTTACGCTTCCTGGAAGCCAAAAAGAATAGACTTTGTAACAAAAAAGATGGATAAAATCTTTGTTTCATCTTCCGGAGAAATTCCTTATATTTGTGGTTATCAATAACCTTTACACCTATGCTTCGACTTAAAGATGGATTTACAGGCAGCCGGATGATCGTACTCCCGCCCCCCGTCACGGAGGCCCTGGGGAGCAACCCTTTCACCTCCCGGCTCTACCTGACCGACATCGGGCACTTCCCCCACGCCCGGCATCACTACCGGCAGCGGCCGGAAGGTTGCGACGCGTGGATCCTGCTCTATTGCACGGACGGCAAAGGCTGGGTGGAGTACCGGGGCGGCACCCACGTCCTGGGGCCCGGACAATCTTTCATCATTCCCGCAGGGCAGCCCCACGCCTATGGGGCCGACGAGAAGGATCCCTGGACCCTGTACTGGGTGCATTTCAAAGGCGAACTGGCCCCCTATTTCGCCGACGGCCTCGACCGGGTCTTTTCGATGGCCGACCCGGACCACGCCCGGGTCACGGGCCGCACTTCCCTTTTCGAAGAACTCTACCTCGCCGTCGAGACCGGTTTCGGCGACGCGCAGTTGCGCTACGCCTGCGCCACCCTCTACCATTTCCTCGGGACCTTCCGCTACCTGCAGGCCGGCTTCACGCCCCGGCAGTTCGGCGGCGGCCTGGGCATCATCGAGCGCTGCCGCGACTATATGCAGGAGCGCCTCGAGCAGCACATCTGCCTGGAGGACCTCTGCCGCTTCACCGGCTTCTCCCCCGCCCGCTGCAACGCCGTCTTCAAGCAGCACACCGGCATGACCCCCATCGCCTATCTCCAGGAGCTCCGCATCCAGAACGCGATGCAGCTCTTCGAGACCACCGACCTGCGGGTCAACCAGATCTGCCAGAAGGTCGGCATCGAGGACCCCTACTACTTCTCCCGTCTGTTCCACAAACGCACCGGCCTCTCCCCCTCGGAGTGGCGCCGCCAAGGTAAGAAACAAATATGAACACAACCCTCATCCCCGGAAGGAAGATCGTCGGCATCGGAGAAACGGTGCTGGACATCGTTTTCAAGAACAACCAGCCGCAGGCGGCCGTGCCCGGCGGCTCCGTCTTCAACGCCATGGTGTCCCTGGGCCGCACCGCGGGGCGCCTGAACCCCACGGTCCGGCTGCTGATGGCCTCCCAGACCGGCGACGACCCCGTGGCGGACATCATCACGGATTTCATGGGGCAGAACCGGCTGGAGACCGCCTGCATCCAGCGGGACCACGGGCAGAGCACCGTCTCGATGGCCCTGCTGGACGCGGACAACAACGCCCGCTATGAATTTTTCCGGGACAAGGGCCTGCCGCCTTTCCGGACCCCGCAGATCACCTTCCGCGCGGAGGACCTGATGCTCTTCGGCTCGTTCTTCGCCGTCAGCCCGGCCACCGGACCCCAGACCCGCGAACTGGCGCGGCAGGCGCGCGCGGCGGGCGCCATCGTCTATTACGACATCAATTTCCGCAAGAACCATCCGGCGGACCCGGAGACGGTCGCAAAGAACATCGCCTTGAGCGATATCGTGCGCGCCTCGGACGAGGACATCGAAGCGCTCTGGGGCGAGACCGACCCCGAGCGGGCGTACCGGGAGCGCATCGCCCCGCTCTGCCCCAACTACATCTGCACGCGGGGCGCACAGCCGGCGACCGTCTTCTCGCCGGGGGTGCACGCCGTCTTCCCCGTCCCGCCCGTGGCGGAGGTCCTCTCCACCATCGGGGCCGGGGACAATTTCAATGCGGGCATCCTCTACGCCCTGGTCCGGGAAGGCTTTACCCGGGAGCGCCTGGAGCAGCTGTCGGAGGAAGACTGGACCCGGCTCGTCCCCGTGGCGATGCGTTTTTCGGCGAGCGTCTGCGCGAGCCTGCAGAACTATGTAGCCCCCGACTTCCGGCCCTAGTTTGGCATCGCGGGTTTTTTATAGTATATTTGTCCTTTGAAGGTTAGAATGGAATGAACAGAATCTCCCGCTTTTTCCGCTCGTTGGTCAATATGAAGGACCACGTGGATGTGCAGGCCGCAGCGGTCAGCATCCGCGGCGGCATCGCTTTCCGCGGGCCGAATGTCCTCATCCTGGCCTGCGCCATCATCATTGCTTCGGTGGGGCTCAACCTCAACTCCATCCCGGTGATCATCGGTGCGATGCTCATCTCCCCGGTGATGGGTCCGATCCTGGGATTCGGCCTCGGCCTGGGCACCAACGACACCACCCTCGTCCGGGAGGCGCTCAAGAATTTCGTGGTGATGGTGCTGATCAGCATCCTCGCCTCGACGCTCTTCTACCTGATCTCGCCCCTCCAGCTGGAGAAGCAGACCGAGCTGCTCGCCCGCACCAATCCGACCCTTTACGACGTGCTGATCGCCCTGTTCGGCGGTTTCGCGGGCATCCTCGAGAATTCCCGCAAGGAGAAGGGCGGGACCGTGATCCCGGGCGTGGCCATCGCCACCGCCTTGATGCCGCCGCTCTGCACCGTCGGCTACGGCATCGCCCACCTGGAGCCCCGCTTCATCCTGGGGGCCTTCTACCTTTTCCTCATCAATACCGTCTTCATCAGCCTGGCCACCGTGGTCACGGTCAAATACCTGCATTTCCCCTCCGCCTTCGCCGCGGATGAGGCCCGCCGCCGGCGCGACACCCACTGGAGCGCCGTCATCATCCTCGCCCTGATCGTCCCGAGCGTACTCTCCGCCGTCCAGATGATCCAGGACACCAATTTCCAGCGCAATGTCGAGCGGCTCGTCCAGCAGAACAAGAACCTCGGCAAGAGCTATATCTATGACTACAAGACCGATGTGGAGGCCAATCCCCCGACGGTCGACCTATATATGGCGGGCGAAAAGATGGAAGCCATCTCCCGCGAGCGGCTCTTCCTGGAGGCCGAAGAAGCCGGGATTACCCGAAGCCAGATCACCATCCACGAAGATGCCGCTTTCCAATTCGAGCAATTGTCCGAGTCGGAGCTCATCCGGGGCATCATCGACGGCCACAACCAGCAGGTCAACGAACTCGAAGGGAAGCTCCAGGAACTCTCCGGCGAGCTTCAGCAATACAAGAACCGGGAGCTCCCCACGGAGCTGCTCACCCGGGAACTTTCCGCCCAGTACGACGGGATCCGCAGCGTCACGCTCACCCGCGGCCAGCGCGTCCAGGCCGACGAGCAGGGCGGCAAGGAGATCATCGTAGCCATTCTCCAGACCAGCCGGGCGGTCAAGGAAGCCGACCGTCTGCGCATCCGCAACTGGCTGAAGGTGCGGCTCGGGGTGGATGAAGTCGATGTCATCGTGAACAACGACCGGAAATGATTTACCACGTATTTCAAGGTGAGCGGATCTCCGCACTCGGCTTCGGGGCGATGCGCCTCCCGCTGCAACCGGACAAAAGCATCGACCGCGAGGCCGTCGGGGAGATGGTCGCGTACGCCATCGAACACGGTGTCAACTATTTCGACACCGCCCTGCCCTACCACGACGGCAACTCCGAGACCATCCTCGGCGAGATCCTCTCGCAGTATCCCCGGGAGCGCTGGCTGCTCGCCGACAAGTTCCCCGGCCACCAGCACAGCCGGATCTTCGATCCCGCCGGGACCTTCGAGCGTCAGCTCAAGAAATGCCGCGTGGACTATTTCGATTTCTATCTCTACCACAATATCTGCGAGAACAGCCTCGACGACTACATGGACCCCCGCTGGGGAATCCTCGAGTATTTCGCCGAACAACGGCGCGAGGGGCGCATCCGGCACCTGGGCTTCTCCTGCCACGCCACGGCGGAGAACCTGGAAAAGATTCTCGACGGGCCCTACGGGCAGGTCGCCGAGTTCGTGCAGATCCAGCTCAACTACCTCGACTGGACCCTGCAGGATGCCGCCCGCAAGGTCGAGATCTTGCGCCGGCGGGGCCTTCCCGTCTGGGTGATGGAGCCCGTGCGCGGCGGGATGCTCGCCCATCCGGGTGCGGACGCCGAGCAGCGGATGGAAGCCCTGTGCCCCGGCGCGAGTCCGGCTTCCTGGGCTTTCCGCTGGCTGCAGGGCGTTCCGGAGGTGAAAGTGGTGCTGAGCGGAATGAGCACGATGGAGCAGATGCAGGACAATGTGGCCACCTTCGAGCGGGAGCAGCTGCTCTCCACGCCGGAGCGGGAGCTGCTCGGGAGCGTCGCCGAGGGCCTGAAGAATTCCGTCCCCTGCACGGCCTGCCGCTATTGCTGCGCAGGCTGCCCCGCAGGACTGGACATCCCGCTCCTGCTCTCCGACTACAACGACCTGCGGGTGCAGTTCTCCCATACGCCGATGATGCGCCTGGAGACGCTCCCCGACGACAAGAAGCCCCACGCCTGCCTGGGTTGCGGCGCCTGCGCGCAGATCTGCCCGCAGGGCATCGACATCCCCGGAGCCCTCGCCGACCTCGCCGCCCTCTACGACAAATACCCCAAATGGTCCGCCATCTGCGAAGCCCGCAACCGCATCGCCGAAGGGAAATAAAAAGAATCGGCCCCCGGAAATTCCGAGGGCCGATTTTTAGTAGTTGACGGACCTTACTCCGCCTGACGAATAGCGCTCTGCGCCGCGGCAAGGCGGGCGATGGGGACGCGGAACGGGGAGCAGCTGACGTAGTCGACACCGATTTTGTTGAAGAACGCGATGGAGTCGGGATCGCCGCCGTGCTCACCGCACACGCCGCACTTGAGGTCCGGCCGGCGGGCGCGACCGCCCTGGATACCGAGCTCGACCAGCTTGCCCACCGCCTTGGTATCGATGGTCTGGAACGGGTCGGCGTCGATGATCTTGTGGCCGAGGTAGTTGCCCATGAAGGTACCCACGTCGTCGCGGGAGAAGCCGAAGGTCATCTGGGTGAGGTCGTTGGTACCGAAGGAGAAGAACTCCGCGGTACGGGCCATGCGGTCGCCGGTCAGGGCGGCGCGCGGGATCTCGATCATCGTACCGAACTTGTAGGGGATGATCATCTCGTGATGCACCTCGACCTCGGCCTTGATGCGCTCGCAGATGGCGCGCTGGAAGCCCAGCTCGCGGGCGGACACGGTGACCGGGATCATGATCTCGGGCTTCGGATGATAACCCTCGTGCAGGAGTTCGGCCACGGCCGTGAAGATGGCGCGGTACTGGGTCTCGGCGATGAGCGGATAGGTCACGTGCAGACGGACGCCGCGCAGACCCATCATCGGGTTGACCTCGTGGAGGGTCTCGCCGCGGCGGACCACCTCGGCGGCGCTGATACCCAGCTCCTTGGCGACCTCGGCGGTCTTCTCCTTGGTGGTCGGCACAAACTCGTGGAGCGGCGGATCCAGCAGGCGGAACACCACCGGCTTGCCGTCCATCACCTTGAGGGTGCTCTTGACGGAAGCCTTGATGAACGGCTCCAGTTCGGCCAGCGCGTCCTTGCGCTCACGGTCGGTGGTGCAGAGGATCATCTTGCGCAGCTTGGCGAGCGGCGTATCGGAATTCTTGCCGTAGAACATGTGCTCGATGCGGAAGAGGCCGATGCCTTCGGCGCCGAAGTCGAGGGCCTTCTGGGCATCCTCCGGGGTATCGGCGTTGGTGCGGACACCCAGGCGGCGGTACTTGTCCACGATGCTCATGAAGCGCAGGAAGGTCGGATTCTCGCTGGCGTCCATCATATCGATCTGCTTGGCATAGACAAAGCCCTTGGAGCCATTGAGGGAGAACCAGTCACCCTCCTTGAAGACCTTCTTCTCACCGGCGAAGGTGACGGTCTTGGCCTCGAGGTTGATCTTCATCGACTCGCAGCCCACGATGCAGCACTTGCCCCAGCCGCGGGCCACGAGGGCCGCGTGGGAGGTCATACCGCCGCGGGTGGTCAGGATGCCGGCGGAGGCGCGCATGCCCTGGATGTCCTCCGGAGAGGTCTCCTCGCGGACGAGGATGGTCTTCTTGCCGGCGGCGGCGGCTTCCATCGCAGCCTCGGACGTGAACACGAGCGTGCCCACGGCGCCGCCCGGGGAAGCGGGCAGACCGCTGGCGATCACCTTGGCTTCCTTCTCGGAAGCCGGGTTGAGAATCGGGTGGAGGACCTCGTCGAGCTGGGACGGGGAGACGCGCATCACGGCGGTCTTCTCATCGATCATCCCCTCGTCGAGCATGTCCATCGCCATCTGCAGGGCGGCCAGGCCGGTACGCTTGCCGACGCGGCACTGCAGCATCCACAGGGTGCCTTCCTGGATGGTGAACTCGATGTCCTGCATATCGTGGAAATGGCTCTCCAGGCGCTTGCGGATACCGTCGAGCTCTTCGTAGACCGCAGGCATCGCCACCTCGAGGGACTCGAGATTGCGGTTGTGGTCGTTCTTGGTGGCCTCGTTGAGCGGGTTCGGGGTGCGGATGCCCGCGACCACGTCCTCGCCCTGGGCGTTGATCAGCCACTCGCCGTAGAAACGGTTGTCACCGTTGGCCGGGTTGCGGGAGAAGGCCACGCCGGTGGCGGAGGTATTGCCCATGTTGCCGAAGACCATGGACTGGACGTTGACGGCCGTGCCCCAGTCATCGGGAATCTTCTCGATGCGGCGGTAGGCGATGGCGCGCTTGCCGTTCCAGGACTTGAACACGCCGCCGATGGAGCCCCAAAGCTGCTCCTGGGCCGTGTCGGGGAACTCGACGCCGAGCACCTCCTTGACTTTCTTCTTGAACTTCTCGCAGAGATCCTTCAGCTCATCGGCCGTGATCTCGGTATCGGACGCATAGCCCTTCTGCTCTTTCAGCTCGGCCATCATCCGGTCCAGCTGCTGGCGGATGCCCTGCCCGTCGGCAGGCTCGATCCCCTCGGCTTTCTCCATCACGACGTCGGAATACATCATGATCAGACGGCGGTAGGCGTCATAGACGAAACGCGGGTTGCCGGTTTTCTTGATCATACCCGGGATGGTCGCAGAGCACAGACCGATGTTGAGGATCGTATCCATCATACCCGGCATCGAACTGCGGGCACCGGAGCGGCAGCTCACGAGGAGGGGATCCTTGGGATCGCCGAACTTCTTGCCCATCAGGGCTTCGGTGGCATTCAGGGCGCCCCGGACCTCCATCTTCAGGTCTTCGGTATAGCCGCCACCCAGCTGGTAATACTCGGCGCAGCACTCGGTGGTGATGGTGAATCCGGCCGGAACCGGCATCCCGAGGCGGCTCATCTCGGCCAGGTTCGCTCCCTTGCCGCCGAGCAGTTCACGCATGGTTCCATCGCCTTCGGCCGTCTTGCCTCCGAAGCGATAGACTCGTTTTTTCATCTCAAACATAACTATAGGTCTAGAAAATTAATTTTCGTGGCGCGAATTTACGATAAAAATCTCATTATAGCAATTTTGCAGCCAGCTCGGAGAGTTCACTCCGCTCGCCCTTGCGCAGGAAGACGTGCTGGAAGATCTCCTGCCCGTACATCTTCTCACCCAGATGCGTCAAGCCGTTGGACCATTGGTCCAGGTAGGGCTGGTCGATCTGGAAAATGTCGCCGGTGAAGACCATCTTGGTCCCCTCGCCCGCCCGGGTGATGATGGTCTTCATCTCGTGCGGGGTGAGGTTCTGGGCTTCGTCGATGATGAAGTAGCATTTGCCCAGGCTCCGTCCGCGGATGTAGGCGAGCGGCTCGATGATAAGTTTCTCCTTGGTGAGCATCGCGTCGATGCGCTGGGCCTCGCGGGAGGTGGGGCGGAACTGATGCTTGATCACGTTGAGGTTGTCCATCAGGGGCTGCAGGAAGGGGCTCATCTTCTGCTTCTGGTCGCCGGGCAGGAAGCCCAGGTCCTGATTGCCCAGGATCACCGTGGGCCGGGACAGGAAGATCTGCTCATAGTTCTCCTCCTGCTCCAGCGCGGCGGCCAGGGCCAACAGGGTCTTGCCCGTGCCGGCGCCGCCCGTCAGGGAGACCAGGCTCACCCGGGGATTCATCAGGGCGTCGAGGGCGAGTTTCTGCTCGTCGTTGCGCGGGCGGATGCCGTAGGCCTGCTTGGCCTTGACCAGCACGATGCGGTCGCGGTCCGCGTCGTAGCGGGCGCAGACGAAATCGTCATTTCCTTTCTCCCAGCGGAACTTGAACATCTGGTTCGGACAGGGTTTCTTCTTGAGGATGCGCTCCCACTCCACGGAGGTGTCCGGCCCGAAGCAGAGGCGCTGGAGGACATCGCTCCCGGCCGTCATCGTCTGCACTTCCCGCTGGGCCTCCTCGATGCGTTCGTCATTGACCTTGTCAGTGAGGTAATCCTGGACGGCCATCCCGATGGCCTTGGCTTTCATCCGGAGGTTGATATCCTTGGACACCAAGGCCACGAAGACGTCGGGATTGGTGTCCCGCACCCACATCGCCGTGGCGAGGATGCGGTGGTCGGGGATGTCGTCAGTGAAGAATTCGGCATACTCGGGCGCGAACGGGTGATTCGGCTCGATCTTGATCCAGCCGAGGCCCCGGCCGATGGGCAGACCGCCTTCCCCGAAATTCTTGTTGTTGGTGATGCGGTCCAGATCGCGCATGAAGCCGCGGGCATTGTAGGACAGGGTGTCTGTGCCTTTCTTGAATTTGTCCACTTCCTCGATGACGGCCACGGGAATCACGAGGTTGTTGTCCCGGAACTTGGTGATGGCCTTGTAGTCGTGGAGAATGACGTTGGTGTCAAGTACGAAAATCTTGGGTTTGCCCATATCGGTCAGTTTTAGTCTTCCCCTTCTGCGTTCTGTATCAGGGATTCAAGTATGGTTTGTATGCCGGATTTGGCGGAGGTGTCCACGCGGATCTCCGAACTGCCCGGGACGGGATTGCCCAGCGGGAAGAAAGCCACGTCCTGCAGGAGGAGTTCGGCGTCGAGGTAGTCGAAATCCGTATCGCGGATCTGCACCACCACGCCCGGGACCTCGGAGAACAGGACCCGGAGCGGTTCGCGTTCCTGGTAAGCGCCCAGCACCCCGGACAGATTCACGGTCAGGGAGCAGTCCGCGGCCATCTGGGAGATGGTGCGCAGCAGGCCGCCCTCGCCCACCGTGGCCGCCGACAGGAGGATGCCGTCCTCGACGAGTTCGCGCACCACCTCGTAACAATCCATGAAGTAGTCCGCGTCGGTGATCTGCGGGTCGGGGCCGCCGCCCAGGCCGAGGACCTGCGCGAACAAGGAGCCGCCCAGCCGGTAGTCGGCCGTATCGAAGGGAATGTACACCACCCAGCTCGAGGGGTCGCTGACGAAGGTGGCCGGGCAGGCGCGCCGGGCCCCGAGCACGGGGTTCTGGGAGCGGAAAGGCTCGCTGACGAAGCCGTAGTCCTCCTCCTCGGCGTCGCGGCCGATGCGGGCGCGGAAGAGCACCTCGGACCCGGCCGTGGAGCGTGTGTAGCGGTAAGAACTGAATTTCAGGCCGAGGGCGTCCACGTATTCCGCGGCGGCACGCACCGAGGAATAGAAGGCGGCGCGGGCTCCCACGGGAGCCTCGTCCCAGCGCCAGGCGGTGTCGAGCCGGAGGTCGCCCAGGCGGAAACGGCCCGTGCGCCAGAGGACGTCGATCAGGGCGGTGGCCAGGCGGATGCGGGTGTAGGAATCGGCAAAGGCGGCGGGCAGGCGCTTGCGGTCGGCGCGGACGGCGGCGAGGTATTCGTCCAGGCGGGCGGTCTCGAGTTCCGCGCCGCGGAACACCGGATCCAGCGACTCATCGACCGCACGCTCCTCGGCCGGAGCGGCGAAAGGGTGTCGTCCGGCGGGCTCCGTCACGGCATCGAGCAACTGCGCGGGAGTGAATTCCTCCTGCACCCCGTCGATGACGTAGATCGCGTGCAACGCTGAGGTTTTTTCTGCCATAGGGAGTTAAAAACGTGTAAATTTAGTTAAATTTGGATTCAGTTGCAACTATGATTGATACCCGAGAAGCTTATGACCGGCTCCTGGCCGGATTATTCGACCGGCATCCCTCCGTCCAGACGGCCGGTTTTTCCGCCGGGGCCTACAAGCCCGGCCTGGACGCGATGCGCCGGTTCGACGCCGCCCTGGGGCATCCCTCGGAGCAATTCCGCTCCGTCCACGTGGCCGGGACCAACGGCAAGGGCTCCGTCTGCTCGATGCTCGCCGCAGCCCTCGCCGGGGCGGGCCTGCGCGTGGGGCTCTACACTTCGCCCCACCTGACGGATTTCCGCGAGCGGATCAAGCTCGTGGAAGCTGGCGGCTGCTCGATGATCCCCCGCGAGACGGTTTTCCGCTTCCTGACGGAGCGGGAAGCCGAACTGGAGGGGCTCTCCTTCTTCGAGATCACCACCGGCCTCGCCTTCCGCTGGTTCGCGGACGAGCAAGTGGACATCGCCGTGATCGAAGTCGGCCTGGGCGGCCGGCTGGACAGCACCAACATCCTCACCCCCGAACTCGCCGTCGTGACCAGCATCGGACTGGACCACTGCGCCCTGCTGGGCAACTCACGCGCCGTCATCGCCGCCGAGAAGGCCGGCATCTTCAAGCCCGGCGTGCCCGCGCTCTGCGGGCAGCGGGACCCCGAGACCGAACCCGTCTTCGAAGCCCGCGCCGCGGCGGCCCCCTGCCCGCTGTTCTTCGCCGAAGACTTCGACACGGAGCCGCTCGAACTCGATCTGACCGGCCCCTGCCAGGGGGAAAACCTCCGGACGGTGCTCGCGGCGCTGGAACTGCTCGGCGTGGACCGGGATCCCGCCGTGCGCGAAGCCATCTGCCACGCCGCCGCCCGGACCGGCCTGCGCGGTCGCTGGGAGCGCGTGCTGGACAAGCCGGAAGTCATCTGCGACATCGGGCACAATCCGCCCGCCCTGGAGCACAATTTCCGGCGCCTGCGCGAGAGCGGCCGGCCCCTGCTGATCGTCTACGGCATCATGGCCGACAAGGACCTCGCCGCCATCCGGGAAATGATGCCCCCGCAGGCCCGCTATTTCCTCGTGGCTCCCCGCGGGGAGCGCGCGCTGGGCGTCGAGGCCCTCGCCGCGCAGATGAGCGGGCTCGACTGCACCCTTTGCGGCAGCGTGCAAGATGGTGTCAGACAGGCACTTGCAGCAGCAGAAGAGATTCCGGACTGCATTTTGTACATCGGTGGCAGCAATTTTGTTGTAGCAGAGGCCATCGGCATGTTTGACCCCAAATCGGATACGCTATGAAAACACGCACACTGATAACCCTCATCCTGACCCTCAGTACTATGACTCTGCCCGCCTGCGCCAAGGACCGCGAAGGCCACACCCTGGTCGCGCTCTGGTCCCAATACTACAAGGCCGTCGATGCCGACAAGCCCAAGGACCAGGCCGACATCCTGCAGCGCATCAAACAGGAAGCCTCCCAGAAACGGCTCGCCTGGGATTTCTACGATGCCAACTGGAAGTATGTCGAAGCCCGGACCAGCACCAACTGGAAACTCAGCGAACAGCTCAACGCGGAAGCCGTCGCCGACCTGGAGAAGTTCGGCGAACCCGTCGCGGTGTTCTTCTACCGGCGCAGCCGCGGCGACGCCCGGGACCTCCTCGCCTATGTCCAGGAGCAGAAAGCGAAACTGCAGCAGGCGCACAATCCCGAATTCTACAGCCGCGACGGTGACGTGGGCCGGCTCTACTTTTCGGATTTCCTTCTCCCGCGCCTCGAAAACGACTACGACTACGCCCTCTGGAGCCTTTTCGGCCGCTGGCGTACTGAGGAAGTGAAGCAGGCCGTCGCCGCGCACTTCGCGGGCCGCTACCCCTACGACGCCTTCATTGAATATACGCAGATCACCCGGGACCACAGTTCCTCGGAAGCCGTCCCCTACCACGAGGCCTTCATCCGCAAATACGAAGGCAAGGCCGTCTCGCTGTTCTCCCGCGAGTCCATCCTGCAGAACCGCTGGCGGGAACTGCGCCGGGACAAGGACAGCACTTCGGACCAGTTCAAGGCCCTGGACGGCGACTGCGGGCGCTTCCTGTCGGAGCGCAAACGCTTCTCCGGCGAGGAGAAGGCCATCGCCGAATGCTGCGACGAGGTCGACGACATCCACAGCGAACTCAACGGCCAGGACATCGAGGCCTCGGTGGAGAAAAGCACCCTCACCCTCACGCTGCGCAACCTCCCCCAGGTGCGGGTCCGCATCCTCAAGGACAAGACGCAGGTCTTCGACCGCCTGGTCGCCAACACCCGGCAGCGCTTCTACATCCCGGATACCCTGGTCCTCCAGCTGCCCGACATCGATGACGGCACCTACACCCTCAAGTGCAGCGAGGGCAAGATCACGTCTGAGAGCCAATACGATAAATACACCCTCTCCATCGCCCACAAGCGCGACTACGACGGCTATGGCGTCTATGTGGCCGACTACCTGACCGGAGAGCCCGTCCGCCGCTGCGACCTCCTGCTGCAGAACCAGAAGGGAGAAGAGGTCGACCGGGTGGAGAATTTCGAGCTCGACGGCTTCACCTACCTGCCGGACCACATCGTGCAGAAGCTGGAGAAAGAGCATTACGGCCTCGGCCTGCGGGCGGTCGTCCGCGACGGCGGGCGTCTGCGCAAATCCCCGCGCCACGCCCTCCTGTACTATACCCGGGAGACCGTCAGCACCGACAATCCCGCCCGCCACCACGCCCTCATCCTGACCGACCGCAGTGCCTTCAACCCCGACGAGACCGTACATTTCAAGGTACTGCTCTACGAAGGCACCTACGCCTACGCCACCCGTCCGGAGGGCATCCGCCTGCGTGCCACGCTCACCGATCCGACGGACAAGGAAATCGGACAGGCCGAGCTGACCACGAACGAATTCGGCTCCGCCGCCGGCGCCTTCGTCCTCAAGAAAGGCGAACGGGGCGGTATGTACACGATTTCCATTTCCGAGGACGGCAAGGAGATCGCCTCCACGCGGGTACGGGCGGATGAATTCGTGCTGCCCAGCTTCGAGCTGACCTGGAAGGATGACCCGCGCCTGTATCTGCCCAAGGACCAGGTGACCGTGGAAGGCAACGTCCGCAGTTATTCCGGCCACAGCCTGGGCACGGCCACGGCCCGCTACACGGTCCAGTCCGGAGGCGATGTCATCGCCGAAGGCCCGCTGGAACTTGAGTCCAACGGCGACTTCCGCCTCCGTTTCGAAGCCCCCGACAAGGGCTGGTATAGCAGCAGCGCCGTCACCGTGACCGTCACGGACAGCACCGGCGAGACCCTCGAGTTCCGCCGTTCGGTCTCCATCTCGAACCGCCTCCCGCTCAGCCTGGATGTGCGCAATGAGACCGAAGGCCGCTTCGAGCGCATCTCGGGGCGGGGCGGCGGTTCCATCGTCGGCGACAACTTCATCCGGACCCGCTTCCAGATCGGCCATGGAGAAACCCTGACCTACCCCCGGCTCAAGATCAGCTACAAGGTCCTGCGCGGGGTCAGCATCGTACTGGAAGGAGAGGTCCCCAACGGCGAGACCCTCGACCTGTCCCTGGCCGGGCTGCCGTCCGGGCTCTATACCATCGAGGCAGAGGCAGAGGCCGTGAGCGAAGCGGGCAAGACCTACACGCAGAAAGAGACCCTCGACGTGGTCAAAGCCGCCGACACCGACACCGTGCTCGACCTGGATGTCTGGAGTTTCTTCAAGGAGATCCCCGACGACGGCCGCGGCATCGCCCTGCAAGTCGGCACCACCGCCGGTCCCGCCTGGATCGTGACCGAACTCTACGGCGACGGCAACCGCCTGCTGGAGAAGCGCATCGTCCGCCTGGCGGGCGAACGCGCCAAGGCCGGCTCGCTCGAGACAATCCGTTTCGAGCGCAAGGCGGGATACCCCGAAACCCTGACGCTCAAGGTCTTCTGGTTCCGGGACGGGCGCTCCTTCTCTTATGATGTCAGCGCTTACAAGGCCGCGGAAGTGTATCAGCTGCCGCTCAGTTTCAGCCGCTTCCTGGACACCACCTCCCCGCACGCGGACTACAGTTTCACCCTGCGCACCGCCGCGGGGACGGAGCTCGCCGCCACCATTTTCGACAAGAGCACGGAGACCATCCAGCGCAATGTCTGGCATACCGTCAGTCCCGAGCACCGGGGCCTGCCGAGCGTCCGTTATTCGTCCACGGAGGGCCGGGACACCTCCTACGGCATTTATCAGCCGGTTTTCGCCGAAGCCGCCGGGGTCAGGATGCTCTCCAAAGCCGCCATGCGCGCGGATGCGGCCCCGATGAACATGATGGTCGAAGAGGCCGTCTATGAGGCCGCCGACATGGAGGATTCCCTGGCGTCCGAAAGCGGAGGCGGGGAACAGCCGGAGAATGCCGCCATCCGCGAGAATTTCGCGAACACCATCGCCTGGGAGCCGTTCCTGCGCTCCGACAAAGACGGCGTCGTGACCTTTAATTTCACGACCGCAGACAAGCTGTCCACCTATTATGTACAGCTCTTCGCGCACGACAAGGCCTTCCACAATGCCACCCTCCGCCGGGAGATGGTCGTGACCCTGCCGGTCAAGGTGGCCCTCGTGCAGCCGCAGTTCCTCTATGAGGGCGACCGCTACGTCGCCCGCGTGACCCTCGCCAACAGCACCGCGAAAGCGGTCGGCGGCCGGCTTGCCATCCGCTTCCTGAACGGTACGGACTACAAGACCGCCCCGACGGTCCAGGAGAAGACCAGCCGCATCACCGTGCCCGCGGGCGGCTCCGCAGATGCCGTCTTCGAGATCTCGGCGCCCAGCCTGCGCGAACTCGGGTTGCTGGTCAACTTCACCGCGGACGATCCCGAAGCGGGCTCCGACGGCGTATTCGTGACGATGCCGGTCCGGCCGGCCATCCAGACCATCGTCGAGGCCCACTCGGCCCTGCTGCGCAGCGGGATGGACCGCGAGGCCATCCTCGCCGAGCTCCGCAGCGCCTTCATCAATGTCCCCGGCGACCAGGCGACCCTGCGCGACATCTCCATCCTCGGAATGCTGCAGGAAGCTATTCCACAGAAGGTGATTCCCGCCAGCGACAACCTCCTGGACCAGTCCGAGGCCCTCTTCGCCAATTACCTGCTGGACATCCTGCCGGGAACTCCGGTCGCCGGCGCATCTGCGGAAGAACGGAAGGAGATGCTGGACAAGATCCTCGCCTGCCACAACAGCGACGGCGGCTTCGGCTGGTTCCGCGAGATGTCCTCCTCCCCCATCCTGACGGCCGTGCTGCTGGAGCGGATGGCGGAGATGGGCGAGCACTGCCCGCCGGAACTCGCCGCCCTCGCAAAAGACGCCGCGCACTTCCTGGACAGCGAGTTCTTCGGCGATGGCAAGCGCCCCTACTGGTGCGGCGGCCTCAGCCTGGAGCAGTACCTGCACGTGCGCGCCCTCTTCCCCGAGGTCAATTTCAAGCCCGAATCCGCCAGTGCCAAGCAGTTGCGCGAATTCAAGAAGGACGCCAAGGCCTACCTCGTGCCGGGACGCAAGCGCGGCCTCAACGGCCGGGTCTTCGCCAAGGCCCGCCGGCTGAAGACCCTGCACGCACTCACCGATAACGAGAAGGGAGCGAGCCTCGCGAAATCCTGGGGCATCCTGCTCTTCACCTCCGGCCGGCTCCGCAAGTCCCTGGACAAGGATATCGAATCCCTGCTCCAGTACGCGGAACCGCACCGCAGCGGCGGGACCTACTACCCCAACGCCGTGATGCCCTGGCGGGGCCTGCTCGAGAGCGAACTCTACGCCCACACGCTGATCTGCGAACTCCTGTCCGAGAGCGGCCACACCGACGTGGCCGAAGGCATCCGCCTGTGGATGATGGTCCAGAAAGAGACCCAGCAGTGGGAGGACGACCCGGCCTACATCCAGGCCATCGGCTGCGTGCTCCGCGGCACCGAGGAGACCCTCCAGACCCGGGTCCTCGCCCTGAGCGCCGCCACGACCCTCCCGTTCGCGGACATCAAGGCTGCGGGCAATGGCTTCACCCTCAAGCGCAGCTACACCCGCGACGGGAAGCCGCTGCAGGAGGGCGACATCCTGCACGTCGGCGACAAGGTCACCGCCCATTATGAGATCTGGAACGAGGAGAACCGCAGTTTCGTGCGGCTCAGCGCCCCGCGCCCGGCGGCCTTCCGCCCCGTGGACCAGCTCTCCGGCCGCTATGGCTGGTTCGGCCGCCCGATCTCCATCACGGGCTGGGTCGTGTTCAGTCCGCAGGGCTACCGCAGCGTGCTCGCCGACCGGACGGAATTCTGGTTCGACAGCTATCCCGAGGAGAAGACCTCCTTCACCGAGACCTTCTTCGTGACCCAGGAGGGCAGTTTCCAGTGCCCCGTCCCGGTGATCGAATCCCTCTACGCCCCGCATTACCGGGCGAACGACGACGGCCACGGACCCGTCGTCGTCCGCCCCTGACGGGGAGGGCGGATCTTATTTCAAGAATACGAAGAAAACCGCGAGGATCAGGCAGGCGAAGGCTGCCAGGTGATTCCAGTGCAGCGGCTGTCCCTGGAACAGGAAGTGGACGATGACCGTGAACACGGTCAGGGAGATCGCTTCCTGGATGACCTTGAGCTGCATCAGGTTGAAGGGACCGCCGTTGCCGGCGAAACCAATGCGGTTGGCGGGGACGGTGAGGCAGTATTCAAAGAAGGCGATACCCCACGAGAAAAGTATGATGAGGATGAGCGGCCAGCCGGTCGAGATCTTCATTTCCTGGAGTTTGAGGTGGCCGTACCACGCGAAGGTCATGAAGATATTCGAGCAGACGAGCATCAGGATGGTCCAAATTCCGTTCATAGCGATCCAAAAAATCGCGCAAAGATAGCACGACTTCGGAAATAATTGTCCCCGGGCAGGAAAAAAATCAACGCACCGAGAAGAGCCGCACGCGCCGGCTGCCCTGCTCGTCGATGAGGGTGAGGCGGTGATCCCCCGGCGCGGGGTCCACGCGCAGGACGTGCTCGCCCCGGGTCTCCCCCACGAAGGTATCGTCGATGTGCCAGTAGATCGTGGCCGTGGGATCGGCGTGCGCCGCCCGGAAGACCACCCCGTTCTGCGTGCCGCCCAGACCGCGGGTCAGCACGAGCACCAGGCCGTTCTGGGGATAGATGATCTCGATGGGTTCGGCCCCAGACGCGGCCGGATCGAGCGCCGGATGCTTGGGCGGCAGGGGCTTGTAGTCCAGGTGTTTCTGCATATAATACCACTCCTGGGCCGGGGGCAGCACGAAACGCACCTCCGTGCGGATCTGCTCCGGGGGGCAGACGCTCGAATTGACCTGCCAGCGCCCGCTGGGGTCGAGGTGCACCCGCTGGTGGTAGCGGCACACGTCGGGCCGCTCCGCCACATCCGGCACCCAGAGGGTGTCCCGGTGCGGGCACAGGTCGCTGGCGGGCAGGCCGCTCTCGTGGCAGACTTCGAGTTGGGTCATCCCCTCCGTGGGGCGCGAGAACCAGCGCGAGCCCGGCAGGGCCGAGAAGATTTCGAACATTACCGGCGAGGCATAGGACACGCCCGTCATGCCGGCGCGGCCCTCGCCGTCGCTGTTGCCCACCCACACCGCGACGACCCAGTCCGGGGTCACGCCCACGCTCCAGGCATCCCGGTTGCCCCAGGAAGTGCCGGTCTTCCAGGCGATTCTCCGGCCGGTGCCATAGTCCATCCAGGAGGCCTCCTCCTCGGGGCGGCTGGCATTGGAGAGCGCGTCAAAAGCCAGGTATGCGGCCGCACGGCCGATCGGGAGCCGGCGGGCGGGCAGCCGCTCGCGCTTCTGGTCGGACAGCCAGCCCAGGTCCGCATAGAGCGGATCGCCCGTCAGGCTCGCCGCCAGGTAGTAATACGCCCGGGCGAGGGTTTCCAGCGAGATCTCCGCCCCGCCCAGGATCAGCGACAGGCCGTAGTGGTCGGCATCCCGGTCGATGGTCGTGAAACCCAGCCCCTGCAGGTCCTGCAGGAAACGCTCTGCGCCATACTGCTCGAGCATCCGCACCGAGGGGACGTTGAGCGAGCGCTCGATCACCTCGCGGGCCGGCACGGCCCCCTCGAAGGTGCGGCTGTAGTTGTGCGGAGAGAAGTTATTGTAATTGTAAGGGGTGTCCTTGACCAGCTGGGTCGGCAGCAGTTCGCCCGCCTGGAGCAGGGCGGCATATAGCAGGGGCTTGAGCGTGGAGCCGCTGGAGCGGGCCGCCGGGACCATATCCACGTCGGCGCCGCGCAGGCCGGGGGCGCAGCCGCGGGTATTGCCGTAATAGGCCCGGATCTCCCCGGTATGCACGTCCACCACCAGTACGCCCATATTGTCCACCAGGTTGGAATGGTAGGTCTTGAAATATCGCTGCGCGAGGGACGAGACCCGCTGCTGCAGGGAGGCGTCGAGCGTGGTCGCGAACGCGCCGTCGCCCCGTTCGCGCCGGCAGCGCTCCAGCAGGTGATAGGCCTCGTCGGGCATCGGGAGCGGGCGCTCGGGCAGGGGTTCGTCCTGGGCGAGCAGGCATTCCGTTTCGTCGATGATTCCCCGATCCCGGAGTTTGTCCAGCAGGGCGTTGCGTTTCTCCAGCAGGCGCTCGCGGCCCCGCCCGGGATGGATCAGGCCGGGGGCGTTGGGCAGCACCGCCAGCATAGCGCTCTCTCCCCAGGAGAGTTCGTCGGCGCTGCGTCCGAAATAGCGCCAGGCCGCCGCTTCCAGGCCCACCACATTGCCCCCGAACGGGGCGTTGGAGGCATACAGGAGCAGGATCCTGCGCTTGGAGGAGAATAGCTCCAGGCGCGTGGCGAGCACCATTTCATAGAGTTTTTCCGGCAGGGAACGCGGCGCTTTCGGGCGGCTCAGGCGGATGACCTGCATCGTCAGGGTGCTGGCCCCGCTGACCACCTCGCCCCGGGTGAGGTTCTGGCGCAGGGCGCGGGCGGCGGCGAGGGGATCCACCCCGCCATGCCACCAGAAGCGTTTGTCCTCACAGATCACGATGCAACGGGCGAACTTCTCCGGCACGTGGTCGGCGGGCGGGAAATACCACTGGCCGTCCGCCGAAATACGGGCGCCCAGCAGCGTTCCGTCCGCGGCGACGGCCGTGGCGGACAGGGGCGTGCGGAACAATTGGCGCGGCAGGCACAACAAATACCACGCAATTAATCCGAGCGGGACAAAAATCAACAGGAATTTCTTAACTTTGTTCATCCGTTGAACAAATGTAATATTTTTCTATGAAATCTTTCCGCATACTTCTCCTCGGAATGGCCGCAGCCTGCCTGCTGGCCGCCTGCAAGGGCAACACACCTGCCGGCAGCCCGGCCGGACGCCAGAACCCCGCGAGGGCCGTTTCCGCCGTCGCCGGTACCACGCCGATGACGCCCATCGACACCGAAGGATCCCTTCCCGACACCACCGGCATCGACCTGGAGGTCCCCACGATCCGCCTGCTGAGCAAAGGCTCCATCCTGCCCTCCAAGGGAAGCCTCGACCTCGTGTTCGGATCCGTCTCCTACGCACAGGCCGAGGTCCGGGTCAAAAAAGTCTTCAGCAGCAACATCCTGCAGTTCCTGCAGTTCGATGACTACGAGACCCGCTACAACCTCTACAAAGTAGCCTCGACCATCGCCGACACCACCCTGGTGCTGGGAGACCGGAGTGCAGACCACATCCGGCAGTTCCGCACCTATGCCCTGAGTCTCGACGAACTCATTAAGCCCGAGCCGGGCGCCATCTACCACGTCGAGATCCGCGGCCGCGAGCCCCTCGTGGAGGAGGACTTCTGGGACAGCGACGACTACTTCGGCGACTATGACACCTACGACCAGCGCAGTGTGGATCTGCTCGCAAGCAACCTCGCCCTGATCGCCAAGCGCGGCGACGGCGCCACCGAGGTATTCGTCTACGACATCCTCACCGGCAAGCCGGTCTCGGGCGTCCGCATCAAACTCTACGACTTCGTCCAGCAGGAGCTCGCCAAGGGCCAGACCGACGGCGAGGGCCACGTCAGCTTCCCCGCCTCCGGCGAGGGCCGCTTCATCACGGCCACCAACGGCAAGCACTACGCCTATCTCGACCTCAAGAACGAGAAAGCCCTGTCCACCAGCAACTTCGATGTCAGCGGCACCACCCGCGAAGGTGGCATCAAGGCCTACATCTTCGGCGAGCGGGGCGTGTGGCGCCCGGGCGACACGCTGCACGTCAGCGTGGTGACCCTGTTCGACGACACGCCGCTCCCCGCCGGGCATCCCGTCACCGCCCGGCTCTACAACCCCGACGGACAGCTCACCAAGACCCTGACGGAGCGCAGCGGCTCCGCCAACATCTACCACTTCCCCTTCAGCACGGCGCAGGACGCCCCTTCGGGCCGCTGGCGCGTGGATGTGCAGCTCGGCGGCCAGACCTTCAGCAAGTCCCTGCGCATCGAGGCCATCAAGCCCAACAAGATGGACGTCACGCTCCATTTCGACAATGCCTACATCACCCCGGACCGCAACTGCGTGGGCGACATCGCCGTCCGCTGGCTCTACGGGGCCCCGGGCAGCGGGCTCAAGGTCAACGGCACCCTCGAGCTCACCGCCGCCACGACCGCCTTCAAGGGCTGGGAAGGCTACGACTTCCTCGATGACGCCCGGAGTTTCGAAGACCAGACCTTCACCTTCTCCGACATGGTGACCAACGAGGAAGGCCACGCCTACATCAATACCTTCTACGAGGTCAACAAGGCCGCCACCCCGGGTCTGCTCAATGCCGGATTCACCTTCCGGGCCTTCGAGCCGGGCGGGGACTTCAGCACCAATTATTCCAGCATCCGGATGTCCCCGTTCAGCACCTACGTGGGCATCAAGACCGAACTGGACAAGGATGAATGGGGCAGCGAACTGCTGAGCGCAGGCAAGCCGCATCGTTTCGACGTGGCCACGGTGGACGCCGAAGGCAAGGGCGTGACGGCCAGCGGCCTGCACGCCGAGATCTACCACGTGGACTGGAGCTGGTGGTGGAACGCCTCCGGATCCATTGCCAGCTATATGGCCGGCAAGAGCCGCGAACTCCTCTTCGAGAAGACCTTCTCCACCTCCGGCGGCAAGGGCAGTTTCACCTACGACTGGAAAGATGCCCCGAACGGCCTGTACTACATCCGCGTCACCGACACCCGCGGCGGCCACGCCGCCTCGATGATCTGCGAGGTCCAGGAGCGGGAGACCACCGATGTCTCCGACGGCGCCACCCGCCTCAACATGCTGATCGACAAGGATAAGTACAAGGTCGGCGAGACGGCCCTCATCACCATCCCGTCCACCGCGGGCGCCAGCGCCCTCGTCTCCATCGAGAAGAGCGGCAAAATCCTCGGAACCCGCCGTGTCGAATGCTTTGCGGGCAGCACCCAGATCCGCATCCCCGTGACGAAGGAGATGCTCCCCAACGCCTATGCCTTCATCACCCTGATCCAGCCCCACGGCAACGTCCGCAACGACGCCCCGATCCGACTCTACGGCATCCAGAACATCAATGTCGAGGACGCCTCTTCGCACCTGGATCCGGTCATCGACATCCCCGCCGAGACCAAGCCCGAGACTACGCTCAAGTTCAAGGTCCGCGAGAAGAGCGGCCGTCCGATGAGCTACATCGTGGCCCTGGTGGACGAAGGTCTGCTCTCGCTGACCGGTTTCAAGACCCCGGATGCCTGGGCCGCCTTCTACGCCAAGGAAGCCCTGCGCGTCCGTACCTGGGACGAGTATGATGCCGTCATCGGCGCCTACGGCGGCCACATCGAGCAGCTCTTCGCCATCGGCGGTGACGACGAGGCTTCCGGCCCGCTCAAGCGCCAGGGTGCCGACCGCTTCAAGCCGGTGGTCGCCTACCTCGGTCCCTTCGAGCTGAAGGCCGGCAAGACCGGCTCCCACAGCATCGAGGTGCCGCAGTACATCGGTTCGCTCCGCGCCATGGTCATCGCCACGGACGGCAGCGCCCAGGGCAGCACCGCCGCCAATGTCTCCGTGACCCAGCCCCTGATGGTCCAGGCCACCCTGCCCAGGACCCTGAGCCTGGGCGAGACCATCCGCATCCCGGCCACCGTCATCACCCTCAAGGACGGTGTCGGCAATGTCAAACTGAGCATCAAGACCGACGGCCCGCTGACCGTCCAGGGTCCCGCCACCATCGACCTCAAGGCCCCTGACACCGGCCAGACAGTCGAGTACTTCGAAGTCAAGGTCGGCGACCAGCCGGGCATCGGGCACGTGAGCGTCACGGCCAAGTCCGGCTCCGACCAGTCCGTCAGCCAGGTGGAGATCGATGTGCTCAATCCCAACCCCGAGGTGACCCGTACGCAGAGCCTGCTGCTCGATGCCGGCGGGAGCAAGGACGTCTCCGCCGATCTCTTCGGCCTGGCAGGCACCAACGCCATCAGCGTCGAGTACTCTTCGATCCCGGCCATCGACCTCAAGCGCCGCCTCAAATACCTCGTCGAGTATCCGTACGGCTGCGCCGAGCAGACCATTTCCGGGGCCTTCCCGCAGCTCTACCTCACCCAGGTGACAGACTGCGACGAGAGCGTCGCCCGCCGCACGGCCTTCAACGTGACCGCGGCCATCAACCGCCTGCACAGTTTCCGCCGTCCGGACGGCGCCATCAGCTACTGGCCGGGCTCCGCCTATTCCTCGTCCTTCGCCAGCGCCTATGGCCTCCACTTCCTCCAGGAGGCGGAGAACCAGGGTTACGCCGTTCCCGCCGACCTCAAGGCCGATCTCGTACGCTACCTCACGCGGAACGTGGTCAACGACCGCAAAGAGAGTCCCTTCGTGCGGGCCTACGGTCTGTACGCCCTCGCCGTGGCCGGCAAGCCGCAGCGCAGCGCGATGAACCTCCTGCGCGAGCAGGTCAAGACGATGCCGCGCGGCGCCGTCTGGATGCTCGCCGCGGCCTTCGCCTCCGACGGCAAGAAGCAGGTGGCGACCTCTCTCACGGACGGGCTTCCTTACCAGGAGACTTCCGGGACCGACTACAGCGACTATGGCAGCGAGGACCGCAACCGCGCCATCGCCCTGCATACCGCCATCCTCACCGGACGCAAGGAGCAGGCCTTCGAACTGGCCGAGAAGGTAGCCGCGAACCTCAGCGACAACCGCCACTATATGAGCACCCAGGCCACGGCCTGGTCGCTCTACGCCATCTGCGACTACGCCCGCACCCTCGCCGGCAACAACATCGCCGGTTCCGTGCGCGCTGCCGGCAAGACCTGGAAGATGGCTTCCGACAAGGCCCTCGTCCGGCAGGACATTCCGCTGGAGGCGCAGACCGGCAGCTTCCCGCTGAGCCTGTCCAACACCGGCGGGAACCCGGTCCACGCCATCATCTCCGTGACCGGCATCCCGGCTGCGGGCTCCGAGCAGGCCAAGGCTTCCGGGCTGAAGATGGTTGTACGCTACACTGACCCGGAGGGCAAGGCCATCGCCGTGGACACCCTCTCCCGCGGACGCAGTTTCAACGCCATCGTGACCATCACCAACACCGGCTCCGCCGCCGTTCAGAACCTCGCCCTCGCCCAGAAGTTCCCTTCAGGCTGGGAGATCCAGAACGACCGCATCGGCCGCGAAGAGGTCAGCTATCCTGCCGGACTCGACTACCAGGACATCCGGGACGACCGGGTCTACAGCTTCTTCGACCTGAAAGCCGCCGGGAGCGTGACCGTCACCACCCGCCTCACCGCCACCTATCCCGGACGCTTCTACCTCCCGGCCGTCAGCTGTGAAGCGATGTACGACGAGACCATCTCCGCCCTCGTCCCCGGCAAGTGGACGGAAGTGAAGTAAACCCGACCCCACCGCACAGCAAAGCCGCCCGCAGCCCCCGCCGCGGGCGGTTTTCATCTCCGGTCCTTTACCGGAACAATTCTCCCAGGACGCGGAGGGAGCGGGCTTCGATGCGGGTTTCGGTGTGGTAGCTGAGGTAGCGGAGGAGCAGGTCGGCGATCTCGCCGCGCTCCCGGCCGTTCATCGGCAGGAGCATGCAGGTACCGAAGTCGTCCTGCAGCAGATCCCGCACGCGGAGGTAGTGCGGCCCCGCAAAGGGCGCGAGGTCCTCCAGCGAGGGCGAGAAGCCGAGGGCCCCGGCGAGTTCCAGCAGGAAGCGCAGGTGGTAGTTGGCAAAGTCGCCCTGCAGGGCGTCCAGCGTCAGGATCGCCCGCTCGCACCAGGCGAAGAGCCCCGGCTCGCTCTCCCCGTCCCGCACGGTCCGGTAGAGCACTTCGCTCATGAACAGGGTCATCGCATTCTTGGAAGCGCTGGTCCGCAGGCCCGTCAGGGGGTGCGCAGCCGACAGGCCGCGGACCCGCCAGAGCTCGGAGCGGGGATTCTCGATGACCTCCGCATCCAGCACGCTGAGCGGCTGGAAAAGGGCCATCCCCCCGCCCTTGGGCACGGAAACGATGAAACTGCGACGCCCCCAGTCGGCGCTGAGGGCGTGCAGGACCAGGGAACGCTCCCCGACCTTGGTGGTATTGAGGATGATGAGCTGGGTGCGTCGGATCATCAGTACTGCTTGATACGCTCGGCGGCGAGGGCCTCCCGCAGCGCATCGTCATAGCGGATGCGGATCTTCACCCCTGCCTCCTGGAAATAGTAGCGCACCACGATCTCCTCTTCGATGAAGGGGATGATCTCGTCCTTCTTGAGGCGCAGGAACGCCTCCTTCTCCATGTTCAGCGACGCCTCCAGGGCATCCAACTGGGGCTTCATCGCCTCATCCAGCCCGTCCCGGCGCAGCTCCTCCTTGGCCCGGTCGAAATAGGTCTTGGCCGAAGAACGGTAGTCGAACTCCTTGCCTTCCGCGAATGCGATGAAATCCTCGTAGTCCGCATCGGTGAAATGGAAATCCTCCACCGCGGGGATGTGCTCGTGCTTGCGCACATACTCGAGAGCATATTGCTCAATGATGCCGTAGGTGACCAGCGAATAGGTCAGGCGGCTGTATTCGCGGAACTTCAGTTCCACGTCCGGGGTGATCCCGCCGCCGTCGCGTACCGTACGCCCGTGGGCGGTCTTGAACTCGTGCGTCAGCGAATCAGGGATCGAGGCGACGCTCCCGTCCTCACGGCGGGCGGCGTAGTCAATCGCCTGCACGCAGCGGCCGGAGGGCGTGTAGTACTTCGCCGTGGTCACCTTCAGTTCGCCCCCGTAGGGCAGCGAACGGATGCTCTGCACCAGGCCCTTGCCGTAGGTGCGCTCGCCCATGATCGTGGCACGGTCCATGTCCTGGAGGGCGCCCGAGACGATTTCCGAGGCCGATGCCGAGGATGAATCCACCAGCACGATGACGGGGATCTTGGTGTCCACCGGCTCCTTGTTGGTACGGAGGGCATAATTGGCGCTGGCGTCCTTGCCCTTAGCCGAGACGACCAGCGAGCCCTTGGGCACGAGCACGGAGACGATCTCCGCCGCCTCGTTCATCAAGCCGCCGCCGTTGCCCCGCAGATCGAGCACGAGGACCTTCATCCCCTGCTTCTTGAGCTCGGTCACCTTCTGGCGGAAATCCGCCCCGACCCCGTCGGAGAAGCCGTTCTGGGAAATATAGCCCACACCGTCCTCCAGCATCCCGGCGAACTCGATGTCGTTGATCTTGATGCGCTCGCGGGTCACGGTGATGTCCACCTCCTCGCCGCTGCGCAGTTTCTTGACGTGGAAGACCACCTGGGTACCGGGATCGCCGCGCATCTTCTCGCTGCACTGCTGGGAAGTCAGGCCCACCACGGTCTGTCCGTCGATCGCGAGGATCTCGTCGCCGCAGACCAGGCCGTATTTCTGCGCCGGGGAGTTGGCGTAGGGCTCGTTGATGATCACGTTGCCCTGCACATCCGGCTTGTAGATCACGGCGCCGATGCCCCCGTAGGTGCGGTGGATCATCATCTGGAGGTTCTCATTCTCCTCCTCGGGAATGTAGACCGTGTAGGGATCGAGGTTCTCGAGCATCGCGTCGATGCCGCGGCGCTCGATGCGGTCGATGGGCAGGGAGTCCACATACGAACGATTGAGCTCCTGCAGGATGGCGGTCTGGATCTCGGTCCACTTGCCGAGTTTGAAGCGGGGAGACTGGGCGGACGCGGCGAGCGCGGCGCCAAGCAGGATTATGGTCAGGACGAATCGTTTCATACTTCTAATTAATCGTTTACTGTGAGCCTAGCAGCAGCAGGGTGATGCCGGCCATCATCAGGACCATGTCCACCACCTTGTCCTTGATGTGCCCCTCCTTGAACATGAGCGCCCCGAAGAGGAAGGTGATCACGACCGAGCTGCGCCGGATCATCGAGATCACGGAGAGCAGGGCATCCGGGTCCTTGACGGAGTAGAAATACAGCATGTCGGACACGGTGATCAACACGGCAATCAGCGGGATGCGCCAGTCCCAGGCAAAGCCCTGGAAGCCATCTTTGTCTGCCAAATACTGTACCAGGATCACGACGGCCAGCAGGACGGTGATATAGACGTTGGTCCAACTCTGGACGAAGAGCGGCTCGAGGGTCTGGAGGATGAACTTGTCGTAGAGGGCGCTGGCGGAGCCGGACAGCACGGAGATGATCATGCAGGTCATGCCCTTGGCCGAGGTCTTCCTGTCCGTGTCGTGGCGGTTGGAGCGGGAACTCAGGAACAGGGCCACCATCACGATGGCCACGCCCAACCACTGCAGGAGGTTGAGCCGCTCGCCGAACAGGATGATCGAGAAGATCAGCACGAACATCGGCCGGGAGGCCTTGATCGTGCTCACCGTCGTGAGCGGGAGGTGCTTCAGCGCGTAGAGGCCCGATACCCAGGAGGTCGAGACCAGCACGGCTTTGAGCACGAGCTTAAGGTGGTCCTGCAGCGGGCCCGCCGAGAGGAACGGCGAGAGGAACACCGCCGTGAGGGCGGTGGCGCTGAGCAGGATCCAGTAGACCCCGTTGCGCTTGAGGGCCTGCTTCTTGGCGACGTCATAGACGCCGAGCAGCAGGGCCGAACAGACCGACATCCAAAGCCACATAATCAGAACATTTTCACAAATGTAACCATAAAATTCGTATTTTTGTATCTCCCTATGGATAAAGACGGCAAGATCGAAATACGCGGTGCCCGCGCGCACAATCTGCAGAACATAGACTTGGATCTGCCCCGCCGAAAGTTCGTGGTCATCACGGGCATCAGCGGCAGCGGCAAGTCCTCGCTCGCCTTCGATACCCTTTACGCTGAGGGGCAGCGCCGCTATATGAACACCCTCTCCCCCTATGCCAAGCATTTCATGGGCATACTCGAGAAGCCCGCGGTGGAGAGCATCGCCGGTCTGAGTCCGATCATCGCCATCGAACAGAAGAGCACGGGCAGCAATCCCCGCTCGACCGTGGGCACGATCACGGAGATCTCCGACTTCCTGCGCCTGTTGTATGCCCGCGCCTCCACGGCCTACTCCCCCGTGACCGGGAAACAGATGGTCCGCTACACCGACGCCCAGATCGTGGACCTGATCCTCAGCGGTTTCCGCGGACGGAAATGCCTGCTGCTCGCCCCGCTCGTGCGCGGGCGCAAAGGCCATTACCGCGAACTCTTCGAGCAGCTCCGCAAGAAGGGCTACCTGCAGGTCCGCATCGACGGCGAGATCCAGGAATTGGCGGCCGTGGAAGCGGTGGACCGCTACAAGGGGCATTTCATCGAACTCGTTGTGGACAAGCTCAAACCCGCCGAGGGCGACGAGTCGCGCGTACGCAGTTCCGTCTCCTCCGCCCTGGGCCTGGGCAAGGGCTCGCTCGCCGTCCTGGATATGGAGACCGGCGCCCTGCAGCACTTCTCCAAGCACCTGGTGGACCCGGACAGCGGCATCTCTCTGCAGGAGCCGGCCCCGCACACCTTCTCCTTCAACTCCCCCGAAGGCTGCTGCCCGCACTGCAAGGGCCTCGGCACCGTACCCGACGTAAGCCTGGACACCATCATCCCCGACCCGGGCAAGTCCATCGCCGACGGGGGCATCGCCCCGCTGGGCCGTTTGCGGGACGGGCGCAAATTCGAACTGGTGCGCGCCATCGCGCGCAAACACGATTTCTCGCTCTACGAGCCCATCGCCGCCCTGCCCGACGAGGTCGTGACCCTGCTGGTCTACGGCTCCGACGAATTCTACCGCGTGGGCGACGGGGCGCAGGCCGAAATGGCCGGCTGGGACGGGGTCACGGGCGACGTCGAAGACAAGGTCGTCTGCCCGGTCTGCCACGGCACCCGCCTGGGCAGCCACGTCCATTGCTTCCGCATCGACGGCAAGGACATCACGGAAGTCAGCGCAATGGAAATCAGCGAGCTGCACGCCTGGCTCCAGTCCCTGCCCGACAAACTGGACACCCGCGAGCGTACGATCGCCCGCGACATCCTCAAGGAGCTCAGCGACCGCGTCCGCTTCCTGCTGGACGTGGGTCTGGACTACCTCAGCCTTGACCGTCCCACGGCCTCGCTCTCCGGCGGAGAGGGTCAGCGCATCCGCCTCGCGACCCAGATCGGCTCCAAGCTCGTCAATGTCATCTACATCCTCGACGAGCCGAGCATCGGCCTCCACCAGCGGGACAACCGCAAACTGCTCGCCTCGCTGAAGAAACTCCGCGACGAGGGCAACACCGTGATCGTGGTCGAGCACGACGAGGAGACGATGCGCGAGGCCGACTGGATCGTGGACGTGGGTCCGGGCGCCGGAGAACGCGGCGGCCGGATCTGCTATAGCGGCCCCGCCCGCGCCATCCGGAACCCCATCGGCCTGCCGCCCGCAAGGCGCCATCCCAGCGGCCTGTCCCTGACTCTCTGCGGCGCCCGGGGCAACAACCTCAAGGACGTGACCGTAGAGTTCCCCCTGGGTCTGCTGATCGGGGTCAGCGGGGTGAGCGGCTCCGGGAAGTCTTCCCTCGTCAACGAGACCCTGATGCCCATCCTCAAGGGCAAGTTCTACCATTTCAAGGAGAAACCCCTCCCCTATGACCGGCTCGAAGGGATCGAGAACATCGACAAGGTCATCGAGATCGACCAGAGCCCCATCGGGCGTACCCCGCGCTCCAACCCGGCCACGTTCACCGGGGTCTTCGGCGACATCCGCGCCCTCTTCGAGGACACCCCCGACGCCAAGGTCCGCGGCTTCAAGGCCGGCCGTTTCTCTTTCAACGTCCCCGGCGGGCGCTGCGAGGAATGCAAAGGCGCCGGCATCAAGGTCATCGAGATGAATTTCCTGCCTTCGGTGAACGTCTGCTGCGACGCCTGCGGCGGCAAACGCTACAAAGAGGACACCCTTGCCGTCCGCTACAAAGGCAAGAGCATCAACGACGTCCTCGAGATGAGCGTCTCGGAGGCCTACGAATTCTTCAAGTCCCACCCCAAGATCGCCCCCAAACTCAAGGCGCTGCTGGACGTGGGTCTGGGCTACATCCACCTCGGCCAGTCCGCCGTGACCCTGTCCGGCGGCGAGAGCCAGCGGATGAAACTCGCCGCCGAACTCGCCCGCAAGGCCACCGGCAACACCCTCTACATGCTCGACGAGCCCACCACGGGCCTGCACTTCGAGGACATCAAAGTCCTGCTCGGAGTGCTCCAGCGCCTGGTGGACCAGGGCAACACGATCATCGTGATCGAACACAACCTCGACGTGCTCAAGTCCGCGGACTACCTGATCGACATGGGTCCCGGCGGAGGCGCCGCAGGAGGCAGGATTATTGCAACGGGAACCCCCGAACAAATAGCCGCAGACCCCGCGTCCGTCACCGGACCCTACTTAAAAGAACTGCTATGACGAAAATTGAAGCCGCCCGTGCGGAGTACAAAGAATGGTGCCAGGCCATCGGAATCGACTGCCTCGAGAAAGTCAATGAAACCCTCGACGCCGGCAAGGCCATCGAATTGATCAACCTCTGCGAAGCCCGGCAGGAGCGCCAATACGCCCAGGCCGCCGACCAGATCTTCTGGAAGCGTAAGCGCAGCCGCATCGTGATGATGTCGGGGCCCTCTTCCAGTGGCAAAACCAGTTCCTCGCTGCGCATTGCCCAGCAGGCCCGCGTGCTCGGGCTCAAGCCCAAGGTGATCGAACTCGACAATTACTTTGTCCCGCGCGACCGGACCCCGATCGACGAGAACGGCGAGCGCGACTATGAGGCCCTGGCCGCAATGGACATCGAGCTGCTCGACCAGCAGCTGCTCGACCTGCTCGCCGGCAAGGAAGTGGAGCTCCCGCGCTTCGACTTCAAGGCCGGGAACCGGGTCTTCGAGGGCAAGACCATGCGCCTCGAAGACGGAGACATCCTCTTCATGGAGGGCATCCACGCCCTCAACCCCGCACTCACCCCCGCCATTCCGCGCGACCGCATTTTCGGTATCTACATCTCCGCCCTCTCGGCCCTGCCGGGCGGCGAGAAGGACCACGGCTCCACCACGGACAAGCGCCTGCTGCGGCGCATCGTGCGGGATAACCGCACCCGCGGCACTTCCCCGGAGGACAACATCCTCCGCTGGCCGTCCGTGCGCCGGGGCGAAGTCCGCAACATCTTCCCCTACGAGGAGAACGCCAACATCGTCTTCAACTCCTCCACCCTCTACGACGTCCCGCTGCTGAAATACTATGCCGAGCCCCTGCTCTGCGGCATCAGCGAATCCTCACCCGCCTACCCCAAAGCGCAGAGCCTGCTGCACTTCCTCGAAATGGTACACGCGCTCAAGCCCGCCGAAATCGCAGCCATCCCCCCCACATCAATTATGAGAGAGTTCATAGGGGGACAAACGCTCTGACGATTCCGCCAGAGCGTCTGCAAGCAGATGCCGGATGACCGGGGGACGTTTCCCCCGGACCCCCTCTCGTCGCTGCACTCCGAACGTGCCCGGCGGGAAAGAACCTATTTTACGAGGGAGATGGCGCCGAAGACGCCGAGACTCGCCAGGAGCATGATGGCGGCGGCGAGCAGCAAGCCGAGCAGGATGTAGATCACGCTCTTCTTGAAATCCATGTTCAGAATGCTCGCGGCAAGGGTGCCGGTCCAGGCACCCGTGCCCGGGAGCGGAATGCCCACGAACAGCAGCAAGGCCACGTAGAGCCCGCGCCCGGCCTTCGCTTCCAGCTTGCGGCCGCCTTTCTCTCCTTTCTCCAGACACCAGCGGCAGAAGCCGCCGATCAGCTTCTTGTCCTTGCCCCAGTCGAGCACCTTCCGGGCGAAGAGGAAGATGAACGGAACCGGGAGCATATTGCCCACCAGGGCCACGAGGATGGAGGGAACGAGCGGCAGGCCGAAGCCTACGGCATAGGGGATGGCGCCGCGGAGTTCAATCAGCGGGACCATCGAAATCAGGAAGACGATCAGGTATTTCTTCATTGGATCTTGTCCAGGATTTCCAGGATGGCGGGAATGGCATCGGCCTGCTTGGCCGGGGTCTGTTCGGTGCGGGGTGTGCTGGCCACGAGGTCGAACACACCGCCGGTCAGCGCACAGCGGCCCGCCTTGAACCGGGCCTCGGCGCGGCGCGCCTCATATTCGGCGGTAAAATCAAGCGGGTCGGCGAGAGAGAGGAAAAGGTCGCAAAGGGTCTCGTCGCGCCGCTCCGGCTTGATGCGTCCGATCCAGTCGAGATCCTTCTTGCCGGGGCAGAGGATGCGCACCTCGATACCCCGGTCGAGGAGCAGCCGCTGGGCGAGCCGGCAGGCCACGGTCGGGTCTTCGGCAGTGGTCAGGCCGTCCACGTAGACCACGGCGCTGCGGATCTGCTGCATCGGAAGCAGGGAGGTAGGGGTGCTGCTCTGCGTGTGGCGCAGGACATAGCGGCGGACAAGCAGGACGATGGGATTTTTCATCGGCTGTAGGAGGCTATGAGTTCACGCATTTGTTCTTTGGCGGCCTTCCAGCGCGGAATGTCGATCTTGGTGCCGATCACCTCCACCACCTTGGCGGCGATGATGGAACCGAGCTCGCCGCAGGCCTTGAGCGGGAGGCCAAGGGCGTCGGCGAAGAGGAAGCCGGCAGCGTAGGTATCGCCCGCACCGGTGGCATCGACGGGATCCGCCGGCCAGGTGTGGATGAAATGCACTTCCTCCCCGGAACGGACCCAGCTGCCGTCCTTGCCCACCTTGACCACGGCGATGCGGCTGAGGGCGGCCAGTTCGGCGAGGGCCTCCACCGGGTCCCGCAGCCCGGTGAATGCACGGGCCTCGCTCTCGTTGGCGAACACGATGTCCACGTATTTCTCGACGATGTCGTGCAGGAAGGCGAGGTTGGATTCCACGACGTTGTAGGAGGCCAGGTCAAGGGAAATGATGCACCCGGCGGAACGGGCCAGTTCGACGGCGCGGCGCACCAGGTCCTGGTTCTGGACGAGGTAGCCCTCGATGTGGAAATAATCGTAACCCTCGAACCAGGCGGGGTCCAGGTCTTCCGGGACCAGGTCAAGCGCGGCGCCGAGATAGACGGCGAAGGTGCGCTCGGCGTTGCCGCCGCTCACGAAGACCATCGAGCGGCCGCTGGAGTGCGTGCTCTTCAGCAGGCGGGTCTTGATGCCGTACTGCTCCTGGTCGCTCTTGAAGAGGTGCCCGAGTTCGTCGTCCCCCACCTTGCCGATGAAGCCCGAGGGCATCCCGAGGATGGCCGTGCAGGAGATGGTGTTGGCGGCGGAACCTCCGGCGACATATTTGACCCCGAGCGGCTTGAGCGCCGTCCAAATGCCGTCGCCTGTCTCCATATCCACGTGCTGCATGCTTCCCTTGGGGAGGTGGTAGGTATTGAGGAGCGAATCATCCGGCAGGATGGCCAGAATGTCGGTGAGAGCGTTTCCGATTCCGAGAATTGATTTCATATTTCGCAAAAATAACACAAATAAATCGTAAATTTGCGCCCAATGTCCAAGAAAGCTGCAAATATCATCAAATACAGCCTGTCCGCCGTCCTGGCGGGCGTGCTCGTCTGGTTCGCCTTCCGCGGGGTGGACTGGAAGGCCTTCTGGGCCGGTCTGCAGCAGACGCGCTGGGCCTATATGGTCCTCTATTTCGTCGTCGCCCTGCTGGCCCTCGTCTTCCGCGAAGAGCGCTGGTATGCCCTGATGCATCCCCTGGATCCGGAACTGCGCCGCCTGCAGGTCTGGGACGCCATCAACGTGGGAAACATCATCAACATCGTGCTGCCCGGCGCGGGGGAATTCGCCCGCTGCGGCTACGTCTCCTCCCGGCGGATGAGTTTCGACAAGGCCTTCGGCACCATCGCCTGCGAGCGGATGTGCGACCTGGTGGCCGTGGTCGTGCTGCTCGTGGCCGCGCTCGTGCTCAAGTGGGAGAGTTTCGGGACCTTCTTCCTGGAGAACATCTGGCATCCGATGGCCGGACGGCTGGGCAGCGGGACGGTCTGGCTGCTGATCGGCGCCCTGGCCGCGCTGCTCGCCCTCTTCTTCTGGCTGGTGTACCGTCACCGCCGGCGCAACCGCTGGTGCGCACGCATCGCCACGACCATCAAGGGCCTGCTGACCGGATTCGCGAGCGTGGCGAAGCTGAAGCACAAATGGGCCTTCGTGCTCACCACCGTGGGCATCTGGACGATGTACGTAATGATGCTCTGGTGCACCCTGCGCGCCCTGCCGCTGCTGGACGGCCTGGGGATGGTGGACGCCCTCTTCCTGTCGGCCGTGGGCAACATCGCCTCCGTGATCCCGGTACCGGGCGGAATCGGGGCCTACCACTACCTGGTGGCCCTGTCGATCCAGAGCCTGTACGCCGCAGCTTGGGAGACGGGCATCCTCGTCGCGACCCTCGGCCACGAGGCCCACGCCATCCTGATCATCCTCGTCGGGGTGATCTCCTATGCCCATCTGACCTTGCAAAAGCGGAAATAATCCTTATATTTGCAAACGTTAGTGTATTACCTGTAGCGTTATGCAATTGATCATCCCCGATCACTACGTGGACCTGCTCGGCGGAGCAGAGAACACGGAGAAGGCCATCAAGGCCGTCAAGGACATGTTCCAGAACAATCTCTCAGCCCAGCTGGCCCTGTTGCGGGTGACGGCTCCGATGGTCGTACCCTCCGGGACCGGCCTCAACGACGAGCTCAACGGGGTGGAACGTCCAGTCCGTTTCCCGATTCGCGACATGGAGGAACGGCAGGCGGAGGTGGTCCATTCGCTGGCCAAGTGGAAGCGGGTCAAGCTCGCGCAGATGGGCATCCGGCCCGGCCGGGGCATCTATACCGACATGAACGCCCTGCGTCCCGACGAGGAGCTGGACAACCTCCATTCCATCTATGTGGACCAGTGGGACTGGGAAAAGGTCATCCGCCGGGAGGACCGCCACCTGGGTTTCCTCAAGCAGACCGTGCGCCGCATCTACGAGGCTATCAAGGTCACGGAGAACAAGCTTTTCGTGGAATTCCCGCAGATCGTCCCCGAGCTCCCGGAGGAGATTCACTTCATCCAAGCCGAGGAGCTGGTACAGCTCTACCCCGGCCGCACGCCCAAGGAGCGGGAGCACGAGATCGTGCGCCGCTGGGGCGCCGTGTTCATCATCGGCATCGGCGGGGTCCTGTCCGACGGTGCGCCGCACGATGGCCGCGCCGCGGACTACGACGACTGGAGCAGCCCCAACGAAGAGGGTTTCAAGGGCCTCAACGGCGATATCCTCGTGTGGAATAACATCCTCCAGCGCCCGTTCGAGCTCTCCAGCATGGGCATCCGCGTGGACGAGGCGGCGCTGCGCCGCCAGTTGGAGATCAAGGGCGAATCCTGGAAGGCGGAACTCCCCTTCCACCGGAGCCTGCTCGCCGGCGAGCTGCCCTGCACCATCGGCGGCGGCATCGGCCAGTCCCGCCTCTGCATGTACCTGCTGCGCAAGGCCCACATCGGCGAGATCCAGAGCAGCATCTGGCCCGAGGAGATGGTCCGGGCGTGCCGCGCCGCCGGCATCAACCTGGTCTGATACCTTTTTTCGGGAATTCCGCTCCGGACACCTGTAACATCCGGCGGGATGTTGCGTCCTAATAATAAATGACACCGGAAGAGTTCGCGCGACTGTATCTCCCGCTGGGGGACGATTTCTATCAGCTTGCACTCCGCCTGCTCGACTCGCAGGAGGATGCCCAAGATGCCGTCCAGGACCTGTATGTCAAGTTGCTCTCCGACCGGGAGCGGCTGGATACCATCCAGGATCCCCGGGCCTGGGGCTATGTCCTGCTGCGCAACCTCTGCGTGGACCGTATCCGGAGCCGGAGCGCCCGACCACAGGAGGCGGTCTCCGAAGTGCTGGCCGCTGAGACGCCCGAAGAGCCGCCGGAACGGCTTGGGCGCGCCCTCGCCGCGGTCCGGAGCCTCTCTGCCGCCGACCGCTCGCTCGTGCGCCTGCGGCTCGTCCACGACCTCCCCTACGACGAGATCGCCCGCCGGACCGGCAAGACCGAGCTCGCCCTCCGCGTGGCCTTCTACAGAATTAAGAACAAAATACGCAAGAAGATATGACACACTCAGAAAACATGGAACCCAAGGCCCCCGGCGAACTCCGGGAGCGCCTGGAAGACACCGTCTCCGCAGCCATCCTCGCGGAGCGTGGGCCACAGGCACTCGACGATGCGCCGCGCCGCCCGGTCCGCTGGTCCTGGGTCGTTGCGCCCGCCCTCGCCCTGGCCTGCCTGACCGTCGTGCTTGCCGTCCGGAAACCCCGGCTGAGCCCTTACGACACCTTCTCCGACCCCACGCTGGCTTATGCAGCGCTCGAGCAGGCCTTCTCCGCTTTCTCGGATCCGGTCGGAGCCGGATTCAACGCCATCAATGTCTCGCTCGAGGCTTTCGACCAGACGCTCGAAAGCGCCCGAACCCCCCAACAGCATTAGCATCACCGTCATGAAGAAGTTCTTCACCATTATTCTGTGTTCCTGCCTCCTGGCCGTCTGCGCATCCGCGCAGAAGCGGCCGGACGGCTTCTCCCAGAAAGAATGGGACGCCCTGACCCCGGCGAACCGGGCCAAGATCGTCGCCCTGATCAATGCCTACTCCGTCGAGCGGGCCGTCCGCAGCGGCAAGGATGTCCAGGAGGACGAAGCCGTCACCTTCACCCTGGCCCGGCCCAAGACCGGCGGCACCCGGTACCAGCCTCCCAAAACGAACCGCACGATGCCCCCCGAGAGCAACTATGTCTACTACCGCTGGTGCGACCAGGACGACGTCAACGCCGTCTATGTGTCCCCGTATATGTTCAAGATGATCCAGACCCTGCCGGACTTCGAGTTCCGGGGCCGGAAGTTCAACCTTTCTTCGGTCATCAAGGACCTGAGCGGGCTGTATATGCTGGAGTTCGCGCAGTATACCCAGGACGGACGCTTCTCCTACAGCCGCAACAGCACCACCGGCGGCCTGCGCCGCGACATCCGCGACTACCTTGACGACAACAATTACCAGACCCTGGTCGAGAACCATGCCGGAGGCCGCTACAACCGCATCTTCATCCGCCGCGACGGCGCCACGGTCTCCGGCTTCGTGCTGGTGGACCTCGACGAAGATTTCGACTACGGCCGCTTCATCTGCCTGGAAGGCAGCATCCCCCAGAGCCAGTTCGAAAAGATCTTCGTCGGCGCGATGAAATAGTCCCCGGGGCGCGGAAGGGTGCCCGGGGCGCGGGCTGGACGTGGCAGGGCGAAGACCGGGAGGTAGAAGATCAGGGTAAGGACCGAGGAGATGGTCCGGGCGTGCCGCGCCGCCGGCATCAACCTGGTTTAACCGGGATTTTCCTTTTCTTCTTCATATTCCGCCAGCCCAGTTCGCGGTTGGCGCGGATGAATTCGCTGTCGAAGAAACTCTGCGTCGTCCCGATGACGCTGCCGCCCAGCACCTTCCCCCGCTCATCGCAGATAACCCCGCCGGCCAGGTAGGTATGGGGCCGGCATCCGAGGTGCTGGACCGGCCATTGGCTCTCGGGGTCCAGGATTACGGCGAAGCGGCAGTGGTAGCGCTCCAGCAGTTTCATCAGCTTGAGGCTGTCCGAGACCGGACAATCGCAGTAGAAGACGAATTCCCAGGCCGGATTCTCCTCGATGATCTTGTCAATCTTCCCCTCCGGCGTATGGTACAGCACATCGCGGAAATTGTCCAGGGTGAGATACTGGATCACGAAATACTTTCCCTTCTCGATCTGATAGTTCTCCACCCGCCCGTCGGCATCGAAAACGTCCGTATAATCCTCCCAGAACCCCACCCGCTTCAGAGGCTGGCAGGCCGCGAGCGCGAGAAACACAATCAAAAGGAAATTTCGTTTCATACTTTAATGACGGACACCCCCGCCGAATGTTACACCTCAGCATCCCCTAACCACAAAAAAGGCGGGTGCGGCTACGTTTCCTCTGGTGCCGCCCAACGGCGGCGGTGGTTAGGCGGTCGTACGAGATGTTCCCAAAATCTTGTTTCTGAAAGGGGTTTACAGGAAATCGGCCTTGTAGCGCATTCTGGATGTTAACCTCCCCGAGATTTTGGAGCAAAAAGCGGTTTCTGGGTGGGGGGTCTACAACTGGAATGCCGCCAGATGGGCTCGGAGACAAAAAAAGAAAGGTGACTTTCAGTCCTGAGACTGGTCAGTCACCCGTTCTTCGTGATTCCGCGGGGACTCGAACCCCGGACCCACAGCTTAGAAGGCTGTTGCTCTATCCAACTGAGCTACGGAACCAGCATATATTTGCACGCCGCCCCGCGCTCAGGCGGAACGGCGTGCAAATATACGGATTATTGGTGGAAATCCAATCAGAAGTTGAGAGAGACGCCGCCAAGCACCGTGATGCCGGGCTCGGGGAAGCCGAGCATGGTCTGGTATTGGCGGTTCAGCAGGTTCTCCCCGCGCACGAAGAGGGTGATCCAATCCGCGGCGCGATAGGAAAGGCGGGCCTTGAGGTCGGCGTAGTTGCTCTTGACGGCATTGTCACCCGTGGAAAGGTAGAGATCCTTGATGCCCATCAGGCCGAGGTTGGCGCTGAAGCGGCCGGGAGTCCAGGTGGCGGACACATAAGCCTTGTGGACCGGAGCACCGGTGTAGATGGTCCCCATATGGAGATAGCTGTAGTTGGCGTTGAACTTGAGCTGGTCCGTGGCCAGCCAGTCGGCGCTGAACTCCACGCCCTTGTTCTCGAAGGCCCCGACATTGCGGTTGGCGCGCTTGCCGTCCACGACATTGACCTCGATGATGTTGCTGCCCTTGGTGTAGAAGAGGCTCAGCTCGGTGTTGATCCGGCCGTCCAGGAAATGCTGGGCATAGGTAAAATCATAGCTCCAGGCACGCTCGGGCAGCAGGTCCTCATTGGCCACCGCATACATATAGAGCTCGCGCAGGTTCGGGGTGCGGAAACCCTTGGACGCGGAGAGCTTGAGGCTGGCGCCCGGCCATGCGAGCACACTCACGCCGGCCTGCGGAATCCACTCCACGCCGTAGAGGCTGTGGTGCTCCATCCGGATACCGCCCTCGAAGGTCACGGGACCGAGCACCTGCTGGGCCAGCAGGTAGCCCGCCTCCTCGTGGAGTTTCTTGTGGTCCGCGTAGATCTCGGTGGTGGGATTGCGGTAGGCATTGCCGCCATAGAGTTTGAGGTCCACGCCGGCGGTCAGGGTATTGCCCTCGAACAGGCGGAAGGCCTGGAAGAGGTTGAAGCCGCCCTGGTAGTCCGTGCTGTTGAAGAGATAGGGCTGGGGCTTGCCCCCGGCGGCATAGCCGTCGTTGATGACGTGCTTACCGGCGTTGTAGTAGAAATTGAGCCCGCCGTCGGTGCGCTCGTAATGGTTCTCCAGCGACAGCCAGGACATCATACGGGTGATGTCGGCCGTGCCCTCGAACATCGGTTTGTCCACGGTGCCCGGGTTCTCGGAATAAGCTTTCACGACGTTCACGTCGCCGGACAGGCGCCAGGCGGCGGAGAGGTCGTAGGAAGCCTTGAGCATCCCGCTGGTGGAGCGGAAGGCGGAATTCTCGCGGTGGCCGGCCGTGCGGTCGTGGCCGACGTTGGCGGTCAGCGAGAAGCGGCCGTTGGAATACTGCTCGGTGGCGGAGGCGCGCCAGGTGCCGTAGGAGCCGCCCATCAACTTGACGTTGACGCGGTTGCCGAGGAAATTGGGCTGGCGGGTAATGATGTTGATGGCACCGCCCATCGCATTGGAGCCATAGAGGACGGAGGCCGCTCCCCGCGTCACCTCGACGCGCTCGGCCAGGTCGGCCAGGTACTCGTCGGCCACGGCGTGGCCGTAGATGGACTGGTACTGCGGGTGGCCGTCGATGAGCACGAGGGTACGGCCGCTGGCGGCGCTGAAGCCGCGCAGGGAGATGCCGCCGGCGGCGCCGGACGACACACCGTAACCCGTCACGCCGCGCGAAGTCACGAACAGACCCGGGACCTCCTCCATCAGCGAGGGCATCAGGGCGCTCTCATCGCTGGTCGCGATGCGGGCGCGCCCCACCACGGACACGGGGGCGGGAATGCGGTCGCGCTCCATCGCCACGCGGGTGCCGGTGACGACGGCGCTGCGAAGGGTATCGATGATCTCTTTTTCGGGCTGGGCAGGGGCTGCCTGCAGGAAGGTCGCAGCACTCAGGGCTGCGAGAAGCATAAAGAATCGTTTCATCGGTCAAATAATTGTGAATGCAAAGTAAATACATCCGCGGGAGAATGATTTGACTGAAAAGTCCAGATTATTTGACTGAAAAGTCCACAAAATGCTTATCTTTGCCCTTATGGAAGGATACAGCCGCATCAACTACTCCGGCGTCGTGCTCTCCCGGGTGGACCGGGAGGACGTCCGCGAGCCGGTCCACATCAAAGAACACACCCTGCTCTACATCCGCTCCGGCCGGGCGGAAGTGGTCTTCGAGGGGCGCAGGACGCCGCTCGCCGCAGGCGACTGCGTATTCCTGCGCAAAGACCACCGCGTGGTCGTGGACGCCTGGGCCCCGGAAGAGGGTGGCGTCCCCTTCCAGTCGGTGGCCCTCTTCTTCTGCCGCAAATTCCTGCTCTCCTATTTCAAGACGCTCAGCCGCGAAGAACTCCCGCTGGACGCCCGTCCGGTGGCCGGCGCCGCGCTCAAGATCCCGGCCGGGCCGGAACTCGAGAGTCTTTTCCTCTCGCTCACCCCCTACCTCGACTCAGCGGACGCCATCCCCCAGGAGGTGGCGTGGATGAAGCGCCGGGAGGGCCTGCGCTGCGTGCTGGCGGCCGACCGGGGCTTCTACGCCTCGCTCTTCGACTTCAAACAGCCCTGGAAAATCGACCTGCCGTCCTTTATGGAGGAGAACTACCTCTACGACCTGTCCATCCCCGAACTCGCCCGCTACTCGGGACGCAGCCTGTCGTCTTTCAAGCGGGATTTCAAGAAGATCAGCCCGCTCACGCCGGAGAAATGGATCCTACGCAGACGCCTCGGCGACGCGCACCGGCTGCTCTCCGCAGGCGGGTGCCGCGTCGCCGAGGCGATGCTGGAATCGGGATTCAAGGACCCGGCCTTCTTCAGCCGGGCGTATAAGCAGCAGTACGGCTATTCCCCGCGGGAAACGCCGAAGGCTCAGTCGTGATGGCGCCGCTTGTGCTCTGACCAGAGGCCGTACACCTCGCTGACGTTGCCGGCGGTGATGAAGGCATCGATTTTCTGCTCGCGGATGAAATTCATCAGGTCCGCGAATTCGTCCTTGGTCAGCAGGGTCTGGATCTCCATCCGCTTCTCGCCCTTGTAGCCGCCCGTAACCTCATAGAGGGAGCAGCCGCGCACGATCTTGTTGACGATATAGTCGCGCAGCACTTCGTGCTCGTCCGAGATGATGCAGACGCGCTTGCGCCGGCTCAGGCTCGCCATGAAATAGTCCACGATCAGGCCGTTGATCCAGGTACCGATCAGACCGATGATCACCAGCCGGAACGGGTTCACGGTGAAGGCCGTGCAGCAGATGACCACGCCCGCGATGGTCACGGACAGGCCGATGTCGAAGTGAAGGTACTTGTTGACGATCTTGGCGAGGATGTCCAGGCCGCCCGTGGAGGCGTTGATGCGGAACATGATGGCCTGCGACATGCTCAGGATGAGCACGAAGCAGAGCAGGTCGAACCACAGGTCACCCATCACGGAAGTCTCGCCCGGAGCGAGCAGGCTGGTATAAGGGCATATCTTCTCCCAGATGTCCATCATCGGGCCGAGGATCAGGGCCGTGTAGCAGGTCTTGAGGCCGAACTCCTTGCCGATGAGGAAGTAGGCCAGGACCAGCAGAATGGCATTGATGACGAGCACGACGGTGGATACCTTGACGGCGATGCCCGCGTTCTCGAACAGGGCGCTGATGACAATGGACAGACCGGAGATGCTGCCGACGACGATCTTGCTCGGCACGAGGAAATAGTACACGGCGGCCGCGGCGATGAACATGCCGACGGTCATGATCAGGAGTTCCTTCCAGAATTTCCAGGTCCCGAGCGGAGCAGTCAGTTTTTTCAGGTTCAGGTCCATCAGAGTGGAATTTTATTTCGCTTTGAGGTAGGCGTCGATGGCCTTGGCGGCCGTACGACCGGCGCCCATCGCCAGGATCACGGTCGCGGCGCCGGTGACGGCGTCGCCGCCGGCAAACACGCCCGGGCGTGTGGTTGCCCCCTGCTCGTCGGCCACAAGGCAGCCGCGGCGGGTGATGTCGAGCCCCTTCGTCGTCTTGGAAATCAGCGGGTTGGGCGAGGTTCCGAGGGCCATGATCACGGTCTCGGTCGGGATTTCGAACTCCGATCCCGGAATGGGAATCGGGCTGCGGCGGCCGCTCTCGTCGGGCTCGCCGAGTTCCATCCGGATGCACTTCAGGGCCTTCACCCAGCCGCGCTCGTCGCCCAGGACCTCCACGGGATTGGTCAGCATATCGAAGATGATGCCTTCTTGGATGGCGTGGTGGACCTCCTCGCGGCGGGCCGGCAGTTCGGCCTCCGTGCGGCGATAGACGATGTGCACCTCCGCCCCGAGGCGCAGGGCCGTGCGGGCGGCATCCATCGCGACGTTGCCGCCGCCCACGACGCAGACCTTCGCACCGGCGTGGATCGGGGTCAGGTAGTCTTCGCGCCAGGCTTTCATCAGGTTGTTGCGGGTGAGGAACTCATTGGCGGAAAAGACGCCGCAGAGGTTCTCGCCGGGGATGTTCATGAACTTCGGGAGACCGGCGCCGGTGCCGATGAAGACGGCCTCGAAGCCCTCGCGGTCCATCAGTTCATCGATGGTGATCGTGCGGCCCACGATGACGTTGGTCTCGATCTTGACGCCCAGGGCGCGCACCGCATTGATTTCGTGGCGCAGGACGCGCTCTTTGGGGAGACGAAACTCCGGGATGCCGTACTCCAGCACGCCGCCGGCCTTGTGGAGCGCCTCGAAAATCGTCACGTCGTAGCCCCACTTCGCCAGATCGCTCGCACAAGCCAGGCCGGCAGGCCCGGACCCGATCACAGCCACTTTCCGGCCATTCGTCACAATCTCCTTCTTCGCGGGCTCCAAATCCCTGGAGTAGTCAGCGACGAAACGCTCGAGTTTGCCGATCGCCACCGGCTCTCCCTTGACGCCGAGGATGCAACTTCCCTCGCACTGCGTCTCCTGCGGACAAACCCGCCCGCAGACGGCCGGCAGCGAAGAATCCTCCGCTATCACGGCAGCCGCCGCGGCGATATCGCCGGCGGCGACCTGCGCGATGAAACGCGGAATCTGCAGCCCCACCGGACAGGCCGTCACGCAGCGGGGATTGCGGCAATTCAGGCAGCGGGAAGCCTCCAGGAGGGCCTCCTCCTGATTGTAGCCAAAACATACTTCTTCAAAATTGGTCGCGCGGACCTTGGGGTCCTGCTCGCGCACCGGAACACGGGGAATTCGGTTAGCCATCTTATTTGCCCCTCCCTATTTTACAAACATGTTTCTCATTCGCAGCGGCCTCCTCGGCCTTGTACTGACCCTGGCGGCGCATCGCCTCGTCGAAATCCACGAGATAGCCGTCGAACTCCGGCCCCTCGACGCACGCGAAACGCGTCTTGCCCCCCACGCTCACGCGGCAGGCCCCGCACATCCCGGTCCCGTCCACCATCAAGGTATTGAGACTCACGATGATGGGAAGACCGAGCTTCTTCGCGGTCAAGGTCGTAAACTTCATCATGATCATCGGACCGATCGCCACGGCCTGGGTGTACTTGCGCCCATCCTGGACGACCAGTTTCTCCAGCAGGGCCGTCACCATCCCGTGGAAACCCTCGGAACCGTCGTCGGTGCAGATGAAGAGGTTGTCGCATACGGCGGCCATCTCCTCCTTGTAGATGAGCAGGTCCTTCGTCTTCGCGCCGATGATCACGTCCACCGGCACGCCCCGGCTGTGCAGCCACTTGGCCTGCGGATAGACGGGGGCCGTGCCCACGCCGCCGGCGATGAAGATATAGCGCATCCCGGCAAGTTTCCCGGGGCTCATCTCCACGAATTCGGAGGGCAGGCCCAGGGGGCCCACCACATCGCTGAAACACTCCCCGACCTCGCAGGCATTGATGTCGGCGGTAGAGGCGCCGATCTGCTGGGTGACGATGGTCACGCTCCCGCGCTCGGGATCGAAATCACTGATGGTCAGCGGGATCCGTTCGCCCTGCTCGTCCGGGCGGACGATCAGGAACTGGCCCGGCTGCGCTGAGACAGCCACCCGCGGGGCCTTCACATCCATCCGACAAATCGTCGGAGTCAGCATCTCTTTGGACAGGATCTGATACATATCTTCAAAGATACACAAAAAATCCCGACCTGCGCTTGCAGGCCGGGATAATTTAGCGAATGAGCCGATTAATAGCCCGGGTTGTTGCTCCAGTCGGTCAGCTGGACCTGATCGTAAGGGATCGGGAAGAGCACATCGTCGGTGTTGAAGCGCCACACGGCCGGGGTGCCGCTGGCAGTCTTCTCGTCGGTGACGACCATACCGTTGTCGCTGCCCTGATGCAGGGCGGAGAGGCCCGGGGTGCGGTGATTGTAGTGCGCCGTCATCACGGCATTCAGCCGCTTGTTGCGGAGCAGGTCGAACCAGCGGTGACCCTCGAAGCAGAGCTCGCGCAGGGATTCGTCCTCCAGCGCCTTCTTGATATTGTCCTTGCCGCTCACGGAGATCTCCGGAGCACCGGCGCGGGTACGGATCATGTTGATGTACTTCACCGCGTCGCCGCCCGTCTCGTTGAGGCACTCCGCATACATCAGCAGCACGCCGCCGTAGCGGTAGATGATGTTGTCGCAGCTCGAACGGCAGGTCGTCAGACCCTGGTTCGCGAAGTCGAAGTACTTCAGCGTGTTGGGGATATTGGCGTGGGTGCCGCCCGTGTCCGGGTTGGTGTACACCGTCACCTCGGCCGTCGCCATGTCGACCGCCTGGGTGTCATACGTGCCGGAATAGACCAGCTTGGTCAGACGCTCGTCGGCCGGGTTCTCGCGAAGCTTGTTCCACAGCTCCCAGGTCATCAGCAGGCCGCCGCCGCCACCACCGATCGTGATGGTGAACTTCGTGCCGTCCGGATAGGTGTAGATCGGCTGCGTGCCCGGCATACCGCCGTTGATGTAGCAGGAGCTCATGAAGCCGTTGGCCACCACCGTCGCGCCGTTGTTGAACTGCGCCGCGAAGATGATCTCCTTGCCGTTCGGGTTCGCGGAGTTGTAAATGTCTGCCACGTGCGCCTCCAGGCCAAGCTTGGTCGGGTTGGCGTTCGCGAAGTTGATCACATTCTCCAGCGTGGTCTTCGCACCGCTGTAGTTGCCGCGGGTCATCTGCACCTCGCCAAGCAGCGTCCAGGCGGCGATCTTCGTCGCGCGGCCCTGTTCGGCGGCAGCCGTGCGGGTCTCCGGCAGGCCGGAGATGGCCGCCGTCAGGTCGCTCTCGATCTGGGCATAGACGTTCTCCACGGACTCGCGGGGATAGGTGTAGAGGTCCTTGTAGTTGCCGATCACGCTGGTCGTCAGCGGGCAGGCGCCGAACAGGCGGACCAGGTTGAAGTAGGCGTAGGCCCGCAGGAACTTCGCCTCCGCCACCAGGCTCGCATTCTGAAGGTCGGCCTCGTGGTCGGTCACGATGTTGCAGCGGTTGATCATGTAGTAGCTGTTGGACCACACGCCGCTGGAGATGCCGAAGGTGGCGTCCCAGGTGCACTCGTTCAGCGCGATGGCGTCCGTGCTGTTGTTGCGCTTGCCGTTGTAGGCCTCGTCCGTTCCCACGCTGTTGATCGTGATGATGCTGGACGAGATCGAACGCAGGTAGTAGTAGGCATCGTAGAGGATGGTCAGGGCCTCGGAGTCATTCTTGACGTAGGTCTCCATCTGCATCGAGTCCGTCGGATACTTGTCGAAGGCTTTGTCGCTGCAGGAAGTGGCGGTCAGCGCCGCCAGGCCGAGTACGATGATGGATATTTTATTGATGGTCTTCATAAATGATCCTCCCATAGCTTAGAAGTTGATGTTCACACCGAAGGTCATCACACGGGACAGCGGGTAACCGCCGAAGTCCACGCCGTTGTTGGTCGAGGAATTGCCCCTGTAGTTGGCTTCCACGGTGTATCCGGGATACTTGTCGAAGGTCCAGAGGTTCTGGAAGTTCGCGCTGAAGCGGATGCCCTCCATGCCCACCTTCTGGCAGACGCGCTTCGGCAGGGTGTAGCCGAACGCCAGGTTGCGGATGCGCAGGAAACTCGCATCATAGAGGTAGCGGGTGCTCGCGCCGATGTTCGAGCCCAGGTTGTTGGTTCCCGCCTTGTTGGACTTGCCGTTGCCCGGCTCCGCCGCGGATTTCCAGCGGCCCAGACCGGACTCGGCCAGCACGTTGTCGTCGTAGCGGTTCAGCGTGAAGGCACGCGCAGCCGCGTAGATGACGTTGCCGCCGTACTGGCCGTCGATCGTCACCGCCAGGTCGAAGCCCTTGTAGGCGAAGGTGTTGTTCCAGCCGTAGGTGAACTTCGGCTGGTAGTTGCCCACCAGCTGCATGTCGTTGTTGTTGACGCGGCCGTCGCCGTCATAGTCCTCGAACATGATGTCGCCGAGGGCCTGCGTACCGTTGCGCGGCTTCTTCAGGTCCTCTTCGGTGTTGAAGGTGCCGATCACCTTGAGCATGTACATGTCGCCCATCGGACGGCCCACGTAGTTGCGGATCACGTTGCCCCACTTCGAACCGGCGCTCTGGTTGGAGAGCTGCTTCTGGCCGTCGGCCAGCGAGAGGATCTTGTTGCGGTTCAGCGACCAGTTGATGGTGGATTCCCAGCGGAAGTCCCCGACGAAGGGACGGCCGGTCAGCTGGACCTCGATACCCTTGTTCTCCACCTGGCCGGAGTTCATGCTGATCGAGCCGGCGATACCGTTGAAGTTCGGGATGTTCGCGGGCATCACGATGTCGCTGACACGGCGATAGAGGTCGACCGTCAGGTTGACGCGGTCGAACATGCCGAGGTCGAAGCCGAGGTCCACCTGGTTGTTCTTCTCCCAGCCGAGGTTGCGGTTGGAGTAGGCGCTCGGATAGTAGGCCTTCACGGCCGTCGTGCCGAAGACCACGTCGTGGTTCTTGCCGAGCGAGGACAGCCAGGCGTAGTTGCTGCCAATCTGGTCGTTACCCGTCACACCGTAGCTGGCGCGGATCTTGGCGATGTTCAGCCAGTCCACATCTTTCAGGAATTCCTCTTCAGAGGCATTCCACGCACCGGACACGGACCAGAAGATACCGGCGCGGTTGTCCGGACCGAACTTCGAGGAACGGTCGCGGCGGATGGAGCCGGAGAAGATATACTTGTTGTTGTAGTCGTAGATCAGACGGGCGAACATGGCGTCGAACAGGTACTCGCTGAAGGACGAGGAGCCCGTCCACAGGTTCGCACCGTTGACGTTGGTGATGGCCGTGTTGTTGTAGGCCACCGGGTTGTCGGCGTCGGTGCGGTCATCCTGCTGTACGCTGAAGCCGCTGTTGTACTCGGCGTCGTAGCCCGCCACGAAGTTGAAATGGTGCGCATCCGCGATGTCCCACTTGTAGGTCGCGGTCGTGGACCAGTAGAGGTTGTAGCCGAAGCCGGCGGAGCGGTTTGCGTCGATGACGTTGAGGTACGGGGTGCTCTTGTTGCCCGTATAGGCGCCGCCGAGCATGTAGGCGCTGCGGTAATACTCGCCGCGACGGGAATTGGTCGAGAAGTTCAGCGTGGAGCGGATCGTCAGGCCCTTGATCGGGGTCAGCTCGACGAAACCGCTGTTGACGGTCCGGATGGAGTAGGAGTCGTCGTTGTTCTCGAGCAGGTTCGCCACCGGGTTGCGCCACTGGTTGTTCAGGCCGTACTTCGGATAGTGCTGCTGGGTCTGCGTGTAGTCGCCGTTCGGCTGGTATACCGGCAGGATCGGGGCGCCGGTCAGGGCCTCCGCGATGATACCCGAACGGTCTTCGGTGTTACCGCCGGACGGGGACTGGCTGCGCTGGTAGCCGTAGGTCGGGGAGAAGCTCACGCCGAACTTCAGCCAGTCGGTCAGCTTCGCCTCGAAGCCGCCCTTCACCGTGATCTTCTTGAAGAACGAGTTCAGCAGGATACCGTCCTCGTCCTGGGCGCCCACGGAGAAGTTGTACTTGATCGCGTCGGTGCCGCCGGTCACGCTCAGGTTCACGCGGCCGTTGAACGCGTTGCGGAACACTTCCCGCTGCCAGTCGGTATCGGGATAGTTGCCGCTCTTGCGCAGGTCGACCAGGTTCTGGTACTGGCCGATCGTGCCGTTGTTGGTGCGGGCCTCGATGATCATATCCAGGAAATCGTCGGCGTGGAGGACCTCCACGAAGTTCTGGGCCTGGCTGATACCCACCTGGGTGGAGAAGCTCACCTTCGGCTTGCCGGCCTTGCCGTTCTTGGTCGTGATGATGATGACGCCGTTACCCGCCTTCGAACCGTAGATCGCCGAGGACGCCGCATCCTTCATGATCTGGATGTCCTCGATGTCGATCGGGTTGAGGTTGTTGAACAGCTGGGCGTCGGTCGTCGGATAACCGTCGATGACGTAGAGCGGGTCGTTGCCGCTGTTGATGGAACCGTTACCGCGGATGCGGATCGCCGGGGCGGAACCCGGAGCACCGTTGACCTGCTGCAGGGTAACACCCGAGGACATACCGGCGAGGGCCTGGGCCATCGTGGAGTTCGGCATATCGGCGATCTTGTTGCCCTTGACCGTGGAAATGGCCGTCGAGACGGAGCGCTTGGTGATGGAACCGTAGCCCACGGCCACGGCCTCTTCCAGCATCAAGCTGTCATCCTGCAGGACGACGGCGAGGTTGGGGGCCGCAGTCACGCGCTGGGAGACAAAGCCGATACACGAGATTTCGAGTGTGGTACCCGGGGTGACGCGGATCTGGAAGTTGCCGTTCGCGTCCGTCACGACACCATTGGTCGTGCCCGGGACGACGATGGCCGCTCCGATGACCGGTTCGCCGGCGGAGTCTTTGACCGTACCCGAAACCAATTGCTGAGCGAATGCAGACACCGTCCCCAGGAGGAGAAGCAGCGCCACAGCCGCCATTCGGAGATGATTTTTCATCATGATTGGTTTTATTGGTTAAACGTTTTGGTTAATAGGTATGCAAAAATAGCAATTTCTCTCACATTCTGTCCGCTAGAATCCGAAAAAACCCGGCAGGGGCCGGGTTTTTCGGGATTTGCATCCTAGAAGCGGTAGCGGATGCCTAGGGCGATACCCTGCCAGCCGAAGCCGCCATAGTTAAAGTAGAAGACCGGACGCCAGTCCAGCGAAATGTTGAGCGGAACGGACGGAATCTCGAATTCCACGCCGAGCTGGCCCGCCAAACCGGCGTTGAAGCCGCTCTGGTCAGCATGATTGTACATTCCAAGTTGCACACCGGGGCCTGCGTAGAAATTGCAGATGCCGGAGGAGCCGAGGATAAAATCATAGACACCGGTCACATAGAAACCGTTGTTGGCCAGGAAGCCGAGGTCGGCCTCGAGGAAGCCGGCGCCGCCACCGTGCTGATAGGAGATTTCACCACCGAAACCGGCGCGGACACCAAGCGCACGCGGCTGGGCGGAAGCGACGGCCGCGAAAGCGAGGATGGAGACTAAAACAAGAATAAATCTTTTCATAACTTATAAGTATTAAAAGGATTAAACAATTCCGGAAAAACCGAGGAACGCCATCGCCATGATGCCCACGGTGATGAGCGCGATCGGAAGGCCCTTGAAAGCCTTGGGGACATCGCTCTGCGCGAGGTGCTCGCGCAGGCCGGCGAACAGGCACATCGCCAGGCCATAGCCGAGCGACGTGGCGATGGCATAGACCGTCGCCTCGCCGAGATTCAGCATATGGGGGGCGCCGCCCAGGGCGAACTCCTTGGTCACCACGGTGATGGCCACGCCGAGTACGGCGCAGTTGGTGGTGATCAGGGGGAGGAAGATGCCGAGGGCCTGGTAGAGCGAGGGACTGATCTTCTTCAGCACGATCTCCACCATCTGAACGAGGGCGGCGATTACGAGGATGAAGGAGATGGTCTGCAGGAACTCCAGGCCGAAAGGCACGAGCAGATACTTGTTCAGCAAGTAGGTCACCACGGTGGCCAGGGTGATCACGAAGCAGACCGCTCCGGACATGCCCGTGGCCGTGGAAAGCTTGTTCGACACGCCCAGGAAGGGGCAGATACCGAGGAACTGCGCCAGCAGGATGTTGTTGACGAAGATCGCCGAAACGAAAATGAGGAAATATGCCATAGCGCGTCCTACTTTTTAGCGAGATACTTGTTGAACAGGACCATCAGGTAGCCCAGCACCAGGAAGGCGCCGGGCGCCATCACGAAGGCCAGGATGCCGTCGCCGGCAATGAACTTCCAGCCGAAGATGGATCCGCTGCCGAGGACCTCGCGGACGATGCCGATGGCCGTCAGGGCGGCGGTGAAGCCCAGGCCGATGCCGATGCCGTCCAGGGCGGACTCGCCCACGCCGTGCTTGTTGGCGAAGCCTTCGGCGCGTCCGAGGACGATGCAGTTGACGACGATCAGCGGGATGAACAGGCCGAGGGTCTCATAAGCGGCGGGCGTGAAAGCCTGCATCAGGAGCTGGAGCACCGTCACGAAGGTGGCGATCACGGTGATATAGACCGGGATGCGGACCTTGTCGGGGACCATCGGGGCGATCAGCGAGATCACGATGTTGCTGAGAATCAGCACGAACATCGTAGCGAGGCCCATCTCCAGGCCGTTCAGGGCCGAGGTCGTGGTGGCGAGGGTCGGACACATGCCGAGCACCAGCACGAAAGTGGGGTTGTTCTTGACGAAACCGTCCGTCACGAAATGCCATTTACTCATGCGCCTGTCCTCCCTTGTTTATTTCGTTGAACACTGCCACGGCATTGGACACGGCCAGCGCATAGGCGCGGGATGTAATCGTGGACGCCGTGATGGCATCCAGATCGCCGCCGTCCTTTTTGACGCTGAGGGATTTCACGGCCGGGTCTAAACCCCGGAACTGCGCAATGAAACCCTCGTCGGTCGTACATTTGGCACCCAAGCCCGGGGTCTCGCTATGCGAGAGGACCGTGGTATTGTGGACGGTACCGTCGGAGGCGATGCCGACCATCAACTTCAGCGGCCCGCCGAAGCCGGACGTGGAGGAAACGATGGCGCAGCCGGCGCCTTCGACCTGATAGTAGGTATAGTCCGTGCCGTTCACGGTGATGCTCCCCTCCACCGGCTCGGCGGAGAATTCCGGCAGTACGGCGGCGATGGAAGCGACGGTCTTGGCGCGGGCGGCCTCGGCGATGGGTCCGGCAGTCAGGACATAGGATCCGCCGACCACGGCCGAGCAGACCAGACAGACCGCCCCCAGGCAGAGGGCCATATTCTTGAGTGTGGATGCAGCTGCCATATTATGCCCTCCCGTATTTTTTCTGGTGGAACCACATATTCAGGAGCGGCACCGTGCAGTTCATCAGCAGGATAGCGAACGACATGCCCTCCGGATAGGAACCGAAGTAGCGGATCATCATCGTGATGAGACCGATGCCGATACCGAAGATGATACCGCCCAGGGTGCTCATCGGCGAGGTCACGTAGTCCGTGGCCATGAACAGGGCCCCGAGCATCGCGCCGCCGGTCAGCAGGTTGAACACCGGGCCGGTGTAGATGTCCGGGTTGATCCCGTGGAAGATCGCGGAGATCAGCGCCATCGTGCCCAGCACGGCGAGCGGGATCCATGGCTTGACCACCCGCCGGACGAGCAGGTAGATAAAGCCGATCAGCAGCGCTCCGGCGGAGAGCTCTCCGGCTGATGCGCCGGCGTCCGTCAGCAAGGAAGCCAGGTCATAACCGTGTGCTCCCATGAATTCGGGGATGGTGACGCCGGACTTCAGGGCCTCCTTGAGCGCGCTCAGCGGCGTGGCGCCGGAGATGGCATCCGGAAGCGGGATGAAGCCTTGGGCGGGCGTCCAGTCGGTCATCTGGGCCGGGAAGGAAATCAACAGGAACACGCGGCCGGTGATGGCCGGATTGAACACGTTCTGGCCGATGCCGCCGAAGGACATTTTGGCCACGCAGATGGCGACGACGGCCCCGATGAAAACGATCCACAGGGGGATCGAAGAAGGCAGGTTCATCGCCAGCAGCAGGCCCGTCACGACGGCCGAAAGGTCGCCGATGGTGGAAGGCTTCTTCAGCATCCAGCGGGTCACCGCCCACTCCAGGAGCACGCAGGAAGCCACGCTGACCGCGAGCACGAGCAGTTCGGCCCAGCCGTAGGCAAGCACGGAAACCAGGAGCGCCGGGCACAACGCAATGATGACATCCCGCATGATGGTGGTCGTGGAGATGCCTGCGTGGAGGTGCGGAGAAGGAGATACGATATACTTCTTGTCCATAGTCGTTTACTATTTGGCTGCCTCGGCGGCGGCCTTGGCGGCCGCGGCGCGGGCACGGATGACACCCATCACGGCTCCCTTGGCCTGGCGGAGGTGGTCCAGCAGGGGGATATGGGCCGGGCAAACATACAGGCAGCAGCCGCATTCGATACAATCCTGGGCCGCGTGATGCTCGAGCGCATCGAGATCGGAGGCCTTCCAAAGACGGTTGAGCAGGAACGGTTCCAGCCCCATCGGGCAGGACTCGGCGCATTTACCGCAGCGGATACAGTGTGTCTCGGGATGGCGGCGGGTGGCCTTCTCACTGAGGAAAAGCACGGCCGAAGTTCCCTTGACCGCCGTGGCGTCCAGGTTGCTGACGGCTTTGCCCATCATCGGGCCGCCACTGATGATCTTGGCCGCCGTCTGCGGGATGCCACCGGCCTTCTCCACGACAAAGGAGAGCGGGACGCCGATCCGGAAGAGATAGTTGTGCTGGAGGTTGGCAGGCATATCATCGCCGGTCACGGTCAGGATATTGGTGATCAGGGGCCGGTTCTTCTGGACGGCCTCGTAAACCGCCAGCGCAGTGCCCACGTTCTGCACCACGGCGCCCACGTCGATGGGCAGGCCGCCGGAGCCCACCTGTCGGTGCATGATGGCGTCGATGAGCTGCTTCTCACCGCCCTGCGGATAACGCTTCTTCAGCACCTGGATGCGGATGTCGGGATAGCCCAGTTCGGCGATGGCTTTCTCCATCGCACGGATGGCCTCGGGCTTGTTCTCCTCGATGCCGATTACGCAGGGGCAGCCGCCCAGCACTTTCTGCATCAGGGCGCCGCCGACCACGATCTCCTTCCCCCGTTCGAGCATGATGCGGTAGTCGCTGGTCAGGAAGGGCTCGCACTCCGAGCCGTTGAGAAGCAGGCATTCGGCTACCTTGCCGGGCGGCGGACTGAGTTTGACGTGGGTCGGGAACGTGGCGCCGCCCAGACCCACCACGCCGCAGGCTTTGATGCGGGCGAGAATCTCCGCCTTGTCCTCCGGAATGGCGGTCACGAGGGTCTTGGAGCGATCGATCGAAGGCTCCCACTCATCTCCCTCGACGGCGATCTCCACGTGCATCACGGGGTTGCCGGCGAGGTCCTTGCGGGGTGCGACGGACTTGACGGTGCCGGAGGCCGGCGAATGGATGAAGGCGGAGATGAATCCGCCCGGTTCGGCGATCACCTGGCCGACCTTGACCCGGTCTCCGGGCGCGACCAGCGGCTTCGCCGGGGCGCCGAGATGCTGGGCCATCGAGACATAGACGGTCGGCGGGAGCGGGAGCTCCTCGATGGCGCATTCGCGGGCAAATTTGCTGTCGTGGGGGTGGATACCACCCATCGAGAATGTCAGTTTAGCCATTGGGAACCTCCTTTTTTTCAACGAGTTTCGCAGCCTCGGCCGCCGCTTTGGCTTCGGCTGCGGCCTTGGCTTTGCGGTCGGCGATGCGCTTCTTGACGGCATCTTTGTCGAGCGGCTTCGGGAAATTCACACCGTGGATGGCGCCCATCGGACAGACAGCCTCGCACTCGCGGCAGAGCTTGCACTTGCTGAAGTCGATATAGGAGAGGTTGTCGCTGACCGTGATGGCACCGTGCTGGCAGGTCCTCGCGCAGAGGCCGCAGCCGATACACGCGGTGGCGCAGGCTTTCCGGGCCACGGGGCCCTTCTCCTTGTTGACGCAGCGAGTGTACATCCGCATCCCGCGGGGGCCCTTGGCGCGCAGCTCGATGATGTGTTTGGGACAGGCCTTGACGCAGGCGCCGCAGGCGGTGCACTTCTGCTCGTCCACGACGGGAAGACCCGTCTGCGGATCCATCGACAGGGCACCGAATTGGCAGGCATCCACGCAGTCGCCGCAGCCCAGGCATCCATAGGCACAAGCGGTATCTCCGCTGTACAGAGCGGCCTTGACCCGGCAGGACCGTGCGCCGTCATACTCGTTGGTGCGGGGACGGTTCTCGCAAGTGCCGTTGCAGCGGACGACGGCGATCTGCGGCGCTTTCTTCGCCACGGTGAAGCCGAGGATGGAGGCCACCTTCTGCATCACCTCATCGCCGCCCACCGGACAGTACTGGTGGTCCAGATCGGGGGCTTTGACCGCCGCGTCGGCGAAGGCGTGGCATCCGGCAAAGCCGCAGCCGCCGCAATTGGCGCCCGGCAGAGCCTTCTCCACTTCGTCAATCCTGGGATCCTCCTCGACCCTGAACTTGCGCGCCACCCAGAAGAGGATGAGCGCGAGCAGCAGGCCGAGGACGGTCAGAATCGCGACGGTCCAGATAATTGTTTGTGTCATTATGCTTTAATGTTAAATATGTAGTCTTTTCGGAGGCGGCCGCGGAGCAGCCACAGCACCAGGTACCACAGTCCCACGGCGGCGATGGCCAGCAGCCCGGCGAGCAGTTCGGCTCCTCCGGCGGCGAGCGTGGCGAGCAATACGGCGACCATCACCAGCAGCGGGACCACGTAGCAGAGCCAGACGGCCTTGTGGCCCATCGAAGCGCGCAGGACCACGGAAACCTCGTCCCCGACCCGGTAGTTGTCCCAGCCGCGCGTGGGGAGTTCGATCTCCTTGAGCTTGCTGCCGCCCAGGCTGCACATCCCCTTGGCGTGGCAGGCCGCACAGGCCGTCTCGGAGACGATCTGCACGGTCGTCACTTCCGGGGTGATCGAAATGATCCGCCCGCGATGACTGATCTCGCTATTGGAACTCATGGTTTATCATCGTATTCATGGCGGAGTCGATCTCCATCGATCCCGCACGCATATCGAGTGCATCGTCGATCTCGACGAATTTGACCATCTCGCTCTTGAAGAGCATGTCGATTTCGCCGGTCTCGCCGTTGCGGTGCTTGGCGATGATAATCTGCGTCTTCTCCCGGTCCTCGGGATTCTCGCTCAGGCCCACGGCATCGGGTCTGTGGATGAAAAGTACCATGTCGGCATCCTGCTCGATGGAGCCGGATTCGCGCAGGTCGGACAACTGCGGCTTGCCGCCGCCGCCCTGGCGCTGCACGGCCTGGCGGGACAACTGGGAGAGCGCGATGATGGGCACGTCCAGTTCCTTGGCCGTGGCTTTGAGGGTGCGGGAAATGGCGGCCACTTCCTGCTCGCGCATTCCCTTGAGCTCGGTGGGGCCCTGCATCAACTGGAGGTAATCCACGACGATGAGGCGCACGCCCTTGTTCTTGACGAGGTTCTTGGCCTTGGTGCGGAACTCCATCAGCGGGAGACCCGGGGTGTCGTCGATGTACAGGGGGGCCTTGGTCAGGGCCTTGAGTTTATACTCGAGTTGCTCCCATTCATAGGGCTCGAGTTTGATGCCGCCTTTGATCTTGTCGGCGCTCAGGCCGGACTCGCTGGTGATCAGGCGCTTGACAAGCTGGATGGCGGACATCTCCAGGGAGAAGAAAGCCACGGCCATGTGGTGGTCCACGGCGGCGTTGCGCGCCAGGTTGAGCGAGAAAGCCGTCTTACCCACGGACGGGCGGGCCGCCAGGATGATCAGGTCGGATTTCTGCCAGCCCATCGTCACACGGTCGATGCTCAGGAAACCGGAGGGCACGCCGTTGAGACCGGTGCTGCCCTGCATCTCCTGGATGTCGTTCATCGCCAGGTTGATCAGGCTCCCGATGTCCTGCACTTCGCGCCGGACATTGCTCTGGATGGCATCATAGACCTTGCTCTGGGCCTTGTCGATCAGGTCGTCGACCTTGATCGAGTCGTCGAACGAATCCCGCAGGATATCGTAAGAAGCGGCGATCAGGTCCCGCTGGATGGTCTTCTGCTTGAGGATCTTGATATAGTATTCAATGTGCGCGGCCGAACCGACCTTCTCGGAGAGATTAGCCAGTACGACCGGACCTCCCACCGTCTCCAGGTCGCCGCGGGCCTTGAGCGCATTGCTGACCGTGATGATGTCCACGGAAGTGTGGTCCGTCACCAGGCGGGACATCGCCTCGAAGATCAGGCGGTGCTTGGGGTCGTAGAAGCAAGAGGGGGTAAGCTCCTCCATCGCGAGATCCACGCAGGAGGGCTCCAGCAACATCGCGCCCAGCACGGCTTCCTCGACATCCGGGGCCTGGGGCGGCTTGTTGCCAATCTCCATGCCGAGGTTCTCGAGGCTGACCGCCTGTTCTTTCTTGCGGGGGGAAGCTGAGCGCGTCGCGGCCATCCGGACTAGATGTCAGGGTTCACGATGATGCGTCCGCAATGCTCGCAGATGACGAGTTTCTTGCCGGATGCGATGTCGATGATGCGCTGCGGGGTGATGGTGTGGAAGCAGCCGCCGCAGGCGTCGCCGTAGGTACCGTCCTCGTTCTTGGGGAAGAGGGTCACGACGGCGAGGTGGTTGTGGGCATTGGCGCGGATGCGCTCGTAGGCGCTCAGGGTGCGCTCGTCGATCTTGGCGGCGCAGGCCTCGCGCTTGGCCATCAGGGCCTTCTCCTCCGTGGCGGTGGACTCGACGATGGTGGCAAGTTCGTCTTTCTTGGCCTTGAGGTCTTCCTCGCGGATGAGGATGCGGTCGGCGATGCGCTCGCGGTCGAGCTTGCGCTCCTCGATCGCCTCGCGGGACTCCTTGATGTTCTTCTCGGCGATGGCCCGCAGCAGGCCCTGGTTCTCGAGCTCCTTGTTGATGGAGTCGAACTCACGGCTGTTGGAGATGTTCTCCAGCTGGGTGCGGTATTTCTCGATCTCGGCATCCAGTTCGACGATCTGCTTGTTGGCGGCGTCGATATTCTGGTTGTAGCCGTTGATCAGCTCTCCGATGCGGTCGGATTTGGCATGCAGATTGGCGAGTTCCTCCTCGAGGATGGCCACCTCGGCGGGCAATTCGCCGCGCAGGTGGATCAGCTCGTCAATGGCGATGTCGGCCTCCTGAAGTTCATAGAGGACTTTAAGTTTTTCCTGGGTGCTCTGCTCGGACTCTGCGAAGTTCTTCTGCAGAGAGACGAAAGTCTCGCGCTCGTCCATGGGAGTCGCCACTTTCGATGTTTTCTTGGTGGTTGCCATATAGATTCTTGATGTTTATTTTCTGTAAAACGCAATATGAGTACGAATTGCAAAGTTAAGAAATATTTTTCTTAATCTCCATAAGTTGCGCCTTGATTTCCTTCAGGCTTTCGAGCGCCTTGACGCTCCGGTCCACGCTGCGGCGGTCGGCGGCAAGCTGCTGGGCGGCGCCTTCCAGGGTGAGTCCGCGGTCCTTGACCAGGTGGTGGATCTGCTTGAGGGCATCCACGTCCGAGGCCGTGAACTGGCGGTTGCCTTTGGCGTTACGCTGGGGCTTGATGAATTTCGGGAAAGAATTGGACCAGAAACGCACGAGCGAAACGGACTCGCCCAGGATTCCGGCTACTTCGCCGATCGAATAATACAACTTTTCCATATCGTAGCTTAATCCATTGATTGCATTGTGTTTACGGACATGAAGAGCATGTTCGAGAACTCCCCAGGGCTCACCGAGGCGAAGAAATAACTCACCGGATCCACCGCCACCCCGTCTTTGCGGACTTCATAGTGCAGGTGCGGCGCCACGGTCTGGCCGGACATGCCTACCGTACCGATCTGCTGGCCGGCACGAACCTTGGCCCCGGCACGGACGGACATGCTCTCGAGATGGGCATAGACGGTCTCGTAACCGCCGGCGTGGCGCAGGCGGACGGTATTGCCGCCGGTGCGGGAGGAGGAGGCGCTCACCACCGTACCCTCCGCGGTGGCGCGAACGGGCGTACCGCGCTGGACGATCATGTCGATCCCCTCGTGAAGGACGTAGGCTTTGTAAAAGGGCTGGATCTTGCGGCCGGTGGAGGCCCCGATCTGGGGATAGGTGATGTTTTCGATGGGGAGAATCATCGGGGGCAGGATCGTCTCGCTGTCCCCCAAAGTCTTGAAAATGAGCGCGAAGGCAGAGTCCACAGCAGTGCTGCGCCGCAGCAGGCTGTCGGCCTTGAGGGCGGTATGGCGGACGAGTTCCCCGGCGGAAATCGAGTCGGCCACCGAAAGCGCATCGCGGTCCCGCATCGGGTCGATCTCCGGGGCGCTGGCGTGGAAGACCTGGTCGTAGATCTCGTTGTCTTTGTACTGGAGGTTGGCTATGGCCTCGCCCAGCAGCTGTTCTCGTTCTTCCAAGGCGGGGTAGAGCTGCTCGTACATCCGGATCTCCCGGCGCAGCCGCCGCTCGGTGTCAGTGCGGAAGAGCAAGGCGAAGACCAGGTAGGTCAGCACCGCGAGGGTGAGAGTGAGCAGCATATAGACCAGCAGGTGGAGCACCCCGCGCCAGACTTTGCGGGGGGCTTCGCCGAAACGGATGCTGTCGGCGTCGAACACGAACAGTTTGCGCTTAGTCATTGCCTTTCCTCCTTCTGAGCAGTTCCGTCGTCGAGGAGCGCTTGCCCACCGGCGAATCCTCCTTGCGCTTGTCGGTCATCGCGCGGTATTCGTCGAGCGGCATGCTGAAATCCATGAAATGCATGGGATTGACACGGTCATTCTGGTAGACGACCTCGTAGTGCAGGTGGGAACCGGTGACCTTGCCCGTAGCGCCCACGGTGCCGATCTGCTCCCCCCGCCGGATCTTCATTCCCTCGTTGACAATGATGGTATTGAGATGCGCGTAGCGCGTCTTGTAGCCGTAGCCGTGGTCGATGACGACCTCGTTGCCATAGCCGCTGAACTGGAAGCTCGCCGAGACCACGACACCGTCGCCCGTGGCATAGACCGGCGTACCCTTGGCCGTCGCGAAGTCCTGTCCGGCGTGGAACTCGCTCCCGCCGTAGACGGGATCGGTCCGGTAGCCGAAACCGCTGGACAGGTGGACCTTGGCTGCGTCGGGAAGCAGGGGCGGCACGCTCGGCACACAGGAAATCATATCCCCCGCCTCGCGGGAGATCTGCCCCACTTCGTCGAGGGCCAGGCTCTGGATGTAGGCACGTTTAGTGAGATTGTCCAGGCGCCGCACGGACCAGCCCAGCGCCGAATTGGTGCCCAGCGGGTCGAGTTCGGCATAGCGGTTGATCCCGCCCAGGCCCGACGACTTGACCTCCTCCGGGATGACTCCCAGGCCGTAGATCGAGCGATACACCTCGTCGTCGCGCTGTTCGATACCTGTCAGCGTGCGTTCATAGAGGTCCAGCCGGCTGTCGAGCACCTCGAGCCGGGCTTCCCAGGCCGCGGCCCGCCGCTTGAGCATCACCGTCCGCGGGAGATCCCAGTGGAACACCGAGGTGTAGAGCCAGAAATAAAGCATCACGAAGCCCGCGGCGATCAGGGTCGCCAGCACGATGCGCAGCGTCCTGAGGTAGCGGGGTGCGTCCCGCACCTCGTAGAGCAGCGTCTCCGGATTGAGCACGAATTTCGGCATGGTGCAAAGATAGCGTTTCCAACTTTAAATAACAAATTCTATCCCATTCAAGGCCATATCTTTAGGCTCTCTCATCGGAAGTTCGCGCCCGCGCGTTTCGTTATTTGCAGGAAAATCACTACTTTTGTGGTTCGTTTATAATGTATTTACTATGACCTCAAAGGAAATCAGACAGAAATTCCTGGACTTTTTCGCATCGAAGGGCCACACCATCGTGCCGTCCGCGCCGATGGTCGTCAAGAACGACCCGACCCTGATGTTCACCAACGCCGGCATGAACCAGTTCAAAGACATCTTCCTGGGCAATGCCAAGGCCCCCGGCCTGCGGGCCGCCGACTCCCAGAAGTGCCTGCGCGTCAGCGGCAAGCACAATGACCTGGAGGAAGTCGGGCACGATACCTACCACCACACGATGTTCGAAATGCTGGGCAACTGGAGTTTCGGCGACTACTTCAAGACCGAAGCCATCGACTGGGCCTGGGAGCTCCTGACCGACGTATACAAGATCGACAAGAACCTCCTCTACGCCACCGTGTTCGAAGGTTCCGCCGAAGACGGCACCACCCTCGACACCGAAGCCCGGGAGGCCTGGCGGAAATACCTCCCGGAGGACCACATCCTCCTGGGCAACAAGCACGACAATTTCTGGGAGATGGGCGAGACCGGCCCCTGCGGTCCCTGCTCCGAGATCCACATCGACATCCGCACCCCCGAAGAGAAGGCCGCGACCGGGCTCTCCGGGCGCGAACTGGTCAATCAGGGCGACCCGCACGTCATCGAGATATGGAACCTCGTCTTCATGCAGTATCAGCGCATGGCGGACGGCCACCTCGAGCCGCTGCCCGCCCGCAACATCGACACCGGAATGGGCTTCGAGCGCCTCTGCGCCGTGCTCCAGGGCAAGAACAGCAACTACGACTCCGACGTCTTCACCGGCATGCTCGCCTGCATCGGCAAGCTCTCCGGCCACCGCTACGGCGAAAGCGACAAGACCGATGTGGCGATGCGCGTGATCGCGGACCACATCCGCGCCATCAGTTTCAGCATCGCCGACGGACAGCTCCCTTCCAACGTGAAAGCCGGCTATGTCATCCGCCGCATCCTGCGCCGCGCCGTCCGATACGGCTACACCTTCCTCGGCCTCTCCGAGCCTTTCCTCTGCCAGCTCGTGCAGCAGCTCGTGGATGATATGGGCGAGGCCTATCCGGAGATCGCCAAGCAGCAGAAGTTCATCGAGAGCGTCATCCGCGAAGAGGAACTCGCCTTCCTGCGCACCCTCGACCGGGGCATCCGCCTGATGGACGAGTGTATGGAGCGCAGCCGCGCCGCCAAGGTCATCGCCGGGGCCGACGCCTTCAAACTCTACGACACCTACGGCTTCCCGATCGACCTCACCGAATTGATCGCCGCCGAGAACGGCTTCACCGTGGACCAGGCCGGCTTCCAGGTCGAGCTCCAGCAGCAGAAAGACCGCGCCCGCAACGCCACCGCCAACACCTTCGGCGACTGGACCGTCTACCACGAGGGCGAGGACGTCTGCTTCGTGGGCTTCGACACCACCGAGGTCGAAGGCGCCCTGCTCCTCAAGAGCCGCACCGTCATCCAGAAGAACAAGGAGATGCTCCAGCTCGTCTTCGACCGCACCCCGTTCTACGGGGAGATGGGAGGCGAAATCGGCGACACGGGCGTCATCCTCTCCGCCGACGGGGAGCAGATCCGCATCCTGAACACCGTCAAGGAAAACAACCTCACCATCCACATCGCCGAACGCCTGCCGCAGAACTGCGAGGGCGCCTTCTGCCTGCGCGTCGATGCGGCGCGCCGCCAGCGGATCGCGAACAACCACAGCTGCACGCACCTGATGCACCGGGCCCTGCGCGAAATCCTCGGCACCCACGTCGAGCAGAAAGGCTCGTTCGTGAGCGACCAGGGCTTCCGCTTCGACTTCTCGCATTTCGAAAAACTCTCCGACGAGCAGATCGCCCAGGTCGAGAAGCGGGTCAACGAACTGATACGCAGCAATTTCCAACTCTCCGAGAAGCGCGACGCCACGATGGAGGAAGCCCGGGAGATGGGAGCTATGGCCCTCTTCGGCGAGAAGTACGGCGACCGCGTCCGCGTGGTCCGCTTCGGCCCGAGCGTGGAGCTCTGCGGCGGCTGCCACACCTCCGCCACCGGCAACATCGGCCTGTTCAAGATCACCGGCGAGTCGGCCATCGCGGCCGGCATCCGCCGTATCGAAGCCGTGACCGGCGAGCAGGCAGAAGACCTCGTCCTCGGCCTGCAGGGCCTGCTGAAGACCGCCCGGTCCTTCTTCAACAACGTCCCGGACCTCGCCGGGGCCATCCGGAAGATGATCGACGACAACGCCACCTTCAAGAAGCAGGCGGAAGAGTTCTCCCGCCAGAAGGCCGCCGCCTTTGCACACGCCCTCTCCGAGCGGGCGGCCGAAGCGGGCGGAATCAAACTCATCACCGTCAACCAGACCCTCGCCGCCGACGCCGACCCGGCGCTGATGCGGAATGCCGCCCTCGCCCTCCAGAAGGAACTCAAGGGCACGGCCCTCGCAGCGGCCTACCTGTCCGACGGCAAACCGCAGCTGATGCTGATGTACTCCGACGACCTCGTCTCCGCCGGCCGCAACGCCGGCAAGGACATCCGGGAGGCCGCCAAGTTCATCCAGGGAGGCGGCGGCGGACAGCCCGGCCTCGCCACCGCAGGCGGCAAGAACGCCGCGGGCCTGGAACAGGCGCTCGAAGCGCTCGTGGACATCGCCACCCGCGCCTAATCTCCGCATCAGGATGAAGAAACTCGACCGTTTCACGCTGAAGGCTTTCATCGGACCTTTCGTCGCGATTCTCTTCGTCGTGGTTTTCATCCTGATGATGCAGACCCTCTGGCTGTATATCGACGAGCTCGTGGGCAAGGGCCTCGGCCTGCGTACCATCCTGGAATTCCTGTTCTGGGGCGTCTGCAGCCTGGCCCTCCCCCTCGCCCTGCCGCTCGCCACGCTGCTCGCCTCCACGATGACCATCGGCCAGCTCTCCGAGAACGGGGAACTGATGGCGATGAAGACCTCCGGCATCTCTTTCGGCCGCATCATCGCCCCGCTGGCCATCGCCGCGGCGCTGATCGCCGGCGGCACCTACGTCGTTTGCTCCCGCCTGGTCCCCTACGCCTTCAACCAGATCTATACCCTGCGCGACGACATCGCCCGCACCAAGGACGAAATCAAAATCCCCCCGGGGACCTTCTACAACGGCATCGAAGGCTACATCCTGCGGGTCGGCGACCAGGACAAGAAGAGCAAGATGCTCTACGACGTCCAGGTCTATGACCATACGGCCCGCAAGGGCAACATCTCCGTAACCCTCGCGGACTCCGCCATCATCAAGATGGCCAAGAACAAGGAATACCTGACCTTCACGCTCTACAACGGGTCCACCTACGTGGAGGACAACACCCTCCGCTTCAACGACACCTCCCTGGTCCTGCGGCACATCGACTTCGTCCGGCAGGACCTGCTGATCCCGCTCAAGAACTACAGTTTCGAGAAGTCGGACTCCGCCCGCTTCGACGACCAGATCAAGACCAAGCAGATGGCCGAGCTCCGCCACCTCAGCGACTCGCTGTCCCACTACATGGATTCGCTGCACAATCTGCACTACGAGCAGATCCGCCGATCCACCATCTTCCTGGAGTTCAAGCAGTTGGACACGGCCACCCGCAATCCGGACCGCCCGATGTTCGACTACCCCGGCTACCTGACCTGGGATAGCCGGGACAGCCGTTCGATGGCCTACAGCACCGCGTCCTCCAATGCCACGCGGCTGAGCAGTGACATCAGCAACATGAAATTCGAGACCTACGACCAGAGCTACAACCTCCGGCAATCCGACCTGAGTTTCCTGGAGAAATTCGCCCAGGGGCTCGCCTGCCTGCTGCTCTTCTTCATCGGGGCGCCGGTGGGCTCGCTCGTCAAAAGCAAGCGCGGCGGCCTGGGCGTGGGACTCATCATCTCGGTGCTGTTCTTCGTCATCTACTACGTCGTCAACATCTCCGGCACCAAGCTGGCGCGCGACGGCGCCGTGCGGACGGACATCGGTGTGTTCATCTCGGCCGTGGTCATGGCTCCGATCGGAGCCTTCCTGACCTGGAAGGCCCTCAAAGACGCAGAATTATTCAATATGGACCAGTTCAAGATCTGGCGGCGCAAGGCCTTCAGCAAGATCGAGCGCCTTTTCCGCCCCACCCGCATCGTCTATATGGGCACGCCCGAATTCGCCGTGAAGCCCCTGGACACCCTCGTCCAGGCCGGCTACAAGGTCGTGGGCGTGGTCACGGTGGCCGACAAGCCCAGCGGCCGGGGCCTCAAGATGAACGAAAGCGCCGTCAAGCAATATGCGCGCGAGCACGGCATCCCGGTCCTGCAGCCCCTCAAGCTCAAGGATCCCGCCTTCCTGGAGGCCCTCGCCGCCTGGAAGGCCGACCTCTTCGTGGTCGTGGCCTTCCGCATGCTGCCCGAGGAGGTCTGGTCGATGCCCCGCCTGGGTACCTTCAACCTCCACGCCGCGCTGCTGCCGCAGTACCGTGGCGCCGCCCCGATCAACTGGGCCGTGATCAACGGAGAGAAAATCTCCGGCGTGACCACCTTCATGATCGACAAGAACATCGACACCGGCGGGATCATCCTGCGCCAGGAATGCCGCATCCGGCCTGACGAGACGGCCGGCGAACTGCACGACGAGCTGATGGAGATCGGCTCCGACCTGGTTCTGCAGACCGTCGAGGGCCTGATCCAGCACAATGTCGAACTGCGTGTGCAGCGTTCCTTCATCCAGGGCTCCGAAGAGCTCAAGCCCGCACCCAAGATCACCCGGGAGCTCTGCCACATCGACTGGAACCAGCCCACCGGCACGGTCTACAACCTCATCCGCGGTCTCTCGCCCTACCCCACGGCTTTCGCCGAGCTGAAATCGGGACAAGAGGTGCAGACCCTGAAGATTTTCCGGACCGAGAAGCGGGCGGACCTGCACGCGGCGCCGGGCACGATCCTCTCCGACGGCAAGACCTACCTGGCCATCGCCACCGCCGACGGCGCCCTGGAACTCACCGAACTCCAGCTCGCCGGCAAGAAACGGATGGGCGCCGAAGAATTCCTCCGCGGCTGGCGCGACCCCGAGGCCTGGAGAGCCGCCTGAGCTCCGCCGCCGATTTCCTTTCGCCTTTTTCCCGGATTTTAGGGCAATTTTCGATAAATCAATTATATTTGCACAAATAAACACACCGTTTTTATCCACTATGTTACGAAAAATCCGCATTGCCCTGGCAGCCGTCTTCTTCGTGGGGATCACCCTGCTGCTGCTGGGCATCGGCCAGCACTGGTGGGGATGGATGGCCAAACTCCAGTTCCTCCCCTCGGCCCTGGCGCTCAATTTCGCCGTGATCGCAGGCGTCCTGCTGCTCACCTTCGTTTTCGGCCGCATCTACTGCTCCGTCATCTGTCCGATGGGCGTGTTCCAGGATGTCGTCCTGTGGATCCGCCGCACCGGCGGGAAGTGCCTGCAGGATGCCCAGACCCGTAAACTGAAGAAGCTCAAGGCGAGCGGTTCGGACAAGAAGCCGAAGGTTAAGCAGTACCTCAAGCGCTTCGACTATGTCAAGGAACACAAATGGGTGCGCTACTGCGTGCTGGTGCTCGCGCTCGTCTCGATCTTCGTCAGCGGCCAGATGCTGATCGCCCTGATCGCACCGTACAGCGCCTACGGACGCGTGGTGCGCAGCGTGGTCGGCCTGGTCTCCGGCCACTTCGTGCCGGCGCTGCTCATCACGGGCCTGGTGACCCTGGCGGTCATCTTCTGCTGCGCGTGGCTCTGGGGCCGCGAGTATTGCAATACCATCTGCCCCGTGGGCACCTTCCTGAGCCTGGTGAGCCGATTCGCGCTCTTCCGCCCGACCATCGAGTTGGACAAGTGCATCAATTGCGCGCGCTGCGGAAAGGGCTGCAAGGCCTCCTGCATCGACACCAAGAACCACTGCATCGACTACTCCCGCTGCGTGGTCTGCTTCGACTGCCTGGACAACTGCTCCGAGAAGGCCCTGAAGTACCGCTTCGTGGGCTTCAAGGGTGCGAAGATCCAGGCGGAGCCCGCTCCCGCAGCCCCGAAGGAGGGTTCCGACGCCGGCCGGCGCGCCTTCCTCGCCACGACGGCCTTCGTGGGTGCCGCCGCCCTGTCCGCCCGGGCGCAGGACCACATGCAAGGCGGCTTCGCCGAGGTCGTCCCCAAGCAGAATCCCCCGCGCGGCGCCCGCCTGGTACCCTTCGGCGCCGGGAGCGCGGAGTCTTTCTACGCCCACTGCACCGCCTGCCAGCTCTGCGTGAGCGCCTGCCCCAACGGGGTGCTCCGTCCCTCGACGGACTTCGCTCACTTCCTCCAGCCCGAGATGGGCTATGAGAACGGTTACTGCCGTCCGGAGTGCAACGCATGCAGCCAGGTCTGCCCGGCCGGCGCCATCCGCCCGCTGAAACAGGGCGAGAAGCAGACGATCCAGATCGGCGTGGCCCACGTCAACCTCGAACTCTGCTTCGCCGCCAAGGGCGAGGCCAGTTGCGGCAACTGCGCCCACCACTGCCCGTCCGGAGCCATCCGGATGGTCAAGATGGACGGGATCCAGTACCAGGTCCCGAGCGTCTCCGAGGAGCAGTGCATCGGCTGCGGCGCCTGCGAGTTCCTGTGCCCGTCCCGCCCGATCAGCGCCATCACCGTGCGCGCCAATTCCGTTCACCACACCAACGCTTAAGCCCTATGGACAGAAGAGAATTTTTGAAATCTGCAGGTATGGGCGCTGCTGCGCTCGGTGTTGCCGCCTGCGCCCCCGGAGCGGCCGAAAAGGTCTCCGGTTCGACCTTCCAAGGCAACAAGGAGCTCCAGGGAGAGATGCTCCAGAATTATCCCGGTATCGGCACCCTCGGCTACGGCTGCATGCGCTGGCCGCAGAAGCGGGGCGAAGACGGCCGCAACCACATCGACCAGGAGGAGGTCAACCGCCTGGTGGAATTCGCCTTGGCGCACGGGATCAACTATTTCGACACCTCCCCGGTGTATCTGGGCGGCGACAGCGAACGCGCTACCGCCGAGGCCCTCAACCGCTTCCCGCGCGAGAGCTGGAAGCTCGCGACCAAGCTCTCCATCTTCAACGCGACCTCCCTAGAGGACTGCATCAAGATGTACAAGAAGTCCTTCGAGATCTTCAAGACAGACTACATCGACTACTACTTGCTGCACTCCATCAGCAGCGGTGAGGACTTCCAGAACCGTTTCGAGAACTGCGGCATGGTGGACTACCTCGTGAAAGAGCGCGAGGCCGGGCGCATCAAGCACCTCGGTTTCTCCTTCCACGGACACAAGGAAGGGTTCGACTTCATGATGCAGAAGCACGAGCAGTATCACTGGGACTTTATCCAGATCCAGATGAACTATGTCGACTGGGAGCATCCGTCAGGACGCAACACCCGCGCCGACTACCTCTATGCCGAACTGGACAAGCGCGAGATTCCCATCGTGATCATGGAGCCCCTGCGCGGCGGCGCGCTGGCCAGTATCCCCGCCGACCTCGCCGACCGGCTCAAGGAGCGCGAACCCCAGCGTTCCATCGCCTCCTGGGCCTTCCGCTACGTGGGCAGTTTCCCGCGCGTGATGGTCGCCCTGAGCGGCATGACCTATATGGAGCACCTGCAGGACAACCTGGAGAATTTCCTGGATTTCCAGCCGCTCAAGGACGAGGAGAAACAGTTGCTCTGGGATATCGCCGACCGCATGGAGAACTATCCGCTGGTGCCCTGTACGGGCTGCCAGTACTGCATGCCCTGCCCCTACGGCATCAACATCCCGGGCATCTTCAAGTTCTACAACGACAATGTCGTCGCCGGGACCTATGTGGAGAGCAAGGAGCAGAAGGGCTATGCCCGCGCCCGCCGCAAGTACCTGCTGGCCTACGACGAGGCCATCCCGACGGTACGCCAGGCCGACCATTGCATCGGCTGCCGCAAGTGCGAGCGGGATTGTCCGCAGAACATCCGCATTCCCAACCAGCTGCGGCGCATCGATGCCTACATCGAGAGCCTCAAGCAGGAGACGCTCTAGGATTCTTCTTCAGCGTGGAGTTTCTGCCGGCGGGTTTCGGCAGAATCGTGACCAAAGAGCTGGCGCGGGCCTTCGGACTCGCGCCACTTTTTTGTGTCGAATTCTTCGGGATCGCGGGGGCTGACATAGGGGCCGTCGTGGTCGATCACGAACGACAGGTACGTAATCGGATACCCCTGCTCCAGGAACAGTTGCTCATAAAAAGTCTGGACTTCCCTTACTTCCGGTCGCATAGCTCCCGTAAGCAAGGGAAGCCCTTCGGGTCCCTTCACCCCCTGCACCCCCTCAAGGGGGATGGCCGGATAATCGCTGTCGCGATCCGGCCTATCCTCAGCAACGGTAGTATTTTGCGAGCCTGCTGCGGATCTCCCGTAAAGGTCCGTGGTCTGGCAGAGGATGCGGAGGCCGTTGGCGGCGCAGACGGCGCGGGTGTATTCGTGCAGGAAACGCGAATCGGTCTTGAGATGGACGATTCCGCCGGGCCGCATAAAACTGCGATAGCGCTCCAGGAAAAGCGGCGACGTCAGGCGGGAATTCTCGCTGCGATACTGGGGATCGGAAAAAGTCAGCCAGATCTCGGAAACTTCCCCGGGCGCGAAAAAAGCCGTGATGAACTCGATGCGCGTCCGCAGGAAAGCGACATTGGGAAGCGCATGTTCAGTGGCATATTTTGCTCCCTTCCAAAGACGTGCGCCCTTGATGTCCACCCCGATATAATTCCGCCCCGGATCCCGCTCCGCCAGCGCAATCGTATACTCACCCTTCCCGCAACCCAACTCCAAAATAACCTCTTCGTTCATACTTCTCTCAGCCTGGGTGCCGCTCACCCCGGAAAAACCGTGGCCGCCCGTGGCCTCGTGAACGGGAGGGGCCCAAGCGTCAGCTTGGGAGGGAAGAGCGCGAAGCGCGAAGTTATTCCGGGGTGAGGCGGCACCCGGCAGGGAATCAAAGAAGGCGTTCCAGTGGCCTTTGACGGCGTGGTCGCGGAGGTGGAAGTAGCCGTCGGCGAGGAGCTCCGCAGCCGAGGGCTGGAGCAGACAGGCGAAGGTCTCGTTCTCCGCAAACTTCCTGAGCTTATCGTGTCCCATCCTGTCTCTTGCAAACAACCCCGAACCCGAGCAACTCCTCCCCCGTCCCCACCGGCCGCACACTCAACTGCCACTCCCCCGCCTCCGCCGGCACCATCCCGCTGCGATACAACTCCCGGCTCCCGAGCACATCCACCCGGCGCATATAGACCGTCTCCGAAAAACCCTCGCCCGAAGGAGAAAGCCACTGCACATTGAGCTGGATATCATCCAGGGCGTGCTTCCGGGGCCGGCTGTAAAACCAGAAATCATAGGCGGCCGTCGTGTCCGTCAGCGGAAGTCGATAGATATAGACCCCGTCCCGGGCGGCGGAACGCCGGACGAACAGTTCCACGCCGTCGGGCTCCGAACAGGCGGCGAGCCCCCATCCGCAGACGAGGACCGCAAACAGCGCGAGCAGCGGACGGCGCGCCTTCATTATTCGGAGGCTTTCGGTCCCTTCTGCGGAGCACGTCCGCCCGGACGGCCCTTGCCACGCGGACGACCGCCGCCCTGGGCCCCCTGCTGGCCTTGCGCGGCCTGGGCCTGCTGCCCGCCCTGCGGCTTGGCACCGCGGCCCTTGGAGCGGTTCTTGCCCCGGGACTTCTTGCGCTTGGGCGCATCGAAACGGCTGATGCTGTCGTCACCCACGGCGGTCACGAACTCGGGCACATACGGCTCCGGCTCCGAACGCAGGGACTCCGGCTTCTCCCCGGCGCGGTTCATCTCCAGGATGTCCCACACCTCGGCGGCATCGAGCGGAAAGAGTTCCGCGTCGGAAGTCTTATCGTAGGAAAAATACATCACCTCGCGCAGGATGTCGGTCTTGCGCAGGTAGGCCAGTCCGTCCTCGAACACCAGCGGCTCGGTGATCTTGGGGATGCGGGATTGGGCATCGAGATAGTTGGCCACCTCGTAGTTGAGGCAGCACTTGAGCTTTCCGCACTGACCGGCGAGTTTCTGCGGATTCAGGGAGAGGTCCTGGCAGCGTGCGGCCGAGGTGGAGATGCTCTGGAACGAAGAAATGTAGTTGGCGCAGCAGAGCTCACGGCCGCAGATGCCCAGTCCGCCGATGAGCCCGGCCTCCTGCCGCGCTCCGATCTGCTTCATTTCGATGCGGATGCGGAACTCCTCGGCGAAGACCTTGATCAGCTGCCGGAAATCCACGCGGCCGTCGGCGATGTAGTAGAAAATGGCCTTGGAACCGTCGCCCTGGAACTCCACGTCCCCGATCTTCATCTCCAGGCCCATCTCCGCCGCGATCCGGCGCGCCTTGATCATCGTATCCTGCTCGCGGGCGATGGCCTCCTGCCATTTCAGGATGTCGAGCTGGCGGGCTTTGCGGTAAATCTTCTTGAACTGGTAGCTCTCCGGATCGATCCCGCGGGTACGCATCTGGCGCCCCACGATCGGTCCCTCCAGGGTCACGATGCCGAGGTCCTGCCCGGTGACGGCTTCGACCACCACCAGGTCGCCCTGCCGGACGTTCTGGGGGGAATCATTGATATAGAAGCCCTTACGGGTATTCTTGAAGCGCACCTCGAAGATGCCCCGGCAGGTGCCGTCTGCGGCCTCCTTGAGCCAGTTGTAGTCGCCGAGCTTGCAGCAGCCCGCCCGGTAGGTGCAGCGGGTCTCGCCCGAGGCGTCCCCGTGCGTGACCACGCAGCCGCGCGAGCAATCGTATTGGATGGATTCGTTCGTCGTCATAACAATAAATACATTCGGTCGGCCAGGTCCGTGAAGAGTATCTTCAGGTTGACATTGCGGCCGATCAGGGTCTGGGCCCGGTCCAGAACCGCAAGGGCCTGACGCGGGAAGGTCTTGGGGCAGGCAGCTGCCCAGCGGCGGACCTCCGGGGAGCTCTCAGCCCCGGCGGAGACTCCCTGCTGGCAGCGGAACAACTCCCGCAGCCGCTCCGCTGCAAAGATACAAAAAGCTTTGGCTTGTTCGCGCGTAAGCGAGCCGGCGATTTGCTCGGAGACATCCAGTGCGGAGAGCAGGTCCTTCTTCAGCAGCGCATCCATCAGTTCGTCCAGCAGATGCGCCTCGGCGAAGTCCACCCCGCCCGCAGCCCCCTCCGGCCGGAGCCGGATGCGCTGGCAGCGAGAAAGGACCGTAGGGAGCACCCGCTCGAGCTGGTGCGAGATCAGCACGAACTGGGTCTGTGCGGGCGGCTCTTCGATCATCTTGAGCAGACGGTTCGCCGCCTCGACGTTCAGGCGCTCCGGCAGGTAGATCAGCACGGCGCGCCAGCCGCCCTCCAGGGCGGTCAGGGAGAGTTTCTCCAGCAGGCGACGTGCCTCGGACACGGCAATGATGGAGTTCTTGCCCTCGATGCCGAGGGCCTCCATCAAGTCCGCCTCGCGGAAGGAAGGATGCTCCGTCGCCAGGCGCCGGAAAGGCTCCAGGTACTGCTCCGAGAGCATGCCTGCGGCGGTCGGGAAAACCAGATGCACATCCGGGTGGATGAGCTTGGAAATCTTGCTGCAGCAGGGACAGCGGCCGCAGGAATCCCCGTCGCGGCGCTCCTTGCAGAAAAGATATTGCAAGAAAGCGAGCGAGAGCGGGAAGGCGCCCCCGCCGTCTTCCTCGTGGAAGAGGATGGCGTGCGGGACGCGGTCCTCGTCCACCATCCCGGCGAGCGCCCGTTTGATCTCGGAATTACCCTGCACCTGCGCGAATGTCATATCTGTCTGCGGATTGTATAGCGTGCGATTTCCAAAAGAGCCGCCTTGGCCGGGCTGTCCGGGAAGGCTCCCAGCGCAGACTCGGCGCGGGCGACCCATTCCTTGAGCCGGCGGGCGGCATACGCGATCCCATCCCGTTTCAGGACGAAGGCGCGGATGTGCGCACAATACTCCGGATGGGCGGGGATGTCCCGCACCTGCGCACGGACCTGTTCCTCGAGCGGACTGCCCTGCAGGGCGCCGAGCAGCGGGAGGGTGATCTTCTGCTCCCGCAGATCCACCCCGAGCGGCTTGCCCAGGGCGTCCGTCCCGGCATAGTCCAAGATGTCGTCCTGGATCTGGAAAGCGGTGCCGAAGGCCGCGCCGAAGGCCTCGGCGGCGGCTTCCTGCTCCGGCGTCGCATCGGCGGACAGGGCCCCCGTCCGGGCGGCGACGCTGAACAGCGAGGCGGTCTTGCCGTGGATGATCCGCAGGTAATCCGCTTCGGTCGTGTCGCCCGTGGCGGCCTTCTCCAGTTGGAGCATCTCGCCCTCGGCGAGGTCCGAGAAGGTCCGGGAGAAGAGGGCGACGGCGCGGTCCTGGCGCTCCGAACGGACCACCAGGTCCATCGCGCGAGCCAGCCAGAAATCCCCCACCAGCACGGCGGCGGAGGGGCCCAGCAAGGCGACGACAGTCGGCCGGCCGCGGCGCTCCGCACTGTTGTCTGCCACATCGTCGTGCAGGAGGGTGGCATTGTGCAGGAGTTCCGTGGCGGCGGCATACTGGATGCTGTCCTGCGAGCACGTGCCGGCGGCCCTGGCGAAGAGCAGACAGACCATCGGACGCAGGAGCTTGCCGAATTTGGACAGGATCCGGGAATTGGTCTCCTCGAGCAGGGACACGTCGGAGTGCAACTGCTCCCGGATCAGGGCCAGCGTCCGGTCCCAATCCGTCCCGAGGTATTCCAGGATGTCCTGTCTGCTCACAAGATTGCTTTCAATTCTTCTATTGTCGCGGGGAAGAGGGCCTGGGAGCGGAATTCGGGCTCCAGCATCCCCCTCTCCACGAAGAGGTCCAGTTGTGCTTTGAGCGGCTCGTAGAAGCCGTCTTTGTTGAACAAGATGACCCGGCCGGGGTAGCGGCCGAGCTTCGCCAGACAATAGGTCTCGGCGATTTCGTCCAGGGTCCCGATTCCGCCCGGCAGGGCGATCGCCAGGGTCGTGCCCTCGCGCATCGCGTCCTTGCGTTGGGACATCCGGTCCGTCCAGATGACCTCGGTCAGCCGCGGATGCTCGAAACCTTTCATAAAGCGGGGCAGCACTCCGATTACGCCGACGCCGTGCTTCAGGGCCTCGTCGCAGACGTCGCCCATCGTGCCGCGCCAAGACCCGCCGGAGACGATGTCATATCCTGCCAAACAAACTGCGCGGACAACCTGCCGCGCAGTTTCGTTGTAAGACGGATCGATATCCCGGCTGGACGAACAATAAATAACCGCCCGCTTTCCCGGCATCCCCGATCAGAACAGGATGGCCACGGAGGCGGCGATACCGTTGCAGTTGCCCGAATCGGAAATCTTGGCCACGGCGGCGGAAGGATCCGCTTTATAGACCTCGCCCAGGTTCCAGAAGTACTTGAGGGAGACCTGCACATGCTTGATCAGTTCAAGACCGGCACCGAAACTGACACCATACTCGGCCTTGTTCTTGATGTTGTCCCAAGTCTGCTGGGCTGTCTGCGTACCGCTCGTGATCGTATTCGTCACGGCATAGCCGATGAAGGGCTCCGCAAAACCATAGACCCGGAAGATGTTGCCCACCCCCAGGCCGAGCTGGAACTGCACCGGAACCTCGACATAGCCGGTCTTGTACTCGAAGTCATCCGCCGTGGTGGCAGCGCTCAGGGCGCTGAGCTTCGCACCCTTCATGTTGTAGATGATGGACGGCTGGACGGCGAAAATGTTGCCGAAACCGATCTTATAGGTGATACCTGCGTGATATTGGCTGATATTCTTCACTTCGGAGACCGCGGTCTTGAGGTTGGAAGAAGAGGAGGTGATACCAGCGACGACGCCGAACTGGGCGTGCGCACTGACCGCCACCAGAAGGGAGGCCAGGATGATGATCAATTTCTTCATATTCTGTGGTTTGGTTACATAAGTTTCTCGAGACGGGAGATGATTTCCTGCTTGGACACCACGCCCACGGTCCGGTCGGCGAGCTGGCCGTCCTTGAAGAAAAGCAGGGTGGGAATGTTGCGGATGCCATACTGCATGGCAATGTCCTCGCAGTCATCCACGTTGCACTTGGCCACGACGGCCTTGCCGCCGAGTTCGGCGGCGACGTCGTCCAGGGTCGGGGTCAGCATGCGGCAGGGGCCGCACCAGACGGCCCAGAAGTCGATTACGACGGGCACCGGGGAGGCAAGCACCTCACCGATATTGTTGGGATTGATGACAACTTCCATAATGATTCGTGTTATGCCGCAAAAACAGATTGCGGCAACTACAAAGATAAGAAATTAATAGAAAGATTCAATACCCCAGACAAAAGCGCGGAGCCCCAAATCGGGCGCTTCTTCGTCTTTGGCCTTGAGCGCGTCGAGCAGCGGGGCGACTTTCTCGTCCTTCAGAATCACGAGCAGGGCGTGATTCATCTCCGGCCACGCGTGGCTGCCGAAGCGGGGAAAGCCGTTGAATCCGCCCTTGCCCTCCACATTCTCCCAGCGGGTGAAGCCCCGCTGGCCGTGGGCGGCGAGCAGTTCGACGATCTCTTCGTTATAGGCCTGGTTGTAGGCGATGAACATGGCTTTCATTTCTTGTTCCTCCTCTTTTCGGTACGGGTGGTGAATGCACAATAGACCGTCGGGATGAGCACGAGGGTGATGAGCGTGGAGACGGTCAGACCCCAGCACACCGTGACACCCAGCGAGCGCCACATTTCGGAGCCTTCGCCGGTGCCGATCGCCATCGGGAGCATACCCAGCACGGTGGTCAGCGTGGTCATCAAGATCGGGCGCAGACGGCTCTTGGCGGCCGTCGTGGAGGCATCGCGGATGTTCATGCCGCGCTCGCGGCACAGGATCGTGTAGTCGATCAGCACGATACCGTTCTTCACCACGATACCGATCAGGATGATGATGCCGATGATGGACATCACCCCGAGCGCCAGGCCGTTGATGCGCAGACCCAGCAGCACGCCCACCAGGGCGAACGGCACGCTGAACATGATCACGAACGGGGCCATCAGCGACTCGAACTGCGAGGCCATCACCATATAGACGAGCAGGATCATCAGGATAATCAGCACCAGCATCTGGCCGAACATCTCCTGCTGGTCTTCGTAGTCGCCCGCGATCACGGTCGAAAGTTCCGGCGGGATCTGCGTGGCGTCGATCGCCCGGCCGGCCGCTTCGACGGCTTCGCTCAGGGCTGCGCCCTTGGCCACGATGCCCGTGACGGTGATCAGGCGGGAACGGTCCTTGCGCTCGATGGTCGGCGGCACCAGGCCCTCGACCACCTGCCCCAGTTCCTTCATCTGGACGATCGCCCCCGTGGGCGTGGTCACGGGAATGTTCTCCATATCCTCCACGCTGGAGCGGAACTGCGGCGCATAGCGCACGCGGATGTTGTATTCTTCACCGTCTTCGCGGTATAGCGAGGCCACGGTGCCGCTCATCGCGGCGCTGAAGGCGGAAGCCGCCGTGGTGGAGTTGAGCCCGTGCAGGGCCAGCTTGGTGCGGTCGAAGTCCATCTGCAGCTCCGGCGTGTACTCCTCGCGGCTGACGGTCACCTGCGTGAACGAGGGATCCTGCATCATCTTCTGCTGCAGCTCCAGGGCCACGCGGTCGGTCTGGGCGAAGTCGAAGCCGTAGACCTCGACCTCCACCATCGAAGCGCCGCCCATACCCATTCCCTCGGAGACCATCGCGCGGCGGATCTCCGGATAGCGTGCGCAAATGCCGCGCAGCACGTCCGAAATCTCGGCCGAGGAACGCTTGCGCGTGCTGGAGGTGCCGATGTTGATGTTCAGCGAAAGGATGTGCGTACCGTTGCTCTGCATGCTGGCGAAGGTATTGTCGGAGTCGGCCTGGCCGAAGGTGGCGTTGAGCACCTGGATCTCCGGGATCTCTGCGCGGATATCCTCGTAGATGCGTTCATAGAAAGAGCGGGTCACATCCTGGGCCGTGCCCATCGGCAGGTTGATCGTGACCGTGAGGCGCTCGGAATCTCCGCGCGGGAAGTACTCGGTCTTCAGACCCGGGGCCAGCAGGACCATCGACAGGACGAACACGGCGAAGAAGCCGAGAATGACCACCCGGCGGCGCTTGGTGGCCCAGTGGATCACGTGGGCGTAGCCGCGGGATATCTTGTCGATGAAGCGGTTGATCGGTATGAAAACGGCGTTGTAGGCCTTGCTGTGGGATTTCTCCCGCTTGAGCCAACGGGAGCAGAGCATCGGCACGAAGGTCAGGGCCGCGGTGGTGGACACGATCATGATGATCGAGACGATCCAGCCCAGCTGGCGGAACATGATGCCGGCCATGCCGTTGATCATCGTCAGCGGGAGGAACACGCAGAGCATCGTCAGCGTGGAGGCGATGACGGAGATGCCCACCTCGCCCGTGCCGTGCACGGCCGCTTCTTTGGGTTTCTCGCCGCGGGCGATGTGCGTGGATATGTTCTCCAGCACCACGATGGCATCGTCCACCACCATGCCGATGGCGATGGCCAAGGCTGACATCGAGATGATATTCAGCGTGTTGCCGGTGGCATAGAGATACATCAGCGAGGCCAGCAGGGCCAGCGGGATGGACAGGACGATGATGATGGTGGACTTCCAGTTCCCGAGGAACAGGAAGACCACGAGCATCACCACCAGGAAGGTGATGATGATGGTCTCGATCAGGGTGTGGATGGTATTGATGATCTCCCGGGAACCGTCCACGATGGTCGTGATCTTAATATCCGCGGGGAGGGTCTTCTCGATCTGGGTCATCTGCTTCTTGATGCCGCGGATGACGTTGACCGTGTTGGCGCCGCTCTGGCGCTGGATCACGATGCGGGCGGCCCGGCTGCCGTTGGTGTAGGACTCCTGTTCGCGTTCCTGCTGGCCGTCGGTCACCGTGGCCACGTCACGCAGGTAGACAGCCCGTCCGTTCGCCGCGCCGACCACCACGTCCAGCAGTTCGGACGGGTCGGAGAACTCCTTCTGCACGCGCAGGGTATAGGTCTCCGAGCCGATGTCGATGTTGCCCGAGGGAAGGTTGCGGTTCTCCGCCGAGATGACGGTCGCGATGGAAGCGATGCTCAGCCCGTATGCCTGGAGTTTGGTGGGGTCGCAATAGACCTGGATCTCGCGGCTGGGGGCGCCGCTCACGGACACCGTACCCACGCCGGCGACGCGCGCCAGGGGCGTGGCCACTTTGTCGTCCAGGATCTTGTCCAGGCCGGCGAGGCTCTCTTCCGCAGTGGCGGAGAGCAGCATGATCGGCATGTCCGAAGCGCTGAACTTGAAGATGACGGGATTGGACACACCGTCCGGAAGCATCGCATTGACCATGTCGAGCTTGTCGCGGACGCTGTTGGTCGCCGCCTCGATGTCCACCCCGTAATTGAAGGTCAGGGTCAGCAGGGAGATATTCTCCTTGGACTGGGAGTTCAGCTCCTTGAGGTCCTCCACGCCGTTGAGCGCGTTTTCGAGGACCTTGGTGAGGTTGGTCTCGATATCCTGTGCATTCGCTCCCTGATAGGAAGCCATCACCATGATCGTGTTGGAGTCGAACTCCGGGAACTGGGCGATGGACGTCCGGCTCAGGGAGAACAAACCCAGGATCGCCAGGGCGATGAAGACCAGGGAGGTCGTGACGGGATGTTCGACCGCAGAACGGTAGATACTCATCGCCGGACCTCCACTTTATCGCCGGACTTGAGGTTGGTGTGGCCGCCGGTGAGCACCTGCTCACCCTCCTCCAGACCGGAAAGGATCTCGTAATTGGTGCCGAAATGGCGGCCCGGGGTCACCACCCGGATGGACACGATGTCCCCCTCGCCCAGCACATAGACGACGCGCTGGCCAGAGCCCTGCTGCTTGAGCACGGCGGCATCCGGGACCACGATACTGTTGCTGGAACCGAAGTCCACCCGCACGCGGGCGTACATGCCGGGACGCAGCTGGCGGTCGGTATTCGGCACGCGCACTTCCGCATTGAAGGTATGCGTGGCCGCGTCCATCGTCGGATAGAGGCGGACGATGCTGCCCGTGAAGGTCTTGCCCGGGAGGGCATCGACGGTCAGGCTGACCTTGTCGCCGCGCTTCACGCGGGTGTAGTCCGTCTCGGAAATGGGCACGAGCAACTTGACCGGGGTGATCTGCTGGACCGTGTAGATGGGCTGCGACATCGCGAACAGGTCGCCGCGGTCATAGTTGCGGGCCGATACGACGCCGCCCGTCGGGGCGCGCAGGATGGTATTCTCCAGGAGGTTGTCGTAGCTGCTCTTGGATACGTTGAAGGCCAGTTCGAGGGCCTCGTAGTCGGACTGGGAGATGCCGCCCTCGCCGAGGAGCTGCTTCACGCGGGCAAGTTCGGTCTCGTCGTTGCGGAGCTTGAGTGCGGCCTGGTCCAGCTGGACCCGGTCCATTTCCGCCAGGACCTGTCCCGCGGACACGAAGTCGCCGACCTCGACATTGAGTTTCTGGATGCGTCCGCTGGAGAGCGGAGCGATGTTGTTGACTGCGTTCGCCTGCACGGTGGAGGAGTACACGGCATCCTGCGGAACCTGCTGCCGCACGGCCGGAGCCACGGACACGATCGGGGTCACCGGACCCATCGGCGGCATTCCGCCGGGGGCCGGCGCGCCGCCCTGATTTTGGCCGCAGGCGGTGGCAAGGAGCGCACCGAGGGCCAATCCCATCAAAACTTGCTTATTCATCATCGATATGTTTTATTCAGTTGGACATCTCCCTCTGCGTCCACGAAATCTGCGCCGAGGGTGTTCTCGAGGTTGGCCTTGGCCACTACGAAGTTATAGACGGCCTGGCAGACGCCGAGCTGCGACTGGGTCAGGGCATGCTGGGCGTCATTGAGGTCGGTGAGGGTGCTGCGGCCTACGTCGTAGGACTTGGCGGCGATGTCGTAGGCCTTGCGGGCCGTCCCGACCGCACTCTCGGCGGAGCCGAAACTCTTCAGGGCCGTCTCCATCTGGTTCAGGTACTGCCGGATGGCGATCTTGAGCTGGCGCTCGGTGTCGGTGCGCTGCATATCCAGCGTCTCGGCCTGCACCTTGGCCTGCCGCACGGCGTTCAGCCGCTGGCCGCCCGAGAAGATGGGGATCGACAGATTCAGGCCGATGAAGGAATACGGAGACCAGCGGTACTCGCTGAAATTGAAGTCGTTGGTCATCGCGTTGATGCTGTAGTTGAAGGACAGCGAGAGGGTCGGCAGATAGGCATATCGCTGGGCGCGGACCGTCGCGGCGAGCTGTTCCGCCTGGATGGCGAGCTGGCGCATCGTGGAGTTGTCCTCGAGCGAGAGCTCTCCGCTCTCGTGCAAGTCATAAAGCATGTGGGCGGAATAATCCGAGAGTGACTCCGACACGTCGATGTTCGCATCCAGATCCACGCCCATCACGGCCTTGAGCCGCCACAGCGCGAGCAGGATCGCACTCTCGGCGTCATACACGCTCGGGATGGCGTTCTCGAGCGTGGTCCTGGCCCGGGTCAGATCCAGTTCCGAGGCGCGCTGGGCATTGAAGCGGCGCTCGATCTGATGATAATTCTCCAGGGCGTTCTCATAGGCCGACTTGTATACCTCGAAAGCTTCCCGGGCGAGCAGACAGGCGAAATAGGCCTGTTTGACCTGATTCACCGCCTCCAGGCGGGAATTGCGGGCCTTTTCGACGGCGAGTTCGACACTCTGGCCGGACACGCGCAGGTTCTCCCAGAGCTGGACGTTGACGATCGGCATGCTGGCGGTGATGCCCGCCGACCAGGTATTCCAGCGGCCCACCTCGAATCCGCCGCCGGAGCCGCCAGATTTACCGGAACCGCCGGAAGAAGAGCCCTCCTCACCGGCCCCCCCCCCGAGGCCGCCCAGGTCGAAGTCCATATACATCACCTGCTTCTTGATGGTGCGCTGGTAAGAGCCCGAGCCGCTCACCTGCGGCAAGAGTGAAGCGTAGGTGCCTTTTCGGGCATAGCCCGTCCGTTCCACCTCCTTGTCCGCCACCTTGACGGACACGTTCTCGCTCAGGGCGACACGGATGGCGTCCTCCAGGGAGAGCAAGGTCGGGGCCGCGGTCGTATCAGCGGCCTGCGCGAAAGCGAGGAGAGGAAAGAATAAAGAAACTACTAACGATATTGATTTTCCCATAATAGTAAATGCGCGCAAAGATATGCAAAATTTACACCATCCGGGCAGTCTGTCAGCATTATTTAGTATATTTGTCCGATTCTAATCGGACGTCTTATGCTCAACTTGCTCTCCATACACTGGAATGTAGACCCCGTTCTCTTCCATCTCGGATCGTTCGAGGTCCGCTGGTACGGCCTGCTCTTCGTCTCCGGCTTCGTGATCGGCTGGTATCTCTTCAAGTGGTTCTTCACCCGCGAAAAGGTGGATACCAAACTGATGGACCCGCTGCTCTACACCCTGCTGATCGGCACGATCGTAGGCGCCCGGCTCGGGCACTGCATCTTCTACCAGCCGGACTACTATTTCGGCTCGTGGTCGGGATTCCTGGAGATCTTCATGGTCTGGAAGGGAGGCCTCGCCAGCCACGGAGGCGCCATCGCCCTGCTCCTGGCGATGTGGTGGTTCGCCGCCCGATACGGCAAGAAGCACGACTTCGATTTCCTCTGGATCATGGACCGCCTGTGCATCGCGGTGGCTTTCGCCGGCTGCATGATACGCCTGGGCAACCTGTTCAACTCCGAGATCTACGGCGACGTGACCTCCCTCCCCTGGGGCTTCATCTTCGACATCCGGGGCGAGACCGAGCCCAAGCACCCCACCCAAATTTACGAGGCACTCTCCTACCTGCTGCTCGGCCTGGCGATGGTCTGGATCTACAAGAACCGCCTGGACAAGGTCCACCGCGGATTCTTCTTCGGCTTCTTCCTGCTCGGCTGCTTCGGCATGCGCTTCCTGATCGAATTCATCAAGGAGCCGCAGGTGGAGTTCGAGAAGACGATGCTCCTGGACATGGGCCAGCTCCTCTCCATCCCCTTCATCATCGCCGGCATCGCCCTGCTCATCTATTCGGCCAAGTCGAAAAAACCGGCCGCGGTCGTCCATCCGCAGCCGGTCAAGAAAGAGCCGACGCATTACGCGCGTCCGCTCAACGATTAGTCGTATTCGATGTGTTCGTCGGCGTCGAGCAGACGGGCATCCCGGAACTCCGTTCCTGACTTGAAATAATCCGCTCCCGTGAGGGTAACCTCATAGGAGAGGCCTACTTCGCGCGCGGTGAAGCGGCCGCTGCGGACCCGTTCGTCCACGCGGAAATCCTCCCCGACGCGCTTGGCGCTGCGTGTTACGCGGAAGTTGAACTTGTCCAGACCGTCGCCGCGTTCCTTCTCGGAGAAAGACCCGCTGCAGGCTTCCTCGAGCACGCCGTCCGGGGCGTAGCGGCTCAGTCCGAAGCGCCAGTCCGGAGAGAGCTCCACCTCGACGGAAGCATCTCCGTCCTGCCCCGTGAACAGGCCATAATCCAGGAAATGGGGGACCTCTTTCCGCTCGCCGCGGGCATCCAAGGCATAGATGGTCACATACTCGAACATCTCCTCCTCCTCACCGCCGCCTCCCTCTTCCAGGCCGGTCACGTCCTTGAAGTCCGGCAGGGCGTCGCTGAGTTCGGGGCTGCCGCTCTGCATCGCATAGAAGATCGTGCATTTCTTCAGTTCTCCGTTGTCCATCACCACGCAGGCCACCGGGTTGTAGTCCTGGCCGATCGTGCCGAGGAAGACCCCTTTGCACAAGCCGTTGACCCCGAGGAAAGCATTGTCCCCGTCGGGCAGGGCGATATCGCTGCGGTCGAATCCGATCCGCATCAGGGGTTCCGCCGAGAAATGCAGCACCGGCCGGCCCGCTTCGAGGCGCAGGGTCAGATTGAAACTGCGGCCGTCGAAGTCCTCCCCGTAATCGGCCTCGGTCAGGCCCTCCAGGGGCTCCGGCAGAGGCAGCGAGATGTCCCGGACAGCGCCGCCTGCGGGCAGCGAAAGCTTGCCGCTGCGGCGGTCCAGGGCGGGCACGAACGCAACTTCACTCCCGTCCTCCAAGCTGCAGACAACCCGGCTGTCAGGACTGGAGAAGTTGTTGTGTATCAGCACGGGAGCGCCCTTCTCGGCGCGGAGCAGGAGCTGCGGGGCTCCCTCCTGCGTCCCGAAGACGGACAGGCTCGAGCCGGCTTCGCGCGGGACAACGAGATACATCTCGCTCCCGGCGCCGGGATCCACCTGGGCGGCCACCACGATCTGCGGGAAAGCTCGGGAAAGGGGGATGAACGAAGGGGCGGCCGAGAAAGCGCCGAAGGAGTCGTAATAGCCCAGGAAGGCCACGGCCAGCTGCTCCCCCTCCTGCCAGTCGATCCCGCGCCCGGGGCGTGGCTTGCAGGCAAAAAGGGCCGGCAGCAGCAAGGCCGCCAGCCCGATACGGAGTAATCTGTTCACTGCGGGAACGTCTTAGCCGCGGATGGCGGCAATACCCGGAAGATCCTTGCCCTCGAGGGCCTCGAGCATCGCACCGCCGCCGGTGGACACATAGCTCACCTTGTCGGCGTAGCCCATCTGGGTCACGGCCGCGACGGAGTCGCCGCCGCCCACGAGCGTGTAGGCACCCGCAGCCGTAGCCTGGGCGAGGTCTTCGGCGATCTGGAGCGTACCCTTGGCGAAGTTGGGCATCTCGAACACGCCCACGGGACCGTTCCAGAGGATGGTCTTGGAGCCGAGGATGACATCCTTCCAGGCCTCCAGGGTCTTCGGACCGACATCCATACCCTCCCAGCCGTCGGGAATCGCGTTGGAGGGAACGATCTGGCTGTTGGCATCGTTGCTGAAAGCATCCGCGATCACAGTCTCGCTCGGGAGATAGATGGCCACGCCCTTTTCCTTGGCCTTGGCCAGGATCTCGAGTGCCTGCGGCATCAGGTCATCCTCGTGCAGGGAATTGCCGATGGTGCCGCCCTGGGCCTTGATGAAGGTATAGCTCATACCGCCGCCGATGATCAGGTTGTCCACGTTCGCGAGCATGTTCTCGAGCACCGCGAGTTTCGAGGAGACCTTGGCGCCGCCGATGATGGCGGTAAAGGGGCGCTGGGCGTTCTTGAGCACATTGTCGATGGCCTTGATCTCGCCTTCCATCAGGTAGCCGAACATCTTGTCCTCCGGGAAATAGTCGGCGATGAGGGCGGTGGAGCCGTGGGCGCGGTGGGCCGTACCGAAAGCGTCGTTGATGTAGCAGTCGGCATAGGAGGCAAGGGTCTTGACGAAGTCCTTCTGGCTCTCCTTGACGGCCTTCTTGGCGGCCTTCTTCTCCTCATCGGTGGCATCCTCGGCGAGTCCGCGGGGCTTGCCTTCCTCTTCGGCGTAGAAGCGGAGGTTCTCGAGCAGCAGGGCTTCGCCCGGCTGCAGGGCGGCCACTTCGGCCTGGGCCTTCTGGCAGTCGGGGGCGAACTTGACCGGGGCGCCGAGGCACTCGGCCACGTGGTCCACGATGTGACGGAGGGAGAACTTGTCAGTCACGCCCTTCGGACGTCCGAGGTGGGACATGATGATGAGGGAACCGCCACCCTCGAGCACTTTCTTGAGGGTAGGCATGGCCCGGCGGATGCGGGTGTCGTCGGTGATCTCGAAATTCTCGTTGAGCGGAACGTTGAAGTCCACGCGCACGATCGCCTTCTTGCCGGCGAAATCGTAGGAATCGATGTGTTGCATATAAAATGGTTTAAACAATTTTTCCGAATTGCAAATTTAACAATTATTTCCGCAACTCCATTGGATTCGGACCTGCAATTGTCATTTGACCCGCCAGACATCGAGGTTGATGCCGCCGGCGGGGCCCATGCCGGGCTGGCAGAGGAAGAGAATCGCTTTTTTCACAACCACGTTTGTGTTCAAAGGTTTTGATGATGTGTCCATTTGCAAAGTCAGTAAATATCCCGGCGCATTATTCCAATCAGAAAAAACCCTATCTTTGCATTTGTTATGGCAGAATTTCCTTCATCCGGCTGGAATGATTATGAACTCCTGGACAGCGGCGCGGGCGAGAAGCTCGAGCGTTTCGGGGCCTATGTCCTCGCGCGGCCCGAGCCCAAGGCCCTCTGGGACAAGTCGATGAGCGAGGCGGAGTGGCACCGGCTCTCGCACACGAGTTTCACCCCGGGCGCCGGATTCGGCAAGGCCGGCAAGGAGGACAGCGGCACCTGGAACCGCCTCCGCAAGATGGACGACCAGTGGTGGATACGCTACGCCAATGAGGATGGATTGAAGATGGATCTCCGGCTGGGCCTGACTTCCTTCAAGCATGTGGGCGTGTTCCCCGAGCAGGCCCCCAACTGGGACTGGATCTACCGCCGCACCCGGACGCTGGCCGCCGGGGGCCGCACCCCGCGCGTGCTGAACCTCTTCGCCTACACCGGAGCGGCCTCCCTCGCCGCCAAGGCCGCCGGTGCCGACGTCACGCACCTGGACTCCGTCCGGCAGGTGGTCACCTGGGCCCGCGGCAACATGGAGCACAGCGGCCTGGACGGCATCCGCTGGGTGGTGGAAGACGCGATGAAATTCGCCCGGCGCGAGGAGCGCCGCGGCAACCGCTACGACGGCATCATCCTCGATCCGCCGGCCTACGGACACGGCCCGGACGGTGAGAAATGGAAACTCGACGAGTGCCTCTTCGAGATGCTCCGCAGCGTGGGACACATCCTCGCGCCCGAGGATGCCTTCCTGGTCCTGAATCTGTATTCCAACGGCTATTCCGCCCTGCTGGGCGAGACGGTCCTCCGCCAGGCCATGTCCTCCGGACAGGTCGAGAGCGGGGAACTGGCCCTGAACGACCGTTTCGGCAAAGCCCTCCCCCTGTCCATCGTCGTGCGGATGACGCGCTAGGAAGCGTCCGCGCTGTCCGAGGCCTCGTCCACCAGGGCCACGAGCGTGTCGGTCATCTTTTTCGCTAGCTCGGCGTCTCCGCCATCTTTCATCACTTCGGCCAGGAAATAGATATACTGGCCCACCAGCTCGAACTCATCCTTGGCCCATTCGTAGTACTCGATGTAGAACTTGGCGCTCTCCAGCAGATCGGCCCCCAGCCGGGCGGCCAGCGCGCGGGCCTTGTCGCTCTGTCCGAGCTTGTAGTAGTCCTCGACCAGGGAGACGACCATGTAGTCGTTGGCCGAGAAGCCCGCCGACACCGATTCGAGCGGATAATGCTGCATCACCTCGCAGCACTTGTCCACCATCTCCAGTGCCCGGTCGTTCTCGCCCGCCTTCATGAAGGCGTCCGCACAGGTCACGAAGAGGGTGCGGATGGACATCACCCCGAGGTGCGTGTAGAGATTCTGGTAATCAATGAAATAGTCATCGCGCGCCAGGGCGTCCCAACTATACACCTGCGTCATCAGGCGGTAGAGTTCGTCGGTATCCACGAATCCCGCCTCGGTGGTGGTGGTCTTGTTCTTGATCGGGACGAACTTGAAGGAATAACCCGTGTATTCAAGGTATTCCTTGATGCCCACGTTCAGGTCGCCGGCCATATTCAGGAAGTACAGCGGGCGGTCCCACTCGTAGCCCGCCAGCAGGTCGAGCAGGAAGAGTTCCGGCTTGCTGATGTAATCCTTGTCCTTGGAGATCGTGAGTGTGATCGAGTCCGGGATCTGAGCGGCATATTTCTCGTCCAGGATGCCGTATTTGATGACATTCTCCCGGTTGACGGGAACCACGATCTTGCGCGAAGCGATGTAGTCGACCTTGCGGCCGCTGGTCATAGCAGCCTTGATCTGCGGGTGCTTGAAGACGGCCATCACATCCCGGATGTTCATCTCGCGCTCCTGGGTATCGTTGATCGGGATCCACTCGTTGGTACCGTAGAGATATTGCTCGGGCCCCACCGTGAGCGGAAGCGGGGCCGACTTGTTGACGGCCCACTTCATCTGGTCGATGTGCCAGTCGGTGCCGAGCAGCGAGGTGTTGCAGATGCGCACGTCCGTGCGGACGTCCTCCACCTCCTGGGCGTACCAGAGCGGGAAGGTATCGTTGTCGCCGTGGGTCACGAGAATGCCGTTCTCGCCCACGGAATTGAGGTAGTTGCGGGCCATCTCCACCGCCGTGTAGCGGTTGGAGCGATCGTGGTCATCCCAGTTCTGCGCAGCCATCAGCACGGGCACGAGCAACAGGACGGCCGTCAGCAGCGACGCGGTCAGTACGCTGCCGCGGCCCTTGCGCGAGGCGTCGATCCAGGAGAAGAGCGCCGCGACGGCGAGTCCCGCCCAGGCGCTGAAGAAATAGAACGAGCCCGCATAGGCATAGTCCCGCTCGCGCACCTGGTAGGGCGGCTGGTTGAGGTAGAGCACGATGGCGATGCCCGTCATGAAGAACATCAGGAAGGTCAGCCAGCAGCCGCGCTTATCGCGGTCGAACTGGAAGAAGAGGCCCAGCAGGCCCAGCAGCAGGGGCAGGAAGAAATAGTGGTTCTTGCCCTTGTCGTTGGCGAGCAGGCCGGGCGCGTCGCTCTGGTCGCCCAGGCGGATATCGTCGATGAACTTCACGCCGCTCTCCCAGTTGCCGTGGAAGATGTCGCCCGGGTTGGGGGCGTGGATCTGGTTCTGCCTCCCTACGAAATTCCACATGAAATAGCGCCAGTACATCCAGTTGAGCTGGTAGTTGAAGAAATAGCTGAGATTGGCGCCCATCGTGGGCTTGCGCACCGACGCGCCGGGGATACGGTGTCCCTTGCCGCCGGTATAGGTCTCGTAGAAAGCCTCGTAGCTGCCGTCGGGGCTGGTGCTCCACATACGCGGGAAGAGCATCTTGCCGGAGGCGGAGTAGTCGGCGTCGATCGGGCCCTCGACCTTCTTGTATTTGCCGTCCAGGGGCGCCCAGTAACTCGTGGTCTTGAGCTCGTAGGGGGCTCCGTAATACTGCCCGTAGATGAGGGGCACGGTGCCGTACTGCTCACGGGAAAGGTAGCGGACCAGTGTGAAAGCGTTGTCCGGCTGGTATTCGTTGGTCGGGGTTTTGGCGCAGGAACGGATGATGTCGATGCTGAACACCGAGAAGCCGATCACGATCGTGGTGGCACAGAGCAGGGCCGTGTTGAGGAAGCGTTTCTGCTTCTTCAGCGTGACGAACAGGCCCCAGAAACACAGGGCGAGCAGTGCCAGCAGGAAGAAGGCGGCGCCGCTGTTGTACGGCAGGCCGAGCACATTGACGAAGAACAGGTCGCAGTAAGCCGCCAGCTTGGGCAGGTACGGGATGAATAGGAAGACGAGCAAGGCCAGGATGACCATCCCCACCAGCATCATCTTGACGAGCTCCCAGAAGGTGAAGGGCTGATCCTCGCGCTGCCGATAATAGTACATGAACACGAGGGCCGGGATGGCGAGCAGGTTGAGCAGGTGCACGCCGATGCTCAGGCCCATCACGAAGGCGATCAGCACGATCCAGCGCAGGGCGTGCGGCTCGTCGGCGCGGTCGTACCAGCGGGTCATCAGCCAGAAGACCACGGCGGTGATCAGCGAGGACATCGCATACACCTCACCCTCCACGGCGGAAAACCAGAAAGTGTCGGAGAAGGTATAGACCAGGGCGCCCACGAGGCCGGAGCCGAAGATGGCGATGGTCTGCCCGGTGGTATAGTTCCCGTCGGAAGCGGGCTTGACCAGGCGCTTCGCCAGCCAGACGATGGTCAGGTAGAGGAAGAATATCGTCAGGCCCGAGCACAGGGCGCTCAGCGCGTTGACGAGGACGGCCGCGTGCATATTGTCGCCGAACAAGGTGAAGAAGCGGGCGAAAAGCTGGAAAACCGGGTTTCCCGGCGGGTGGCCTACTTCCAATTTATAGGAAGATGCGATGAACTCGCCGCAATCCCAGAAGGAGGCGGTGGGTTCGAGGGTCAACAGATATGTCAGGGTGGACACTACGAAGGCGACAGCGGCGCAGATCCGGTTCCACAGGGTGAATTTCTTCTCGTTCATAACCTGCAAAGGTACAACTAAAAATCCTTATCTTTGCAAAAATTATCCCAGCGATGGCACAACAGGATTGGAAAAGCCGCCTCGGGGTCGTTTATTCGACGAACCCCGACTTTCAATACGAGACGGAATCCCCCGCCCCCGAGGCGGAGACGCTCCCGCCGCAGAAGCAGCGCCTCGTGGTCCGCATCGACCGTCGTGCACGTGCCGGCAAGCAGGTCACCCTGGTCGAGGGCTTCGTGGGCCGCAGCGAGGATCTCGCCGCCCTGGCCAAGACCCTCAAGACAAAATGCGGGGTGGGCGGCACCGCCAAGGATGGCGAGATCACCATCCAGGGCGATCTGCGCGACAAACTCGTCGCCCTGCTGGGTTCGATGGGCTACAACGCCAAACGGGGGAACTAGCCGATGATTCCGGAGGATGTCTTCAAGAGCGGAACGCTGGAGATGTCCGCCAGCCCCGCAGGCGGCCTGGCGGAAGCCGTGCCGTGGGGAGACCTGCTCACCAACCGCATCCTGACGGTGCTCGCCGTCTTCCTGCTGATCCTCAACCTCTCGGAACTGTTCCGGCTCGCCCCGCACCTGCTCTACAGCATCGACCGCTCGCGGGGCTCGGCCGACCTGGAGCACAGCCTCAGCCTGGCCCGCTCGCGCAACATGACCGCCCTCTTTTTCGCCCTCCCCTTCTGCCTGGTGGCCGACCGCTACGCCCTGTTCCGCCCCGGTTTCTGGTCCGCCATTCCCGCGCAGTGGAGCGCCCCGGCCACCCTCGGGGTCCTGGCCGCGTTCCTGCTCATCCGCGCACTTTGTTTCGCCCTGATGCGTCCGCGGCGGCTCAGCGGCGAGGAGACGGCGACGCTCCGGCACCTGGGTTACAATTACTTCATCCTGATGGCCGCGCTGACCTTGCTCAGCGCCGGGATTTTCTCCATCCTGCACGTTCCGGACGCCCTTTGCAGGACCATCCTGCTCTGGGAAATCGGGCTTGTCTGGCTCTTCACCCTGATCCGCAGCGGACAATTTTTGGACGCCCATGGTATGGGATTCACAACAATTTTGTATCTTTGCGGGCTCGAAATTGTACCGGCAGCCCTGATGGTTGCAGTTGTTTTGTTATTTTGATCATTTTGCGCCAGATGAAGATCTTGATATCCCAGCACGTCCCGTCCAATCTCGCACCTTACGAGGTCCTGCAGAACCAGTGCGGAGCTGAACTCGACTTCCATCCTTTCTTCCTTATCGAACCCCTTTCGGCCAAGGAATTCCGTGCGGAGCACATCAATCTCCCCGACTATACCGCCATCGTCTTCTCCTCCCGCCACGCCATCGACGCTTATTTCAAGCTCTGCGAGGAGATGCGTTTCAAGGTTCCCGAGACGATGAAGTATTTCTGCTCCACAGAAGCCGTGGCGATGTATCTTCAGAAGCACATCGTCTATCGCAAGCGCAAGATTTTCTACGGCACCGGCACCCCGGCGTCCATCGCCGCCCTGGTCACCGCCAAGCACAAAGGCGAGAAATTCCTGATCACCACCACGGAAGGCTCCAACAACACCCCGATCACCACCTTGTTCTCCGCCGCCAAGCTGGACTACACCGTGGGTGTACTGGTCAAGGCCGTCTCCCAGGACCTGCACGATCTGGATCTGGCATCCTATGACCTTGCGGTGATGTGCAATCCCGCCGACGTGGTCTCGCTGCAGGACAATTTCCCTGATTTCCAGCAGGGTACGCTCAAGTTCATCTCCTTCGGCAAGGCCGTGGTCCGCTCGCTGGAAGAGGCTGGCTACGAGATTGCCCTCAAGGCTCCGACCCCGGAAGCGACTTCCATCAGCAAAGCCGTAGAACTCTACCTCAAATCCCAGCAGTAAATGTCTCTCCCGCAGGCCCATACCCTCCCCAAGGAGGAACGGCTGTGCGGCAAGACGACCGTCTCCGCACTCCTTTCCGAAGGGAAATGGGGCTCCACGGAGCATCTGCGTTTCTGCTGGGCGGGCGGGCGCGAGGCTCCGCTCAACCGCCTGATGGTCTCCGTGCCCAAGAAGTATTTCAAGCGCGCCGTCCGGCGCAATCTGCTCAAGCGCCGCCTCCGGGAGGCCTACCGCCTGCAGAAAGAGCGGCTCACACAGCGCGGCATTGACCTGCTGCTGAGTTATTCCCACACGGAAATCGCTGATTTCCGGACACTATTCGCCGAGGTCGGCGAGGTCCTGCAACGCATTGATGCCAAACTCACGGCGCGATGACCTTCGTCCAGATCTGCAAGCGGGTCCTGTCGGCCCCTTTCATCCTGCTGATCAAATTCTATCAGCTGTGCATCTCGCCCCTGAAGCCGCCCAGCTGCCGCTTCACGCCCACTTGCTCGCAATACGCCCTCGAGGCCTTCCGCAAGTGGGGTCCTTTCAAAGGATTCTGGTTATCGCTGAAGCGCATCCTGCGCTGCCACCCCTGGGGCGGCTCGGGCTATGATCCCGTACCCTAGGCGGCAACCCGCCCGTTCCGCTTGAGCCAGTGCTCCTTGAGCCATTCGCGCACCGGCAGGTCATAGCACTTGAACAGGCCGTAGGCGAGCAGGATCGAGACGGCCACCACCCCCACGTTGACCATGATGTGGATCCAGAGCGGCGCGTCCGGATGGTCCGCCACCCAGCCCATCTGCATATACATAATGGGATAGTGCGTGATGTAGATCGGATAGGAGATGTCCCCCAGCCATTTGCAGACCGCCGTGCTCTTCGGGTCCGTGGTCACGCTGCCGGCCCCGGTCAGCACCACGAGCGGGAAGATCAGCAGGATGCAGGCGGCCTGGTAGAGACCGTCCGGAATGCCCGTGTCGCCCCCGATGCAGGGGATGGAGAAGAGTACGACCAGCAGCAGGGCGCACCACCAGAAGCCGCCCCGCAGGCGGATGGGAGAGCCGCTCGGATTCGCCTCCGTGCGCCGTCCCGCCAGGATGCGGGAGATCAGCAGGCCGCAGAGGAAAGGATACAGCAGGCGGGTGAAACCGATGTAGATCTGCTGACCGGTGAGGCTCCAGCCGCCGATTACGGTATACTGCGGACCCTTCGGGAAGAGGCCGAAGACATCCCAGCCCAGGGTCAGGTCCAGGGTGAAAAACGCACAGCAGGCGCACAGGATGGCCAGGGCGAACTTGGGCAGGTGGCGCAGCACGAAGGCGTAGAGGATGTTGGCAAGGTATTCGAAGGTCAGGGTCCACTGCGGACCGTTGAAGGAATTGACCTCCTGCCAACCGCGGATGTCCAGATTGTTTCCGCAGGGGATCATCAGCAGGCCCATCACCAGGCACAGGGCGAACTGCCAGCCCTTGACTTCGAGGGTCTTGGGGAAGGCGCCCCCGGAGAAGAAAAACAGCGAAGCGCCGACCACCATGCCGGCGATGACCATCGGGTGCAGGCGCGTCAGACGGCGTTTGAAAAAGCCCCAGGTGGTCATCCTGTCCCAGCGGTCGTCATAGGCATAGCCGATCACGAAGCCGGACAGGACGAAGAAGAAATCCACCGCCAGGTAGCCGTGGTTCACGATCTGGGTCCCGATCTGCGGGATGTATGTCTCGAAACAGTGGAAGATGACCACCATCAGCGCGGCCACGCCGCGCAGCCCGTCCAGGATTTCGTAGCGGGGCTTGGATGCCAGGTAAATAGTCTGCTTTGCCATATCTTCACAAATATAAAGGATTTGAAGAGTATCTACAAGAAAAGGGCGGCCCACCCGGGCGGGAATGCCATAATAATTGCTATATTTGTACGATATTGCAATTACTAATTAAACATACACATTATGGCAAATCCTATCAGCGTTCTTAACCACGCAGCAGACAACATCCGCATCCTGGCCGCCGCTTCCGTCGAGAAGGCGAAGTCCGGACATCCGGGCGGCGCGATGGGTGGAGCAGATTTCATCAACGTGCTCTACTCCGAGTATCTCACCTACGACCCCAAGGACCCCGCCTGGGCCGGCCGTGACCGCTTCTTCCTCGATCCGGGCCACATGGCTCCGATGCTCTACAGCCAGCTCTGCCTGACCGGCAAGTTCTCCCTCGAGGAGCTCGCCAACCTCCGCCAGTGGGACTCCCCCACCACCGGACATCCTGAACTCAATGTCGCGCGCGGTATCGAGAACACCTCAGGTCCCCTCGGACAGGGCCACGTGCTCGCCATCGGCGCCGCCATCGCCGCCAAATTCCTCGCCGCCCGCACCGGCAACCCGACCTTCGCCAAGGAGACCATCTACGCCTATATCTCCGACGGCGGCATCGAGGAGGAGATCAGCCAGGGAGGCGCCCGCATCGCCTCCGTGCTCGGGCTGGACAACCTCGTCATGTTCTATGACTCCAACGACATCCAGCTCTCCACCGCGACCGACGTGGTGATGAACGAGGACACGGCCGCCAAGTACCGCGCTTTCGGCTGGGAGGTCATCGAGATCGACGGCAACGACGTCACCCAGATCCGCGCGGCGCTGGACGCCGCCAAGAAGGTCCAGGGCAAACCGACACTGATCATCGGCAAGTGTATCATGGGCAAGGGCGCCCTCAAGGCCGACGGCAGCTCTTTCGAGCGCGACTGCAAGACCCACGGCGCTCCGCTCGGCGGCGACGCCTTCCGCAACACCGTGGCCAACCTCGGCGGCGATCCCGACCAGCCTTTCGCCATCTTCGACGACGTCAAGGCCCTCTACGCACAGCGCGATGAGGAACTCGCCGCGATCGTGGCCGGCCGCAAGGCCGAGGAGAAGGCCTGGGCCGACGCCAATCCCGACAAGGCGGCCCAGCTCGCCGACTGGTTCAGCGGCAAAGCCCCGCAGATCGACTGGAGCAAGGTCGTCCAGAAGGACAATGACTCCACCCGTTCCGCTTCCGCGGCCTGCCTGTCCGCCCTCGCGGAGCAGGTGCCCAACATGATCTGCGCCTCCGCCGACCTGTCCAACTCAGACAAGACCGACGGCTTCCTCAAGAAGACCACCGCCTTCAAGAGCGGCGACTTCTCCGGCGCCTTCTTCCAGGCCGGCGTGGCCGAGCTGACGATGGCCTGCTGCTGCATGGGCATGGCCCTGCACGGCGGCGTGATCCCCGCCTGCGGCACCTTCTTCGTGTTCTCCGACTATATGAAGCCGGCCGTCCGCATGGCCGCCCTGATGGAAATTCCCGTCAAGTTCGTCTGGACCCACGACGCGTTCCGCGTGGGTGAGGACGGCCCGACCCACGAGCCCGTGGAGCAGGAAGCCCAGATCCGCCTGATGGAGAAGCTCAAGAACCACCACGGCAAGAACTCCGTGCTGGTGCTGCGTCCCGCCGACGCCAAGGAGACCACCGAGGCCTGGGCGCTCGCGATGGCGAACACCGCCACCCCGACGGCCCTGCTCTTCTCCCGCCAGAACATCGCCAACCTCCCCGAAGGCAACGACTATAGCCAGGTGGCTAGGGGCGGCTACATCGTGGCCGGTTCCGATCCGGATCCCGATGTCATCCTCGTGGCCTCCGGCTCCGAAGTCTCCACCCTGGAGGCCGGTGCGAAGCTGCTCCGCGCCGACGGCAAGAAGGTCCGCGTGGTCAGCGTCCCCTCCGAGGGCCTCTTCCGCCAGCAGAGCCCGGAGTACCAGCAGAGCGTCCTCCCCGCCGGTGTCAAGAAGTTCGGCATGACCGCCGGCCTGCCCGTCACCCTGCAGGGCCTCGTGCCCGCATCGGAAGGCACCATCTGGGGACTGGAGTCCTTCGGTTTCTCCGCCCCTTACAAGGTGCTTGACGAGAAGCTCGGCTACACCGCCCAGAATGTCTACGAGCAGGTAAACAAGCTCTTCTGAGGCAGATGAAACACATTCGGAACTTCTGTATCATAGCCCACATTGACCACGGCAAGAGCACGCTGGCCGACCGCCTGCTGGAGCTCACCCGGACGCTGGGAGCGCGCGACATGGAGAACCAGGTCCTCGACGACATGGATCTGGAGAAGGAGAAAGGCATCACCATCAAGAGCCACGCCATCCAGATGCTGCACCAGTACAAGGGAGAGACCTACAAGCTCAACCTCATCGACACCCCGGGCCACGTGGACTTTTCCTACGAAGTTTCGAGAAGCATTGCATCCTGCGAAGGCGCCCTCCTTGTGGTGGACGCCTCGCAGGGCGTGCAAGCCCAGACCATCTCCAACCTCTACATGGCCATCGACCACGGCCTGGAGATCATCCCGATCCTCAACAAGATCGATATGGACTCCGCCCAGGTGGAGGTGGTGACCGACGAGATCTGCGACCTGCTGGGTTGCGACAGTTCCGAGGTCTTCAAGGTCTCCGCCCGCACGGGCGAAGGGGTCGCCCCCATCCTCGATGCCATCGTGGAGCGGATTCCGGCGCCCGAGGGCGATCCCGAGGGGCCGCTCCAGGCCCTTATCTTCGACTCCGTCTTCAACTCCTTCCGCGGCGTGATCGCCTATTTCAAGGTCCGCAACGGCTCCATCCGCAAGGGCGACAAGGTCAAGTTCTTCGCCACCGGGATGGACTATGAGGTGGAAGAGGTCGGCATCCTGAAGATGAAGCTCGTCCCCGCCCAGGAAATCGGCTGCGGGGATGTCGGCTACGTGATCACGGGCATCAAGAGCGCCGTCGAGGTCAAGGTGGGCGACACGATCACCCACATGGTGAATCCCTGCGCCGCCGCGATCGCGGGCTTCGAGGAAGTCAAACCCATGGTCTTCGCGGGTATGTATCCCGTGCAGGCCGACAAGTTCGAAGAACTGCGCGCCGTGCTGGAGAAGTTCCAGCTCAACGACGCCTCGTTCGTCTACGAGCCCGAGTCGTCGCTGGCGCTGGGCTCGGGTTTCCGCTGCGGATTCCTCGGGCTCCTGCACCTGGAGATAGTCCAGGAGAGGCTTTTCCGCGAATTCGACATGGACGTCATCACGACCGTCCCCAACGTCTCGTACAAGGTCTACACCACCCAGGGCGAAGTCCTGGACGTCCACAACCCCTCCGGACTCCCCGCCCCCACCCTCATCGACCACATCGAGGAGCCCTTCATCCGCGCCCAGATCATCTCCAAGTCCGACTTCTTCGGGCCCATCATGAAACTCTGCCTGGACAAGCGCGGCACCCTGGTCAGCCAGCACTACATCACGGCCGACCGCGTGGAACTCAACTACGACATGCCTCTTTCCGAGATAGTCTTCGACTTCTACGACAAACTCAAGTCCATCTCGAAGGGCTATGCTTCGTTCGACTACCACATGACCGGGTTCAGGCCTGCAAAACTCGTCAAGCTCGACATCCTGCTCAACGGCGAGCCCGCAGACGCCCTCTCGACCCTCATCCACGAGGACAACGCCTACGACTTCGGGCGCAAGATGTGCGTCAAACTCAAGGACCTCATCCCCCGCCAGCAGTTCGACATCCCCATCCAGGCCGCCATCGGCGCCAAGATCATCGCCCGCGAGACCGTCAAGCAGGTACGCAAGGACGTCACCGCCAAGTGTTATGGCGGCGACATAACGCGTAAACGCAAACTTCTCGAAAAGCAGAAGGAGGGCAAGAAACGCATGCGCCAGATAGGCACCGTACAGGTGCCGCAAAGCGCATTCATGGCTGTCCTCAAACTGGACTGACGTAAGGGAAACCCCTAAAGATTGAATCTGAGACCGACTTCGTAGTTAAGCATGAAAGGATGCTTGGTGCGGATGCTGGAAGGCTGTCCGCAGTCGAAGTAGTACCTGGCGCTGGGATCGAGATACAGGCCGAGATGCTTTCCGATAAGGAATTCGAGGCCCAGGCCGCCTGCAGCGGACCACTGAAGGCCGTTGATGCTCTCCCTGTAGAAAATGTCACCGGCATCGCTCTTGATGCGGAAGCGGTTGGAGATGCCGCGCTCGGCGGTGCCGCCACCCCAGACATAGAAACGGAGGTTCCTGTTGTTGAGGATATTGTAGTAGAGGTTGAGCGGAACGCCGATGTACTGGACGTCGTGGACGATCTCGGAATTGATCGAACGGACGATCTCGGAGTTGACTTCAGTGTACGTGCCGTTGAAGGTGCTGGAGAGCATCGACCAGTTGAGACCGGTGCCGACGGACCAGCGGTCGGAGAAATTGAAGCGGACTCCCACGCCAAGGGTGAGAGGGATGGCGAACGATGACGTACCCTTCTCCTCGACGCCCGTACGCGCCTTGACGCCGGAGGCGGGAGCGCGAAGCTGACGGATGTCGGTGCCGGTGAAATCGTTGGTCATGGCATTGCCGGAGAGGGAGAACGACATGCGGTCAATGATGGAAGGCTCGGACTCCTCCTCGGGCCACGCGAACGGGTCGACGGGGTTGAACGCCGGAGCGGACGGGGCCGAAGGCCCTTCCGCCGCAGGATCAGCAGGCCTGACAGGCTCGGCCGCGACTTCAGGGACTGCCTCAGGGACGGTCTCTGCGACGGGCTCCTTTTCAGCAGGCACGAAGGATTCGACGGGCGCTACTGCGGAAGGAACTGCCGCAGGGGCGGCGGGACGGCGCACGGCCGGCTCCGGAACGGAAGCCAGGGCCGCGCCGGCCGAAGCCGCGATCTGCTCCTCGATGTCGGGAATCTCCTCCACTGCGGGGGCCTCGGGCTTGACGGCCTCTTCGACGACATCGGCTGTAAGGTCGGGCTCGACGGTATTGTCGCGTCCCGTGAAGATGAAGATGCCGGACAACACGGCTGCGGCAGCCACACAGGCAGCCGCTCGCCGCCACCTGAGGGCGACGACCTTCCTGCGATCCCGGCGGTCGAGCTCACCGCTCACTGCATCCCAGACACGCGAGGGAGCTTCCTCCTCCGCGTCCAGAAGCATCCGCTTCAGTTCGAGATCGAAATCCGTATATTTGTCGTTCTGCATCTTACTTTTGTCTCTTTATCTTATTCTGCAACATGACCCTTGCCCGCTGGAGCTGCGACCGGGAGGTCGCTTCGGAGATACCGAGGATCTCGCTAATCTCCTTGTGAGAGTAGCCTTCCACCAGGAAAAGGTTGAAAACCGTCCTGAACCCTGGAGGAAGCTCCGCGACAACGTCCAGAAGCTCCTTGTACGACATGTCCTGCAGGGCTGAAGTCTCGCTGCCCGTCACGTTGCGGGCAATCTCGATATCTTCCGTCTGCTTCATCACGTCGTTCCTGCGCAGAGTCATGAGTGCAGTGTTGACAAAGACCTTCCGGGCCCAGCCTTCGAAGGAACCCTCCCCCGAGTAACTGTCCAGCTTCGAGAAAAGTGAGATGAACCCCTCCTGGAGCACATCCTCGGCCGCGTCCCTGTCACCCATGTAGCGTATGCACAGTGGGAACATCTTTTTGGACAACGAGTCGAACAACGCTTTCTGGGCAGCTCTGTCCCCCCTCTTGCAGAGGGCGATCATCTGCTGCTCGGTAAAGGTCGTCACGTTTTCTGAAGTCTGGTTCTGGGTTGTCACCCGTGTGTTAAGATGCGTTTTGTTTCCAAAATGTTGCATGACACACCGACTTTTTTTCTAACCCGGTACGAAATTAGCTAAAATATCAGAAAACAGCCTCAGCGAAACCAATAAAAGTAGTATTTTTGTAATATGAACAGAATTGCGCTCATCCTCTATACTTCCATCATTCTGGTCCTCTCATCCGCTTCCGCCGGCGCCCAGGGACGGGTTTCCGCCCTGCGCGAGTCGGCCGAATCGATGCTCGTGGACGCCGTACAGGCCTATGACAGCGGTGACACCGATGCCGCCATGGCACGCCTGTCCGTCATAACCGGGGCTTTCCCGGACAACGACGCGGCGCACTATTACCTCGGCCTCTGCCACGTCCGTAAGAACGACGCCGACGCCGCCCTGTCGGAGTTCCAGGCGGCCTCCAGGCTCGATCCAAGCAACTACTGGTACCGTGACCGCATAGCCACGCTCTATTCCCTGACCGGGCAGGACGAACTCGCGGTGGAAGTCTACGAGGGCCTCCTTAAGGATTTCCCGCGCAAGATCGACCTGTACTACGCGCTCGTCAACCTGTATGCCCGCGTGAACCGTCTGGACAAGGTCATGCAGACCCTCGACGACATCGAGACAATGGTCGGCCGGGACGAGCAGACCGCCCTCGCGCGCTACGACATCCTCATGCACCAGAACAAGACAGACGAAGCATTCGCGCTGCTCGAGGACCTCAACGAGGAGTACCCCTCGCCCCAGATCCTCTCGATGATGGGCGACGCCAGGCTATCCGACTATGACGACTCCCTGGCCATGTCATACTACGACCGCGCACTCGCACTCGATTCCGAATATGCCCCGGCTCTGCTCGGCAAGTCCGAAGTGTACCGTATACGCCGCTCCTTCGACGGGTTCTTCGAGACGCTCGGACGTTTCGCCTCCAGCGCTTCCATACCCGCACAGATGAAGAGCGGCTACCTGACCAACCTCACCGGCCAGATGGACGGCCGCTTCTTCCAGACCTTCAAGGCCCAGCTGGACACCCTCTACGAGACCGGCGTGCGGGCACACCCCGCCGACTCCTCCATGCTGCTTGCCGCAGGCACCTATTACTACCGTACCGACCGCAGGGACAGGGGCGTGGAACTCTTCAGGACCAACAGTTCGCTCTACCCAGACGACTTCAACGCCCGCGCGATGTACATCCAGTCCCTCAGTTACAACGAGGACTGGAGCACGCTCCTCGAGGCCTCCGAAGAGGCGTTTGCCGCTTTCCCCGACGAGCCTGCGTTCCTGAACATGCGCGTAATGGCCTACTACAACCTCGGTGACATCCCTGCCGTCATCCGGGAAAGCACGCGTATGTCAGAGGCCTTCAAGGACAACCCCGACGTGGTGGTGCAGGCCCTTTCGACCATAGGCGACAGCTACCACCAGCTCAACGACGAGAAGGAAGCCTTCAAGGCCTACGAAAAAGCCCTGAAGATCAATCCCAAGTACGCTCCCGTCCTCAACAACTACGCATACTATCTGAGCCTGACCGGCAAGAACCTGTCCAAGGCCGCCGCCATGAGCAAGATAACGGTCGAACAGGAACCGGACAACGCCACCTACCTCGACACCTACGGCTGGATACTGCACCTGCAGAAAAAGTCGCAGGAAGCCAAGTCGTACTTCAAGCACGCGATGCTCTACGGCGGCAAGGACAGCGCGACCATCCTCGACCACTATGCCGAAGTCCTTTACGCCCTTGGCGAGTACGACCTGGCCAAGGTCTACTGGGACCAGGCGGTCAAGAAAGATACCGAGAACGAGATCACCGATCTCGCACAGCGCATCGAGCAACGTCTAAAAGCCATCGGAAGATGATGCAGGTCCGTCCATTCCGCCTGGCCGTGCTGCTGGCTCTCCTTTTCCTGGCCGTTCCGGCCCGGTCGCAGGACACTTCCGCGCAGAACAGCCGCAAGGCGCGTCTCGAGGAAGAGATCGCCATCATCGACGGCCAGCTCCGCGAGAACGCCACCCGCAACTCCAACGCGCTTAACACCCTTGCCCTCGTCCAGCAGAAAATCGACCTCCGCAGGGGGCTGATCAAGGAAGGCGAGCAGGAAATAGCCCGCCTGGACGGCGAGATCCGCCGCAAGCAGATGCGCATCGACAGCCTCCAGGTGCGGCTGGACACCATGTCCTTTTATTATAACAAACTCGTAAAAGGCGCCTACAAGAACCGCGACGCCCGCGTCTGGTACATGTACATCATCGCGAGCGAGAACCTCGCGCAGGGCCCCCGCCGTTACTCTTTCCTCAAGACCCTCGCCCGCGAGATGAACAACCAGGGCATCAAGATCAAGGAGGCCAAGGCCGCCCTGGAGG
>JAEEGJ010002173.1_pt1 | contig 126623 bp, 96 predicted proteins | sample 8958761 | NCBI WGS metagenome assembly JAEEGJ01 (sample SAMN16246546, study PRJNA631951) | gut metagenome | biome: gut microbiome; feature: rumen; material: RS-attached | host: Bos | place: Iran: Karaj | collected 2018-10
ACTTCGGCTGCTGCAGTAGCATCCGAGACCACGGCTCTCGCCTGGTGCGGGCTATACGCAGCGGTACTAAGCTCTTGCTTCGCTACCGCTAGCAAATCGCTAAGTGCCGGCTACCCGCAACGGTCTCGTCTCCTCCTGCAGCCCCCTCGCCACACGCCGCAACCCATTTCCCCTGCACCCGGCAAATATGGCGAAAACCCCCAGGTTTACACATGGGGGTATTTTGTGCGTCAGGTTCTCACGCTCCTTAGTACGCTGCGAGCCCAGCCCTTTGCTTCCCTCGGGCTGCTCCGAGAGCCCCGCGCTGCCGGCGAGCCTTCGCTCAGCTCGGGCGGCAGCTATGTGGCGAGGGCTGTCGGCATAGCAGCCCCGGGGCGGAACAAGAAGGAGCCCCGTTCCCACGGCGCTCATGGCAAACCCTTCCCACACGACGTGGGTGGCAGGGCTATTTTACATATCCCTAACACATTCGTATCCACCGGCTCTACTTGCCCCCATAACGCGTGTGGAGGGGACTATTACACTGGAAGAAAAAGTAAAAGTGGTTTAGAGCGCAAAATGGCTTATTTTTACCACAAAAAACGGCAAAAATCCGCAAATTTCGCGGCTAAAAGTGGCAAACACGAATAAAATCCTCCGTTTTACCACAGGCATAGGCTGAAAAGCGCCATAAAACGGCGAATTTAGTGGTAAAGAATAATAAAAACATCGATTTTACCACAGATGAAAGATGCAAAACTATTAAAACCAACGTATTTAGTGGTAAAGATAATAATAAACACTCCGTTTCACCACAGACAATCAAAAATTAATGAAAAAAATGGATGTTTGCAACTTCATCTAATCCTGCAAGATCAAGTCCTAATTTGCACGCAAATTCTGTTGCAAAATAGGCGTCTTCTATATAAAATGTTATCATAATAGTAGGATAGTCTATTTTTAGCCAAATATCAGACCAATTTCAGATGTTCCGCGAACGTGAGGACTTTATGATGAAACTGTTCGGCACTTCGAGTCGCTCAATAGAATAAAATTATTGGAGAGAATAACAGGCAAAGGAGCTTTTACAATGAAAACCAAAGTGTTAAAAAAGCAGGGTAACAGCCGTTACTGCGTAGCTTGCGGAGTTAATAACCCTTTTGGATTTAACGGCAGGTACTACGAGACAGAGAACAAGGAATGCGTAGCAATCTTCGAAACAAAGGAGCTGCAGCAAAGTTATCCGGGCAGAATTCACGGCGGTGTAATCACTGCCATGCTAGACGAGACCATAGGACGCGCTATATGGATAGAAGAACCCGAGACGTGGGGTGTGACGGTGGAGCTTGACGTGCGCTACCTCGTGCCGGTGCCTATCGGTGAGCAGCTTAAATGTGTGGGCCGCATCACAAAGAACAACCGCAGACTTTTTGAAGGTACGGGAGAAGTTATAGCGCCCGACGGCACAGTGCTGGTCTCTGCCTGGGGAAAGTATTGGAAGATGTCTCCTGAGGAAGCCGGCATCGACGCCACAGAAGGCAGTCCGGACTGGTTCCACTTAGGTGAGGAGGAGCGTGACCCGGCAGAGATAGAGCTGCCGGACGGGCTTGCGGAAAAGGATCGCTTCGCCACAGAGCGGGCGGGAGGAAAGAGATAGTTCCTCATATGCCACGTGTAATGGTACCTTTTCTGCAAGGGAAAGACTTTTGCAAATCTTCGGCAAAGCGATAAAGCAATTAAAAATCGTAAAAAACCACCGCTTGAGCAAAAATAACGCTTGACTCAGGCGGCTCTTTGTAATACACTAATATAGCGATGCTGTGTACGTCGTCTATTTTTCGTGTGTTCAAAAAGCAATCTCGTGCATCAACTCTAGGTGTGCGAAGGCGCTTGTGGTGAGGGCGCGCGTGAGATTACGCCGGACATGGCCAGCCATATTTACAGGAGGTGGAGACATGGCAACCGGTTCAAGAGTTAAGGTTATCCTCGCATGCACAGAATGCAAGCAGAGAAACTACAACACTATGAAGAACAAAAAGAACGATGCAGAGCGTATCGAAATGAACAAGTATTGCAAGTTCTGCAAGAAACACACACTTCATAAGGAAACAAAGTAATCAGTTTTAACTAAAGTTATTCAAGGAGAAAAACATGGCAACTGAAGCTAATAAAAAGGCACCTGCCGCTCCAAAGAGAGAAAGACGTAGCTTAAAAGAATACATCAAGGGTGTTAAGCTCGAAATGAGAAAGGTTATCTGGCCTACAAAGAAGGAACTCGTTAACTTTTCGGTAGTAGTAATCGCAGTATGCGCATTTTTCGCACTGGGATTCTGGGCTGTGGATTCCGCAGTTCTCGCAGCACTCAGAGAAGTTCTTGGTATAGTAATGTAATCCCAATTTAGAGTGAAGAAGGTACAATATGTCTGAAAACGAAAAGACTTTTGATGTGATTGAACAGCAGGATAATCCCGATGCAAAGTGGTATGTTGTTCATACATACTCAGGACATGAGAATAAAGTAAAAGTAAATATCGAAAAAATGGTCGAGAACAGAGGAATGCAAGATCTGATTCTCAAGATTGTTGTGCCGACTGAAACAGTAGTGGAGTACAAAGACGGTAAATCAAAATCCAGAGTAAAAAAGATGTTCCCGGGTTATGTCATTGTAAAGATGGTAGTAACCAACGAAACATGGTACCTGGTACGTAATACTCAGGGCGTTACCGGATTTGTAGGACACGGTTCGGATCCTATTCCTCTTTCAAACGAAGAAGTCCGCAGAATGGGCATTGAAAAGGTTTGGGTCGATCTCGATGTTGCCAAGGGTGAAACAGTTAAAGTCATCAACGGCCCGTTCGAAGGTATGCTTGCGACTGTCGAAGAGGTTGATATGGAAAAGAGACTGTTAAAGGTAAAAACTTCCATGTTCAACGGCAGAGACACAATGGTAGAACTCGAATTCGCCCAGGTTGACAAAATAAAATAGCAATAATATAGAGGCAAGAACCGCAAGGCGCACGCTTTTGAAGCAACGCCCCGGAGAAAGGAGATAAAAATGGCAAAGAAAGTTGAAGGCTATATCAAGCTTCAGATTCCTGCAGGAAACGCCAATCCGGCACCACCTGTTGGCCCTGCTCTTGGTCAGAAGGGTGTAAACATCATGGACTTCTGCAAGCAGTTCAACGCAAAGACTCAGAGCCAGGCCGGCATGATTATTCCTGTAGTAATCACAGTTTATGCAGACAGATCATTCTCATTTGTATGCAAGACACCGCCTGCAGCTATCCTTCTCAAGAAGGCAGCCGGACTCGAAACAGCTTCCGGAGAACCTAACAAAAAGAAGGTTGCTACTCTGACTTATGCACAGGCTGAAGAAATTGCAAAGACAAAGATGCCTGACCTCAACGCTGCAACTCTTGAGGCTGCAACAGAGATGATAAAGGGCACAGCCAGATCAATGGGAATCGTTATCGAAGACAAATAGTTTAGCGGGAGACAGGGAAGCGGCTAAAAGCCGTGGAGTCGTTAGAACCGGAAAGGAGAAACATTATGCCAAAGAGAGGCAAGAAGTATCAGGACGCTGTTAAGCTTTATGAAAAGCAGGAACAGTATGACATTCCTGAAGCAATGGACCTGCTCACAAAGACAGGTACTGCAAAGTTTGATGAGACTGTAGAAGCTCACATCAGACTGGGTGTAGACGGAAGACACGCTGACCAGCAGGTTAGAGGTGCAATCGTACTCCCGCACGGAACAGGTAAAACAGTTAGGGTTTTGGTATTTGCCAAGGGACCTAAGGCTCAGGAAGCTCAGGACGCAGGCGCAGATTATGTAGGCGCTGAAGAAATGGCTGAAAAGATCCAGAAGGAAAACTGGTTCGATTTCGATGTAGTAGTTGCTACACCGGACATGATGGGCGTTGTTGGTAGACTTGGTAAGGTTCTCGGACCAAAGGGACTCATGCCAAATCCAAAGTCAGGTACAGTTACTATGGACATTACAAAGGCTCTGCAGGATATCAAAGCCGGTAAAGTTGAGTACAGACTTGACAAGACAAACATCATTCACACTCCAATCGGAAAGAAGTCATTCGGAGCTGAAAAGCTTCAGGCAAACTTCAACGCGCTGATGGAAGCTATCGTAAAGGCAAAGCCTGCTTCAGCTAAGGGTCAGTACTTAAAGAGCGTTGTTGTTTCCACAACAATGGGCCCTGGAATCAAGGTTAACCCAACAAAGATCACTTTCTAGTGAGTGCAGACGAAAATTGAATTTTAACCGTAGACAGCGGGGGCCGAAAGGCTTAATGTAACCCCGCCGAGGTACAATATAAAATATTGACCTCGGACTGCGAGCTGCAAGGCGGCGGACAAACCGAGGTTTTTTTATGGAGTACCCCCATTATTTGAAGATGCAGGCAACTATACAGCCCGTATCCTCAGAAAGGAGAACACATGTCAGTAGAAGCTCAGGCTCAAAAGCAAGTCATCATTGACGAAATCAAAGAAAAGTTAGAAAAGGCTCAGTCACTGGTAGTAATCGATTACATCGGCACTACAGTAGCAGAGGCTGACGCTATGAGAAAGAAGCTTCGTGAGGCTAACGTAGACTACACAGTTTACAAGAATACTCTTTTCAAGAGAGCTATTGCAGGAACAGAATATGAAAAGGTTGGTGAAGTTCTCGACGGACCATCCGCATTCGCATTCAGCTATGAAGATGCAACAGCACCGGCAAGAGTACTTAACGAAGTAATCAACGACTATAAAAAGATGGCATTCAAGGCAGCCGTAGTTGAAGGTGAATACTACGATGCAGACGGAATCAAGAAGATTGCAAACATTCCATCCAGAGAAGTGCTCATCGCAAAGTTCATGGGAAGCATTCAGTCCCCTATTTCCAAGGCTGTACGTACTTTCCAGGCAATTGCCGACGCAAAGGCAGAGTAAGTTAAAATTAATTTTGAAATCTTAATAAAGGAGAAAATAAAAATGGATAAGAATCAGATTATCGAAGCTATAAAGGCTATGACCGTTTTAGAATTAAACGAGCTCGTAAAGGCTTGTGAAGAAGAATTTGGCGTTTCCGCTGCTGCTCCTGTTGCAGTAGTTGGCGCTGCAGGTGCTCCTGGCGCTGCAGGTGGTGAAGAGCAGAGCGAATTCACTGTAGAACTTACAGAAGTAGGCGCTGAAAAGATCAAGGTTATCAAGGTTGTAAGAGAAATCACCGGCCTCGGTCTCAAGGAAGCAAAGGAACTCGTAGACGGAGCTCCAAAGCCACTCAAGGAAGGCGTAGAAAAGGCAGAAGCAGAGCAGATGAAGGCTCAGCTCGAAGAAGTTGGCGCAAAGGTAACTTTAAAGTAATTAAAGCTAAAGCCAATAGCAAAACGCAAAATCAAAAAGTAAGTAAAGCGGTTCCGCAAGGAGCCGCTAACTTTTTTCTCAAATTTCCCCAAATCTCTTGACTGTTTGACGAAGTTGTGATAATATATTAGACTGCCACGCAAAGTATTTTCGGGGTCACTTTTTGTGAGCCCAAAATGCAGCAAACCCACAAAAATAAAGGAGTGATGAATATGCCACACGCTGAGCCTTTTGGCAGAAAAACCAGAATGAGCTTCTCAAAAATCAATGAAGTAGCTCCGATGCCTAACCTTATCGATATTCAGACGAAATCGTATCAGAATTTCATCGAGGAGGGACTTCGGGAAGTATTCGAGGATATCTCGCCAATAAAGGATTACACAGGTAATTTAGTTTTGGAACTCGTTGACTATTCGTTAAATGAGGCTCCAAAGTACGAGCAGGAAGAGTGTAAGGAACGCGATGTGACTTACGCAGTTCCTCTCAAGGTCTCCGTCAGACTGGTTAACAACGAAACCGGCGAAATAAAGGAACAGGAAGTATTCATGGGAGATTTCCCACTGATGACAGAAAAGGGTACCTTTATTTACAACGGCGCAGAAAGAGTAGTTGTTACTCAGTTGGTTCGTTCACCGGGACCATACTATGACGCTGCGACAGACAAGTCAAACCGCAGATTATATTCAGCGCAGATTATACCTAATCGCGGCGCATGGCTCGAGTATGAAACAGACGCAAACGAAGTCATTTCCGTAAGAGTTGACCGTACGCGTAAATTACCAGCAACCACTCTTTTGAGAGCACTCGGTTTCTCGACGGATCAGGAAATCATTGACCTGTTCGGCGATGATACCAGACTTCAGAACACTCTGAACAAGGACAGTGCCCACAATAAGGAAGAGGGTCTGAAGGAAGTATATAAAAAGCTGAGACCGGGCGAACCTCCTACAGAGGAGAGTGCGCAGAGCCTGATCGACTCTTTATTCTTTGACGCTAAGAGATATGACCTTGCAAAGGTTGGACGTTACAAGTACAACAAAAAGCTTGGTCTGCATGACAGAATTGTAGGTTGCGTGGCTGCAGAAGACGTAATGGATCCAAACACCGGCGAAATTTTGGCAGAAAAAGACCAAAAGATCGACCACGAGCTTGGCCAGCGCATTGAAAATGCCGGAGTTCAGTTCATCTGGGCTTATGACAAAAACGATGCGGGAAATATCACAAAGGTTATAGGTAATAACTTTGTCGACCTGAAATGCTATCTCGATTTCGATTATTCGGATCTGAAGATTGCCGACAAGGCTTATTATCCTGTGCTCAAAGAGATTCTCGCGGAAAACAGTGACGAAGAGTCCATCCGCAAAGCTCTCGTAGCACGTAAATATGAATTATCACCAAAGCACATCATCATTGATGATATAATTGCTTCTATTTCATATATACTGAACTTAAATCACGGTATCGGCGATATCGACGATATCGACCATCTCGGAAACCGTCGCCTCAGAACTGTAGGAGAACTTCTCCAGAACCAGTTCCGCATCGGTCTTGCGAGAATGGAAAGAGTAGTAAAGGAAAGAATGACAACAGCTCAGGACGATGCCGCTACTACTCCTCAGGCACTTATGAACATCAGACCTGTAACGGCTGCCATCAAGGAGTTCTTTGGAAGCTCCCAGCTGTCACAGTTTATGGACCAGACCAACCCACTCGCAGAGCTGACTCACAAGCGTCGTCTCTCCGCACTGGGCCCGGGCGGTCTTTCAAGAGAGAGAGCAGGCTTCGAAGTTCGAGATGTACACCAGTCCCACTACGGACGTATGTGCCCTATCGAGACTCCTGAAGGTCCTAACATCGGACTTATCGGCTCACTCACAACCTATGGCCGCATAAACGAATACGGCTTTATCGAAACTCCTTACCGCAGAGTAGAAGAAGGCGGTCTCGTAACAGACCAAATCGACTACCTCACAGCGGATGAGGAAGAAATGATGATCGTGGCTCAGGCCAACGAACCGCTTGAAGCAGACGGACACTTCGCAAACCTCAAGGTTGCGTGCCGCAGAGAGCACGGCGAAATCGACCTCGTTCCTCGCGAAAAGGTTGACTACATGGACGTATCTCCAAAGCAGGTAGTATCCGTTGCTACAGCTATGATTCCATTCCTCGAAAACGACGACGCAAACCGTGCGCTGATGGGTTCAAACATGCAGCGTCAGGCAGTGCCTCTCCTCGTTACCGAGGCAGCTTATGTAGCAACAGGCATGGAATATCAGGCAGCTTGCGATTCCGGCGTAGTACAGCTTTGTAAAAACTCCGGTACCGTAGAGTTTGTCGATGCCGAAACCATCCGCATCGTTCGCGACGACGGACAGGGCACCGACACATACAAGCTCCTCAAGTTCAAGCGCTCAAACCAGGGCACATGCATCAATCAGAGACCTATCGTAAGCCACGGCGAGCACATCGAAAAGGGCGAGCCTGTAGCTGACGGTCCATCCACAAACTTAGGTGAAATCGCTCTCGGAAAGAACCTCCTCATCGGCTTCATGACATGGGAAGGCTACAACTACGAGGACGCTATCATCCTGAACGAAAGAATGGTTATGGAAGATGTACTCACATCTCTCCATATTGAAGAATATGAAGCAGAAGCCAGAGTAACAAAGCTCGGCGACGAAGAGGTTACATGCGACATTCCTAACATCAGCCAGGATGCGTTAAAGAACCTCGACGAAGAAGGTATTGTCAGAATCGGCGCAGAAGTTGATTCCGGCGACATTCTGGTCGGCAAGGTTACTCCAAAGGGCGAGACCGAGCTCTCACCTGAAGAGAAGCTTCTCCACGCAATCTTTGGCGAAAAGGCCAGAGAAGTGCGCGACACTTCGCTCCGTGTACCGCACGGCGAAAAGGGCATCATCGTTGACGTAAAGGTCTTCAAGAGAGAAAACGGCGACGAGCTGCCACCGGGCGTAAACAAGCTCGTAAGATGCTATATTGCAACCAAGAGAAAAATCCAGGTGGGCGACAAGATGGCCGGCCGCCACGGAAACAAGGGTGTTGTATCCAGAATCCTTCCTGAAGAGGATATGCCGTTCAAGAGTGACGGTGAGCCGCTCCAGGTAATGCTGAATCCTCTGGGCGTACCTTCCCGTATGAATGTCGGACAGGTACTGGAGGTTCATCTGGGACTGGCTGCAAAGTCAAAGGGCTGGTATATAGCAACTCCTGTATTCGACGGTGCGACAGAAAAGGACATCCGTGAGCTTCTGGAAGAGTGCGATTACTCATCCACAGGCAAGATGCTCCTCCGCGACGGTCGTACGGGCGAACTTTTCGACAACCCTGTAACCGTAGGTTACATGTATATGTTAAAGCTGCATCACCTCGTTGATGACAAGATTCACGCAAGATCCACAGGTCCGTACTCACTCGTAACACAGCAGCCTCTGGGCGGTAAAGCTCAGTTCGGCGGCCAGCGTTTCGGAGAAATGGAAGTATGGGCACTGGAAGCTTACGGTGCAGCTTATACTCTTCAGGAAATCCTTACAGTAAAGTCCGACGATATGGTTGGTCGTGTAAAGACCTACGAAGCTATCGTAAAGGGCGAAAACATTCCTGAACCAAGCATTCCTGAGTCCTTCAAGGTACTCATAAAGGAAATGCAGAGCTTGGGACTCGATATCAAGCTCCTCGATGAAAACGGTGAGGAAGTTGAACTGAGGGATGCCAGTGATTATGACAACTATCCGCTTTTCAAAGGGCAGGATGAAGATTCCGAAATGAAGGAAGTAAACATTATGACGAACTTCGATACTGATGAAGACGAAGAAGACGAGGATCTCGATATGGATATCGACCTCGCAACAGATGTGGTTTTCACAGATGAAGACGTTATCACTGAAGAGTAATTATATGGAAGGGGGACGTTCCCTTGAACGAAAATATTAAAGCTGAAAACGCTACAAGAATAGACAACAACTTCGAATCCATTCAGATCAGCCTCGCTTCCCCTGAGAAGATTCTGAGCTGGTCACATGGTGAGGTTACAAAACCTGAAACAATCAATTACAGAACTCTCAAACCGGAACCATCCGGCCTCTTCTGCGAGAGAATCTTCGGACCTACCAAAGACTGGGAATGCCACTGCGGTAAGCTGAAAAAGATTCACGCAAAGGGCAAGATCTGCGACAAGTGCGGCGTAGAAATTACCAGAGCAAAGGTAAGAAGAGAAAGAATGGGCCACATCGCGCTGGCTGCTCCTGTATCACACATCTGGTACTTCAAGGGCATCCCAAGCCGTATGGGTCTGGTTCTCGACATCTCCCCGAGGAATCTCGAGAAGGTGCTCTACTTTGCAGCTTACATCGTAATTCAGCCGGGTCCTACAGGCTTCATGCCAAAGGAAGTTATCTCCGAGCAGCAGTATGACGAGGCTGTAGCTGAATACGGCGCATGGAACGAAAAGGACAATCCTGACGGCTTCAAGGCAGCAATGGGTGCAGAGGCAGTAAAGGAACTCCTTTCAAACATCGACCTCGAAGTTCTTTCGGAAGAACTCAGAAAGAATTTAAAGGATTCAACAGGTCAGAAAAAGATTCGTATTGTCCGCAGACTCGAGGTTATCGAAGCTCTCAGACTTTCCGGCAACAAGCCTGAATGGATGATTATGGACTATATCCCGGTTATTCCGCCGGATCTCAGACCTATGGTTCAGCTCGACGGTGGCAGATTTGCAACTTCCGACCTGAACGATCTCTACAGAAGAGTTATCAACAGAAACAACCGTCTGGCCCGCCTTTTGGAACTCGCAGCACCAAGCATCATCATCAGAAATGAAAAGAGAATGCTTCAGGAAGCTGTGGACGCTCTGATCGACAACGGCCGCAGAGGCCGCGCCGTAACAGGCCCGGGCTCCAGACCACTCAAGTCCCTTTCGGATATGTTAAAGGGAAAGCAGGGTAGATTCCGTCAGAACCTCCTCGGTAAGCGTGTCGACTATTCCGGCCGTTCCGTAATCGTAGTAGGTCCTGAACTCAAGTTCTACCAGTGCGGTCTGCCAAAGAAGATGGCACTCGAGCTTTTCAAGCCTTTCATCATGAAAAAGCTCGTTGAAGAAGAATATGCTCACAATATCAAGAGCGCAAAGGGAATGATCGAAAAGGTACGTCCTGAGGTTTGGGACGTGCTCGAATCGGTTATCAAGGAGCATCCGGTAATGCTGAACCGTGCCCCGACTCTGCACAGACTCGGTATTCAGGCATTCGAACCTGTCCTCGTAGAGGGCAAGGCTATCAAGCTTCACCCACTCGTATGTACAGCGTTCAACGCCGACTTCGACGGTGACCAGATGGCCGTTCACGTACCTCTGACAGCAGAGGCGCAGGCGGAAGCAAGATTCCTGATGCTTTCCGTAAACAACATCCTGGCTCCGAAGGACGGATCCCCAATCACAACTCCTACACAGGATATGATTCTGGGCTCCTATTATCTGACCCACCCGGGCATCTGCCGCAAGGTAGACGAGAACGGAAATGTCAGAGAGAGACTTGACGAAATCAGCGATGAAAAGAAGAACAGAGCAGAAGGCTACGAAAGAGTTCACCAGAAGGGTGACGGTAAAGTCTTCACTGACTTTAACGAGATGATGATGGCTTATCAGACTCATGAAGTAGAGCTTCACTCCAGAGTAAAGGTAAGATGCTATGCAGGCCCTGACGACAAGAGAGGCAAGCTCGTTCAGTCAACTGTAGGACGTTTCATCTTCAACCAGGAAATCCCTCAGGATCTCGGTTACGTAGACAGAAGCATTGACCCGTACTCACTCGAAGTCGACTTCCTTTGCGATAAAAAGAAGCTCGGCCAGATTATCGGCAAATGCTATGCTGCTCACGCAAATACAGGTACAGTACTCATGCTTGACCACATCAAGTCAATGGGTTACCACTATTCTACAATCGCTGCTATCACAATCAGTATTTCCGACATGGAAATCCCTCAGCAGAAGGCAGAAATCATCGCCGAAGCAGAGCAGCAGGTAGATAAATACGAAAAGGCTTACAAGATGGGTCTCGTGTCAAACGGCGAAAGATATCAGAAGGTTATCGATATCTGGAACCATGCGACCGACCAGGTGGCAGACGCCCTCATGGATTCCCTCGGAACGCTCAACAACCTCTTCATCATGGCTCACTCCGGAGCCCGTGGTTCAAAGAACCAGATCAAGCAGGTCGGCGGTATGAGAGGTCTCATGGCTAACGCTGCAGGTAAGACAGTCGAGATTCCTATCAAGGCTAACTTCCGTGAAGGTCTTTCCATTCTGGAATACTTCATTTCATCAAACGGTGCCCGTAAGGGTCTGGCCGACACAGCTCTGCGTACAGCCGACTCCGGTTACCTGACCAGACGTCTGGTTGACGTATCCCACAACGTTATCGTTCGTGAGTTCGACTGCGGAACAGATGAAGGTATCGAAGTTCGCGCATTCACAGACGGCAAGGAAGTAATCGAGCCGCTCAAGGAAAGAGTTGAAGGTCGTACATCCCTCGCAGATATCTACGATCCGAACACAGGCGAGCTGATCGTTGAGCAGAACGAAGAGATCTCAAAGGAAGCCGCAAAGAAGATCGAGGATGCAGGCATTGATGCCGTTGCAATCAGATCTGTCATGACCTGCCACTCAAAGACAGGCATCTGCGCTAAGTGCTACGGCAGAAACCTTGCTACAGGCGAGAGCGTAAACATCGGCGAAGCTGTCGGCATCACAGCCGCACAGTCCATCGGTGAACCGGGTACTCAGCTGACAATGAGAACATTCCATACCGGTGGTGTAGCCGGTTCCGATATCACTCAGGGTCTTCCGAGAGTAGAAGAGCTTTTCGAAGCGCGTAAGCCAAAGGGTCTTGCTGAAATCTGCGAGGCTGACGGTGTTGTAACGGCTATCGAAGCTCGTCCTGACAACAAGACCGAAATCAGAGTAAACGGCGAAGAAGGCGAACGTGTATACATCGTTCCTTACGGTGCCCGCCTCAATGTAAAGGAAGGCGACAACGTTTGGAAGGGCGGAAACATCACAAAGGGCCCTCTGAACCCGAACGATATCTTAAGATTAAACGGCGTAGAAGGCGTATACCAGTACCTCATCAAGGAAGTACAGCGTGTATACAAGAATCAGGGTGTAGATATCAACGACAAGCACGTTGAAGTTATCGTATCCCAGATGCTTTCAAAGCTCCGCATCGAGGACGCAGGCGATACAAACCTCCTGCCGGGCGGACTTTACAGCAAGTACGAGATTGACGAAGCAAACGAAGCAGCAACTGCAGGCGGCGGTGAGCCTTGCCAGGCAAAGCGCGTGCTCCTCGGTATCACAAAGGCTTCACTTGCTACAAACTCCTTCCTGTCGGCAGCATCCTTCCAGGAAACTACAAGAGTCCTCACCGATGCAGCCATCAAGGGCAAGACCGACCACTTACTCGGTCTCAAGGAGAACGTCATCATCGGTAAGCTGATTCCTGCCGGCACAGGCATGAAGAGATATCGCAACATCAAGCTTGACTACGGTGTAAACGAAGAGATTATGCTCGAGTACGAACGCCGCAAGGAGCTTGCAGCAATCGTTGCCGCACAGCAGGCTGCAGCCGAAAAGGCCGCAAGAAGCATGGAAGACGGCGATAATGACGATATCACAGAAGTTGCAGGCATGGCAGAGGACTATGAAGAAACCGCTATGATGCACATCACCGAGCTCGGTGACGAAGGCGACCTCTAAAAGTCATCTAAAAATTAACCCGGATGTTAGAAATTCGTTGACATCCGGGTTTCTTTATGTTAGAATAATTTGCGTATGTGGCTCACATGCTAATTTTTGCGTGTGAAAAGCGCATATGAAATATTATTTCTTGAAGAAAGGAGAAACAAATGCCTACTATCAATCAATTAGTACGCGAAGGCAGAACAACGACTGAAAAGAAGTCCACTGCTCCTGCTCTTTTAAAGGGAATGAACTCCATCAAGAGAGTTCCTACAGATGTACATTCACCACAGAAGAGAGGCGTATGCACTTCCGTAAAGACCGTTACACCTAAGAAGCCTAATTCAGCTCTTAGAAAGGTAGCCAGAGTTCGTCTGACTAACGGTATCGAAGTTACTGCTTACATCCCTGGTATCGGTCACAACCTCCAGGAGCACAGCGTTGTACTTATCAGAGGCGGCAGAGTTAAGGACCTCCCTGGTGTAAGATATCACATCATCAGAGGAACACTCGATACCGCAGGCGTGGCAAACAGAGGCCAGGCTCGTTCGAAGTACGGTGCAAAGAGACCTAAGAAAAAGTAGGTCATTCGGTTAAAAAACAGAGCGCTTAATATACTATTTGATTGAATGGACGTTTATTTCAAACTATAGATTATTAAGGCGCCGCGGCCCCGCCCGATGGGGACGGCCCCATCTGACTGATGTGGGGTCGAGTACCGAAAGCTACTGTGCCGGCATCTCAAATTGCGGCCGGTTGCAGAGTAATCCGCCGATGTGGCAGGCTTACATGCCTTGCATGGCGGGTGAAGATATTGTGCAATTTGAATTAGTTATTTCAAGTATTAATTGCGCAGACGGCGTGTATTATGTATGCGCTGTTTAGCAAGGAGGGAAGAGAAGTGCCAAGAAAAGGTAATGTTCCAAAGAGAGAAGTACTTCCGGATCCTGTGTACGGCAGTGTTGCTGTAGCTAAGCTCATCAACAGCATCATGCTGGACGGTAAAAAGGGTACTGCACAGCAGATCGTTTACGGTGCTTTCGACATCATCGAAAAGCAGACCGGCGAGAACCCTGTGGAAGTTTTCGAAAAAGCAATGAACAACATTATGCCTCAGGTTGAGGTAAAAGCAAGAAGAGTCGGTGGTGCTAACTATCAGGTTCCTGTAGAGGTAAGAGCTGATCGTAAGCAGACACTCGGTCTCAGATGGCTTACAAAGTACACCAGACTCAGAGGCGAAAAGACTATGGCCGAGAGACTGGCTAAAGAGCTTATGGACGCATCAAACAATACAGGTGCATCCGTAAAGAAGAGAGAAGATACTCACAAGATGGCAGAAGCAAACAGAGCGTTTGCACACTACAGATTCTAATGAGTATACATATTATTGTAGGAGAGGAGGATATAAAAAGTGCCTAGAAGTTTTCCACTTGAGAGAACAAGAAACATCGGCATCATGGCTCATATCGATGCCGGAAAGACAACAACTACAGAAAGAATTCTGTTCTACACCGGAAAAACTCACAAGATTGGTGAGACACATGACGGTGCAGCCACAATGGACTGGATGGAACAGGAACAGGAACGTGGTATCACTATAACCTCCGCAGCTACTACAGCACAATGGAAGAATAATAGGATTAACATTATCGATACTCCGGGACATGTGGACTTTACTGTAGAAGTAGAAAGATCACTCAGAGTCCTCGACGGAGCAGTAACAGTACTTTGCGCTAAAGGCGGCGTTGAGCCTCAGTCCGAAACCGTATGGCGTCAGGCCGAAAAGTACGGTGTACCAAGGATCGTATTCGTTAATAAGATGGATATCATGGGGGCTGACTTCTTTAGAGTAGTCGGTATGATAAAGGACAGATTAAAGGCAAACGCTGTACCTATCCAATTGCCAATCGGTGCTGAAGACACATTCGTGGGGATTGTCGATTTAGTAGAGATGAAAGCGGAAGTTTATAAAGACGACCTCGGAAAGCAGATCGAGATCGTTGAGATTCCTGATGATATGAAGGAGCTTGCTCAGGAATGGCACGAGAAAATGATCGAGTCAGTTGCAGAGCAGGACGAAGAGCTTACTATGAAATTCCTGGAGGGCGAAGAGCTCACCATCGATGAAATCAAGAAGACCATTCGTAAGGCTACTATCGCAGGAGAAATGGTACCGGTACTTTGCGGTTCCGCGTACAAGAACAAGGGCGTTCAGATGCTGCTTGACGCAGTAGTTGATTTTATGCCTTCACCGCTGGATATTCCTGCTATCAAGGGTACTCTCCCGGGCAGTGAAGAAACCGAAGAGAGACCTGCAAACGATAATGGTCCGTTCGCAGCACTTGCGTTCAAGATCATGGCAGACCCGTTCGTTGGAAAGCTTGCATTCTTCAGAGTTTATTCCGGACAGCTGGAAAGCGGTTCATATGTATACAACTCCGTAAAGGGCAAGAAAGAAAGAATCGGTCGTATCCTTCAGATGCACGCAAATCATCGTGAAGAAATCGATCATGTATATTCCGGCGACATTGCAGCTGCAGTAGGTCTGAAGGACACAACAACAGGCGATACTCTCTGCGACGAGAAAAAGCCTATTATACTCGAATCCATGGAATTCCCTGAGCCTGTAATTGAAATTGCCATCGAGCCAAAGACAAAGGCAGGTCAGGAAAAGATGGGCATAGCACTTGCAAAGCTTGCTGAAGAAGACCCAACATTCAAGACTTATACGAATGAAGAGACCGGCCAGACCATCATCGCCGGCATGGGCGAGCTTCACCTTGAAATCATCGTCGACAGACTGATGAGGGAGTTCAAGGTAGAGGCAAATGTAGGTAAGCCGCAGGTATCTTACAAAGAAACTCTTACCGGCACAGCAGATGTGGACAACAAGTACGCAAAGCAGTCGGGTGGTCGTGGTCAGTACGGTCACGTAAAGATCAAGGTTTACCCTCGTCAGCCGGGAGAAGGTTTCGAGTTCAAGAACTCAATCGTTGGTGGTGCTATTCCAAAGGAATACATTCCAAAGATCGAAGAAGGTATCAAGGAAGCAATGGACAACGGTCCAATTGCAGGATATCAGGTAGTGGATATCGGCGTAGAGCTCTACGACGGTTCCTACCACGAAGTCGACTCATCAGAAATGGCATTCAAGATTGCCGCTTCAATGGCATTCAGAGAAGCAGCTAAAAAGGCCAGCCCTGTTCTGCTCGAACCTGTATTCAAGGTTGAAGTTACGGTTCCTGAAGAGTATATGGGCGATGTAATCGGCGATCTCAGTTCCAGACGCGGTCGCATCGAAGGTTCAGATATGAACAACGGTGCAGTGGCAGTTCGTGCTATGGTTCCGCTTGCAGAAATGTTCGGATATGCAACAGACCTCCGTTCAAAGACACAGGGTCGCGGCGTATACGTAATGCAGATGGACCACTTCGAAAAGCTGCCTGACAATCTGGTAGAAAAAATCAACAAATAACTCATAGTATATACAAGGAGAAAAGAAAATGGCAAAAGCTAAGTTTGAAAGAACCAAGCCGCATATTAATATCGGTACAATCGGTCACGTAGACCACGGTAAGACAACTCTTACAGCAGCTATCACAAAGACTCTTTATCAGAGATATCATCTGGGCGAATTCGTAGCATTCGATCAGATCGATAAGGCACCAGAAGAAAGAGAAAGAGGAATCACAATTTCCACAGCACACGTAGAGTATGAGACACCAAACAGACACTATGCTCACGTAGACTGCCCGGGACATGCTGACTATGTAAAGAACATGATTACCGGTGCTGCACAGATGGATGGAGCAATCCTGGTAGTAGCAGCAACAGATGGTCCAATGCCACAGACAAGAGAGCACATCCTGCTTTCCCGTCAGGTAGGCGTACCTTACATCATCGTATTCCTCAACAAGTGTGATATGGTAGATGATGACGAGCTTCTCGACCTGGTAGAGATGGAAGTAAGAGAACTCCTCGACGAGTATGACTTCCCTGGCGATGACACACCAATCATCCGCGGATCCGCACTTATGGCACTCGAAAATCCTGAAGGCCCATGGGGCGACAAGATTATCGAGCTGTTCGAAGCAGTAGATAGCTACATTCCTGAACCAAAGAGAGACAACGACAAGCCATTCCTGATGCCAGTAGAGGACGTATTCTCCATCACAGGCCGTGGTACAGTAGCAACAGGCCGTGTAGAAAGAGGTATCCTTAAGGTAGGCGACGAAGTAGAAATCGTAGGACTTACAGAGGAAAAGAGAAAGGTTGTTGTAACTGGCGTTGAGATGTTCAGAAAGCTCCTCGACGAAGCAGAAACAGGCGACAACATCGGTGCACTCCTTCGTGGCGTACAGAGAAACGAAATCGAAAGAGGACAGGTACTCTGCGCACCGGGAACAATTCACCCACACACAAAGTTCAAGGGTGAAGTATACGTACTGAAGAAGGAAGAAGGTGGCCGTCATACTCCATTCTTCAATGGATACAGACCACAGTTCTACTTCAGAACAACAGACGTAACAGGCGATCTCCAGTTACCTGAAGGTACAGAGATGTGCATGCCTGGAGATAACATCACAATGACTATCTCCCTGATCACACCAATCGCTATCGAAGAAGGACTCCGCTTCGCTATTCGTGAAGGCGGCAGAACAGTAGGTTCCGGCGTTGTAACTGAAATCATCGAGTAGTGACTTGTTTTGGCGCCTTGCGGTGACCAAGCACACAACACAAACACAAAGAGCAGCTCTTGCGAGCTGCTCTTTTTTCGTTCCCACGGCGCTCATGGTCTTACACTTGCCCCATGGCATCGTGGGCCGCATCACATTTTCCTGCGCCCAGGCATGCGGCAGGCTACTTCGGCTGCTGCAGTAGCATCCGAGACCACGGCTCTCGCCTGGTGCGGGCTATACGCAGCGGTACTAAGCTCTTGCTTCGCTACCGCTAGCAAATCGCTAAGTGCCGGCTACCCGCAACGGTCTCTGCTCCTCCTGCAGCCCCCTCGCCACACGCCGCAGCACAAAATCACAGCGTCATGTAAATATGACGAAAAACCTCAGGTTTATGCTTGGGGCATTTTATTGCGCCCAGGCAGACGGCAGGCTCTCTCGGGCTGCTCCGAGAGCCCCGCGCTGCCGGCGAGCCTTCGCACAGCTCGGGCGGCAGCTATGTGGCGAGGGCTGTCGGCATAGCAGCCCCGGGGCGGAACAAGAAGGAGCCCCGTTCCACCATCCGCTCATGGCAAACCCTTCCCCCACGACGTGCGTGGCAGGGCTATTTTGCATATACCTAACACATTCGTATCCACCGGCTCTACTTGCCCCCATAACGCGTGTGGAGGGGACTATTTAACTGGAAGAAAAAGTAAAAGTGGTTTAGAGCGCAAAATGGCTTATTTTTACCACAAAAAACAGCAAAAATCCGCAAATTTCGCGGCTAAAAGTGGCAAACAAGAATAAAATCATCCGTTTTACCATAGGCATAGGCTGAAAAGCGCCTCAAAACGGCGAATTTAGTGGTAAAGAATAATAAAAACATCGATTTTACCACAGATGAAAGATGCAAAGCTATTCAAACCAACGTATTTAGTGGTAGAGAGAATTAAAAACACTCTTTCTTACCACAGGCAATCATAATTTCTAATGACGAACCACCGACTTTACACATGGGGGGGTATTTACTGCGGGTTGTATTTGAACCCGCTATTCTGTATAATATAGAAAATATAGTTCCGCAGGAAAAAGAGGGCAAAAATGAATCTGTTCGATATTATGGGGCCGGTGATGGTAGGCCCGTCGAGCTCCCACACAGCGGGAGCTGTAAAAATTGGATATGCTGCGATGAAGCTTCTAAAGGAGCCCGTAAAAAAAGCTGATATTTTGCTGCACGGCTCATTCCTTTTAACAGGCAAAGGCCATGGCACGCCGCAGGCGCTTCTCGCCGGAGTGCTCGGCATGCAGACCGATGATGAAAGAATTCCCAAAAGCGAAGAAGTTGCGCGTGAGAGAGGCATAGAGTACAGCTTTGGTGCAGTGGAACTAAAGGATGCCCATGCTAACTCGGTGCTTTTAAAGCTTGAAGGCGAGTCGGGAAAGCACATAGAGGTTGTGGGCGAATCTCTCGGAGGCTCACGCATCAACATTGCGCAGGTGAATGGTCATATTACCAATTTCAGTGGCGAGTATAATACCCTTATCGTAAACAATGCGGATCGTCCGGGCTGCGTGGCCGAAATATCCAGCTTGCTTGAACGCGAAAATGTCAACATCGCGCAAATGAAGCTAAACCGTGAATCACGCGGCGGACATGCAATTATGGTTTTCGAGTGCGACCAGGAAATTTCGAAAGAGGCACTCAGCTGGATCGAAAAACAGCCGGGCATCGAGAGGGTTATCTACTATAGCTTGAACTCGTAGCGGATGGCTACGCTACGTTATGAAGAAAAGCGATGTAAAAAGCTGAGTCGCAGAAAAGAAAAAAGGGCCGATACATGAATAGATGAGAAGCGATGAGATGAGAAGCGACGAGATGCGAAAGGGAAGAATATGAGTTTCAAACTACTTGAAGATATAGTGGGTATCTGCAAAAAAGAAAACAAGCCATTCTGGCGTGTCATAATGGAAGAAAACTGCAACGAGCAGGCGATGTCCGAAAGCGAATGCTACGAACAAATGAAGGGACTTCTTACTGCGATGCGGCACGCTGACGAAAACTACGACGGTGGCACACGCTCTGTAAGCGGGATGGCCGGCGGCATGGGTGAAAAACTAGCCTCCTACGGTGGAAGCAAAGATTCGCTCCTTGGCGCATTTCTTGAAAAGGCCACAGAAAAGGCGGTGAAGATGGCAGAATCCAACGCCTGCATGAAGTGCATCGTGGCGGCGCCTACGGCAGGGTCCTGCGGCATTATTCCGGCAAGCCTTCTGGCCTACGGCGAGTACCGTAGCGCCCCGGAGGATAGGCTTGTCGAGGCACTCTTTGTGGCAGGCGGCATCGGCGAGGTCTATGCCAACAGTGCAAGCATTGCGGGTGCGGCGGGAGGCTGCCAGGCCGAGATTGGTGTGGCGGCATCGATGTCTGCCGGGGCACTTGCTTATCTTGAGGGCGGTGATGCTGAGTGCATCGTGCATGCGGCGGCGCTTGCGATGAAGAGCCTTATGGGGCTTACATGTGACCCGGTGGCGGGGCTTGTCGAAGTCCCATGTATAAAGCGTAACGCATCAGGCGTGATGGTTGCGGTGGGCAGCGCTCATATGGCACTTGCGGGACTCAGGAGCGCGATACCGCCGGACCAGGTGGTTGATGCGATGCGCAGAGTAGGCAATATGATGTCGGAAAGCCTCAAAGAAACCAGTCTTGGCGGGCTTGCGACCTGCCCTGCGGCCAGAGCGGTTGCGGAAAAGATGTCAGGTGGTGAAGGAAAATAATCAGTGCAGCTATCTCTAATTGGAGGTAGCTGCTTTTAGCTTCTTTTTGCCCCGATTCACATTGTAATGCGCTGCGAATTTCGGTATAATGTAAAGGTATATTTATGGTACGGAGTTAGGGTTATAATAAATAAATCGAGAGATAAAACAGTCGGATAGGAGCTGCAAAATGCAGAATAATGCGCTTGACGCAAGAAAAGAATATAAAGAAGGCCTCATCTCAATAATTTTCTGTCAGGTTTGGTGGGGCGTCATGCCGATATACTGGCACTGGCTACGCCCGATAGGCTCAGATGTCATTATCTTTTACAGAATACTGACAGTCGCGCTCATTTGTTTCGCCTTGGCGGTATTCAAATACGGAAAGGATACTTTACTGGAGCCTCTGAAGGACAAAAAGACTCTATGCAAATACATAATAGCGGGCGTGCTGATTACCGCAAACTGGTCTATATACATTTGGGCGGTTAATGCCGACCTCGTAATTCAGACCTGCATAGGCTATTATATCGAGCCTGTAGTAATCTGCCTCTTCGGAACGTTGCTGTTCAAAGAAAAGATGGGCAAGATGAAACTCACCGCACTCATTTTCGCGATAATCGCGGTGATTTATATCCTCATCTATTACAGACAGTTCCCGGGGATTGCACTCAGCCTCGCATTCACATTCTCGATATATGCGGCAATCAAAAAGGACATGAAAAAGCCACCGCTGATCTCACTTCTCTACGAGACTGTTTTCTTTGCGCCGATCGCGCTAGGAGTAATCATATGGATGGAGTGCACCGGCCATGGCGCGCTTGCTCAGGTTGGGGCAGCCGGCACGGGAGAGATGTATAAATACTTCCTGATGCTGCTGTGCGGGGCTTTCACTGCTCTGCCACTCGGACTATATGCGAATGCCAACAATAAAGTGAATATGTTCCTGTTGGGCGTTTCGGCTTATCTTTCGACTACGATTGCGCTGGCCCTCAGCATATGGGTATTCCGCGAGCCTTTCGACCGCGGTCAGCTAATCGCATTCATATTTATCTGGATTGGACTCGTATTCTTTACTTTAGGCGAATACCGTTCCTACAAAACAATCGCTAAAACAGCATAATCAAGGGCAGACCTGTCCCCAAATTGGAATTTTCGCCAAATTGGTGCCTGTCCCCAAATTGGAAAAGGATAATACATGGACTACTTAGAACGACTCAACGACAAACAAAAAGAGGCGGTGCTTCAGACGGAAGGACCGCTGCTCGTGCTTGCGGGCGCAGGCTCGGGAAAGACCAGCATGATGACATGCCGCATAGCATACCTCATAAACGAGAAAGGTGTAAGCCCTTACAACATCCTCGCCGTAACCTTCACAAACAAGGCAGCGGGCGAGATGCGCGACAGGGTAGACAGCATACTCTCCGAAATCAGGGGCGGCTTTACAACACAGAATATGTGGATAGCCACCTTCCACTCGGCGTGCCTGAGAATCCTCAGGATGCATGCGGACATCCTCGGCTATGACAAGGACTTTGTCGTTTACGATACCACCGATCAAAAGACCGTAATCAAGCAGGTAATAAAGGACCTGAACATCGACGACAAAAAATATTCGGTTCAATATCTTCTATCGGTAATAGGCGATTGCAAAGAAAAATGCTGGGGTCCGGAGGACTACATAAAGCATATGGGCGAGGACTTCCGCACCAAAATCATACACGGTGCATACGCAGCCTACGAAGCCACGCTTCGCAAAAACAATGCAATGGATTTCGACGACCTGCTGATAAACGCAGTACGCGTCTTTGAACGCGACGAGGCGGTACTTCTCAAATACCAAAACCGCTTCCGCTACATAATGGTCGACGAGTATCAGGATACCAACGCGATTCAGTACAGGTTCATAAAGCTGCTTGCCGATGCGCATAATAACATCTGCGTAGTAGGCGATGACGACCAGTGCATCTACGAGTGGCGAGGCGCAGATATCCGCAACATCCTTGATTTCGAGCGCGACTTTAAGGGTGCAAAGGTTATCAAGCTCGAGCAGAACTATCGCTCCTACGGCAACATCCTCGATGCGGCGCACTCCGTCATTTCCCACAATCGCGGCAGAAAGGACAAAAAGCTCTGGACCACAAAGGAAAAGGGCGACCGCGTCAGATACCATCAGGCGGACGATGAACGCGACGAGGCGAGATACGTAGCAAGTGAAATCAGCTTCCGCATGAAGGCGGGCGAAAAGAGAGAAACACCGCTTAAATTCGGAGACTTCGCGGTGCTCTACCGTACGAACGCGCAGTCACGTATCTTTGAGGAAATCCTGAGCCGCATGGGCATACCTTGCAAGGTTGTCGGAAATGTCGGCTTCTATGATAGAAAAGAAATAAAGGACGTAATGTCGTACCTGAGACTGATTCAGAATCCAAAGGACGATGTGGCGCTTGAAAGAATCATAAATGAGCCAAAGCGCGGTGTCGGTGATGTGACGCTTACCAGGCTCAAAGAGTGGGCGGCAGAGCGCGAAATGAGCCTTCTGGAGCTTCTCGGCGACGAAATGGTGCGCGCTGGGCTGAAGGGAAAGGCTTATGCGGCGGTGACCGATCTGGTAAATATGCTGACGGGCTATCACGACGCAATCGGCGAAGTTGATCTTCTCGAAATGTACGACGGAGTGCTGGCGAAGTCGGGGTATCTGAAGGCACTGCAGGATGCCGCCACCATCGAAGCGGAGGGCCGCATCGAGAACATCCTCGAGCTTAGGTCCGCCATCGAAGACTTCAAAAAAGAAATGCCGGAGGGCACACTTTCTGACTTCCTCGAGGGCAAGGCTCTGGCTTCCGACAGCGACAAGCTGCCAAGCGGCGAGGAAGCCGAAAACGCCGACAAGGTTCTGCTCATGACGATGCACACCGCGAAGGGGCTGGAGTTTCCGGTGGTCTTCATGCCGGGGCTCGAGCAGGGACTGTTCCCGGGCTGGCGCGCGATGGACAGAGAAGACGGCCTTGAGGAGGAACGCAGACTTTGCTACGTCGGCATGACGCGCGCAAAGGAAAAGCTGATTATGACAAGCGCGAGAATGCGTACCCTCTACGGAAAGACCGACTACACGCAGGAATCCTGCTTCCTCCGCGAGATAGGCTCCGAGTTTATCGAAGGGGACGGTCTCGACCATAGCAGTGCAAGCCGCGCAATGAAGCAGAGCGCATTCCGCGACGGCTATGCTGAAAACCCGGCGCCACAATCGCCTTTCAAGGGTGGCATCAGCTATGTTCAGCGCCAGGTGATGGCAAAGGCGGCAGGCGGCGGACCGGAGCTTGCGGTCGGAGATATCGTTTCGCATGCGAAGTTTGGCCGCGGAGAGGTTACGGAAGTTGATGAAAAGACAGTTACGGTGGTATTCGAATCCGAGGGCAGGAAAAAGCTTGCTCGCGGAGTAGCGCCGATTAAAAAGCTGGAATCATAGATTTAATCACAGGATATGGAAAGAGAAAAAAACATTTCAAGAATGAAGGAGCTCACCGCAAGGCTAGATGAGGCGGCACGTGCTTACTACAGCGAGAGCCGTGAAATCATGAGCAACTTTGAATACGATGCGCTCTACGACGAGCTGGCTGCTCTTGAAAAGGAGACAGGCACAGTGCTTGCAGGCAGCCCGACGGTCCGCGTGGGCTACGAGGTGCTGTCGGAGCTTCCGAAGGAGCGTCATGCTTCCCGCATGCTGTCGCTCGACAAGACCAAGGAAGTGGCGGCGCTGCAGGAGTGGCTAGGCAACCACAAGGGCCTTCTTTCGTGGAAAATGGACGGCCTCACAATAGTTCTCACCTACGAAAACGGCAGTCTCGCAAAGGCGGTTACGCGCGGAAACGGCGAAATCGGTGAGGTTGTGACTCCGAATGCGAGGTTTTTCGAAAACCTGCCGCTGACGATTCCTTACAAGGGAAAGCTCATAGTGCGCGGCGAGGCGGTCATAAAATATTCGGATTTTGAAAAGATAAACGACGGCATCACGGACAATGATGCAAAATACAAAAATCCGCGCAATCTGTGCGCGGGTACGGTGCGCCAGCTCGACACCTCGGTTACGGCAAAGCGCCATGTGAACGTGTTCATATTTGCGCTGGTCAGCGCCGAGGAGGCTCAGAGCACATCCGACGGGCAAATCAGTATGTTCTCCGCTGACGAAAAAGGCGATGCACTCCCGGGAGACAGCCGCGAGGCGCAGTTTGAAGCCTTAAAAAAGCTTGGCTTTGAGGTTGTCGAATACAGGGCAGTTGGCGGTAGCGCGGAGCTTCCTGAGGCTGTCAACTATTTCTCAAAGGCAATAGAGAGCAACGACTTCCCAAGCGACGGTCTGGTTCTCATTTACGACGACATCGAATACGGAAGGTCCCTCGGACAGACGGCAAAGTTTCCGCGCGATGCGATTGCGTTTAAGTGGCGTGATGAAATCCGCGAAACGAGGCTTACGGAAATCGAGTGGTCCGCGAGCAGGACAGGTCTGATAAACCCTGTCGCAATCTTTGAACCAGTGGAGCTCGAAGGTACGACGGTAAGCCGTGCGTCGGTGCACAATGTCAGCATTGTAAAGGAATTAAAGCTCGGAATAGGCGATACAATTACGGTCTACAAGGCAAATATGATAATTCCGCAAATTGCGGAGAACCTCACCAAATCGGGCACTCTCGATATCCCAAAGAAGTGCCCTGTCTGTGATGCGCCTACAGAAATCAAAAAGGATGCGGACACAGAGGTCCTCATCTGCACAAATCCGGATTGTCCGGCAAAGCATGTAAAGCGCTTTGAACATTTTGTGAGTCGCGACTGCATGAACATCGACGGCATCAGCGAGGCTACTGCCGAGAGGCTGATTGCGGCGGGCGTGTTGCACGAACCTGCGGATCTTTTCAGGCTTTCTGAGCACAGGGACATAATTGTAAAGCTAGAAGGCTTCAAGGATAAGTCCTTTGAAAATATGCTCGAAGCGGCAAAGAAGGCTTCACACACCACTCCGGCCAGACTTCTTAACGCTCTCGGCATTGAGGGTATCGGCACAGCCAACGCAAAAGTGATTGCGAAGGCGGCGGGGAATGACTGGGAAAGGCTTCGGAGCCTTACGAAGGAGGAGCTGCTAAAGATAAGCGGGGTGGGCGATGTGCTTGCCGACAACTATGTCGCATTCTTTAGCGATGTGAAAAACAAAGCCGAGGTGGAGCATCTGACAGAGGTTTTAACCTTTGAGGAGCAAAGCACCGATGCGGGTGATAACCTGCTCGAAGGCAAAACCTTTGTAATAACGGGCAGCCTTGAAGGTTTCACAAACCGTAAAGAGCTCCAGGAGCTGATTGAAAGCCGCGGAGGGAAGGTGGCCGGCTCTGTTTCGGCAAAGACGAGCTACCTTATAAATAATGACAATATGTCGGGCAGCACCAAAAACAAGACTGCCAAAAGTCTGGGCGTTCCGATTATCACGGAAGCGGAGTTTTTGGAAATGCTGAAATAAATGCGGAGGACAGGCTTGAAAAGTATTATTTCCTTTGTGCTGGCTATGCAGCTGCTTTTTCAGCCGATTGCGGGGCTGGCGGACATAAACGACAAAAGCTTTATATACGAGCATTCACCGGAGATATTTGTTGACTACACAAAGCCTCATGAGCTTACTGACACTGAAAAGGCGTATGTGGCGCATGCGGGCGGAGTGCTCATGGGCATGACGGGGCTTAACTGCCTGGAGGCGGTGGAGAAAAGCTATGCAAGGGGCTTTCGCCTGATTGAGATGGACATTCTCTTTACCGAGGATGATGTGCCTGTAATGTATCACGCCTGGGACGGTGATAATGCCAGACTTTTTGGAAAGAAACCGTTTACGGTCTATTCGAGTGAAGAGTTTAAAAGCTTCAAAATGGTTTATCTCTGGCATCAGCTGACGCTCGACCAGATGGTGACCTATATGTGCACCAGATTTCCCGAGATGTATCTCGTGACGGATACAAAGGGAAACAACTATTATCTGATGAATGTGCTGAAAGAGCGCTATCCCGGCATGGAAAAGCGCTTTATCGTCCAGGTCTATACCAGGGATGAATACGAATATGCAGTGCAAAAGGGCTTCCCGAACATCATTTATACGCTTTACCGTACCGATGATACAAAGGAGCAGGTGCTGGACTTCTGCAGGAAAAATAAAGTCTATGCGATAACGACATATTCGGACTGGATGGACGACAATTTCCCGGAAACGCTGAACGCAATGGGTGTGTATACATACATCCATACTGTTCATAATCCGCGGGAATACCAAATAGTTAAATCTCATCTTTATCAGGGCATTTACACCGACGGACTATTTGATGTAAACAGTTGACTTTGAGTCCGCCGGGCCATATAATAATATCAGCAAAGTGCCCTTTACAAGTTCCGTTTAGTGTAGATTGGGGTCCTGTGCAATAGGACGCCGCGAACCTTGTCAGGTCCGGAAGGAAGCAGCAATAAGCGACCGATCCTATGTGCCACAGACAAGCCTCTTTCTGGACTGGCGGAGCTTGTAAAGGGCACTGCCCTATGCAATTAATTGAGGTGCAATATGTACAAGGCCTTGTATCGGGAATTCCGCCCCGAAACCTTTGAAGAGGTCCTCGGGCAGGAACACATAGTAAAGATACTCAAAAATCAATTAGCGACGCATTCGGTGAGCCATGCCTATCTGTTCTGCGGGACCAGAGGCACGGGCAAAACCACTATGGCGAGACTCCTCGCAAAGGGTGTAAACTGCCTCAGTCCGCACGAGGACGGCGGTCCGTGTGGGGAATGTGAAAACTGCCGCAGTATTCAGGAAGGAAAATTTCTCGACGTAATCGAAATCGACGCAGCTTCAAACAACGGCGTTGATAACATTCGCGAGCTGCGCGAAAGCGTCAAATATCCGCCTGCGGTCGGAGGCAAAAAGGTCTACATCATCGACGAAGTCCACATGCTTTCCGCAGGGGCCTTTAACGCGCTTCTGAAGACTCTCGAAGAGCCGCCGGAGCATGTTATGTTCGTGCTCGCGACCACAGAGCCGCAAAAGCTCCTCGCGACCATCCTTTCGCGCTGCATGCGTCTCGACTTCAAGCGCGTCACCGAAAAGGTTCTCGTCAGAGGCATGGGCGAGATCTGCTCGCGCAAGGGCATTGACGTCGACGAAGACGCACTTCGCCTGATTGCGACAAATGCAGACGGCTCGGTCAGAGACGGGCTTTCGATTCTCGACCAGTGCCTTGCTACCGGCGAAAAGCACATCACCAGGGCAGAGATTGCTTCCTACCTCGGAACCACCGGCGAGGAAGCCTTCATCGAGCTGACAGAGATAGTGCGGCAGGGCAGAGTATCTGATGCCCTTCTTCTAGTAGACAAGATTTTAGACGATGGCAAGGACGTTCGCCAGTTCATGAAGGACTGGCTCGGCCACTACCGTAATCTGATGATAACAAAGTTCCTGAAGTCGCCCGAAGACGTGCTCGGCATGTCGCTCGAAAATATTGAGCGTCTGCGCGCACAGTCCGACGTTTTGGACATGCAGGAAATTAATAATGCGATAATAGAGCTTTCACACACGCTTTCGGATGCACGCTGGTCCACCCAGCCGAGGATACTGCTCGAGCTTTGTACGGTAAAGCTTGCAACCGGCGGAGCCTTTGGAAAGGCAGCACCTGCACCTGCTGTGGCACCTGCCACTGCGTCTGTTTTGGCAGCTTCCGAGCCAAAGCCGGCTCCGGCTCCGGCGCCCGCTGCAGCTACAGCGCCCGCTGCGGCGCCGATACCGGCACCCGCAAGCGGTGACTATGATCTTGACGAGATATGGCTTCGCGTATTTGAAGAGGGCGAAAGCACCAGAGCCAGCTTTAACCTGCTCAGGACCAAATCGTCGCTCGAAAAGATCAGTGAGGACAAGTTCTACGTTGCGGTTGAGAATAAATTCTCGGGTAAATATGTCTTTGAAAACAGAGATACCTTGGAAGAGCTGATGCAGCGCTTCACAGGGAGACCTCTAAAGCTTGAGTGCATGGTGCGCACAGCTGCAGAGGCTAAAAATGAGGCTTCGCCCGAACAGATGAAGGCAGACCTCGAGGCTATGACAGGAATAGATATTGAATTAAAATAAAAAGTAAAAGGAGAATATACAAATGGGAAAAGGAATGAAAGCCGGTAAGAGACCGAATCCGAACAAGGGAATGGGCGGCGGAAATATGCAAAAGCAGCTCGCTCAGGTGCAGGCTATGCAGCGTAAAATGGAAGAGGTACAGGCTCAGGTAGAAGAAATGACCACATCTGCCACATCAGGCGGCGGTGCCGTAAATGTTACGGTAAACGGCGCACATCAGATGGTCGCTATTGAGCTCAAGCCGGAAATTGTAGATCCTGACGATATCGAAATGCTTCAGGACCTCATTCTCACAGCTACAAATGAAGCCCTGCGCCAGATGGATGAAATTGCGGAAAGCGAGATGGGAAAGGTAACCGGCGGACTCAATCTGCCATTCTAAAGTATATATAATATGATGAAAAATTATGCACAGCCTTTAGAAAATTTGATAAAAGAGCTCTCCAAGCTGCCGGGAATAGGCGGAAAGAGCGCACAGAGACTGGCTTTTCACATACTGAGCCTCGACGAGGACAGGGTGATCGCACTCGCGGACAGCATCAGGGATGCCAAAGAAAAGATGAAATACTGTCCTTGCTGCGGCAACCTGACTGACAAAGACCTCTGCGATATCTGTGCGGACGAGACGAGGGACAAACGTGTAATCTGTGTGGTTGAAAGTCCGCGCGATGTCTATGCGATGGAGAGAATCAGAGAGTACAAAGGGACTTACCATGTGCTTCACGGCGCCATCTCGCCGATGGAGGGCATAGGCCCCGATGACATAAACCTGAAATCTCTGATTGTGCGCCTTCAGCAAGGTGATGCCGAGGAAGTCATCCTCGCTACAAATCCCACAATCGAGGGTGAGGCGACGGCTATGTATATAGCCAGGCTGATAAAGCCGGCGGGCATACGCGCCAGTCGCATAGCCCACGGAATCCCTGTGGGGGGCGATCTTGAATATGCCGATGAGGTTACTCTTCTCAAGGCCATGGAGGGACGCAGAGACCTGTAAAAAATGTACGCCGAACGGTACAAAAAACCGTTCGGATTTTTTTTGATGATTTTTTCACAATCGACCTTATTTTCCTTGAAATTACATAATATTTGCGTTATAATACTTTCGGGTATCTCTATGCCCAAAAAACTTTTATAGGAGGATTAAATGAGCACTATTTTTTTCTTGATTTTATTCCCATTGATAGTTGCTATTGCTCTGTTAATCTTCAAGACTGACGCTGTAAGAGACGTAATCGTAAAGATTTCCGCAGCTGTTATCGCTGCCGGATCAATCGTCCTCGCAGTACAGAACTTCAGTGAAGGCGGTCAGATGTACGACTTCGAATCCGAAGCAATCGGAACCATAATGATGGTAATCGAAGTAATCCTGGCTGTAATCATCTTTGTGCTTGGTTGCAAGCACAAGAAGTATCTGGTGCCGGTTCTTGCATGTATCCAGACCCCGTTAATGGTTTGGTTTGAGCTCAAGCACGGTCATGAAATTGAAGTTATGCACAATATGTATTTGGACAGACTTTCAATCATCATGGCTCTCGTCATTGGCATCGTTGGTAGCCTTATCTGCGTATACGCATGCGGCTACATGAAGGACTTCCAGCATCACGAGCCGGAAGGTGCAAAGGACAGAAGACCTTGGTTCTTCTTCCTCATGTTCGTATTCCTTTCAGCAATGTTCGGAATCGTAACCTGCAACAATCTCGTTTGGATGTTCTTCTTCTGGGAGATTACAACTCTCTGTTCCTTCTTCCTCATCGGTTACACCCGCACGGAAGAGGCTACAAACAATTCATTCAGACAGTTAATCCTGAACCTGGTTGGTGGACTCGCATTTGCATGTGGTATCGTAGTTCTCGGCTGTATGTACGGAACTATCGAGCTCGATGTGCTCATCAGCTACGGAACAGCAGGCATGGGTGCATTCGTTGTCATCCCTGCTGCTTGCCTCGCACTCGCAGGCCTCACAAAGGCTGCTCAGATGCCGTTCCACAGCTGGCTGCTTGGCGCTATGGTAGCACCTACGCCTACATCAGCACTGCTCCACTCATCCACAATGGTTAAGGCTGGCGTATTCCTTATCTTAAAGCTTGCTCCGGTTCTCGGCTTCAATATCGCAGGTCTCATGGTAATGCTCATTGGTGGCATCACCTTCACACTTGCTTCATTTGCAGCTATTTCCCAGAGCAACGCAAAGAGAGTACTCGCATATTCAACCATCGCAAACTTAGGCTTAATCTGCATCTGCGGCGGCGTTGGCTCCGAAGCGGCAGTATGGGCAGGCATCATGCTTCTCATCTTCCATGCAGTTACTAAGTCTCTCATGTTCCTTTGCGTTGGTACTGCAGAGCACCATATCGGATCCAGAAACATCGAAGACATGGACGGTCTCTTCGGCCGCATGCCAAAGCTCGCAAAGCTGATGATGATCGGTATCTCCGGTATGTTCGTAGCTCCTCTTGGCATGCTCATTTCAAAGTGGGCTGCTATGGTTACATTCGTTGACTCCGGTAACTTCGTGCTTGTAGCAGCTATATGCTTCGGTAGTGCAGCAACTGCATTCTACTGGACAAAGTGGCTCGGCAAGCTCTCAGCTATCGTTGCAAACAGAGAAAACGTTGAGGGTACAGTTCACGGTGACGAGAGATTCGTTCACTTCACACTGGCAATCCTGGCAGTTGTTATCTGCCTGATCTTCCCTCTCGTTTCAAAGGCAATCGTTGTTCCTTATATCGTTGGTGTATTTGGCGCAACAGAAGCTGTTGCAGCACTTTCATCAAGCAACCTCGCTATCATGTGCATCATGCTGGCTGCAGTTATCCTGATGGTAGTACTGTTCTTCGGCAAGACATCAAAGAAGATCGTTCCGCTTTACATGGCCGGTGCAAACACAGGCGACAACCTCCACTACATGGGTTCCATGCAGACTCCTATGGAGCAGTCCCTCAGAAACTGGTATATGGACAGCTGGTTCGGTGAGAGCAAGATGAATATCCTCGGACTGGCATCGACTATTTCGATCCTTCTCGTAGTATTCGCAATGCTCTTCGCAACAGTGATAGGAGGTTTAATGTAATGGTAAAGATGATTATTTGCGTAGTTGCATACCTTATCCTTGCACCATTCGTTGGTGGCCTTCTCGCTGGTATTGACCGTATAATTTCTGCAAGAATGCAGGGTAGAAAAGGTCCTTCCGTACTTCAGCCTTTCTATGATGTGCTGAAGCTCACAGAAAAGGAAAAGATCACTGTAAATAACGTACAGGATTTCTACATCGTATGCTTCTTTATATTTATTCTTGTTACAGGATGCTTGTTCTTCGCCGGCCAGGATCTCCTGCTGGTTATCTTCACACTGTCCTTAGCAAGCACATTCCTCATCGTAGGCGCTTTCTCTTCAGGATCGGCTTATGCAACACTTGCTGCTGAAAGAGAACTCCTGCAGATGATGGCTTACGAGCCAATGGTACTTATCGCTGCTATCGCATTCTACCTCCACGCAGGTAGCTTCAAGGTAAGCGATATCCTCGTAGCTGATCGTATGGGATTCCCTTATATGGTAGCTGCTTTCATCGGCTTCGTATTCATTCTGACTATCAAGTTCAGAAAAGCACCATTTGACCTGTCAATGTCCCACCATGCTCATCAGGAACTGGTTGGCGGTCTCAAGACCGAATTCTCCGGCACTACTTTAGCGCTGGTAGAGGCAGCTCACTGGTATGAAAACGTAATGCTCCTCGGTTTTGTATTCCTGTTCTTCACAAACGGAACTGTTGCCGGCGCTGTAATCGGCGTTGTAGTTTGCCTTGCAACCTACTTCCTCGAAATCGTTATCGGTAACTCTTTCGCAAGAATGAAGTGGCCTGTAGCGCTCAAGTCAGCATGGCTTGTTGCTATCACCTTCGGAATGGCAAATATCGTATTCTTGTATTTTAACTAAGGAGGTGTGAAATATGTCATATGTAACAAAGTCTCCATGGATCATTCACTATGACGGATCCAGCTGCAACGGTTGCGACATCGAAGTATTGGCATGTCTTACACCAATGTATGACGTAGAGCGTTTTGGTATTATCAACACAGGTAATCCAAAGCACGCTGATATTTTCCTGGTAACAGGCTCAGTAAATGCTCAGAACGAATCTGTTGTTAGACAGATTTATGAGCAGATGCCTGAACCAAAGGTAGTCGTAGCAATCGGTATCTGCGCTAACAACGGCGGTATCTTCAGAGAATGCTACAACATCAAGGGCGGTGTTGATACAGTTATTCCTGTAGATGTATATGTTCCGGGCTGCGCAGCAAGACCTGAAGCAATCATCGATGGCGTAGTTAAGGGCCTCGGCGTACTCGCTGAAAAGAGAGCCGCTATGGACGTTAAGGAAGCTATCCCAACAAATACAGCAAAGGAGGAAGCATAGCATGTCTGAAAAGAAATTTATGATTCAGAATTTCGAACAGGTAGAAGCTTCCAACCTTCTGCCAAGAGTAAGAGAGATGTTCGAAGGCGGCTATCGTCTCGGTCAGGCTTGTGCTACAAAGCAGGCTGACGGCAACATCTTTGTACTCTATTCATTCGACAAAGATCACGTACTTTATAACTTAAAGGTTAATGTTCCATCAAATCTGGAGCTCCAGAGCATCACTGATGACTACTGGCCGGCATTCATCTATGAAAACGAGATGCATGACCTCTTCGGAATTACCTTCAAGCACCTGGCACTGGATTATCAGGGCAAGTTCTTCAAGGTATCCACTCCAACACCATGGAACCCACAGAACTAGGAAAGCGAGGTAGACAAATGGGTAAAAGAACTATTATTCCTTTCGGACCTCAGCATCCGGTTCTGCCGGAACCGGTTCATCTCGACCTCGTAATGGAAGACGAAAAAGTCGTTGACGTTATCCCTTCCATCGGATATATCCACAGAGGTCTTGAAAAGCTCGTAGAGAAGAAAGAATATACCGAAATGGTATATGTAATTGAAAGAATTTGCGGTATCTGTTCATTCGGACACGGCTGGGGCGCATCTGCAGTACTTGAAGGTGCACTCGGTATCGAAGCTCCTGCAAGAGCACAGTACCTCAGAACAATCTGGCACGAACTCTCCAGAGTACACTCCCACCTGCTTTGGCTCGGACTCTTGGCCGACGGTTTCGGCTTTGACTCCCTGTTCATGCACTGCTGGAGAATCAGAGAGCACGTACTGGATCTCTTTGAAAAGACAACAGGCGGCAGAGTAATCTTCTCCGTATGTAAGGTAGGCGGCGTTCGCAAGGACATCGATGCTATGACATTAAAGGAAATCGTAGATACTCTGAACTCCTTAAAGCCTGAAATCGAGGAAGTAGCAGAAGTATTCCGCAAGGACGCTTCCTGCCGCAATCGTATGGTAGGAGTAGGTACTCTTTCCTATGACGATGCAGTAGCACTCGGCGCTGTAGGTCCTGTAGCAAGAGGATCCGGCGTTGTTCAGGATATGAGACTCACAGGCGCAGGCGTTTATGATGAGCTCGGTTTTGAACCAATCATCGAAACAGCAGGCGACTGCCAGGCAAGAACCGAAGTTCGTATCAGAGAAATATTCCAGTCAATCGAACTCATCGAAAAGGCTGTTGCAATGATTCCTGACGGACCTATCGAAGTTCCTGCAAAGGGCAATGTAGAAAACGAATTCATCATGAGAATGGAACAGCCTCGTGGCGAAGCTTTCTACTATGCAAAGGGTGCAGGCAGCAAGTTCCTCGAAAGAATGCGCGTCCGCACACCGACCAACCAGAATATTCCGGCACTCGTTCATATGTTAAAGGGTTGCGACCTTGCTGACGTACCTATTCTGGTACTCACAATCGACCCATGCATCAGTTGTACAGAAAGGTAGGTGAGAGTCATGGCAACATTCAAGATTAGCAAGTTACTTTTTAAGAGCTTATTCAAGAAGCCGGCAACTCTCATGTATCCTGTAGTACCGAGAGAATGGACACCGGTAACAAGAGGACACGTTGAAATGGACGTTAACTCTTGTATCGCTTGCGGTATCTGCCAGAAGAAGTGCCCTGCCAACGCAATTACCGTTGACAGAGAAGCGCGTACCTGGGAGATCCAGAGAATGCAGTGCATCCAGTGTAATTCATGTGTAGAGAACTGTCCAAAGAAGTGTCTCACTATGAAGCCTGAATACACTACACCAAATACAGAAAAGGTTACTGACAAGTTCCAGTTACCTGCAGCAGCTCCAAAAGCAGCTCCTGCAGCAGGCGGAGCAGCTCCTGCCGGCGGCGAAGGTCTGAAGAACGATCTCGACGCTTGCGTATTCTGCGGACTTTGTGCAAAGAACTGCCCATGCGGCGCTATCACAGTAGACAGAGCTTCCAAGTCCTGGACTGTTGATACAGGCGCTTGCGCACAGTGCGGACTTTGCGTTGAAAAGTGCCCAAAGAAGTGCCTTACACTGTAAAAAATAGGCTCATTTATGAGGGACCGGTCATCCGGTCCCTTTTTCATTTCCAATCTGGGGACATTTCCAATCTGGGGACAGGCACCAAATTCGCCTTTTTTCCAATCTGGGGACAGGCACCAAATTCGCCTTTTGGCTAATTTGGTGCCTGTCCCTAAATTCACCTTATCCCCAAATTAGCCTCGGGTGGTTTCGCGAGAGGAAAATCAAAAATAAAATTTGTTTCGTTAAAGTAGAAAAACATAATGTATTTTTGTAATAAACTTAAATAAACAAATTTGCTGCCGAATTTGACTAAATTGTTTCATGTATCGAAACCAGTACAAAATGAAAAGTTTGATACATTCATAACTATTTAGAAAAATGAACGTCTTTCAGCCATGCACTTACAAAAAAACAAAATACAGAAAAACAACATTATACGAATCCATTGACTGAATTAGTCGTTTGGTATATTTTTTAAATGTCGGTTATAGTGTACTTTGTTGTTTATTGTTTGAAAAATAGTAGGTATGGAGGACATGTAATGAAGTATTCAAGCAAAATTGAAAAATGTAACTTATCACCAATGAGAAAATTTCACCCGTATGCAGTAGAGGCGGAAAAGAAGGGAAAGGTGATCTACCATCTCAACATCGGACAGCCGGACATCGAAACTCCGAAAGCGTTTTTCGATGCTCTGAAGGGCTTTTCGCAGCCTGTTTTGGCTTATGCGCCGTCGCCGGGAATTCCTGAGCTGATCGAAGCGGTCAGAAAGTACTATGCGAACATCGGCATAGAGCTTGACAGCAGCGAAATTCTTATTACAAACGGTGGCAGCGAAGCCCTTTCAATCGTAATGCAGTGCATACTTGACGATGAAGACGAAATCCTTATTCCGGAGCCGTTTTACCCTAACTACAACACAATGGTAAGACTCTGCGGCGCAAAGATTACGCCGATTCCAACCTGCCCTGAGGAAGGCTATCACTACGCCGAAAGAGAGAAAATTGAGCCACTTATCAACGAGCATACCAGAGCCATTATGGTCACAAATCCTGGCAACCCAACGGGCGTCGTACTGACACATGAAGAGATGCAGATGCTTGTGGACCTTGCTGCCGAGCATGATTTGTTCCTCATCGGCGACGAGGCCTACAGAGAGTTTGTCTATGAAAGCGATGAGCTCAGCTCCTTTGCCCAGTTCAGCGAAGCAAAGGACAACATCATTGTGGTAGACACTGTTTCAAAGCGTTTCTCGGCTTGCGGCGCCAGGGTAGGTTGTCTGGTTACGAGGAATGAAGATTTACTTTCTCAGGCCATGAAGGTTTGCCAGTGCAGGCTGTCTGTCCCTACAATAGAGCAGATTGCATGCGCACAGCTTTACAGTGTGGGCAGCGACTATTTTGCAGCTGTAAAAGAGGAATACAGAGCGCGTCGGGACACACTTGTCCGTAAGCTTTCTCAGATTCCGGGCGTTGTTTTCGAATGCCCAAAGGGCGCTTTCTACATCATGGCAGCTCTGCCGATTGACGATGCGGACACTTTCCAGAAATGGCTTCTCGAGGAGTTCGAGCACGAAGGCGAAACACTGATGCTCACCCCGGGCGCACCAATGTACGGAACACCGAATAAAGGCGCAAACGAAGTGCGTATGGCATATGTAATCGAATGTGAAAAGATTGAGCGCGCAATTGACCTCCTTGCAATCGCAATTGAGGAATATAACGGCGCGCCTCGCAGAGAGCTTGAGCAGAGTAAAACACACATTCGCAAACTGCATAGACCTGCATAAGCCTTTACGGGAAAGGGGAAATGTGGTAAAATAGATAAAATCGTTTAATCAAATAGGAGGCAAAAATGGGCAAAAAAATAATGAAAACCATGGACGGAAATACCGCTGCTGCATGGACGAGCTATGCGTTCACCGAAGTAGCAGGAATTTTCCCGATTACGCCATCTTCACCTATGGCGGAGGTGACCGATGAATGGGCTGCAAACGGCCGCAAGAACATTTTCGGTCAGACTGTAAAAGTAGTTGAAATGGAATCCGAAGCAGGCGCAGCAGGCGCAGTTCACGGCTCTATTTCAACAGGTGCACTTACTACAACGTATACAGCATCACAAGGACTCCTTTTGATGATCCCTAATATGTACAAGATTGCCGGAGAACTTCTCCCTTGCGTATTCCACGTAAGTGCCAGAGCACTGGCTTATCATGCACTGAATATTTTCGGAGATCATTCAGATATCATGGCATGCCGTCAGACAGGCTTTGCAATGCTTTGCTCCAACTCCGTACAGGAGGTTATGGACCTCGCCGCAGTAGCACATCTGTCGACAATCAAGGGCAGAGTTCCTTTCGTACATTTCTTTGACGGATTCCGTACATCACACGAAATCCAAAAGGTAGAATGCACAGATTATGATGAGCTCGCAAAGCTCGTTGACTACGACGCTCTTGCAAAGTTTAGAGCTGACGCTCTCAATCCTGAGCATCCGGTAATTCGCGGAACCGCACAGAATCCGGACATCTATTTCCAGGGCAGAGAGGCATCAAACAAGTTCTACGAAGCCCTCCCTGAAATCGTTGAAGAATACATGGAAAAGGTCAGCAAGATGACCGGCCGTGATTACAAGCTCTTTAACTACTACGGCGCACCTGACGCAGACCGCGTACTCGTAGCTATGGGTTCTGTTTGCGAAGCAGCCGAAGAAGTTATAGATTACCTGAACGCAAAGGGCGAAAAGGTAGGTCTTGTAAAGATTCACCTCTACAGACCTTTCAAGGCTGATGCGTTCCTCAAGGCTATCCCTGAGACCGCAAAGAAGATTTGCGTTATGGACAGAGTAAAGGAAGTTACCGGATTTGGCGAACCTCTCTACACAGATACATGCGCAGCATTCTTCAAGGCCGGCCGCAAGGCTGAAATCGTAGGCTGCAGATACGGCCTCGGTTCAAAGGACGTAACTCCGGGCCAGATCCTCGCTGCATTTGATAACTTAAAGGCAGCAGAGCCAAAGAACAACTTCGCTCTCGGCGTAGTTGACGACGTTACAGGCCACTATCTCCCAAGCCTGCCTGAAATCGACGTAGCAGGTGAAGGAACTATTTCCTGCAAGTTCTGGGGTCTCGGCGCAGACGGCACAGTAGGCGCAAACAAGAACTCCATCAAGATTATAGGCGACCACACCGACATGTATGCTCAGGCATACTTCCACTACGATTCAAAGAAATCCGGCGGTGTGACCCAGTCCCACCTGAGATTCGGCAAGAACCCTATCAGATCCACATATCTGGTAAAGACAGCCGACTTCGTAGCCTGCCACAATCAGGCATACCTCAAGATGTACGACATCCTAAGCGACATCAAGGACGGCGGCACATTCTTACTCAACTGCGAGTGGCACACTGTAGAAGAGCTCGACAAGAACCTGCCGGGCGATGTAAAGCGCGCTCTCGCACAGAAGCACGTTAAGTTCTACGTTATCGACGCAGTAGCAGTCGGCGCAGAGCTCGGCCTCGGCAACAAGACAAACGCAGTGCTGCAGGCAAGCTTCTTCAAGCTCGCAAAGATAATTCCTATTGACGATGCTGTAAAGTATATGAAGGAAATGATCGAGCACTCCTACGGCAAGAAGGGCGAAGCAGTCGTAAAGATGAACTACGCAGCCGTAGACGCAGGCCTCGACAAGGCTGTGGAAATTGCAGTTCCTGCAGAGTGGGCGAACGCAAAGGACGACCCTGTACACTCTGACAACGCTCCTGATTTCGTAAAGAAGGTTGTACGCCCTATCAACGCTTGCAAGGGTGACGATCTGCCTGTATCCGCATTTGCCGGCCGTGAGGATGGTCATTTCGACCTCGGCACAGCAGCTTATGAAAAGCGCGGTGTAGCTGCAACAGTTCCGCAGTGGGATGCAAGCAAGTGTCTCCAGTGCAACCAGTGCGCTTATGTATGTCCGCACGCAACAATCAGACCTGTTCTTCTGACTGAGGAAGAGGCAAAGAAGGCACCTGCGGGCTTTGGCGCAGTGGACGGCAAGGGTAAGGGCATCGACCAATATAAGTTCAAGATTCAGGTTTCGCCGCTCGACTGTCTCGGCTGCGGCAGCTGTGCACATGTTTGCCCGGCAAAGGAACCTGCTCTGACTATGGTACCGCTTCACACTCAGCTGGGCGAAGCAGCAAACTGGGATTATGCAATGACAGTTTCCGAAAAGGAAAACCCTCTCGACAAGTACTCCGTAAAGGGAAGCCAGTTCGAGAAGCCTCTCTTCGAGTTCTCGGGCGCATGCGCAGGCTGCGGCGAAACTCCTTATGTAAAGCTGATTACACAGCTCTTTGGCGACCGTATGCAGGTTGCAAACGCAACAGGCTGCTCATCCATCTGGGGAGCATCGGCACCAAGCATGCCATATACAAAGAACAGCAAGGGCCAGGGTCCTGCATGGTGTAACTCACTCTTTGAAGACAACGCAGAGTTTGGTCTCGGTATGTACACAGGCCAGAAGCAGCGCAGAGAAAGAGTTGCCGAAGCAGCAAGGACACTTGTTGAGAGAAAGGCTCCTATTGCAAAGGAAGCACAGGCTTGGCTCGACACAATGGAAGACGGCGAAGCTTCAAAGGCTACAGCTGCTGCATTCCTCGAAGCGGTTAAAAGCTGCAACGGCGGAAACTGCGACGATCCGATCAAAAAGACGATTCTCGAAGGAGCAGACCTCCTTGTTAAGAAGAGCCAGTGGATCTTCGGCGGCGACGGCTGGGCTTACGATATCGGCTACGGCGGTCTCGACCACGTACTCGCTTCAGGCGAGGATGTAAACGTACTCGTACTTGATACTGAGGTTTACTCCAACACAGGCGGACAGGCCAGCAAGTCCACGCCGACAGGTGCGGTTGCAAAGTTTGCCGCATCCGGCATGAAGACAAAGAAGAAGGACCTCGGCATGATGGCAGCTTCCTACGGCTATGTATATGTCGCACAGGTAGCAATGGGTGCAAACCAGGCACAGCTCATCAAGGCTCTGAAGGAGGCTGAGGCTTACCACGGACCATCGCTTGTTATCGCATACGCACCTTGTATCAACCACGGCATCAAGGGCGGCCTCGCAGGTGCACAGGAGCGCATAAAGAAGGCTGTAGAATGCGGATACTGGCATATGTGGAGATTCAATCCGGATCTCAAGGCAGCAGGTCAGAATCCGTTCATCCTCGACTCCAAGGAACCTGATCTTTCGAAGTTCAGAGACTTCCTGATGAACGAAGTTCGTTACAGCTCACTGCTCCGTGCATTCCCTGACACAGCAGAAGCACTTTATGCAAAATGCGAAGCTGAGGCAAAGGAACGCTACGAAGGCTATGTGAACATGGCAGCGGGAAAATAGTCCAGAGGTACATCCGGGACAGAAAAAAGCCTTAGAACGTAAAATAAGGGCATATAAAGGGCAACCTCTTTCGGGGTTGCCCTGTTTTAATGCGCATACATATAAGACTAAAAAAAGACGGTCTCGAAAGACCGTCTTTAATTGCATTTGTAAGTTTATTTCCTTTAGGAATCTTAGAACCAACCAAGTCCGAAGAAGGAGCTGATCTGACCTAAGAGAATGAAGAGCATTCCGATAGGAGCAATGATCTTGAAGCAGAACATTGTATATCCTGCAGCCTTCCAAACGTGGCCACCTTCTGAAGCTTCCTGCTCTGCCTTGATCCACTGAGGTCCGAGCTTCCAACCGATGATGAGTGACATGCACAGAGCACCGAGAGGCATCAGGATACCTTCTGACCAAAGATCGAAGAAGTCGAGCCAGCAGAATCCCATTGGCTGTGGAAGTCCACCGCCACCGAGAGCGTCTGCGGAAACGAGTGAAGATGTAGCGAGGATAACGATAGCTTCTACTACGCAGATAACCTTTCTGTTACCAACCTGTCCCTTGCGCTCCTTCATATCGATTACAGAAGCTGCTGCAACCTCGAGGAGGGAAATGGAAGAAGTGATAGCTGCTACGAATACCAGGAAGTAGAAGAGGAATCCGAACAGTGCGCCCATGAAGCCGCCCATGTGGTTGAATACGTTCTGGAGAGTCATGAACAGGAGTCCAGGACCACCGGAAGGCTCAAGTCCTGTAGCGAATACTGCAGGAAGTACAGCCATACCAGCCATAAGAGCGATTAATGTATCGCATACTACGATGATTACTGCATTGGATTCGAGGTTTTCCTTCTTTGAGAGGTATGAACCGTAAGTGATCATACAACCCATACCGAGGGACAGTGAGAAGAACATCTGACCGCCGGCTGTTGAAAGAACTCCGACAAAGTTATCCTGAAGAGGCTGCATGTTAACGCCGAACATGAATGCGAGACCAGCGCCGGCACCAGGTAATGTGCAGGATCTGATGATTACGATGATCAGCAGAACGAACAGTGCAGGCATTGCAATTGTAGTGAACTTTTCGATACCACCGGATACACCACCGATTACGATGAGCATTGTGATGAGAACGAAGATTGCACCGAATGCAACTGTCTGGCCTGTTGCGCCGATGAAGTTACCGAAGTAAACGTCACCTGCTTCGCCGTTTACACCCCAGCTTGCACCGAAGATATCGCCAAGGTTAGCGATTGAGTACTTCAGGCAGTAGCCGCCGAGTGAGCAGTAGAATGAGAGGATGAGGAATGGGCAGATAAATCCGAACCAGCCTAAGATTGTGTACTTTGAGCTGAGCTCTCTGTAAGCGCCCATTACGGACTTACCGGTATAACGACCGATAAGTAACTCACCGAACATAATTACGAAACCTACTAATGCTGCAAGAACGAGGTAAATCAGCAGAAATGCGAATCCGCCGGATACACCCATCTTGTAAGGGAAACCCCAGATGTTACCAAGACCTACTGCAGAACCTACAGCGGCCATGATGAATCCAAAGTTACTCCCCCATTGATCCTTGTTTGAACTCATGGGAAAATCCTCCTTTAAATAATGGAAAAATTGCGCGTGTAACCGATGTCCTAGGTTTAAAAAACACACGATTACACTGATAATTATACAAGAATATTTTATTAAAAGTATACAGAAAAGTCAATAATGTTTTTGCACATTGGACAGTACTGCTTTGCCAAAAATGTTTACTTCTTTGCTCATTATATACAAAATACAAAAGTTTCGTGCAAATACAATAGGCGGGGCAAAAAATTAAAAAAATTAAGATTTTGTTAAAAATATTGCGAGGTTATCGACCTAAATTTTCCTTAAAGTGAAATGAAATGGAATTATGTTTCGCTATGCGAAATATTCTAACCTTGACTAAATAAAAAAAAGTTAATATCCTATTTATGTATGCGCTTTGATGCATACAGGTAAAATCAATTAATCAAAACCTATTGATTTCGGAGGCAATTAAATGGCAAAAATTATGAAGATTTGTGACGGTAACGAAGCTGCTGCTTATGTCGCATACGCTTTTACAGAAGTAGCAGGTATCTACCCTATCACACCAAGTTCACCGATGGCTGAAAAGACAGATGAATGGTCAGCTAACGGTAAAAAGAACATTTTCGGTCAGCAGGTAAGACTCGTAGAAATGCAGTCTGAAGCCGGTGCAGCAGGTGCTGTTCACGGTGCCCTCGAAGCCGGTGCTCTCGCAACATCGTTCACTTCCTCCCAGGGACTTATGCTGATGATTCCTACTCTGCACCGTATCTCCGGTCAGAGACATCCGGGAGTTCTGCATGTAGCATCCAGAACAGTTGGTACTCATGCGTTCTCCATTTTCGGCGACCACTCAGACGTAATGAACTGCCGTCAGACAGGATTTGCAATGCTGTCATCCGGTAGCGTACAGGAAATCATGGACCTCGGCGGAATTGCTCACCTTGCAGCAATCAAGTCCCGCATTCCGTTCATGCACTTCTTTGACGGTTTCCGTACTTCACACGAAATCCAGAAGGTTGAAGCTATCGATTACGAAGATTTCGCAAAGATGGTAGACTATGACGCTCTGGAAGCATTCAGAAAGAACGCTATCAATCCTGAAGAACCTGTAATGCGTTCCACAGTACAGAACCCTGATATTTACTTCCAGGTAAGAGAAGCAAACAATGCAGATTATGATGCGCTTCCTGATATCGTTCAGGACTACATGGATCAGATCAGCAAGCTCACCGGACGTAAGTACAAGCTCTTCAACTACTACGGCGCAAAGGATGCTGAAAGAGTCATCATCGCAATGGGTAGTGTCAGCGGCACAGCACAGGAAGTAGTTAAGTACCTCAACGAAAAGGGAGAAAAGGTTGGCTTCCTCCAGGTACACCTCTTCAGACCGTTCTCCGCAAAGCACTTACTCAAGGCTATTCCAAAGACTTGTACAAAGATTGCCGTACTTGACAGATTAAAGGAAATCGGTTCCATCGGTGAACCTCTCTTTGAAGATGTCTGCACAGCATATATAAATGAAGCAAACCGCCCTGCAATTTATGCGGGCCGTTACGGTCTTTCTTCAAAGGATACAACTCCTGCAATGATCAAGGCAGTATTTGATAACCTGAAGAAGACAAAGCCGCTCAATCACTTCACAGTAGGTATTGACGACGACGTAACTCACCTTTCACTGAAGGTCGGCAAGCCGCTCTTCACAGAACCAAAGGGCACAATCGCTTGCAAGTTCTGGGGACTCGGTTCCGACGGTACAGTTGGTGCAAACAAGAACTCCATCAAGATCATCGGCGAGACTACAAACAAGTACTGCCAGGCTTACTTTGAATATGATACAAAGAAGTCCTTCGGTATCACAAAGTCCCACCTCCGCTTCGGTAACAAGCCGATCAGCTCGACTTACCTCGTAACAAAGGCTGACTTCGTTGCTTGCCACAACGAGCACTATCTTGAAAAGTATGACATCATCGAAGAACTCAAGCCAAACGGCACATTCCTCCTTAACTGCGAATGGTCCGAGGACGAGCTCGACGAAAAGATGCCTGTTCACATCAAGAACTACATCGCAAACAACAACATTAAGTTCTATATCATAAACGCTAACAAGTGTTCACAGGAAATCGGTCTCGGAAACCGTTCCAACATGGTACTCCAGGCTGCATTCTTCAACCTGGCAAAAGTTATTCCTGTAAAGGACGCTATCGAGCACATGAAGGCTGCTGTAAAGAAGACCTACGGCAAGAAGGGCGACAAGATTGTTAATATGAACATCGCCGCTGTAGACGCAGGTATCACAGCAGTAAAGGAAGTAAAGGTTCCTGCAGCTTGGAAGACTACAAAGACCGGCGCTGCAATGCCTACAATTGACCCGTCACTTCCTCCTATCATCAAGGACATCCTGATTCCTATCAATGCGCAGAAGGGCGACAGCCTGCCTGTAAGCACATTCCTCGGAACAAAGGACGGTACTATGCCGCTCGGAACTTCCGCATACGAAAAGAGAGGTATCGCAACAGCTCTTCCTGTATGGGATGCTACAAAGTGCCTCCAGTGCAACCAGTGCTCATTCGTATGTCCACACGCTGTAATCAGACCGTTCCTCCTCGACGAGAAGGAAGCAAAGAAGGCTCCAAAGGGCTTCGATATGGTTGACGCAAAGGGCAAGGGTCTTGAAGGACTCAAGTACGCTATTCAGGTCAGCACACTCGACTGCACAAGCTGCGGTTGCTGCGTAGCAAGCTGCCCGAAGAGCGGCGAAGCTCTCAAGATGGTTCCTGCTGCAGAGGTTTCTCTCGACCAGAAGAACTGGAACTATGCTCTTACAGTTGACGAAAAGGCTGACAAGATGGACATCTACTCAGTTAAGGGTAGCCAGTTCAAGCAGCCTCTCCTCGAGTTCTCCGGCGCATGCGCAGGCTGCGGCGAAACTCCTTACGTAAAGCTCCTCACTCAGCTCTACGGTGACAAGATTTACATCGCAAACGGCACAGGCTGCTCTCAGGCTTGGGGTGCTGCAATGCCATGCATGCCATACTGCACAAACAAGGAGGGCAAGGGCCCTGCTTGGTCCAACTCCCTCTTCGAGAACAATGCAGAGTTCTCCTACGGTATGTGCCTCGCTGTAACCCAGCAGAGAGAAAACGTAAAGATCGACGTTACAGCTCTGAAGGGAATGAAGATTTCCGCAGGTCTTAAGAAGGCTATCGACAAGTGGTTCGACACTTACGACAACCTCGATGACAGTGCTGTAGCAAGCAAGGAGCTCATCGCTGCACTCAAGGCTGAAAAGGCTACAGGCGAAGAGAAAAAGCTCATCGCTACAATCCTCAAGAAGAAGAACCACCTCTCAAAGAAGACCATGTGGATGGTCGGCGGAGACGGCTGGGCTTACGATATCGGTTACGGTGGACTCGACCACGTATTTGCAATGGGCGAGGACGTAAACGTTATGGTTATCGATACAGAAGTTTACTCCAACACAGGCGGACAGTCTTCAAAGGCTACTCCTGTCGGCGCTGTAGCTCAGTTCCAGGCAGCAGGTAAGAAGACAAAGAAGAAAGACCTCGGTCTTCTCATGATGTCCTATGACAACGTATACGTTGCACAGTGCTCAATGGGTGCAAATCCTAACCAGCTGATGAAGGCATTAAAGGAAGCAGAAGAGCACAAGGGACCTTCCATCGTTATCTGCTACACTCCTTGTATCAACCACGGTATCAAGAAGGGTATGAACAACGCTCAGAAGGAAATGAAGGAAGCAGTAGAATCCGGTTACTGGAACCTCTACAGATACAATCCAAAGAACAAGGAATTCATCCTCGACTCCAAGGAGCCAAGCATGGATCTCATCGACTTCCTCCGCGGCGAAGTAAGATACTCGGCACTTGAAATCACATTCCCTGACAATGCAAAGACTCTCTTTGCGGAGGCAGAGGAAGCTGCAAAGGCAAAGTACGATTACTACAAGAGCAGAGCGGCAAAATAAAGACCATCTTTGTTTAACTTCGATTAATAGGTAAATTAAAAACAGCAGCTCTTCCGAAAGGGAGAGCTGCTGTAATGAAGTTTTTATTTACCTTTTTTTATTTACTTTTCTTCAAGGAAAAGCGAGCTTGGCCTGTTGATGACCATCATGTTGTAGTGCCTTACCTGGCGCAGGTCTTCCTTGCCGAGCTTTACGACCTCCATAAATCTGTCGTTCTCTTCGAGAATTTCCTTGGAGATAATGGTCTTGATGCTGATAGGCGCAAAGAAAGGATTTGTGCCGAGGCCCGAGACGATGCCCACCGCCTGCGAGTTCGCATGCATAGGGTTCATCATGCAAATATACATCTTTTCGGATGGATTGACCTGATTGGTCAAAATGAAATGTGTTATGACATCATAAGGATAAACCTTGCCGGTAAAGAGATGCTGGCACTTTTCGGGATCGTCGAATGATGTCAGGCCGTTATAGACGATTACGTCCAGATAGTTCTGATTATCGTCCTTTTGATAGAACTTCATCAGCGACTTTACGATCTTTCTGGTGCGACCGTCAAAATAATACATATACGCAAAAGGCTTATTGAAATAAATGTTTTCCGGAAGCTTTGCCGGTTTAACATTCGGCGACTGGTAATCTACCAGCATGGAGATTTCGATTTCCAGAGCATCTGCGATTTCCTGAAGTGTTTCGATATCGATGCTGATGGCACCGTTTTCGTATTTGGAAATTGTGGCCTTGCTCTTGTTGATCTTTTGCGAGAACTGTTCGATCGTCAAGCCATTGCGTTTGCGATGCTTTTTGATCTGCTTGCCCACATATTCGGAAATAGTCATAATTTCAATACCTCTACATACCTGATTCATAAAGCGAATTCTTGTGTTTTTTTACATACAAATTTATTTTAATGGAAAACAGATAAATTTGCAAGCAAAAGTTTCACAGCAGGAAAAAGATATGGCAAATTATTCCTCAGGGGCAACAAGGCGAAAAACGACGAAAACAAGTATTTGACAATGGTTGATGCTTAGGGTATGATACTATTGGCAAAGATGTTAAATAATAAACAAACAATCTTATAAATCTATTGTTAAGGAGAAAGAAAATGGATTACAGAGCAGAATACAAAAGTAAGTTACGTACACCTGCCGAAGCAGCCAAAGTCGTAAAGAGCGGCGATTGGGTTGACTTCGCTGTATCGCTGGGTTTCCCTACACTCGTGGACAAAGCACTTGCAGAGCGCAAGGACGAACTTACAGACGTTAAAATCAGAAGCTATCTGGTACTTCAGCCTGTACAGTGCGTGGAATGTGACCCTCAGAGAGAGCACTTTACCTACAATAGCTGGCATTGCTCAGGATACGAGAGAAAACTCTGCGACAAGGGACTTTGTAACTACATCCCTATGGTTTACAGAAACGTAGCTTCCTACTACAGAAAGTACCTTGAGGTTAATGTGGCTGTAATGGCAGTGCCTCCAATGGACGAGCACGGCTGCTTCAGCTTTTCCATCAATGCCGCAACAGCAAGAGCTACTATGGATTGTGCTCTAAAGAGCGGCGGTAAGATTATCCTCGAAATCAACGAAAATCTGCCACCTGTTCGCGGCGGCCAGGAAGATTACATTCACATCTCCGAGGTTGACATGATCGTTGAGGGACCTCACGATCCGCTTCCGGAGCTTCCTACTCCTCCTGCTACAGAAATCGACGAAAAGATTGCAAAGTATGTAGTAGACAACATGGTTGACGGTTCTGTTATCCAGCTCGGTATCGGCGGTATGCCAAACGCTGTTGGCCAGATGATTGCAAAGTCAGACTTAAAGGATCTCGGTATCCACACTGAGCTCCTCGTTGACGCTTATCTTGATATGTACAAGGCCGGCAAGATTACAAACCGCCGCAAGACTATCGACAAGGGCAAGGGTGTATTCGGCTTCGCACTCGGTGCACAGTCACTCTATGATTGGTGCCGTGACAACCCTTCACTGGTAACATACCCTATCGAGTACGTTAACCACCCTGAAACAATCAAGAAACTCGACAACTTCGTATCCATCAACAACTGTATCGCAGTTGACCTTTATGGACAGATTTGCGCAGAGAGTGCCGGAACCAGACATATCAGCGGCACAGGCGGTCAGCTCGACTTCCTCACAGGCGCATACGAAGGAAACAACGGTAAGGCATTTATCTGCATGACTTCATCGTTCAAGGACAAAGAGGGCAACCTCAAGTCCAGAATCTACCCTACATTCTCCGGCGGAGACATCGTAACCGACCCACGCAGCCAGGGCTTCTATCTGGTAACTGAGTACGGTATCGCAAACCTCGCAGGCAGAACTACATGGGAAAAGGCAGAAATGCTCATTGGCCTTGCTAACCCTATCCACAGAGACGAACTCATCGCTGCTGCCGAAAAGCAGAAGATCTGGAGAAAGTCCAACAAGAGATAGTCTACAAACGGTAGAAAACAGACACGGACTTTGGTACGTTATTGTGCCAAAGTCCGATTTGCTTTTTTGGAGTAACTAGTTTGCTGAATATTTTAAAGTAAAAAATAATTAAAAAAAATTTTTGTGGACGGTCGCTTTTTTGAATGCCGAAAACGTTGAAAAATCAAGGAGTAAAGAGGCGAATATCACACGACACAAAAGTTTCTTACTGCGAAAAAAATGAACAAAAAAAAGACATTTTTTTCTTTTTAAAATGATGTTAAACGTAAAGCTTAAAAAAATTCATTTTAACGAAAATTCAAAGTTAAAATGTTTCCTTTTGTGAGAATTCGCGTTGTTGACTTTACGGTGTTTGCACAATAAAATATATGGGTAAGATAAATAAGTTATATTCACTTTCAAAGACAGTTATTCTTGAAAAGTTAAGAAAAGGATGTGACGACATTGGCTAAAGGTAAATTAGTTTTTCGTGCAGACAGATGTAAGGGTTGCGAACTTTGCGCATCTGCTTGCCCAAAGAAGTTGCTTGCATTGGATGAGGTAAACGTTAACAAAAAGGGTTACCATCCAATCACAATCACAAACCCGGATGAATGCGTAGGCTGTGGTAGCTGTGCTATCATGTGCCCTGACGGCATCATCAATGTTTACACAGAGTAGGAGGAAACGACATGGCAGAAAAGAAATTAATGAAGGGTAACGAAGCCTTCGCTACAGCTGCAATGAATGCAGGATGTCGCTACTACTTTGGATACCCTATTACACCACAGAACGAAGTTCCTGAATTTATGTCCAGAGAACTTAAAAAGGCAGGCGGTGCTTTCATTCAGGCTGAATCTGAATTAGCATCCGTTAATATGGCTTACGGCGCAGCAGCTGCAGGCGGAAGAGTAATGATCTCCTCCTCCTCCCCTGGTATCGCTCTGATGCAGGAAGGCTTTGCACTTCTCGCTTCCATTCAGGTACCTGTTGTAGCTATCAACGTAATGAGAGGCGGCCCTGGTATCGGTTCAATTCAGCCTTCACAGGCAGACTATTTCCAGGTAACCAGAGGCGGCGGTAACGGTGACTACCATGTTATCGTTTACGCTCCATGCTCGATTCAGGAAGCTTGCGACATGATCTACAAGGCATTCGACGTTGCAGAAGAATATCGCAATCCTGTTATCATCGCAGCAGACGGTATGCTCGGCCAGATGATGGAACCTGTAGTTCTGCCACCTGCAAAGGAACCTGTAGCAGAAGCAGATATTCCAAAGGTAAAGCCTTGGGCTCTTACAGGTCACAAGAACAAGAGACCAAGAAATGCCATCAACTCAGTATGGCTCAAGCAGGAACTTCTCGAAGAGAGAATCTACGAGATGTGGCCTAAATATGAAAAGGCAGAAAGAGAACTCGTTGAATATGATACAAAGAATCTCGAAAATGCAGAGGTTGTATTCGTATCCTACGGCTCCACTTCCAGAGTATGTCTCGAAGCTATTGATATCCTTGCAAAGGAAGGCATCCAGGCTGGTCTCATCAGACCAAAGACTTTATGGCCATTCCCTGCAAAGGCATTCAAAGAAATCGGACCAAAGACAAAGAAAATTATTTCAGTAGAGCTCTCCATGGGCCAGATGATTCAGGACATCAGACTTGCTGTAGAAGGCAAGTACCCTGTAGAACTCATCAACAGAGTCGGCGGAATGCTCCTCGATCCTAACGAAGTTGCTGAAAGAACCAAGAAGATTATGGAGGTGAAGTAATGAAACCAGTTTTTGAATATACAAAGGGTATGACAGAGACAGAATTACATTACTGCCCAGGTTGTACACACGGAATTGCACACCGCCTCATCATGGAAGTTCTTATGGAAAGAGGCGAGTTCGGCGACGCTATCGGCGTATCCCCTGTTGGATGCTCCATCGTAGCTCACCACTATATGGGCGTTGATATGATCGAAGCTGCACACGGCAGAGCACCTGCTGTTGCTTCCGGTATCAAGAGAGTTCACCCTAATTCACCTGTATTCACATATCAGGGCGACGGTGACCTCGCTTCCATCGGTACAGGCGAAATCATCCACGCTGCAGAAAGAGGAGAAAAGTTCTGTACTTTCTTCATAAACAATGCTATTTACGGTATGACAGGTGGTCAGATGGCTCCTACTACACTCATCGGCCAGAGGGCAACTACTTGCGTAAACGGTCGTGAAGTAGAGCAGGCAGGTAAGCCGCTCAGAATCGCTGAGATGATCTCCACTATCGATATGGCTGTATATGTAGAGAGAGTATCCCTTGATTCTCCTGCAGAAGTTAGAAAAGCAAAGAAGGCTGTTGAAAGAGCATTCGAAGTTCAGAAGAGAGGACTTGGATTCGCATTCGTAGAATTCCTTTCCATCTGCCCTACTAACTGGGGTCTCACTCCTGTAGCTTCCATGGAATGGCTCAGAGAAAACATGAAGCCTTATTATCCAGTACAGCAGTTTAAGTGTCCGGAGGAGGTAAAATAGAATGGGTGCAAAGAAGATTTTTATTGCCGGCTTCGGCGGACAGGGCGTACTGCTCATCGGTCAGATGTTATCCTATGCAGCAATGTATGAAGGTAAAGAAGTAACTTGGATGCCATCCTATGGTCCTGAAATGCGTGGAGGTACAGCTAACTGTACTGTATGCGTTTCCGACACTCCTATCGCATCCCCACTCATCACTGAGTGCGACGTACTCATCGCTATGAACGGTCCATCGCTCGACAAGTTCGAGAGCATGCTCGTTCCCGGTGGAGACCTCTACATCAACACAAGCGTAGTTTCCCAGAAGGCTACCAGATCCGATGTAAACGTTTACTATGTTGACACACTCGGCATCGCTGAGGAAAAGGTTGGCAACGGCAAATCCGCTAACATGGTTATGCTCGGCGCTATCATCAGAAAGTCCAACATCGTTGACATCAGCATCATGGACAAGGTATTCGAAAAGGTTATGACAGGCGGCAAGGCAAAGCTGATTCCGGCTAACAAGGCTGCTCTGATGGCTTGGGAGTAATAATGCAATGGAACACAATATGAAACGTATCACTTTGATAGTAGGGCATTTTGGAAGCGGTAAAACCGAGTTCTCGATGAATCTGGTCATGGATCTGCGAAAGAAATGCGACAAGGTTGCAATCCTCGATATGGATATTGCAAACCCGTATTTCAGATCCCGTGAAAGACAGGCTGTTCTTGAAAAAGAAGGTATTGCCATTCACTATAATTCATTCGGTTACGATATTACCGAAGACCTTCCCGCAATCTCAGCAACGCTGCGTGCTCCACTCGAAAACAAAGACTATATCACAATAGTCGATGTAGGCGGAAATGACAGTGGTGCGAGAGTTCTGAACCAGTTCAAAAAGTATTTTGACGGTGACGACTGCGAGATGCTCTGCGTGCTCAACGGAAACAGACCTGAAACCGAAACTCCGGAGGGAATGATTGAACACCTCCAAAGCATCGAAATCGAAACAGGTCTGAAGGTTCACGGTATTATCAATAATACCCACCTGTTACGTGAGACGAGACCGGATCATATCGTGGAAGGTTATAGAAAATGTTTGGTTGTTTCCCAAAAGTTGGGACTTCCGATAGTCTGGAACACATGCCATAAGGACATGGTCAACGATTTAAAGTCACTCATAGCAAAAGAGGGCATTAAGGAAGAAGATTTTACCATCTATCCTATTACATATTACATGCGTCCTTCCTGGCTTGACCAGAATATTAACAACCAGAACATTCTTTCAAGAAGATAATTTCAAACCTACATACCAAATTTGCACAAAGGCGCGTTGCTTCGGCAGCGCGCCTTTGCCATAGGCGAATCTGGGGACAGGCACCAAATTCGCCATTTTTCCAATTTAGGGACAGGCCCGCGGTGTCGCTTGCTATCGCCGCTTGGCTTTACCTCCGCGGGGCACTGCCACACCTCGCTCGCGAGTTTTGGAACTCCACAAAGAACTCAGGGTTTCCTACAACCGGAAACCCTTCAAACATTTGTGTCGTTGCGCTTACGGCCCTTGCCGCAACCGCTTGCCAAAACTTTCGCTCGCCTCGGTGGGCATTGCCACCGCATCGGACAGCACGGCGCGTCAATAGCACGCCGCCCACCGCCGGGCCTGTATCCCCCAATTTGCCTTTTTTCCAACTTGGGGACAGGTAATATGGTATAATACATTAGTAGGAATGTATGGTTTTAGAGAACTGTGCAAGTATGAAGCACATATGAATGATAGGAGGAAAATTATTATGAGCGTTGAAATCAGAGAAGCCCGTGCAGCTGATGCGGAAAAGGTTATAGCTTATACAAAGACGATCGGTGGTGAATCCGATAACTTAACCTTTGGCTCAGACGGTTTTCCTATTACTGTTGAAGAGGAGGCCGATTATCTTGAAAGTGTATATGCTGCAGATAAGTCTGTGCACCTGCTCGCATTGATGGATGGTGAAATAATCGCAGATGGGAGTTTAAGCGGACTTCCAAGACGCATGTCGCATCGCGCAGAGCTTGGCATAGCGGTGAGGAAGCCTTATTGGAATAAAGGCGTCGGAAGCATGTTGATGCAGAAGCTGATTGACTATGCTAAAGAACATGGCATAGAAATAATTAATCTTGAGGTGCGAAGCGACAACGCAGGCGCAATACATCTATACCAAAAATTCGGCTTTCGGAGTATCGGGAAGTCTCCGGCTTACTTCAAGATAGATGATAATTACTGTGACTTTGATATTATGTATATTGACCTACGATGAAGGGCGCGCATAATCTATTGACAGTGCACATAATGCATGCTATTATTTAGGCATAAAAAGAAGGTGCTGTCAGTAGACGGTTAGCCCACAGATTGAAAGCTAAAAATAGCCGTCAAACTTTGCAGGAGCTTGGGCGGCTATTTTTGTGACTTATTATTATCGCTACGTCCGAAGAGGTATCCGATACTGAAGCAGCCGGCACAAAGGCTCAGGACTGCTATCAATTCTTCAATCGTCAACATTCGTATCGACCTCCCTTCACTAGATTCCGCTCACAGGCGGGCTATGTAAACAGAGGGTCACAGTCCCTCTGATAAGAGGGCTAACCGTCCACCATCTTTCGGGAGCAAGAGCTCCTATAGACAGCACCTATATACATATATTAAAATATTTACCAAAAAATGTAAAGACTAAAAAAGGGACAGGTCCCCGCTTGGTCTTTTTTATTTTAAAAGCAACGCAGCGAATTTGGGGACAGGCCCGTAGCGGTAAAGCCAAGCGGAAATAGCAAACGACACCGCCGCCATTCTTTGCCTCACGAAACTCTCACAAACCCTTGTAAATCCCTTGTTAAAAGTCATATAAAGGGGTATAATAATTATGTATGTATTTTTGGTGGAGGCATAGATGCACGAATATCCGATAACTGAACAAATCATTAAAATAGCGTGCAAGCACTGCACTGAAAACAAGGCCGAAAAGGTCACGAAAATCAAGCTTGTCCTCGGTGACAGGAGCGGCCTGGTGGAGGAATCCATCAGGATGTATTTCGACGTTATTGGCGAAGGCACACCATGTGAAGGCGCTGATGTCGAGGTGGAGCGCGTGAGGACAAAGATGCGATGCCCTAAATGCGGCGAGCTGTTTTACAGAGAGCTTCTTTCCTTTGCCTGCCCTAAGTGCGGCACCGACGGAGAGCCCACGGACATAGGCAAAGAGTTTTACATCGAATATATAGAAGTTGAATAAAATCGTATATAGACGATAGACTATATACGCGTCGCAGCAATGGTTTGCGGCGACATAAATTGGAGGTATACAATGCACGATATCAGAAGAATAAATCTTGAAGAAAATATACTGGACGAAAATGATCACATCGCGGAGCATATAAACGAGCACATGAGCATGCACGGCGTGCTTGTTGTAAACGAAATGGGAGCGCCGGGCGTCGGCAAAACCACTTCCATAAAGAATATTATCAGCAACTTAAAAGAGGTAGAGCCGAAGATTCGCCCTTACGTAATCGAGGGAGACATTGAGTCTGACATTGACACCAAGCATCTGACAGAGCTCGGCATCGACGCATACCAGATTAACACCTTCGGCGCGTGCCATCTCGACGCACCGCTGATCGACCATCAGCTTGACCACATGCATATGGATCTCGACCTCGCAGAAGGCCAGAGAGGCATACTCTTTATCGAAAACATAGGCAACCTCGTGTGCCCTGCAGAGTTCTCAATCGGCGAGCATGTAAAGATGCTCATTTCAACAGTGACGGAGGGCTCGGACAAGCCTTACAAATACCCTCTTGCTTTCGAAAAGGCAGACATCATCATCCTCAGCAAGGTCGACCTGATTCCGTACCTCGACTTTGACGAAGACTTCTACATGAAGGGCGTCAGAGCATTGAACAAGGATGTCCCTGTATTCAAGGTTTCCGGAAAGACCGGCGAAGGCTACAAGGAGGTTGCACAGTGGCTCGCAAAGAAGGCGATGGCTCTCAATCCAAAGGAGCATGCGGAGCTTCACGCGCATATGCACGACCACGACCATCATCATGACCACGATCACCATCACGATCATGACCACTAGAAATACAGATAGGAACGTATATTACAAATAAACGATGAATACTGAAAATAAACGGACTGAGAAAATTAAACTATGGGGAATAGTCCAGGGCGTGGGCTTCAGACCGTTTGTTGCAAAGTGCGCCGATAAATACGGCATGAAAGGGGAAGTCCTGAATATTGGGGGACTGGTGGATGTCGTTGTAACGGACACTCCGGAGAAAATCGACTTCTTTGTCGAGAGGCTGATGGCTGAAAAGCCTGTGCCTGCGGAGATAGTCCACATAAAGAGAGATATCCTGCCTTTCCGGGAGTTTAGCGAGTTCACGATACTTGAAAGTGACGACGGCGACGACGAAGCAGCAATGATTCCGGCTGACCTTTCACTGTGCCCGGACTGCCTGCGCGAGCTCTATGAGGAAGACAATCCGAGATATCACCATCCCTTCATCAGCTGCATGGTCTGCGGACCACGTTATACTGTTATTGACCGCTTTCCATACGATCGCGACAATACGGCGATGATAGAATGGCCTATGTGCGATTTTTGCGAAAGCGAATACACAACACGCACGGACAGACGTTACCATGCACAGACAATCTGCTGTCATGAATGCGGACCGGTGCTTATCTACAAAGACCGCGAGAACCACAGCAAGGAACGCAAGGCCGGCACGATTACGGCTGCGCTCAGGGCTGCGGCAAAGCAGAATGCGGCAGTATCGGAGAAGCTTGGCCTTGCCGATATAGAACGTGCCTCTGAGGTACTGCGCTGCGGCGGCGTAATTGCCATGAAGGGTGTGGGAGGATACAACCTGATCGCAGATCCTCTGTCGCCGGAAGCGGTTAAAAAACTTCGAGACATCAAGCATCGCGAGCAAAAGCCTTTTGCAGTGATGTTCAAGGATATTGAAACTATTCGTGCCTTTTCACGCGTGGATGCGGTGGAGGAAAAGCTCCTCGAGTCTTCGGCAAAGCCAATACTGCTTTTGGAGCACAGGAGCCCTGCGGAAATCAGGGAAAGGCTTGGAAATTTGGCGGTGTCCGGCTCCGACCCTGCAGGCGGCGCACTCGACCGAAAATCGTGGCTGTGGCCTGAAAGGCTTACTGATGAGGCCTTTTCTGAAATTGAAAGGAGCCGCTTTATAGGGTCGTTTCTGCCAAGCATGGGGGCTCAGCATCTGCTGCTCGACAGGTTCGGACTGCTCATCGTAACCAGCGCAAATCTTTCGGACATGCCGATAATAAAGGACGAAGAAGAGATGTTTGCGCTCTTTGAGCGTGAAAGTCTGATTGACGGATGTCTCTACAACGAGCGTGACATTCGCGTCAGAGTTGACGATTCGGTGGCACGTGTAATAGACGGGCAGCCGCAGATGATAAGGCGCAGCAAGGGCTATGCGCCTGTGCCACTGTATATCACACCGGATGCGGGGATTGCAAAGCGCTTGCCGAGCAAGGATGATATGCTGCTTGCTTGCGGTGGACAGTTAAAGAATTCATTCGCCCTTTCAAAGGGGGCGTTCTCATACATCAGCCAGTACTTCGGCGACCTCGATTCGCTTGAAAATCAGCGCATCTACGCCGAAAATGTGGATAGGATGGCAACCATGTTTCGCATTAAGCCGAAGCTGGTTGTTTGCGACATGCATCCTCTGTATGCCACAACGGCATTTGCAGAAAGCTATGCTGCCGGGCACGGCGGACTTCCTATAGTTAGGGTGCAACACCACCACGCGCATGTTGCTTCCGTTATGGCGGAGCATCAGCTTGCGGGGAAGGTAATAGGAGTCAGCATGGACGGCACAGGCTACGGAACCGATGGAGCCATCTGGGGCGGAGAGTTTCTGCTCTGCGAGGGCGCAGATTTCAGACGCATGGCGCATCTCAGATATGTTGACATGATAGGCGGCGATTCTTCTATGAAGGACGCAGCAAAGACTTCTCTGTGCTTCAGAGAAGCATACAAAGACGGGGCAAAGACCGAAAGCTTTGATGTAGACGGCGCAAAGGAGCTTTCAGTAGACCTCGAACCGATTCTTAAATATGCAGCCAAGCACAATCTGCCGGGTTGCAAGGACGAAGAACTCATACTGGCAGCGATTCGCACGAGGACCAATGTCATAAAGAGTTCGAGCATGGGTAGGCTTTTCGACTCGGTAGCTGCGCTTCTTGGGATTGCGCCTTACAATGAATACGAGGGTCAGTGTGCCATCATGCTCGAAGACGCAGCAGCGAGAGCTCAGCGCGGCTCCGATGATGAAGCTGACAAACTGGCTCTGTACTTTCATTTGCAAGTCGCATCGCTTATTTACGATACATGTAGCAGCATACGCGAAGAAACGAAGGTAAATACGGTAGCCCTGACGGGTGGAGTCTTCCAGAACAAAATTCTGATGGAAGAGTCGCTAAGGCTGCTTCGTGGTGCAGGTTTTGTCGTCTATTATAATGTCTCTGTCAGTCCAAACGACGGTGGCATAGCACTTGGGCAGAACTATATTGGAATGTATCATTTATTGGATACGGAGTAGGAGTAAAATTATGGCAATCGAAAAAGTAAGAGAATATTTCAAAACCCTCGGAATTGAGGACAGAATTCGTGAGTTCGAGGTAAGCAGCGCTACAGTAGATCTCGCTGCAATAGCTGTAGGCGTAGAAGGTGCCCGCATTTGCAAGACACTTTCGTTCAAGACACCGGAGGGCGGCTGCGTACTGATTGAGACTGCAGGCGATGCAAAGATAGACAACAGAAAGTTCAAGGATTATTTCGGCTTCAAGGCAAAGATGCTGACAGCTGAAGAGGTTATAGACTTCACAGGTCATGCAATCGGCGGTGTTTGCGCATTTGCTATCGAAAGAGATGATGTAAAGGCTTATACCGATGTATCATTAAAGAGATTTGAAACGGTATTTCCTGCATGCGGAAGCGATAACAGCGCAATCGAGCTCACATGCGAAGAGCTTCACAAATACAGCAACGCCGTTGACTGGATTGACGTGTGCAAGCTTCCTGAGGAGGTATAATATATGTGCGTTGCGATTCCGGGCCGTGTGCTGAGTATAAACGGCACCAGAGCCCAGGTAGATTTTAAAGGCAATGTTGTAAGCGTAAACATTGGCATAGTCGACCCAAAGGTTGACGATTACGTTCTCGTCCACGCCGGCTGTGCCATAGAAGTTATGAACAAGGCCAGAGCCGATGAACTCATTCAGCTGTTTGAGGAACTTGACGAGCTCGACGACATAAAGGAAATAGGATAGGTTTAAAAGTTTTGAAGGACATAAAAGAAATAACGGCATATTTGCGTGCTTACGACGGGCCGGAAATTAAGCTTATGGAGGTCTGCGGGACACATACGGCAGCCATATTCAAAAATGGAATCAGAAGCCTGATATCCCCGAAAATCCGACTGATATCCGGGCCGGGCTGTCCTGTCTGCGTAACGCCCACCGCGTTTATAGACAAGATTCTCGAATATGCACATATGGAAAACCACATAGTATGTTCCTTTGGTGATATGTTAAAGGTGCCCGGCACAAACGGCAGCATATCATCGCTCAAAGGTGAAGGAATACATGTAATGATGATGTATTCACCGTTTGATGTAATAGATGCTGCGACGGAAAATCCCGACAAGACCTATGTAATTGCAGCAGTCGGATTTGAGACCACAGCACCGACATATGCGCTGGCTCTCGAAGAAGCTGAGAGTCGCGGACTCAAAAACATCCGTCTGGTTACGGCTCTGAAAACGATAATCCCTGCGCTAAAGTGGATATGCGAAAGCGAAGAGGACATAAACGGATTCATCTGCCCGGGCCACGTTTCAACAATCATAGGCAGCGAAGTTTACAAGGACCTGGCCCTCAAATACAAAAAGCCATTTGTTGTGGCAGGCTTTGAGGCAGAACATCTCCTGACGGTCATCTATGACATCGTGCGCCAAATCGAAGCCGGCGGAAGCCGCGTAGACAATCTCTACACTAACGCCGTCCGCGACACCGGCAACGCAAAGGCGCAAGCAATTATAGACAAGTTCTTTACGCCCGGCCCTGCCATGTGGCGCGGCCTCGGCATAATACCGGGCTCAGGACTTTATCTGCGTCCCGAGTACGCAAAGTACGAAGGTGGCTCAGCAGGCTTAAACGCCGACATGGAGCTGCCAGCTTCCTGTCGCTGCGGCGAAGTCATCGTCGGCCGCATAAATCCAAATGAGTGCCCTATGTTTGGCACCGGCTGCAAGCCGGAATCGCCGTACGGGCCGTGTATGGTGTCGGCGGAGGGCTCTTGCGGCATTTGGTACCGCAACAGGTAGGTGAGCTTGTTAAAATCTCCCGTAGCTTTGTCAAACTGCGCAATCGAGTTCTCACGTACTTCAGTACGCTCCGAGCTCAATTGCTTGTTTTCCTCGCTACAAAAGATTTTTCCGGCGCTCTGGGTTTAGAAAGAGAACATTTTTCCTGCGCCAATGGTAGTTGGCACAGACCGAGTTTTTTGAAAGAGGCAATCTAAATGGAAAGAATTACTATGGCGCACGGCAGCGGCGGGAAATCCGGCGCAGAGCTGATGGCGCGCATATTTGGAAAACATTTCAAGAATGAAATACTGGACAAGATGGAGGATGCTGCGGTTCTCGAGATTAACGGCCGCATAGCCTTCAGTACCGATACCTTTGTCGTTACGCCGACAATTTTCAAGGGCGGCGACATCGGCAAGCTCTGCATCTGCGGTACTGTGAACGACCTGTTGATGATGGGCGCGGTGCCTAAATATCTGACCTGCGGCTTTGTACTTGAGGAAGGGCTCGATGTGGAGCTGCTTGACAAAATCGTTGAATCGATGGCGGCCACTGCAAAGAAGGCGGGCGTAACGATTGTCGCAGGAGACACAAAGGTTGTCGAAGGCCACGGCGGTCTTTTCATCAACACGACAGGCATAGGCATAATACCGGAAGGCAGAGACATCAGCGCGTCAAACTGCAAGGCGGGCGATAAGCTGATACTTTCCGGCACTCTCGGTGATCATCACGCATGCATACTGAGCGCGCGCATGAATGTCGAAAACAACATAAAAAGCGACTGCGCAGTGCTGGCACCGATCTGCAATGCTCTGTTTGATGGCGGCATAGAGGTACGCACGATGCGCGATGTGACCAGAGGCGGCCTCGGCACAATACTGAACGAGATAGCACGCTCCAGCAGTGTGCATATAAACCTTGAAGAGGAATCAATTCCTGTAAGCGACGAAGTCAGCGGATTCTGCGGAATCATGGGGCTCGATCCGCTCTATATGGGCAATGAAGGCAAAATGATTATCGTCGTTCCGGGAGAAAAGGCAGAAAAGGCTCTCGAGCTGGTGCGAGGCACCGAAGAGGGCAAAAACGCAGCAATTATCGGCACTGTTACCGAAGAAAAGAAAGCTTCGGTAACGATGACAACCAGGCTTGGAGGCAGCAGGATAGTGGATGTACTGTACGGCGAGGGCTTACCGAGAATATGCTAGAGCAGCTGTTTAACAGTAAATTTGCTTGACGAATCGTTGTAAATCGGATAAGATTATAGCGAGGTGACAATATGAATAGCGTATATCGTATCGTTAACACACTTAAAAATGCAGAACTCAGCAAGCGTGACAGGTGCACGTTTACTTTGCAGTTCGTCGATTACGTTGAAACCGAGGGTGAGGAGGAGCCTCTCGAGGTCGTAAAAAACAGCATAGAGCTGAAAACCGGCCAGATTTTCAGAGATGCCCTGAATATGTGTGAAGGTAAGGATGAAGACACCTTCAAGGTAACCTCGGAGACGACATTTGAGTATGCGAACTATATTGATTTCATAAAAGAGATCAATAACGGACTTTCAAAGGATGCGCTGGAATTTTGCTACAATCTCTATGATGACTTTTATAATACGGGCAGGTCAAAGGACGCCTACGTTCCGACCATGAATGTCCGTATGGAGCTCGACTGTACAGAGGACGGATATCTCGTAGAGTATTACTATTACGATGATTTCGAGAATCTGCTGGTTTACGACTTTTATTCGGCTATAAAGGAACGTATAGCCATAAAGAAATGCGCCCTCTGCGGCACGTATTTCCTGACTCAGAACAGAACAGACGAAATGTACTGCTCTGCGCTCTGCAGGAACATCATATCAAAGCAGCGTTCAAAGATTCACCATCGCCTTGATGACGAGAATGAAATGCTAAAGCGTCGTATCGCTTCCAGACTTCAGCAGCGCACAAAGGTTTCAAATGCAGCGCTTAGGGAGGACAGGGAGGCAGTTCACAAGAAATTCCTTTACGACGTAAAACAGTGGAAGAAACAGATTAAAGAGGGCACAGCCACAGCCGAGAATTACAAGATGTGGCTGCAGACTCAGGATTTGAAATATGCGACCATGCTCGAGCGCAAAGAACCGCTCCCTGCAGAGGTCAGACCTGTTCCGGTTATAAAGGCGGGCAATGTAGTGGCATCAGCGCCGCTTACACCGATTGTTACTGAAGAGGAGGCTCCGGAGAATGCTTCCGGCATAGACCTCGATGAGCTCGTTGCAGAACCCGTTGCATCACCTGAGCAGATAAAAATGGACATTCCTCTCGAGGAACAGGGAGTTCCCGAAGACATTAAAGCGCGTATTTTGCGTTTTGGGGACGAAAAGAACAGCTTTGCAGTAAAGAAGGCTGTATTCCCTACTCTCGACAAAGAATCCGTCAGAGACGATTTTATAGCCTCGGATTTGATTGATGAACCCGAAAAACCGGCAGAAAAAGAGCCGGAGTTCACCTCGCTTTCAATTAACGATATGAAAGCAAGGCTTGCAGGTCAAAAAGAAGCCCTGAGAGCACAGGGCCTCGACGAGCTCGCAGGTCTGATAGAGGATGACGAGAGGAAATAATATTATTGTAGGAAAATGACTGAAACACCCCGTTTACAAGGCAAAACGGGGTGTTTTTTAATATCACTTAACAGGCGAAATGGTTAACCGATTTTTTTGACACGGTTTACAATCGGCAAAGGGCAAAACCCTTGAAATTCAGACGATGAAATTAATTACCCCCCGCAGCTCCACTCGACAAATTCGTACGAGGGCACCTCCTGATTGCAAATAAATTTGCATTTTTGTCGAGTCGGATTACACCCTCTAAACGTAAACCAAAATTAATTTTCAAGTTTACAATCGCGATATCAAAAAAGCGCTGAAATTTCAACGCTTTTGTTAATTATCCATGTTCAGTCATCTGTTTTGACCAATTCTACTTTCTTTCGTCCAAAGGAATGTACTTTGTGCTGCCCTTTATACCAAAGTATGCGGGACGCATCAGACGCTTTCCGGTAATCAGCTCTTCGAGCCTGTGAGCACACCAGCCGGATAATCTGGAAAGAGCAAACAGAGGAGTCGAAATATCATCCGGTATTCCGAGAGCTCTGTATATGAAGCCCGAATATAAATCCACGTTTGCCGGCATCGTAGTTTCGTAGTCGCCGGTATAATCGCTGATTATTTCAGGAACCTTGTTTTCTATGTACTCGCAAAGCATGTAGTCATCCTCCATGCCTTTGCTCTGCGCCAGCTTTCTTGCAATACCCTTTAGCAAAACCGCACGCGGATCCGAAAGAGTGTAGATGGCGTGGCCGAGCCCGTAAACCCTGCCGCTGCAGTCGTTTGCTTCTCCGCGAAGAACCTTTAGGAAGTATTCGCGAAGCTGTGCCTCGTTTCCGATGTCGCCAACATGCTCCCGCAAATCATCAATCATGTGGCACACTGCTATGTTTGCACCTCCGTGAAGAGGTCCCTTCAGCGATGAAATTGCCGCAGATATAACACCGTATGTGTCGGTGCCGGAAGATGAAATCAGGTGGGTCGTAAAGGTGGAGTTGTTTCCACCGCCGTGCTCTGCGTGGAGCATCAGGCAGAGGTCGAGAACCTTTGCCTCGATATCGTCAAACTCTCCGCTGGCTCTGGTCATGTGAAGAATGTTCTCTGCAGTTGACAGAGTAGGAATCGGTCTGTGGTGCACAAACTCCGTGTCGTTAAAGAGGCTCCTCTTTGCCTTGAACGAATACGAAATCAGCGAAGGGAAATAGCCGATTATATCCAGAGACTGGCGAAGCACATTGCTTATTGAAATGTCGTCAGGCCTTTGGTCGTACGAATAGAGTGCCAAAACCGAGCGCGACAGCTTGTTCATGATGTTAATCGACGGAGCCGGCATGATCATTGTCTTTGCAAAGCCTTCCGGCAGAATGCGCTTGGAATTGAGGAGCAGCGTGAACTCTTCGAGCTGCTTTGCCGACGGAAGGTGGCCGAAGAGCAGCAGGTAGGTGACCTCATCGAAGCCGAAGCGGTTTTCGTCGAGGCAGGCACCTACTATATCGCGCACGTCATAGCCGCGGTAGAGTAAGCGCCCTTCGGAAGGCATTTTCGTACCGTCCGGGAGCAGCTTGTAGCCCTCTACGTTGCTGACTGTCGTAAGCCCGACAAGCACGCCTGTGCCGTTTGCGTTTCGAAGTCCGCGCTTGACATCATAGGCTTTGTATAATTCACTTGGTATCACGTCATTAACCTCGAGCTGCTCCGACATACGGTCGCAGAAATCCTCAAGGCTGTGGCGTTTTCTCATATCGGTTACCACTTGAAAACTCCTAAAAACTGTAAAAAATGAATACCTAAACAGTATAACACGCAAATGAGAACATATTCAAGTAAATTGCAATATATACACACAAAAAACACAGAACAAATGTTCAATTTCATACTGTACAGACAGCAAATTTCGTGCTAAAATAACAGGAGTGATTAAAGGAGAGGGAGAGCCATGGAATTCAAGCTTCATGCACCATACAAAGCAACAGGCGACCAGCCGCAGGCTATTGCAAAGCTGGCAGAGGGTGTTCTCAGCGGCGCGCGCCATCAGACTCTGATGGGTGTTACCGGTTCGGGAAAGACCTTCACTATGGCGGGAATCATTGAAAAGGTCGGAAAGCCGACTCTGGTGATATCTCACAACAAGACGCTTGCTGCACAGCTTCACGGTGAATTCAAGGAATTCTTCCCTGAAAATGCTGTTGAATACTTTGTCAGCTACTATGACTATTATCAGCCTGAGGCTTATGTTCCGAGTACGGACACATACATCGAAAAGGATTCGGATATCAATGCCGAAATCGAAAAGCTGCGCCACTCGGCGACGGCGGCTCTTGCAGAGAGGCGCGATGTCATAATAGTAGCTTCGGTGTCCTGTATATATGGCCTCGGCAGTCCTTTTGACTATGAAAATCAGATGCTGTCCCTCAGACCCGGCATGGTAAAGGATCGCCACGAAATGCTGCGAAAGCTTGTAGACATCCAGTATGAAAGAAATGACCTCGCTTTCGAGCGCGGCACCTTCCGCGTTCGCGGGGATACAATAGACATCTTCCCTGCCGGAAGCGATGTGGCTGTCAGAGTCGAGCTGTTTGGTGATGAAGTCGAATCGATAAAGGAGATGAACCCGGTTACGGGTGAAATACTTGGAATCAGAAACCATGTGGCCATCTATCCTGCAAGCCATTATGTCACCAGTCCCGAAAAGATGGCGCTGGCACTGACGGGCATTGAGCAGGAGCTTGAGGAAAGACTTCAGTGGTTCCGTGACCGCGGAAAGCTGCTCGAAGCGCAGAGACTCGAACAGCGTACACATTACGATCTTGAGATGCTGCGCGAAGTCGGACGCTGCAAGGGCATAGAAAACTATTCCCGGCATTTGAACAACCTGCCACCGGGAACCAGACCTTACACGCTTATTGACTACTTTCCAAAGGATGATTTTCTGGTTATGATAGACGAGTCGCATGTGATGCTGCCACAGCTTCATGCGATGTATGCGGGTGACCGCTCGCGCAAATCGAGTCTGGTTGATTACGGGTTCAGGCTCCCCAGCGCTCTCGACAACAGGCCGCTGACCTTTGACGAGTTTAACAGCATAGTGCCGCAGGCAATCTATGTCAGTGCGACCCCAGCAAACTGGGAAAGAGAGCAGAGCGGCGGCATCACCGCAGAGCAGATTATAAGACCTACGGGGCTGCTTGATCCTGCTATAGATGTCAGACCTACCGATGGGCAGATAGACGACCTGATTGGCGAAATAAACGCCATTACGGAGCATGGCGGAAAGATTCTGGTTACCACGCTTACGAAAAAGATGTCCGAAAGCCTGACAGACTACCTAAAGGGTGCAGGCATCAGAGTAAAGTACCTCCACTCGGATATAGATACTCTCGAGAGAATGGAGATTATCAGAGATATGCGACTGGACAAATTCGACGTGCTGGTGGGCATTAACCTGCTCAGAGAGGGGCTGGATATACCGGAGGTCGAGCTGGTTGCGATACTCGACGCCGACAAGGAAGGCTTCCTGCGTACCGAGACCTCACTGATTCAGACGATAGGCCGTGCCGCGCGAAATGCTGACGGCAGAGTAATCATGTATGCCGACGGAATCAGTCGTGCGATGAAAACCGCCATTGACGAGACCGACAGGCGCCGCATGATCCAGCAGGCTTACAACGATGAAAACGGTATAATCCCGGAAACCATCAGAAAGTCGGTCAGAGATGTAATAGAGGCGACAAAGGAAGTCGAGGCAGAGATGGACTATTACGAGGGAAAGAGCCCACTCGAGCTGACGAAAAAGGAATTAAAAGAGTACATCAAAAAACTCGAGGCGGAGATGCGGCAGTGTGCACAGGACCTTCAGTTCGAAAGAGCTGCGCAGCTGCGCGATATAGTTTTCGAGTGCAGAGCGAGATTGTAAACAGAATAATAAAATACAATACTTACAATTTGCGAATAAATAAAACCAAAAGAAACGTTGAAATATCAACAAAGCATTACATTGTAAATTTATTACCAAAATCAAAATGAACGAAAAAATAGTAATTAAAGGTGCGAAGGAGCACAATCTGAAAAATGTTAATTTGGAGATTCCCAGAGACAAGCTGGTCGTTATAACAGGGCTGTCGGGCTCGGGAAAATCATCTCTTGCATTTGATACTATATATGCGGAGGGCCAGCGCAGATATATGGAAAGCCTTTCGAGCTATGCCCGTCAGTTCCTCGGCAGAATGGAAAAACCGAATGTAGAGGAAATAGAGGGACTGTCTCCGGCCATATCCATAGACCAGAAGACCACATCCAAAAACCCCAGATCCACGGTTGCCACGGTTACGGAGATTCACGACTATTTCCGCCTGCTTTATGCAAGGATCGGTATTCCGCACTGTCCGGTGTGCGGGCAGGAAATCCGCAGCCTGAGCGTGGATCAGATAGTTGACAGTATGATGGCACTCGGCGAGGGCACCCGGCTTACCGTAATGGCGCCTGTGGTTCGCATGCGTAAAGGCGAGCACGAAAAGATAATCGAGCGAATCAGGAAGGAAGGCTTTACAAAGGTTCGCATTGACGGTGAAATGCACCAGCTTGATGACGGCGAGGAAATCAAGCTTGAAAAGAATATCAAGCACACGATAGAGATAGTTATAGACAGAGTCATAGCGCGCGAGGGGCAGGAAAGCCGAATTGCCGAAGCTGTCGAGCTCGGAATCAGCCACGGTGACGGACTGATTACGTGCATAGTTCAGCGCAGAAACGGTGAAGAGCTTTGCGAGGAAGAGCTAAAGACCTACAACACAAAGCTGGCTTGTCCGGACCACGGTATCACCATCGAAGAAATGGAGCCTCGAATTTTCTCTTTTAACGCTCCTTTCGGATCGTGCCGTACCTGTAACGGTCTGGGCTTTATTCAAAAGATCGACTCGGATCTGCTCTACACAAAGACCGGTAAAAAGATGCCGATTGAGATAGTTCACTACTACCAAAAGCGCTATGAAGCGACCTACTCTGATTATTTCAAGGACGAACTGGCACGCTTCACAACGACAAAGGTATGTCCGGACTGCGAGGGAAAGAGACTCAGAAAAGAGGTTCTCGCGGTTACTGTGGGCGGAAAGAGCATTGCAGATGTATGCGATATGTCGGTTTCGCGCTGCCTGGAGTTTTTCAAAGGGTTAAAGCTGACTCCGACCGAGGAAAAGATTGCGCACCAGATTATGAAAGAAATCATTTCGAGGCTGCAGTTCCTGAAGGACGTAGGCCTCGACTATCTGACGCTTTCGCGTTCCAGCGCTACTCTTTCGGGCGGTGAGAGCCAGAGAATCAGATTAGCGACCCAAATCGGTTCATCGCTGATGGGTGTGCTTTACATTCTCGACGAGCCGAGCATAGGGCTCCATCAAAAGGACAACGAAAAGCTGCTTGCCACACTGCGGCATCTTACCGACATAGGCAATACCCTCATCGTTGTTGAGCATGACGAGGATACGATGTATGCGGCGGATTACATAGTCGATGTGGGACCGGGAGCCGGGCTTAACGGAGGCGAGATTGTTGCAGCAGGCAGCATTGACGATATAAAGGCCTGCAAAGAATCCGTTACCGGTCAGTACCTGCGCGGTGAAAGGAAGATAGAGGTTCCTTCGTTCAGACGCCCCGGAAACGGAAAGAGCATAAAGGTAATAGGGGCAAAGGAACACAATCTGCAAAATGTTGATGTGGAGTTCCCGCTGGGGAAGTTTATCTGCGTAACAGGGGTTTCAGGCTCCGGTAAATCGAGTCTGGTTAACGAAATCCTCTACAAATCCGCAGCGCGCAGCCTCTACGATTCAAAAGAAGAACCCGGTGAGCACAAAGAACTGAAGGGACTTGAGAACATAGACAAGGTCATCAATATCGACCAGAGTCCGATAGGGCGCACGCCGCGTTCAAACCCGGCGACCTATACCGGAGTATTTACCTATATCAGAGATCTGTTTGCGGAGCTTCCCGAGTCAAAGCTCAGAGGTTATGCAAAGGGCAGATTCAGTTTCAACGTAAAGGGCGGCAGATGTGAGAGCTGCGGAGGCGACGGGATCATCAAAATCGAGATGCATTTCCTGTCCGACGTATATGTTCCGTGCGAGGTTTGCCACGGACAGAGATACAACCGTGAAACACTTGAGGTTAAATACAAGGGAAAGAGCATAAATGATGTTCTCGAAATGAACGTCTCCGAGGCGCTTGAATTCTTTAAAAATATCCCTTCCATTGTGCGCCAGCTCGAAACGCTAGAGCAGGTGGGACTCGGATATGTAAAGCTGGGGCAGCCCAGCACCCAGCTTTCAGGCGGCGAAGCACAGAGAGTAAAGCTGGCGAGCGAGCTCTCAAAGCGCAGCACCGGTCGTACTCTTTACATACTCGATGAGCCTACTACAGGACTTCATTTTGCGGATGTCGACAGACTGCTTCAGGTTCTTGACAGACTCGTTGAAACGGGAAACACGGTAGTGGTTATCGAGCACAATCTCGATGTCATCAAAAAGGCCGACTACATCATAGATATGGGGCCTGACGGAGGCGACCGCGGAGGTAAAGTCGTTGTTACCGGAACGCCCGAGGAGGTTGCAAAACACAAAACCTCCTACACTGCGGAATTCCTTAGAAAAATCCTGTAGCGGTTGACTTTGCATTCTGAATGTTCTACAATTTGAGAGGATGGGGATTTCCCCTATCCTCTCAATTTTTAATATCCCGACAGCAGGGAGCACAGAAAGGAAAGGTCGATGAGCGACAGATTTATGAACGAGATAAACATGACCATGATGACGGACTTTTACGAACTGACCATGGCTAATGGTTATCTCGAAACAGGGATGGCGGACAACATTGCATGCTTTGACATGTTTTTCAGAAACATCCCTGACGGCGGAGGTTTCGCCATAATGGCAGGCCTTGAGCAGCTGATAGAGTATCTCAAGGAACTTCACTTTACGGATGAGGATATCAACTTCCTCAGAGGAAAGGGATTTTTCTCTGAGAGATTCCTCGATTATCTAAAGAATTTCAAGCTTGAATGCGATATCTGGGCTGTACCGGAGGGAACACCAATTTTCCCTTACGAGCCGATTGTAACGGTAAAGGGACCTGTTATTCAGGCACAGTTTTTGGAGACTTTGATTCTGCTGATGATTAACCATCAGAGCCTGATAGCCACAAAGGCTAACCGTATTGTGAGGTCAGCAAACGGTAGGGCTGTAATGGAGTTTGGTACTCGTCGCGCGCACGGCACATCGGCTGCCGCATACGGCGCCAGAGCCGCATATATTGCCGGATGCGTGGGAACTGCCTGCGCAGTCGTTGACAGGGACATGGGCGTTCCTGCTCTCGGAACCATGGCTCACAGCTGGGTACAGATGTACGACAGCGAATACGAAGCATTCAAAAAGTATGCGGAAATTTATCCGACAAATTGCGTACTTTTGGTAGATACATATAACGTATTAAAATCAGGCGTCCCTAATGCCATAAAGGTATTCAAGGAACTCAATCCGCCAAAGAAGGGCATACGCATTGACTCGGGCGACATCACATACCTCACCAAGCAGGCGAGAAAGATGCTCGACGATGCAGGCCTTACCGACTGCCAGATTTGTATTTCAAACTCACTTGATGAGTACCTCATTCGCGAAGTGCTCCGCGAAGGAGCATGCATCGATTCCTTCGGCGTGGGTGAAAGACTCATCACAGCAAAGAGCGAGCCGGTATTCGGCGGAGTGTACAAGCTTTCCGCACTCGAAAAGGACGGGAAGATGATACCAAAGATTAAAATCAGCGAAAATGTGGCAAAGATCACAAATCCGGGCTATAAAAAGCTTTACAGATTCTATGATAATGTCACAAACAAGGCACTGGCCGACGTAATCGCTCTGGCGAGTGAGCCTGTACCTTGCGCTGAAGGCTATGAAATATTCAACCCTAATGCGGTATGGAAGAGGAAAAAGCTGACAAACTACCGTGTTGAAGAACTGCAAAAGCAGATTTTCAGCGGCGGCAAGTGCGTATACGAGTCTCCTTCCGTAAACGAAATCAGGGAGTATTGTGCAAAGCAGGTTGACAACCTCTGGCCGGAAATTCTTCGTTTCGAAAATCCGCAGGAGTACTATGTTGACCTTTCGGAAGAGCTTTGGAAAGTAAAGAATGAGCTGCTTGAAGAACATGCAGCGGAGTAGGAAAAAGGAGGAAAACAGATGGCACTTGTAACATCAAAGGAAATGTTTGCTAAGGCACTCAAAAGTGATTACGCTGTCGGCGCATTCAACGTAAACAACATGGAAATCATTCAGGGCATAGTTGACGCCGTAAAGGAAGAGAACGCTCCTGTAATTCTGCAGGTTTCAGCCGGCGCACGTAAATATGCACGTCCGGCTTACCTGATGAAGCTGGTGGAAGCCGCTGTAATTGACACAGGCCTCGATATCTGCCTGCATCTTGACCACGGCGAAGATTTTGAAATCTGCAAAAAGTGCGTGGACGACGGTTTTACATCGGTTATGATTGACGGCTCAAAGCATCCTTATGAGGAGAATATCGCCCTCACAAAGCAGGTTGTAGAGTATGCTCACGCACACGGCGTAGTAGTAGAAGCAGAGCTCGGCAAGCTCGCAGGCGTTGAAGACAATATAAAGGTTGATGCCAGATCCGCCACTTTCACCGACCCGGAGGAAGCTGCAGAGTTCGTACAGCGCACAGGTGTTGACTCACTTGCAATCGCTATTGGCACCAGCCACGGCGCATATAAGTTCAAGGGCGAGCCTTATCTTGATTTCGAGAGATTAAAGACTATCCACAATCTGATTCCTGACACACCTCTCGTTCTCCACGGAGCATCAACAGTGCTTCCTGAGTTCGTAAACAAGTGCAACCAGTATGGCGGAAACATTCCGGGAGCACAGGGTGTACCTGAGGACATGATCAGAGAGTCCACAAAGTGGGGTATTTGCAAGGTTAACATCGATACAGACCTGCGTCTCGCAATGACTGCGGAGGTTAGAAAGTTCCTTATCGAGAACCCTGCCGAGTTCGACCCTCGCAAGTATCTGTCCCCTGCAAGAGCAGCTATTCAGGGAATGGTACAGCACAAGATAAAGAATGTATTAAATGCATCCGGAAAGAGATAAAACAAAATATAGTTTTCAGAGCCTGAAGAAGGGATTTTCTTCAGGCTTTTTTTTCTTATATTTAAATAAATTGTACAAGAATTGTTCACTACTGCGCAAATTGGTGGTATAATACATAATATATAAGAAAATTCAAATAGTTCAGAATGAGTTGTGAAGGAGATATCCGTGAATAATCTATTTAGTAATGACGAAATCTATCTTTTCAGAAGAGGTGAGTACCTCAGGAGCTATGAAAAGCTGGGGGCACATGAAAAAGAGAAAGACGGCGAAAAGGGGTATCTTTTCGGCGTATGGGCACCTGATGTAAAAAACGTATTTGTCACGGGAGAATTCTGCGACTGGAGCATGGAGGCTTACCCGATGACGCCTGAAGAGGGCGGAATCTGGTCTCTTTTTATACCCAAAATCAAGCCGGGCATGCTGTACAAATATGTGATAGAAACGCATGACGGAAGAAAGTTCTACAAGGCAGATCCGTATGCTTTCACTGCAGAGGTTGCGCCGGGAACGGCATCAAAGCTTGCGCGGGAGCTTGACTATGAGTGGAGAGACGAGGAATATCTGAAAAAGCGGAGGAAAACCACTCCTCTCGAGAAGCCTCTCAATATATACGAAGTGCATTGCGGATCGTGGGCCAGAGATGAGGACGGTGAGGCACTTTCATACAGTGCTCTTGCTAAAAAGCTGGTGCCTTACGTAAAGGAGATGGGCTACACGCATATTGAGCTGATGCCTGTTATGGAGCATCCTTTTGATGGCTCGTGGGGATATCAGATTACGGGCTACTATGCCCCTACCTCACGCTACGGAAAGCCAAAGGAGCTTTGCATGCTGATTGATGCGTGCCACAAAGAAAATATAGGCGTTATCATCGACTGGGTTCCGGGGCATTTCTGCAAGGATGAGCACGGACTGTCAACCTTTAACGGCAGCATGCTCTTTGAAAAAAGGCAGCATCCGCAGTGGGGAACCGACATATTTGATTTCGGGCGCGGTGAGGTAAAGAGCTTTCTGATTTCAAATGCTCTGTTCTGGATTGAAAAATACCACGTAGACGGTATCAGAGTTGACGGTGTATCGAGTATGCTTTACCTCAATTTCGGCGTCGAAAACGAAAAGGATAAAATATTTAACAGCAAGGGGACCGAGGAAAACCTCGAAGCATCGGCATTCCTTCGCCGGCTGAATTACGAGGTCGGCACCCGCTATCCGGATGTAATGATGATTGCGGAGGAAAGCACTGCATGGCCGCTTGTCACCTATCCGCCATCGGATGGAGGCCTGGGCTTCCACTTTAAATGGAACATGGGTTGGATGAACGATACGCTGTCGTATATGCAGACAGATTTTCCATCGAGGCCTGACAGGCACAGCCTGCTCAATTTCTCGATGATGTATGCTTTTAATGAAAATTTCATTCTGCCACTTTCACACGATGAGGTGGTTCACGGAAAGAAATCGCTCATCGGACGCATGCCGGGCGATTACTGGAGACAGTTTGCGGGCATGAGAGTTCTGGCACTTTATCAGATGTGCCATCCGGGAGCAAAGCTCAGCTTTATGGGGAACGAAATCGCTCAGTTTATAGAGTGGCGCTATTACGAAAGCATAGAATGGTTCCTGGCAGATGATTACGAAACCCACAGAAAGCAGAGACAGCTGATAAAGGAGCTTAATCATTTATTCACAAAGGAGCCTGCTCTCTGGGAGAGAAACTACGAAGAGGAAGGCTTCAGGTGGCTCGATGCGGATGATTCCGCACAGTCCATCATCGCATTTACCAGAAAGGGCTTCAATCCGAAGGACGAGCTGGTGGTTCTGATTAACTTCAGGCCGGATACCTACGAAGATTTCAGGCTTGGGGTTCCGAGAGCCGGCAAATGGCATGAAATATTCAATACCGACAGAGAGGAATTCGGCGGAAACGGATATGTAAATTACGATGAGTTAAAGAGCGAAAAGGAACCTTGGCACGGATTTGACAATTCGGTTAAAATCAGGGTTCCGTCGATTGGCGGCCTGATATTGAAGCGACGCAGATAAAAAGGGAAAGTAAAGGAAAAATAAATGTTCAAAGGCAAAAAAGAGTTTATCGAAAAATATCAAAGCTATTGCTTGCAGGAAATAGGCAGACCTTTCGAACGCTGTACAGACAGGGAAAGATTTGCGGTTCTCGCGGATATCGTGGCAGATATGGCGAGGGAAATAGAAAGTGAAACGGGTAAAAAATACATACTCGAGGAAAAGAAGAGAGTCTATTACTTCTCGATGGAGTTCCTGATAGGAAGGCTGCTTGATGATTACATTTCAAATCTGGGAATTCGCGACATGGTTGCGGGAGCACTCGAAGAGCTTGGCTCCGACCTCGAAACCATAGAAGAACAGGAAGTCGATCCGGGCCTCGGAAACGGCGGCCTCGGCAGGCTTGCAGCTTGCTTCCTCGACTCGATGGCGTCGACAGGTGTGGCAGGCTACGGTAACGGCATTCGTTACCGCTATGGACTTTTCAAGCAGAAAATCGTGGATGGGCGTCAAAAGGAAGAGGCTGACAACTGGCTTGAAAATGACTACCCATGGGAGGTCAGGAAGGACGAAAGCACAGTGCTTGTCCGGTTTGGCGGTGAGGTAAAGAGGCACGAAGAGGACGGCAAGTTCTGGTTCACCTGGGAAGGCGGAGAGCTTGTGAAGGCGGTGCCTTACGATGTGCCTATAGTGGGCATCGGGGGTGAATATGTAAACAACCTTCGTCTTTGGAGTGCAGAGCCGTACAAAGACAACTTTGACCTCGACGCGTTTGACAGCGGCGATTACAGCGGAGCGGTCAGATACAGGGCAGAGGCTGAGGCAATCAGCTACATGCTGTATCCTAATGACAGTACGATAAACGGCAAAAAGCTGCGTCTAAAGCAGGAATACATGTTTGTGGTGGCAGGTCTGACGACCATAGTCAGAGGCTTTTACAATCAGAACGGTGAGGCATGGGAAAGGTTCCCTGAGCTCATCGCTATCCACACAAACGACACTCACCCTGCGCTTTGCGCACCGGAGCTGATGCGTATACTGATGGACGAATACGGGCTTGAATGGAATCAGGCATGGGATATAGTCACAAGGAGCATTTCGTTTACAAATCATACGATTCTTTCGGAAGCACTTGAGTGCTGGTCGATTGACATCATGAGAGAAATGCTGCCGAGAACCTATATGATAATCGAGGAGATTGACAGGCGCTTCAAGGCTTCGATTCCGGAGGATATTGAGAATCGCAACAGTGTTCTTTCTAATACTGCCATACTTTGGGACGGGCAGGTGCACATGGCAAATCTTTCGATTATTGCCTCAAACTCGGTAAACGGCGTTGCAGCACTCCACTCCGAGATACTGAAGGATATCGTTTTCAAGGATTTCTACAAGCTTTCGCCTAAAAAGTTTAACAACAAAACAAACGGAGTATCGCATAGGAGATTCCTGGCAGAATCGAACAGAGCGCTTGAACGGCTGATTACCGGAACGCTCGGACAGGACTGGCTGTCTGATGCGGGAAAGCTTACCGAGCTTCTCAAAAAAGAAAACGATCCGGTATTCCTGATGGCGCTTGAAAACGCCAAAAAGGTCAACAAAGAAAGGCTGGCTTATTACCTGAAGGTAGGTAACAGAACCACGGTTATTCCGGACGGCGTTTTCGACATACAGGTAAAGCGCTTCCACGCATACAAGAGACAGCTGCTTAATATATTTAAGGTTATAGATTATTACTTCAGATTGACAGACGGGACTGCGCCTACGCTGCCGCCTTGCAATTTCATCTTTGCGGGGAAGGCTGCCCAGGGCTACAAGTTCGCAAAGGATGTTATTTACCTGATAAACCGCGTTGCGGAAAAGGTCAACAATGACAGCCGTGTAGGCGGCAGGATAAAGGTTGTATTTGTCGAGAATTTCTCGGTATCCACAGCACAGCTGATATATCCGGCTGCGGACATTTCCGAGCAGATATCCACTGCCGGGATGGAGGCATCGGGTACAGGTAATATGAAGTTTATGATGAACGGAGCAATTACGCTCGGAACACTGGACGGCGCAAACGTCGAGATTCTCGACGAGGTCGGAAAGGAAAATATCACTATATTCGGACTTACAGCCGAAGAGGTTGAACATTATCGCAAAAACGGCGGATACTTTGCTTTTGACTGCTACAGCAAGAACGAAAGGATAAAGCGCGTTGTGGATTCGCTGACAGACGGTACATTTTCGGACAATCCGGGAGACTTTACGGGCATAAAGGATTCGCTTCTGCTCTCGAACGACTTCTTCTTTGTACTTTGCGACCTGCCTGCATATATTGCGGCATGGGAAAAGACAATGAAGCTTTATACCGATCGCAATGCGTGGAACCGCATATCGCTGCGAAACATTGCGGCATCCGGTTATTTCTCGAGTGACAGAACTATTACTGAATATGCTAAAGAGATTTGGAAGGCAGACTAATTCGGAGGTGGATGTGTAATGAAGAAAAAAAAGTGTATTGCAATGCTGCTTGCAGGCGGACAGGGAAGCAGGCTGGGAAGCCTTACAAAAAATATAGCAAAGCCGGCAGTCAGTTTCGGAGGCAAGTACAGAATCATTGATTTTTCGCTTTCAAACTGCGCAAACTCTCACATTGACACGGTGGGAGTTCTGACACAGTACAGGCCGATGATGCTGAATGCTTATATCGGAAACGGTGCGTCCTGGGACCTGGACAGCCCTGACGGAGGAGTGTTTATCCTGCCGCCTTACGAGACGGAAAAGGGCGGAAACTGGTACAAGGGCACTGCCGATGCCATTTATCGCAATATCGACTTCATTAAAGCAACAGATCCCGAATATATTTTGATTCTTTCGGGAGACCACATCTACAATATGGATTATCGTTCGATGCTCGCAAGCCACATAAGTCGCAGGGCAGAGCTGACTATATCCGTTATGCCGGTGCCTATGGAGGAAGCATCGAGGTTTGGTATAATCACAACCGATGAAACGAAGAAAATCGTAAAGTTCAGCGAAAAACCGAAAAAACCGGATTCCAATCTGGCGTCGATGGGAATTTACATCTTTACGACGGATGTCTTAATTGATGCTTTAGAGAGGGATGCGGAAAATCCTGATTCAAAGCATGATTTTGGAATGAATGTAATACCGATGCTGCTCGGCGAAGGAAAACGCCTATTTGCGCATAAGTTCGAAGGCTACTGGAAGGACGTGGGTACCATTCAGAGCTATTACGATGCCAATATGGAGCTGCTCGACGACGAGGACACAGCAGGTATTTACAAATACGAAAAGTATATAATGACAAATAATGTTCAGAGCCCTGCGAAATATATAGGTGAGAATGCTGAAATAACAAACTCCCTGATTTCAAACGGGTCCATGGTGCTAGGCAAGGTCGAACATTCAATACTCAGTACAGGCTGCTATGTCGGCAAGGGCGCAGAGGTTGTTGATTCACTGCTGCTGCCGGGCGCAAAGGTTATGGAAGGTGCAAAGGTGCACCGCACCATTATGGGCGAGCGCTCAGTAATTGAAGCCGGAACAGCCTACGGACAGACCGGCAAAAACGCCGAAATAATGACGATAGGCGACAACTGTAAGGTTGACGCAGCGAAGGAGGCGAGATAATGTACAGTATTGACGGAATTGTTTTTGCAAATTACGCATCCGAGAAATTGGAAAGTCTGGCAGGCGACAGAACCATTGCCGCATTGCCGTTTTGGGGAAAGTATCGCTTAATTGACTTTCCGCTCACATATATGACCGAGAACGAGATTACGACAATCGGCATTATCACGCCTTACAAGTACCGCTCCATCACCGACCATGTTGGATCCGGTAAGTCGTGGGGGCTTGACAGAAAGACAGGCGGACTTCATATCCTGCCGGGCACGGTTTACGGCGTATCAAACGGGAACAGCCGCTTCATACTCCGCGATCTCGACAGGAACAAGATTTTCCTCGACAGAAGCAGAGCGGATTATATACTGGCGACAGCTGCAAATACCGTCACTGCAATCAATTACGAGGATTTGGTCAGATACCATCACGACAGCGGAGCAGACATGACTATAGTCTACAAGAACGCCGAAAGGGACAACGAGTATATGCGAAGCGTCCGCATGGAAAAGGACAGAGTGACCAGTATGCACGACGGAGCAAAGAAGGGACAGCCTATGTTCCTCGACTGCTTTGTAATTAACAGACCTACGCTTTACAACCTTTTGAAGTTCTACAAGGCAATCAATTTTATGGACCTCTTTGACATTCTCGGCAGCGAGTTTGGAAAGATGGATATCCGTGCTTACAAATATGATGGCTTTTCCTATAGCCTTTTCACGGAAAAGCAGTACTTTGATGCCAATATGGAGCTGCTGAGGGAAGAAATATACGGACCGCTGCTGCTCGGCGGGACAACAATCCTTACAAAGCAGCACGACCATATGCCTGCCAAATTCATAAACGGCTGCAGTGTAAAGCGTTCAATCATCCAGGATGGCAGCCAGATAGAAGGCACAGTTGAGAACAGCATTATTTCAAGTAATGTCAGAATAGGAAAAGGCGCAAAGGTTACAAACAGCATCATTTTCCAGGGCTGCGTCATTGAAGATGGGGCAAAGGTTGACTATGCAATAATAGACAGACGTAATGTGATCAGCAAAAAGGTGTCCATAAAGGGAACAAAGACAACACCTTTCGTAATGGGAAAGGCGCAGAAATAAAACCGGAGGGGAAATGGCAACTAAAAGCAAAACCAAAAAGCAGACAGAGCAGGAACAAAGGATAAACGTACTGTTTGCCATATTCGAGGCGGTACCTTTTATGAAGACGGGCGGTCTCGGAGATGTAGGAGGATCGATGCCTTTTGAACTGAAAAAGGCAGGGCTTAATGTGCGTGTAATCATGCCAAAATTTGATACCATTCCTGAGGAATACACATCGCGCATGGTTCACGTAACGGATTTTTATGTTCCGCTCGGTTGGAGAAATCTTTACTGCGGTATTGAAAAGCTGATGTATAAAGGTCTGACCTTTTATTTCGTGGATAACGAATATTATTTCCACAGAGGCGCACCTTACGGATACTTTGACGACGGAGAAAGAATTGCATTTTTTGCGAAGGCTGTAGTTGAGGCAATGACTCATCTGCCGCGATTCAAATGCGATATTCTGCACTGCAATGACTGGCATACTGCTTTGGCACCGGTATTCCTCAGAGAGTTTTATCACGGAGACAAAATCTGGGACAATGTAAAGACCGTGCTGACAGTGCACAACCTGAAATTCCAGGGGAAGTATTCGGACTACGTCCTTGGCGATGTTTTAGGGCTGAAAGGGATAAAGGCAGCAGAGGATCAGCTCAGCTGCGGCAGGCAGACCATAAACTATTTAAAGGGCGGTCTCTGCTATACGGATGCCATAACCATGGTATCTCCTACCTATGCCGAGGAAGTGACAGATCCGTTCTTTGGGGAAGGTGTCGAGGATGTTCTGCGCAGGCGGCGCAGCATTATGAGGGGCATATTAAACGGGATAGATTACACAGCATATAATCCCGAAAAAGACAAAGCTATTAAAGACCATTTTTCAGCGGACGATTTGACCGGAAAAGCCGAATGCAAACGCCTGCTTCAGGCGGAGCTGGGGCTTCCTGAAAATCCGGAGGTGCCTATAATTGCAATGATCGGCAGGCTTACCGCACAAAAAGGGTGCGACCTTTTGATGAGAGTTTTCGGCGAAATTGCTGGGCTCGGCGCTCAGATTGTGATACTCGGAACAGGTGACAAGAAGTACGAGGATGCACTAAAGGGCTTTGCTTACCGGTTCGGGGACAATTTCAGGCTGCTTCTGAAGTTCGACGAAGCGCTTTCACACCGCATCTATGCGGGGGCGGACATGCTGCTGATGCCTTCGGTATTTGAACCGTGCGGCTTGGCGCAGATGATTGCGATGGCTTACGGCACACTGCCTGTAGTCAGAGAGACAGGCGGTCTGAAGGATACTGTGCGTCCTTACAACAAGTTTACCGGCGAGGGCAACGGCTTTTCGTTTGCACACATAAACGCTCATGAGATGTTGTTTACCCTAAAGGATGCGGTGGCGCTCTTTAAGGAAGACAAGGAGGCATGGAGAAAGCTGCAGCTGACGGCCATGAAAGAGGACTACAGCTGGGAAAAATCCAGCCTTGAATACAGAAAGATTTACGAGGAGCTGCTCGGCAGAGGTTAACGGAGGATAGTGCATGGGAGTTTTTCATGATTCACGGAGCCTTCTCTACAGAAATCCATTCGGCGCTGCGCAGGTCGGGGAAGATATTACGCTCCGAATTGCGGCAGATTTTGAAACTTATCGGAGCTGCGCTCTGAGAGTCTGGATAGACGGAAAAGGCGAAAGCTTCACAGAAATGAAAAAGGAAGAAGGTCAGGAAGGCACCTTCTTTTCCTGCTTGGTTAATTTTCCTGAGGCCGACATAATCTGGTATCGCTTTGTTTTAACCTGCCATGACGGGCGCAGCGTCTTTTATGGCGCAAAGCCGGGGAAAACCGGCGGAGAGGGCGAAATTTGCGATTATGAGCCCCCTTCGTTTCAGATTACCGTATATGAAAAAAGAGATGTGCCGGCGTGGTACAAAAACGCATGCATATATCAGATATTTCCTGATGTTTTCGCCAGAGACAGCGAATATGCAAAAAGGGCGGAGCATCTGCTTGAAAAGAGGAACGGCCCTGAAAGAGTGCTGGTGGAGCCATGGGAAGCCGAGTCCTCATATGACAAAGACGAAGCGGGTAATATCACTTGCTGGAGGTTTCATGCAGGAAGCCTCGCAGGGATAGAAAGCAAGCTGCAGTATCTCAAGGATATGGGGATAACGGTAATTTATCTCAACCCTGTTTTTGAGGCTGCGAGCTGGCATCGCTATGATACTGCGAACTATATGAAAATAGATCCTCTTCTCGGCAGTGAAGAGGATTTCAGGCACCTTTGCAAAGCTGCAGAGGAAAAAGGAATCAGAATAATTCTTGACGGGGTATTCAATCACACGGGCTGCGACAGCATATATTTCGACAGATACGGAAATTACGGCGGAGGCGCATATGGCAATCCCGATTCAAAATACAGGAGCTGGTTCAATTTTAACGACTCCCCTTGCGGCTATGACAGCTGGTGGGGTGTTGCGGACCTGCCTGCGGTAAACGAAGACGACCCGTCATTCAGAGAGCTGATTGCGGGAAAGGATGGTGTGGTCAGGAAATGGCTCGGATGCGGGGCTTCAGGCTTCAGACTTGATGTTGCGGATGAGCTTCCTGACAGATTTATCTGCGAAATAAAGGAGGCGCTTCTGGCTGAAAAGGAGGACGGTGTCCTGATAGGTGAGGTGTGGGAAGACGCCTCGAATAAAATCAGCTACGGGCAGTTGAGACGCTATTTCCTGGGAACGGAGCTCGACGGTGTAATGAACTATCCATTCCGAGATGCGATGATTGAGTTCCTGCTGGGGCATATCTCGGCGGCAGATGCTGCAGAAATCTTTTTATCGCTGCAGGAAAACTATCCGAAGGATGCCTTTTACAGCGGGTTTAACATGCTCGGCAGTCATGATAGGCCGAGGATACTTTCAATACTCGGGGAAGAACCTTTTAACATGGGCCTCGCAAAGGCCAGACTGTGGCTGGCACTGGTAGTGCAGATGACATTTCCGGGTGTGCCTTGCATATACTACGGCGATGAAGCCGGCATGGCGGGAGGCGCGGATCCATGTAACAGGAATCCATACCCTTGGGGGATGGAGGACAAAGATGCCATGGTCATGCACATGGGTGCGATGTATTTCAGGAAGGCTTATGCGGCCTTTACCGACGGCGATTTCAAACCGTTTGCTCCATGTGATGATGTGTTTGGATATTACAGAACCGGCAGTGACGGCTGCTTTGCGGTTCTGATAAACAGAAACAGATGGGAGAAGAAGGAATTTCGCTTTGAGGCACCTGCGGCGGAGGCTGCAGAGCTTGTCAGCGGAAAGGATATGGTAATAGAGGACGGTAAAGCCCTGCTTCAGCTCGGCCCTCTTGATTCTGCAGTCATCCGCTTCGGAAAGAGGGAGCCTCGAGGTGCAAAGCTTGAAAGAGGAGCGGGCGTTATCTGTCATGTCACTTCGCTTCCGGGATTCAGCGAAAAGGGTCTCGATGCGGCGTACGGCTTCATTGACAGTCTGAGCGACGCAGGCGTAAGGTACTGGCAGATGCTGCCGATAAATCCTACAGACGAGTATGGCTCGCCTTATGCCGGAACATCCGCCTTTGCGGGCAACGTGAACCTGCTCTGCTATGACAGGGCAGCACTGGAAAGGCTTTATAGAGATTTCAAAAGTAGCGGCAAAAAGCAGGATGACTACAAAGCTTTTTTGAAGGAAAACGAGTACTGGATAAACGGCTATATGGCTGCATTTGGCAAAGACGGAGAGTTCGAAGGCTTTTGCCAGTATCTCTTTGACAGGGAGTGGCTAAAAGTTAAGCAGTACGCTGCTTCAAAGGGGATAAAGCTGGTGGGCGATATACCGATGTTCGTATCGGCGGGATCGATAGATGCAAAGCAGTGGAAAAAGTATTTTAAGCTAGCTGAGGATGGTACCGTTTCCGATCAGGCAGGTGTGCCGCCTGACAGCTTTTCCGAGGAAGGCCAGCTTTGGGGGAACCCTCTGTATGACTGGGACGAGCTCGAAAAGGATGGATTTGAATGGTGGCTTCAGAGGCTTCAGAGGCTGTTTGGACTGTTTGATTACGTGCGCCTCGATCACTTCAGAGGCTTTGAAGCAAGCTGGTGCGTGCCGGGCGGAAAGACTGCAAAGGAAGGCAGATGGGTAAAGGCAAAGGGCATGGAGCTGTTTGAAGCTGCTCACAGGAGATTCGGGCCGCTTCCTGTAATTGCCGAAGACCTCGGCGTGATAACACCGGCGGTCAGAGTGCTGCTTGATGTAAACGGGTTCCCGGGCATGGATGTGCTTCAGTTCAGTGATTCAGATCCGTTTGAATACAAAGCACCAAAGGGAAAGGTCGTTTACAGCGGAACGCATGACAACGATACCTTGGTCGGATGGTGCGAAAAGAGCTTCCCTGAAGAGGATGCAAAGAAGTGCGCCGAAAAGCTGCTTGACGTAATGTTCAAATCCGATGCGGATGTGGTATTTGTGCCGCTTCAGGATGCGATGCTCCTGGGAAGTGATGCCAGAATGAATGTGCCGGGCAGCCTCGGGAAGAACTGGAGCTGGCAGGCAAAGCAAAAGGATATGGGCGAGGCTATATCGAGGCTTCGAAAATTCATAAAAGCAAGTGGGAGGTAATAAACGATGAAGGAATGGGACAAACTGTGCAATAACCTTTTTTATGACAAGAAAACCGGGCTGATGATAGAGTACGGTGGAATGGACATCTCGGACAAATATATCGCCGAGAAGAGCGCAAAGCTTGATGATGCGCTGGTCTTTATGGACGAACTCGAAAAAGGCTGCATAGCGAATCCCGATGAGAAGAGGATGGTAGGGCACTACTGGCTCAGAAATACGGAGATAGCGCCTAAAAAGGAAATAGCCGATGAAATAAACGGAGCAAAGAATGCCGTAAAGAAATTTGCAGATTCCGTTATAAAGGGTAAAATCCTTTCGGAAAAAAACACGAAATTCAAATATGCTCTGGTTTCAGGCATGGGTGGGAGCAGTCTGGGACCTGCCTTCATCTACGATGCCCTGCATGAAAAGGGCGTCGGAACGGAGCTTTATTTCCTTGATAACACAGATCCTGCCGGCATGGACAGAATTTTTGGTCTGGTTGAGGAATGCCTCGATGAGACGCTGCTGATTGTCATTTCGAAGAGTGGCGGAACAATCGAAACGAGAAACTCAATGGAGGAGGCGAGAGCCTTTTACGAAGGCCACGGCCTTGACTTTGGAAAGCACGCGGTCTGCATAACAGGCAAGGGCAGCAAGCTCGAAGCGCAGGCTGAAAGGGAGGGCTGGCTGGCAGTATTCCCTATGTGGGACTGGGTAGGCGGCCGCACCTCCGTGATGTCGGCTGTCGGTCTCTTGCCACTGAGCCTTGCGGGCATCGATGTTGACGGCTTACTCCTCGGAGCTTCCGACTGCGACAGGCTGGGGAGAAACAAGAGCTTCCGCGATAATCCTGCGGCAATTATGGCGCTTGCATGGTATTATGCAAGCGGTGGTGAGGGCGGCGAGAGTATGGTTGTGCTGCCTTACAGAGACAGCCTGGGGCTGTTTGCGAAGTACCTGCAGCAGCTGGTTATGGAGTCGCTCGGGAAAGAGTTTGACCTGGATGGAGGAACTGTTAATCAGGGGCTTGCGGTGTTTGGAAACAAAGGCTCTTCGGACCAGCATTCTTATGTGCAGCAGCTGGTAGGCGGCCCATTCAATGTGTTTACGACATTTGTTCAGATATTAAAGGACAGAGAAGGAAAATCGCCTGTTGTCGGTGAGGACAGCACCAGCGGTGATTATCTCAACGCTTTTATGCTCGGCACAAAGAAAGCCCTCGAGGATCATGGAAAGCATACCATCACAATAACCGTGCCGGATGATTCGGCATATTATGTGGGCATGCTGATTGCACTCTATGAGAGGGCCGTAGGCATCTATGCAAGGATGATAAATGTAAATGCCTATCATCAGCCGGCGGTTGAGTTTGGAAAGAAGGCTGCGAACAGACTGATCGAGCTTAAAAACATGGCAAAGGCCTGTATGCTCGAAAATCCGGGCAAAGCCTTTACCGCGGAGGAGCTTGCTGCGGCCATCGGCAGAAAGGATGAAAAGGCCGATGTATTCAGGCTGATGCTGCATCTCGCAAGTAATGACGAGACCATAACGATGGAAGAGGCTCAGCCGATTACTGAAAGCAGATTCAGAGGATAGCGAAGGGCCGCCAAAAGTATATAAAAAATAAAATGACTCCGAGTGCAAAGCGATAATTGCATTTGGAGTCATATTTTACGTTTTTTGCCCGCTTGCCTGCCGGGCTGTGAAATGAGGCTAAATGCCGACCTCGCAGAGATAGTCGATGCATTCCTCTTTGGTAGCGCCCGCAGGGATAAAGTGGTTACCCATCTGGATACGCGATGCTGCGCCTGCTGCATTTACATAGGTCAGGAATTCCTCGGCGTCGGTGTAGAAGCCGCAGCTTGCGAGGATATTTCCAAGCTCGGTCAGATTCTGACCTGAGTTCACGTAGATTGCGTAAACCTCAGGCTCCTCGCTGCCAATGCCGGAATCGTCTATGGCACCGTCTGTGGCACCTACGGCCGAATCACTCACCGTACCTGCGTTATCATCGCGGTCGTAAGGTGTTGTAACAGGGCCTTGATTTGCCTTTTCCTCGTATGCGCTTGCAACCAGATCCTTTGGATAGTCCATAATAACCTCGATGCGCCAGAGTATGATTAAAGTTGCCGCTGCGAGTATTATCAGAGCTATAAATATATCGTTTTTGTCATAAAAAAAGTTCTTTAAATGATTCATAATAATTTCTCCCAACAATGATACTTTATCACAAAACGGGGTTTATAACAATGAAGAACTTGTGAAATTTGCTTTACTTCAATAAGACCTTTGAAAATAAAGGACATATGTGGTATTATATAAGCTATGGTAAAAATAATGATTGAAGACAATGAGGCAGGCCAGAGACTGGACCGATTCCTCAAAAAATATTACAATCAGGCACCGCTTTCAGCCATCTACAAGATGATCCGAAAGGATGTAAAGCTGAACGGAAAGCGCGCCGCGCAGGAAACCATGCTGAACGCCGGCGATGAAATCACCGTATACATCACGGACGAGCAGCACGAAGCCTTTCACAGAGCAAAGGAAATCAGACGCTCCAGGAAGAGCTTTCGCATTGCCTACGAAGACGAAAACATACTCATCGCCGAAAAGCCTTTCGGACTGCTCACGCACGGCGACGAACACGAAAAGAAAAACCACCTGACAAATCAGGTTATATCATACCTCATAGACAGAGGCGAGTACAGGCCCGGCCAAGCAAAGACTTTCACGCCTTCACCCGCCAACAGGCTCGACCGCAACACTACCGGACTGGTGCTGTTCGGCAAGACGGCAGGTGCACTGAGGGCCGCAAACCGCATGATACGCGAGGAAGGCTGCGTCAGCAAGTACTACCTGACTGTCGTTGCCGGCCACATGGCAGAGCCGCTGAAGCTGCGTGACCGCATGGAAAAGGATTCCTTCCGCAACACTGTGCGTGTGCTGGCGGAAAGTGCCGATGCGGGAAAGCTGATGGAAACAAATGCAGTGCCGCTGGCTTATGGGAGCCTCGGTGGGGAGGAGTTCACACTTGTAGAGGTGGAGCTTATCACCGGCAGGACTCATCAGATTCGCGCGCATCTTGCAAAGGCGGGATATCCGGTAATCGGCGACACGAAGTACGGAAGGCGCAGAGTAAACGAAATCGTGGGCAGGCGATATCACCTGACAACGCAGCTGCTGCATGCTTACAGGCTGGAGTTCCTGCGCGGTGAAGACGAACTCGCCTATCTGACGGGAAAGACGGTTAAATGCATGCTGCCGCCGGATATGGCGGAAATTGTCCGAGACTTATTCGGGCAGGAAACAGATATTTGAAAGGGAAAATGAAAAAATGGAAATTAGCAGAGAAGAGATTAAAGAAGAAATTAATGCAGCTGAAAGCGTGACAGAAGAACCTGCCGGAGAACCTGCTGCTGATGTGGCGGAGCCTCAGAAAAAACAAAGTACGGCATCGGTTGTAAAGGAATGGATCAGGGACATCCTGATTGCGGTTGTGATTGCAGTTCTGATTCTGCAGTTCATAAAGCCTACAATCGTAAAGGAAAGCTCGATGGAGCCTACGCTTTACGAGAACCACTATATCTTTTTAAGCAAGCAGGCCTATACACTTTTCGGCGAGCCAAAGCGCGGCGATATTGTAGTGTTCCATTCGGGGCTTACGGCGCTTAACGGCGGTGAAAAGCTGCTGATAAAGAGAGTTATCGGACTGCCGGGAGATACGATTGCCATCATGGACGGCAAGGTTTACCTGAACGGCGAGGTTTATAAAGAGGCTTACATAAAGGACGGCACCACAAACGGATATATCGAGCCGTATACGGTGCCTGAAGGTCAGCTGTTCTGCATGGGCGACAACAGACTCGTCAGTGTTGACAGTCGTGACTACCGCGTAGGCTGCGTTGACATTGACAGCATAGTGGGCAAGGCTGTATTCCGTCTGGCACCGCTCAAGCTGATCGGCAGCGCGGGCGACTGGGTGGACGACAGCAAGGAGGCCGCAAGAATAGCGGGCGATCTCGACTACGCCGAGTAGGCACGGAAACGCTAAAAAAGCCAGCATAAAGAGGGAAATTGAAAGATGAAGAGAGAAAGAAAACTTGTAGCTAACAATAAAAAGGCACGGCATGACTACTTCATAGACGAGGTCTATGAGGCGGGAATTGTGCTGACCGGAACGGAGATAAAATCGGTTCGCCAGGGCAGGGTAAACCTAAAGGAATCCTTTGCAAAGGTGGAGGACGGCGAGGTAATCGTTTACGGAATGCACATCAGCCCCTACGAGCAGGGAAACCGTTTTAACGCAGACCCGCTCCGTCCGAAAAAGCTGCTCCTTCACAAAAAGGAGATAAGCAAGCTGATCGGACTCATTTCGCAGCAGGGTCTGACACTGATCCCGCTGACGATGTACATAAACGAAAACGGTCTCGCCAAAATGGAGCTGGCTGTCGCACGAGGCAAAAAGCTCTACGACAAGCGTGACGACTTAAAGAAACGCGACGATGAGCGCCACATGGCCCAGGCCCTAAAACGCTAATTTGGGGACAAAAGCGAATTTGGGGACAGGCACCAAATTGGAAAAAAGGCGAATTTGGGGACAGGTCAGAGGATATAGCAATGAGAAAGGTACTGAATGCAATTAGACATGACATAATACTGGTTGTAGCATTTTTTGCAGCTGTTATCAGCTGCTTTTTTGTGCGCCCCGATTCAGAATACGCCGGCTACATCGACTGGCGAACCCTGGCGCTTTTGTACTGCCTAATGGTTGTGGTTGCAGGCCTTCGCAGGGCCGGAGCCTTCAGTTCGCTCGCGCGTACGCTGTGCAAGCGTGCTTCGACCACCAGGCAGCTCGGCCTAATCCTCGTGATGCTATGCTTCGTAAGCTCCATGCTGATTACAAACGATGTATCACTTTTAACCTTTGTGCCGTTTTCGATAATGGTGCTGTCGATTGCGGGGCAGCAGAAACAGATTATCCCCGTAATCGTATTCCAGACCATTGCGGCAAACATGGGCAGCATGCTGACGCCCGTCGGTAATCCGCAAAACCTTTATATTTACTCGTATTACGACATACCGGCAGCAGAGTTTTTGAGGATGAGCTTTCCTGTCTGGATCGTGAGCCTCATAATCACGCTGCTGCTTTGCGTTTTGCTGCCAAAGGATGAAATAAACCACGAAATGCGCGGCAAGGAGCCGCTGAACCATAAATCTCTGGCCGTATATGCGCTGCTCTTTGGCATATGCATCCTGACGGTGCTTCGCATAATAAACTGGCCGCTCATGCTTGCCGCAGTAGTGCTGGTAATTGCCGTGTACGACCGAAAAATGCTGATCCACGCAGACTTTCTGCTGCTCCTGACCTTCATCTGCTTTTTCATATTTTCGGGCAACATGGCCAGAATCGAAGCTGTGTACGAAGTTTTAAGCACTGCCATCAAGGGCCACGAGCTGCTGCTGGGTGCAGGCCTCAGTCAGGTCATAAGCAATGTGCCGGCCACACTGCTTCTCGCAGGCTTCACAGAAAGCGCAAGAGAGCTGCTGCTGGGCGTTGACATCGGCGGCCTCGGCACACCTGTCGCAAGCCTTGCAAGCCTGATTTCAATCAAGCTCTACATGGTGGCAAAGGATGCCGACCTTGCCGGATTCATGAAGTGGTTCCTCGTGGCAAATTTCGGGATGCTGGCGGTGCTTGTCGTAATTTTTGGTGTGATATGCGGGTAATGAATAATTCTTTGACAAAGCCGCGTTGGGAATATATAATTCTGAGTGCAAGTATTTGGAAATAATGTGTGGGAGTATTAGATGAATTCGGTAATTATAGCCACAGATATACTATCAACGATAATAATGCTCATAGTTTTTTGCGGCAGCTTTAGTGATATCAAGAGGGCAAAGCGTTCAACCGTGCTTTTTATTGTATGCATAGCCATTTGCAGCATAGGATCGTCAATTGATGCAGTCAGCTATGCAATTGAAGGCAGTACGAAAAATGCACCACTTCTATATTTTGTTAACAGTGCGTCTTTTTTAATAAGCTGTCTCGTATTTGCGGGGTTTGCCATGTATCTGGCGGCCGTAATACGGGAGCTTGTGGATATTTCGTATAAAAGCGTTCTCCCCGTAGTGGTAATAACGGGCATTGACTTTTTTCTAATTTTGATAGGCTCAATCAACGGGGGACTGTTCAATATTGTTGATTACAAATACGTTGCAGGTTCGTGGGAAAATGTTATAAATATCCTGCCGCTGGGATGCATGCTGTATTTGTATGTAGTTTTGTTTATCTACGGAAAATATTTGGGAGGCAGGAGGACTTTAGCGCTCAGCACATATATGCTGTTTCCAACTTTCACGGTAGGATTCTATCTTATAACCGATTCTGTGGATTTCGCATATCCTGCAGAGGCATTCTCGTTGCTGGTTATTTACGTCACGATACAGTCACAGACAATTGCCGAGTCCAGACTCTATGCAAAAGTGCTGGAAGAAACATCGCGCATTGATTCGCTCACACAGCTGGGAAACCGCAGGGCATATGTCGAAACCGTGCAAAAACCGTGGAACCTACTCGATATCGGCGCTGTTTTTTGTGACTTAAACTCGTTAAAGAGTGTAAACGATACCTATGGGCATGCAGAAGGCGACAAGTATATTATAAAGTTTGCGAATCTACTGACTGAGAATTTCAGGGGCGATGCAATATTTCGAATAAGCGGAGATGAGTTCGTCGTTTTGCTTCGCAATACAGATTCTGAAGAGCTGGAAAGAAAGGTCGGAGCATTCAGAGAGATTATTAACCAAAACAATCGGATGGCAGCAATAGGCGTCGCCTACGGTGGCGAAGGCACCGTGCTCGATCTCGTGCGCCGTGCCGAAAAGGAAATGTACAAAGACAAGTCCCGCTATTACAAAGAGACGGGCAGGGACCGGCGCAGCTAAGGCGAATTTGGGGACAGGCACCAAACTTCCCAAAAGGCTAATTTGGTGCCTGTCCCCAAATTCGCCTTTTTGCATTTTAATGTTTTTGAAGTAGAGACGTAACACAGCTGTAACTTGATAATATGTATGCGGCGGTGTACAATAATAGTGTAAAAGGGGAGCCAAATGCGAGTTCCCTTTACTGAACCCCGGGGGTGTTCGGTTTCGACGGGGGCGAGGAAGGAAGATAAGCGAGCCGCAGTTTGCCAAGTCTGCGTTAAAAATGGCACGTTAAATACAAACGCTAAAAATAACACTAATTACGCATTAGCAGCATAGTTCTGCGCCGCGCACAGCGGTAGCGTGGTCGGCCCTCATTCACCCGTAGGTGAGGAATCCGGCCTCGACATACGGGAAAACTCTGTGTGAGTTCTCGGTAGCACAGGGGACCTACGAGATAGCAAAGCCTTTAGCCTGCCTATGGGCGACTGGCAATGCGAAACAAAAAATCACAGGCTGCGCTCGGAGAAATTCTTTTGGAATTACTTTCGGACATGGGTTCGATTCCCATCACCTTCACCAGACACAAAGACCTGCAGGCATAGCTTGCAGGTCTTTTTCTATACTACGTGAAAAAATCACATTTACAGTCTAAAAGATTTGCATATCCATTGAAAAACAGCACCAAAACGGGTAAAATATCCGTATGGAGCATATGAAACCAAAAAAATATAAAAAAGCAATTCAAAGCGATATTGGGAAATCAAATTTCTTTGAATGGTATAAAAAGAATTTCTTTATTCCACCTGCTTTCAAAAAGAGGGTGGCTATTTCGAATGCAAAGGCCGCAATATGCGTGTATTTACCGCTGAATATTTTTACAATTGCAATGGTGATATTCGGGTCAAACGTAATAGGTGTGGTTGAAAGAGAAATTTACTTTGGAGGGCTGGCATTTCTGAGCCTTCTGGGGTTCGTGCACGCTCTGATGATTTTGACCTTGAATAAAATGCCGGCATTTATCAGAGACAGTATCGGTGTCTACGGCATGGCTTTTGCGCTGGCTTTCAGTATATATGACATGTACACATCCTCAATGTATGTTAATGGGCTGCTTGTTTTGATAATAACATGCCTGCTAACCATCATAATAATCAGGGTGGAGCCTACGATATTTACGGTTATGCTGTTGGTGCCTGCCGCAATCATGCTGCCGAAGTATATGCACGAATACGGCAGAGACCTGTTCACAAACAGCATAATTATTTTCACGGTATTCATACTGCTCGCATATCTTGAAAGAAAGCGCTTTGTAAAGAACATGCGCCAGGAACGCAGGCTGATTGACGCAACGCGAAAAGCCAGAGAAGCAGACCGCGCCAAGTCTTCATTCCTCGCCCGCATGAGCCACGAGATTCGTTCGCCAATTAACGCCGTGCTCGGCCTCGACGAGATGATCCTCCGCGAGAGCAGTGAAGAACCAATTCGGCAGTACGCCGAGGAAATTCGCAGCTCGGGGCGTACACTTCTGTCGGTTATTAATGACGTCCTCGACTTTTCAAGGATTGAATCCGGCAGGATGGAGCTCTACCCGGTGGAGTTTGATACCGCCACCGTGCTAAACGACGTCCACAGCATGATTGTACCGCGCGGTCGTGACAAGGGGCTCGAAATGATTCTGAACGTGAATCCCGACATACCGCACATACTCTACGGCGACGAAGTGCGCATCAGACAGATTGCCACAAACATACTGACAAACGCGGTCAAGTATACCGACAAGGGCAGCGTTACCACGAACGTCGACTTCGTCAAGATAAACGAAAATCACATCGACATAAAGATAAGCGTTACCGATACGGGTCGCGGCATCCGAGAAGAAGACATGGACGCTCTCGTAAAGCCATATGCAAGACTCGACGAGCAGAGCATTAACCACATCGAAGGCACAGGCCTCGGCATCAGCATTTGCGTGCAGCTGCTGAAGCTGATGGATTCGGAATTAAAGGTCGAAAGTGTTTACGGAATGGGCAGTACTTTTTCATTCGAGATACCGCTCGAAGTCAGAGACTGGACTCCGATCAGTGAATTCAGCGGAAAGATTCAAAACGAGAATCTGGCAAAGAAAAAGCACGATGCCTACAGGGTTTCGTTTACTGCGCCGGAGGCAAAGCTTTTGGCGGTCGATGATATACCGATTAATCTGACGGTTTTCACAAACCTCTTGAAGGAAACAAAGATGCAGATAGATACTGCACTTTCGGGCAACGAATGTCTGGCAAAGGCAGCACAAACCGATTATGACATTATTCTGCTTGACCACATGATGCCTGATATGGACGGAGTGGAGACCATGTACAGGCTCAGGACCAGCGAGGATATGAATTACAAATCCACGCCTATAATAGTGGTTACCGCAAATGCAATAACAGGCATGCGCGAGAATTATCTGCGCGAGGGATTTACAGACTACATATCAAAGCCTATAGATACGGAAAATCTGGAAAAAATCCTGATTCAGTATCTGCCGCCGCAAAAGGTAACATTGTGTGAGGAGGCAGCGACCACGCAGGAAAAGGAAATAACCGAAGACGATTATATCTGCAGCCTTGTGGAACAAGACGGCAGCTTTGCCCTTGAGGAAGCGGTATCAATGCTTGGCGGAAGAGAGCTTTACGGAAAGGTATTCAAGGAGTTCAGGGACACAATCGATTACAGGGCGGAAAAGATAGAAAAGCTGCTCGCCGATGGTGATATCAAGAACTTTACGATAGAAGTACATGCACTCAAAAGTTCGGCCCGTATGATTGGAGCAAATGATTTGTCCGAGCATGCAAAGATACTTGAAGAATGTGGCAAGAACGGTGAAATTGAGATTATTTTCGGCGGCGCGGGAGAGCTCATCGAGGAATACAGGGGGCTCGGAAGCAAGATGTCGCAGATAATCGAAAAAGCGGAAACTGAATTCCGCGAAGCGCGAGGAATATTCAACCTTCCGGAGATTACAGAGAATGAAATCGAAGAAGGCTTGCAGGTGATGAAGGAAGCTATTGAAGTGTTTGATTTTGATGTAGCAATGGCAGTTATGGAAAGCTTCGCGGCGCATAAACTACCTACGGGCTTCAAATCGGTCTATGAAAAATTAAAGGTACTGATGGCTGAAGTGGCGAGGGAAGACATCACGAAAGTCATTGATGATTATTTATTGAAAAGTGAAGGGGAATCAGAATGAGTTACAAAATAGCTTTTATCAGCAACGGTAAGTCGTTTATCGTTGAAGCAATTGCAAAAGGTCTTGCAGCAGAGCGTGTTGAGAGTATTTTTTATAATTTCAATGCGAGTGAGGTAGAGTCCCTCAGCGGACAGAAGATGATTGTATTCCTGTCGCTCGATGATATGGTATCCAAAAACAAAATGCTGCTGAGCCGGATTAACGAAATGTGTTCGACGGAGAAAATGCCGCTTTATATCATGGGATATGCCGAAGACGTGGCGTCAGTAAAGGAATTCATAAACCCAAAGATCATCAGCGGCGAATACAAGCGTCCGATTAATACGAGGAATGTCGTTGAGGGTCTGATGGAAGGCCTCGGCAGTGTCGAAAAGAGGACAAAGAAAAAAATCATTCTTCTTGTGGACGATTCGGGAACCGTGCTTCATGCGTTCAAGGAAATTTTGGAGCCGACCTATACCGTCTATATGTGCAATTCCGGAAGAGAGGTGCTGACCTTTCTTAGGGGACGCCGCCCCGATTTGATTCTGCTGGATCACGAGATGCCGGGCATGTCCGGCCCTGAAACGCTGGCAAAGATTCATGAAAATGAGAAGGTCGCAGATATTCCGGTGATGTTCCTGACAGGAAAGAGCGATTCGGACAGCGTTATGCAGGCAATAGGTGAAGGACCGCAAGGATATCTGTTAAAGAGCATGAGCTCTGATCAGATTATGAAGAGGCTGGAGGAGTTCTTTGAATCACGGTATTAAGCCGGGCAGGTGTACAAAAAAAATACCAAAATGCACAGCTTTAAATTCCCACTGGCTTTAATAATAATGTATAATATGTGCAGGTATGACTGTCATACCACACTTTCTGTCAACCAATTATCTGTTTAGGAGGAATTACCTATGTTTGACAAGCAAGAAATTGCTCTGATTCAAGAAGCAAAAAAAGAATGGGAAGATAGTGTATTGGCCAAGTCACTGGCTAAGGCACCTGAAAGCAAAGAAGTTTTCAGAACCGGTTCGGGCGATGTGATTAACAGACTGTACACGCCGGACGACATAAAGGATATTGACTACAAAAACGAGATAGGTTTCCCTGGGCAGTATCCGTTCACCAGAGGCTATCAGCCAACCATGTACAGAGGTCGTAACTGGACCATGAGAATGTACGCCGGTTTCGCTACAGCCGAAGAATCCAACGAAAGATATAAGTACCTGGTAGAGCAGGGTTCAACAGGCCTTTCTGTTGCATTCGACCTGCCGACTCAGATTGGTTACGACTCAGACCATCCGCTTTCGGAAGGCGAAGTTGGTAAGGTAGGCGTAGCTATCGACTCCCTTGCCGATATGGAGATACTCTTTAACGGTATTCCGCTCGACAAGGTTTCAACATCCATGACAATCAACGCACCGGCATCGGTACTTCTGGCAATGTACATTGCTGTTGCCGAAAAGCAGGGCGTTACACCAGATAAACTCAGAGGCACTATTCAGAACGACGTACTCAAGGAATATATCGCTCGCGGAACATACATCTTCCCGACAGAGCCTTCCATGAGACTCATTACGAACATCTTTGAATACTGCACAAAGAACGTACCGCAGTGGAACACAATTTCCATTTCCGGCTACCACATCAGAGAAGCAGGCTCTACTGCAGCACAGGAAGTCGGCTTCACTCTGGCAGACGGTATCGCTTATGTCGAAGCAGCCATCAAGGCAGGCCTCAACGTAGACGACTTCGCACCAAGACTTTCGTTCTTCTTCAACGCTCACCTCGACGTACTCGAGGAGGTTGCGAAGTACAGAGCAGCAAGACGTCTCTGGGCAAAGATCATGAAGGAAAGATTCGGCGCAAAGAAGGAAAAGTCAATGATGCTGAAGTTCCACACTCAGACAGCCGGCTGTACACTTACTGCACAGCAGCCAAACAACAACATCATTCGTGTTGCTATGCAGACACTCGCTGCTGTTATGGGCGGAACTCAGTCACTCCATACAAACTCAAGAGACGAAGCGCTGGCTCTCCCTACAACAGAGTCCGTAACAATCGCACTCCGTACTCAGCAGATCGTTGCTTACGAATCCGGAGTTACCAGAACGGTAGACCCGCTCGCAGGCTCGTACTATGTTGAAGCAAAGACAAAGCAAATCGAAGAAGAAGCGATGGCTTATATCAAGAAGATTGATGAACTCGGCGGCGCAACAAGAGCTATCGACCTCGGATATATCCAGCAGGAAATCTCCGATTCTGCATACAAATATCAGATGGAAATCGAATCCGGCGAAAGAATCGTTGTCGGCGTAAACAAGTTCCAGGTTGAAGAGGAACCGCCAAAAGGCCTTCTCCGCGTAGACCCATCTGTTGGTGAAATGCAGAAGAAAAAGATTCAGGATGTTAAAGCAAAGAGAAATAACGAGGCTGTTACCGAAAAGCTCGCAGCGCTCAAAAAGGCTTGTGAAGGCACAGAAAATGTTATGCCTTTCATCCTTGATGCTGTCAGAGAATACGCTACACTCGGCGAAATCTGCGGTGTCATGAGAGAAGTATTCGGCGAATATGAACAGTCTGTATTGTTATAAAGCAGCAGGTCTTTAGGAGGAATTGAAATGGAAAAGCCTATTAGAGTATTGGTAGCAAAACCGGGTCTTGACGGTCATGACAGAGGCGCAAAGATGATTGCCAGAGCGCTTAGAGACGCCGGTATGGAAGTTATTTATACGGGACTCAGACAGTCGCCTGAGCAGATTGTTGCAGCAGCTATTCAGGAAGACGTTGACGTAATCGGAATGTCAATCCTTTCCGGTGCACACAACCACCTCCTTCCAAAGGTAGTTGAGCTCCTTAGAGAGCAGGGCGCAGGAGATATCCTGGTATTCGGCGGCGGAGTTATTCCTGAAGAGGATATTCCGGGACTTAAGGCAGCAGGTATCGCAGAGGTATTCACACCGGGAACTACCACAACCGAAACTATTGAGTTCATAAAGAACAATGTAAAGAAAAACTAGCAAAGGTTTAGGTCAGGGGTAATGCGTGAGCGCTATCCCCGACCTGTTTTTTTTGAGAAAGGTAACTGAGAAGTGAGCGAATTAATTGAAAAGCTTCTGACAGGCGATAAACGCTCGGTGGCTCGTGCTATAACGGTTATCGAGAACTACGAAGATGAAACGGAAGCTATTATAAAAGAGATTCACAAACACACGGGTAATGCGCACGTCATCGGCATCACCGGGCCTCCGGGAGCAGGAAAGAGTACGCTGACCGACAAAATAGTAAAGAACCTGATCGCAAAAGGGAAAAAGGTCGGTATTATTGCAGTCGACCCGACCAGCCCTTATTCGGGAGGCTCAATTCTGGGCGACCGCATACGTATGCAGGACCTAGCCCTTGAACCGAATGTGTTTATTCGCTCCATGGGAACCAGAGGCTATCTGGGAGGACTTTCAAAGGCAACGCACAATGCGGTGAAGGTGCTCGACGCTTCGGGGGTAGACTATATCTTTATCGAGACCGTAGGTGTAGGACAGTCCGAGGTGGATATCGTAAAGACTGCAGATACGGTGCTGATGGTCATGGTACCGGGCCTGGGAGACGACATTCAGTCAATCAAGGCGGGAGTCATGGAAATCGGCGACATTTTCGTGGTAAACAAGGCGGACCTCTTTGGTGCCCCTCGTACGGCGACCGAAATAAACATGATGCTCGACCTCAATCAGAACATGAAGAGGAGGCCTCCTGTTTTGATGGCAACTGCCGGAAAGAATGAAGGCATTGAAGAGCTTGTGGACGAGCTCGAAAAGCATCGCGAGTATCTGGCAGAAACCGGAGAGCTGACCGAGCGCCGTCTTAACAACACGCGTATGGAGGTAATCGAGCTCATTGAAAGCGAGCTCCGTAAAATTGTAATCAACCATACGGAGGAAGAAGGCCGTATGAAAAAGTGTGTCGAGGATATCCTGGCAAAGAACACCGATGTTTATACGGTTCGCGATGAATTCCTTAAATCCATTCGCGGATAAACAGAATAAAATCAGATAGTAATTGCCTATCGGCAATAAACGATAAATATTGAAAATACAATAAATGGAGGACAATAGTATGAATCTTACAAGAGTAGACCACGTTGGTATCGCAGTAGAAAATTTAGATGAGGCGCTGAAGTTTTATGAGGGCGTGCTCGGACTGAAGTCAACAGGAAAAGAAGTAGTTGAGGAACAGAAAGTAACAGTAGCGTTCCTGCCATGCGGCGACAGCGAGCTCGAGCTGCTCGAATCCACAACTCCTGACGGCCCTATCGCACGTTTCATCGAAAAGAACGGCGGCCGCGGCGGCATCCAGCATGTAGCGGTAAGAGTTGACAATATCGAAGCAGCCATCAAGGAAGTTATGGACGCAGGCCATAGGATGCTCGACGAAAAGCCTAGATACGGCGCAGGCGGCGCTCGCATCGCTTTCGTACATCCAAAGACTACAGGCGGCGTTCTCCTCGAGCTCACAGAGAGAAAGTAAGAAGACTTCCGTTAAAGCAGCATTTGTAGGATGGTAGGTAAGTATGGGGAAGAAAAAGATTTTGGTTCTCGCAACCGGCGGAACGATAGCTTCCGCGCCTAGTCCCGAAGGGCTGGTGCCTTCGCTTGATGTAAGCGCACTTCTCAGCGGAATCGCGGGTGTGGCGGAGAACTATGAAATATCGGCGAAGGACATTCTCAGTATGGACAGTTCAAACATCCAGCCGGAGGAGTGGGTTCTGATTGCCGAAAAAATCTATGAAGCAGTAAAGAGCAAGGAGCATTACGACGGCATTGTTGTGACTCACGGCACAGACACAATGGCTTACACGGCGTCGATTTTGTCGTTTATGCTGGCGGGCGTGCCGATTCCTGTCGTGCTGACGGGATCGCAGCTGCCTATGATAAGCCCTATGACTGACGGTGCGGAGAATCTGCGCTATGCTCTTGCCATGGCAGGCAGCGGTGTGCCGGGCGTGTTTATCGCTTTTAACCGAAAGATAATACTGGGCTGCCGCGCCGTAAAGGTGCGCACGACGGGCTTTGATGCCTTTGAGAGCGTGAACTACCCTTATGTCGCAAAGCCGGGTCCTGCGGGACTGCAGATAAAGCAGCGCGCAATCGACGGCAGAGGCATATTTTATTCGGGAGATGCGGAAAGTGTTGCAAAGGCAAAAGGACTCGATATAAACAAAGGCGTCGGGTCGGGCGAATATTTTACCCTGCGCGACACCATTTGCAACGATGTGTTCCTGATAAAGCTGACACCGGGGCTGAATCCTACAATTTTCGACATGCTGCTCGAAATGAAATACAAGGGCATCGTCATCGAGGCCTTTGGAGCGGGCGGACTACACTATGTAAACCGCGACCTCATATCCAAGCTTGAAAAGCTGGTGCGCGCGGGCATACCTGTAGTTGTTGCCAGCCAGTGCCTCTATGAAAAGAGCGACCTTTCGATTTACGAGGTCGGCAAGAAGGCTCTCGAGCACGGAGTTATCAGCGCCTATGACATGACCACCGAAGCGGCGGTGACAAAGCTCATCTGGACGCTCGGCCAGGCACGTAACATGGATGAAATCCGCGCATATTTCGACACAAATCTCGTCGGCGAGGTTTCCTTCGGCGACGGCGAAGACGAATAAGGCATAAAAAACCACTCTAGTTCCGGTAGAGTGGTTTTTGCTTGTGTGATATAATAAACCCATGGATAAATCATTTAAACATGAAAAAACGCTACGGGGCCGATGGCTGCAGTGGTTATGGGTGATTCTTGCGGCGGCGAGCTTCATATATTCGCTATCCATTCTTGCGGTCGGAAGCGGTACGTTCTCGTTTGCGATATGGGCAGTGCTGGCAGGCTTTTTCGTGCTGGCAGCATACCTGGCAGGCGGCAGGTGGCACTGCGTGCCTAGGAAGCTGAGAATAGCGGCTTATGCGGTGATAGTGCTGGCAACCATAGTCTTTGGCGCATGTGCGGCAGCCCAGCTAAGCCACTTTTCCGACGAAGGCGAGCCGAATCTCGACTGCATAATTGTGCTCGGTGCGCAGGTTCGGGAAAGCGGGCCGAGCGTTGCATTTAGGTTCAGGCTTGATGCGGCCTGCGACTACTTAAACGATAATCCCGGCACAGTCTGCGTCGTTTCGGGAGCGCAGGGCTTTAACGAGCCGGTAAGTGAAGGCGAAGCCGGCAGGGCTTACCTAATCTCTCGGGGCATTACCGAGGAAAGGATTTTTGCCGAGACAGAGGCGCGCAATACGACCGAGAACATTGCCTATTCACTTCGGATTTTCGAAGCCAAAGGCAATAAGTCAGGTACAACAGGCGCCCCATTGCGCATAGGTGTGGTCACTAACAACTTCCACGTTTTTAGGAGTCTGCATATTGCACGCAAATTGACTGAGGAACAATCCTGCGAAATCTGCGGCATCGCCGCAGACACAATCCCGTGGTATCTGCCAAACAACATCGTTCGTGAGTGCTTTGGAATACTGCGCGATGTGCGCTAGCCCTTTACGAACGGAGCCTTTTGTCGGATCTGATTGCCGCCCTTGTCCCGATGCTCTGGAATGCCTGTACCATTACAATCAAAAGCACAACAGCAAGCAGCATCACGAGGTATTTGTAGCGGTAATATCCATAGTTTATCGCAATTTTTCCAAGTCCGCCGCCTCCGATTATGCCGCTCATTGCGGAATATCCGAGGATGGTTGTGACCGCAATGGTAATCTGGCTAATCAGTGAGGGCACACATTCGGGAATCATCACCCTTGTGATAATCTGAAGCGGCGTTGCACCCATGCTCTGTGCCGCCTCTATCGTGTCGGGGCTGATTTCACGCAGGCTCGTTTCCACCAGCCTTGCGATGAAAGGAAATGCCGCAATCACCAGAGGCACGACCGATGCGAGCGTTCCGACAGTCGTGCCGACGATTACTCGTGTAAGGGGGAACGCCAGTATCATCAGAATCAGGAACGGCACCGAACGGAGGAGGTTTACGACCGTGCCGAGTACCGACATAAGAGGCTTTGGCAGAGGCCTTACTCCACCTTCCTCGCCTACTACCAGCGCCACGCCGATTGGCAGACCCAGTGCCACACCAAAGGCAGTTGCAAGTATAGTCACATAAAATGTTTCCCATATGGCAAGCCCGAACTCTCCCTGCACAATGCGGAGAGTTTCGTTTATTGTTTCGGGCGAAAACAGATCAGCAAACATGAATCTTAGCCTCCTTTAATTTCGATTTTCTTCCGATTTCGACAAACTGCTCGCTTGAGAAAATCCGGTTGACTTCCCCCTGCTCCGCAATTTTACCGGATTCGATGATAGCTACACGGTCGCACACATCGGTTACGACATTCATCTGATGAGTGATAATCACAATGGTGATGCCGAGTCTTTTGTTTATATCACGGATAAGCTCGAGTATCTGGCCGGTCGTTTTCGGATCGAGAGCAGAGGTTGCTTCGTCGCAGAGAAGCACCTTCGGATTAGTGGCAAGCGCTCTGGCAATCGCTACACGCTGCTGCTGGCCGCCCGAAAGCTGAGCCGGATAAGCATATGCCTTGTCGGCAAGTCCCACCGTATCGAGAAGCATTTCCGCCTTTATGCGAGCTTCCTTCTTTGAGGCGCCTGCAATCTCGAGAGGGAACATCACATTTTTAAGGCAGGTACGCTGCATGAGGAGGTTGAACTTTTGGAATATCATGGCCACGCTCTTTCTCATCTCGCGCAGCTCTTTTTCGCTCATCCTCGTGAGGTCCTTTCCGTCTATTTCGACACTTCCCGCAGTGGGGCGTTCGAGCATGTTGATGCACCGAACCAGCGTCGATTTACCCGCTCCGCTCATACCGATGATACCAAAGATTTCACCATCGGCGATTTCGAGGTTAATGTTTTTAAGGGCTCTGACCGAGCCGTTTTTTCCTTCAAAGGTTTTCGAGAGATTTTTAATGCTTATCATTTCTTTTCCCTTGCGTTTACCTGCTATTTTGCGCTGATTATATCGAGATTTGTCTGCTTTCCGCCGTAGAGTGCGAGAGGTTCAACGTGAACTGTCGAAACGCTTACGATGTGTGTGCCGTTTTGGGCGTTGAAATCATCGAGGTAAGGAACGTGCTGGAAATAGTTGGCGTCGATTTCACCGCTTTCAACAACATTGTTTGGCTGTACATAGTCTGTGAACTCAACGATCTTGAGTGTGATGTCCTTTTCAGCGAGGATGTCCTTTACGATTGCCAGGATTTCAGCGTGAGGTGTAGGGGATGCGGCAACGGATACTTCCCGGCCTGCGAGTGCTGCGTAGTCGATGGAATCGTCAAAGCCGTTTGTAGGCTCTTCAACTGTGCTTACAACTGCGCCGTCATATGTTTCTGCGATGTAGTTTGCAACAGCTTCGCTTTCGAGTGCTGCGATGAGTGCCTTGATGATAGGTTCATTTTCGTTGCCTTCCTTTACAGCGAGGATGTTACCGTAAGCGGATGCGCTGCCTTCGATTACAAGACCCTGCTCAACAGGATTAAGTCCTGCGCCGATTGCGTAGTTGGAGTTGATTACGGCGTAGTCAACGTCCTGCAGGATGTTCGGAAGCTGTGCTGCTTCCACTTCCTTGAAGGTGATGCCGTAAGGGTTGTCTGTGATGTCGGCGATTGTAGCTGTGATGCCTGCGTTTGCATCGAGTGTGATGATGCCGTTAGCCTCGAGGAGGAGCAGTGCTCTTGCTTCATTGGTGGTATCGTTTGGAATTGCGATTGTAATTTCTGCGCTTGCAGCATCGCCGTCTGCAGTCTGACCGCAAGCCGTGAGACCTGCGGCAAGTGAAAATATGAGTAATAATGTGAGCAGTAATGTGATTGTCTTTTTCATTTCTAATTTCTCCTTTGCATAAAAAAATCGGGAGGTTTCCGAAGAAACCTCCCGTAAACGGTAATTTTTTCAAACTATATAGTCATCATTTGAAAACCCTCACCGGAAAGCACATCGGAAACGTACGCATAACAAAACATGCACATGCTGCACATGCACATCATAGCCATCGTCATGACATTCTTTGCTACGCTGTAGTTTCTCATCTGAGCTCTCCCTTCTAAAAGTGTTTCAAATTAGTACCGAGTATAACGCTGTCTTTTTAGTTTGTCAACAGAAATTTTGCAAAAAATCAATTTTTATTTTTTGATTCACCTTTGGGCAGCCCTAAAAGCGTCGCATACCATGTGCGGTTGAAGAACAATACGTTATGTGTTAAAATATTTGAAAGCTCATGAATACAGGAGACAGAAAAATGGCTGAAAGAACAGATGGCAATTACATAATTGCCGCTACAAAAAACAAACACAAGATCAAAGAAATTAATGCGATTACCGCAAAATTCGGGATGAACATCATCCCTCAGGACGAGGCGGGATTTGCAAATATAGACGTGGTTGAGGACGGGGAAACCTTCGAGGAAAACTCGTTCAAAAAAGCCGATGCCATCATGAAAGCAAGCGGGAAAATTACGATTGCCGATGACAGCGGACTCATGGTGGATGCGCTAGGTGGTGCACCGGGAGTTTACAGTGCGAGATTCTGCGGAGTAGAGCATGATGACAAGGGGAACAACGAAAAGCTGTTAAAGCTCCTCGACGGAATACCGGTTGAAAAGCGTACTGCAAAATTCGTGACCGTAATTACGATGCTTTTCCCGGATGGTGAAAAGATTGTGGCACGCGGTGAGTGCCCGGGCAGAATTGCGACAGAAACTGCCGGTAGCGAGGGCTTCGGATACGATCCTCTCTTTATTCCGGATGGATACGACTGCCAGTTTGCGGTACTCGGTCAGGATGTGAAGAACAGTATCAGCCACAGAGCCAGAGCTCTTCAGGAGCTTGAAAGGATTCTTTCATGCAGATAATAAACAGGGCATTACAGATAATAATTCTGTCGGTTAAAAAACTGATGGATCCATATTATCAAGGCTTTCCGGAGGCGATTTCGTTCGGCTTTATGATGTCGATAATTCCGCTGGTAATTCTGCTTTCGTATGCGCTGGCGGTATTCAAGGTTCCGATTAATGTCGTATTTGATATTGCAAACGAGTATCTGAACAGTGATGCGGCGAAATACCTGATGAACCTTTTGACAAATACTGTCGGAAACGGGGGCGTTACGATAGCTCTCGTTATCGCAATTCTCTATGGTGCCAGCAAGGCACACTACAGCATGGCGTGCATTGCAAACCATATGTCACATCTGACAAATGGCGGCAGCTACATAGCGGAACGCCTCAGAGCGATACTTAACACTTTAATCACGATTGTGACGGTTGCGATAGCTCTGATCCTTCTGGTTTACGGCGAGCTGATATTTAATATTGTCGTACATGTCATATTTTCGAATGCTTTCGTGGACGGAATAGGCGCTGCCGAGGTTGCAGGCAGAATCGAGGAAATAATGACTTCGACGGTTGCAAAGCTGCTCCTTTGGATCAGATGGCCTATAATGCTGTGCCTCTTTTCACTGGTTCTGAGCCTGAACTTCTATGTGCTTCCTGCAAAGCGTGCACGGTTCAGGTATTCGATTCCGGGCGGTGCATTTGCGGGCCTGGGCATAATCGTAGTCAGCAAGCTGTTTTCCTTTTACACGAGCAGTCTTGCAACCTACAACCTGATTTACGGCTCGGCTGCCGCACTGGTTGCGCTGATGTTCTGGTTCTACCTGATCAGCTGGGTAATGGTGCTGGGACTCGTTTTGAACGAGGTACTGCAGGAGCTTCGCGGCGACCGGAGGGACGCACTCAGCGCCGTGGTCCGCGACGAATAATTCAAAAAATATGTTTAACATATCACGATCGTGGTATAAAAAAGGTGAACACCTTTCAATTACTTAACGACTAATAAAAAAAGGCTAATTTGGGGACTGTCCCTAAATTAGCCTTTTGGTTTTTATTTAATAATCCGCACTATTTAATAACGCGAACTTTGATGACTCCGTGGCTTGCGAGCTTGTCGCGGAGTAATTCCTCGTCAACCTCAGAATCGGCTTCGATAACGGTGTATGCGTATTTGCCCTTTGATTTGTTGATCATGTTGTCGATGTTGACATTCATTTCTGCGAGGATACCTGTGATGGCACCGATTACGGCAGGAATGTTTTTATTCAGAATGCAGATACGGCTGCGGCCTTCTCCGCGGATGAACTTGCCCAGATCGCAGTTAGGGAAGTTTACTGAGTTCTGAATGTTGCCGTCTTCGATGTAGCCCATAATCTCGCGAACTGCTGCGGATGCGCAGTTGTCCTCGGCTTCTTCAGAGGAAGCACCGAGATGCGGTGTGAAAGCAACGCCCGGTTTTCCGATGTTCAGGTCGTTCGGGAAGTCGGTGATGTAGCGGCGAACCTTGCCGGATTCGAGAGCTGCCAGAACATCAGGCTCGTTTACAAGCTTGTCTCTGGAGAAGTTTACGATAGTAACGCCGTCCTTCATTTTTTCAATCAGAGAAGCGTTTATCATTCCGGTTGTGTTCGGCTTTGCGGGAACGTGAACCGAAACATAGTCGGCATCCTTTATAGCCTCTTCGATGTTCATTGTGAACGGAATGGTGTTGCTCATATCGTGAGCTGCGCGAATCGACATGCGAGGCGCATAACCGACTACCTGCATTCCGAGATGCTCGCAGGCGTTTGCCACGAGTACACCGATGGCTCCGAGGCCGATGATGCAAATCTTCTTTCCGCGAAGCTCATGGCCGGCATACTTACCCTTGCCCTTTTCTACGGCCTTTGCTACTTCCATTTCGCCGCCCTTTAATGTATTTGCCCACTCGATTGCAGGTATCAAATTTCTTGCATCGGCAATCATAGAGCCGATGGCGAGCTCTGCTACTGCATTTGCGTTAGCGCCCGGAGTGTTGAAAACCACGATGCCTTCTTCAGCGCAGCGATCGCATGGAATGTTATTTACACCTGCGCCTGCTCTTGCAATGGCATACAGATTTTTTGAAAACTCCATCTCCTGCATGTCCTGGCTGCGGACGAGGATACCGTTTGCTTCGCCAAGATCATCGGTGATGCTGTAATCCTTGCCAAGGAGTGCCAGACCGACAGGCGAAATTTTGTTGAGTGTTGCAATCTTAAACATAATATATCTCCTTTTGTTTTGGCTCGCTGTACTGAGATAGCCATGCGACACGAACCTAAATCGCCGGCCCCATACAGAAAGATTATATCACTTTACCTTTAGCCCGTAAAGTGATACAATAACAGTGTTTACAGATAACAGCCAATACAAGGCACAGCAAAAATCCAAAGGAGGAGATAGAAATGAGTAATAACGGTAGAGTATTCAATTTCTCAGCCGGCCCTTCCATGTTACCGCTTGATGTAATGGAAGATGTCGCAGCTAATTTAACCAACTACAAGGGCTGCGGTCAGTCTGTAATGGAAATGTCCCATCGCAGCGCTGATTACAAAGCAATCATCGAGGCAGCGGAGGCTAACCTTCGTGAATTAATGAATATTCCTGACAACTACAAGGTAATGTTCCTGCAGGGCGGCGCAACTCTCCAGTTCGCAATGGTTCCGCTCAATCTCTTCAGAAAGAGCAAAAAAGCAGATTATATCGTGACAGGAACATGGGCAAAGAAAGCCGCTGCAGAGGCAAAGAAATTCGGACAGGTAAATATCGTTGCAAGTTCCGAAGAGAGCACATTCACATATATTCCAAAGGTTACAAAGGATATGCTCACACCGGATGCAGACTATGTTCACATCACATTCAACAATACAATTTACGGAACACACTACAATGACTATATTCCTGATACAGGAAACGTTCCTCTCGTAGCGGACATGTCTTCATGCATTCTCTCCGAAGAGGTTGACGTAAAGAAGTTCGGACTCATTTATGCGGGCGCACAAAAGAACGTAGGCCCTGCAGGCGTTACCATCGTTATCATGAGAGACGACCTGATCGGCTTTGCGCCTGAAACCTGCCCGACTTACCTCGACTACAAGATTCACGCAGAGAACGGCTCAATGTACAACACACCACCTTGCTTCGGCATTTACGTAGCAGGCGAAGTTTTCGCAAAGATCAAGAGAGAAGGCGGCATCGCACCTCTCCACAAGATCGACGTTGAAAAGGCAAAGAAGCTCTACGACTACATCGACTCCAGCGCACTTTTCAAGGCTCCTGTAGTGAAGGAAGACAGATCGCTCATGAACGTAGTATTCGTAACAGGCAATGCAGATCTCGACAAGAAGTTCGTAGCCGAGGCAAAGGCTGTAGGACTTGTTAACCTTTCCGGTCACAGATCAATCGGCGGAATGAGAGCTTCCATCTACAACGCTATGCCAATGGAGGGCGTTGAGAAGCTTATCGAGTTCATGAAAAAGTTCGAGGCTGAAAACAAATAAAAACTAAAAAATTCTCGAGATGAACACACAAACGGGCTCTATGTATGGTACAATATATTGAGCTCGTTTTTTTCGTGCATACAAAAGAGCGGACTTTTAACAAATAATACAGAGGTTAGACAGGTGATTAATATATTAAAGGATTTATATCATTTTGCGAAGACAGGGGCGATTATCGCATTAGCGGCGGTGATTATTTTTTGTGCGACAGCGCCCATGCTTGCGGGCAGTGCCTATGCGGTTACAGCCCTTCCGACTATAGAGGCGGAGGGCGCATGCGTAGTGGATTTGCGCACAGGCGAAATACTGTACAATAAAAATATGTACCAGCAGTTTGAGCCTGCTTCCATGACAAAGATGATGACCTGCATACTTGCGCTCGAAAATCTCCAGCTTACCGACATTCTCACAATCGATGCGGAGGCAAGCTTTACCGGCGGCAGCCGCATATATCTGATTGAAGGCGAGCAGATCAGCGTTCAGAACCTGCTGTACGCCCTCATGCTTGAATCGGCAAACGACGCAGCGGTTGCGCTGGCAAAGGGCGTTGCGGGCTCCGTCGAGGAGTTTGCAAAGATGATGAACGCAAAGGCAAAGGAGCTCGGCTGCCTCAGCACGCACTTCATAAATCCAAACGGACTTCACGAGGAAGGCCACCTTTCTACACCCTACGACATGTCATTAATCGGTCAGTACTGCATGAAGAACAAGACCTTCAGGGAACTGATCAAGACCTACAAATACACCATTCCGGAGACTAATAAGCAGCCTGAGCGCTACATGTACAACACCAACCGCCTAATCTACGACCGCCAGACAAAGGTGAACGTGAACGGCGTAAATCGCGAATGTAAATATGACGGTTGCCTCGGCGGAAAGACCGGTTATACTCCGCAGGCGGGAGCGAGCCTCACCTGCAGCGCAAAAAGCTATGATACGCAGGTGCTTTCGGTAGTTATGAAGTCGACGGACCTCGGAAGGTTTGCCGACACGATCGCACTGTTTGACTGGGCATTCGCAAACTACCACAGCGAGCTTGCCATAGAGCAGGGGGCAAAGCTTGGAAAGGTTGCGGTAAAAAACGGTGAAGTAAAGGAAGTGCCTGTAGAGACCGCCGAAGCAGCTTATGTTTTGCTGCCGGCAGAGGCGAGCTCTGCTCTGATTCGCACCGAGCAGGTGTATGATGAAGAAATCGTCGCACCGATAAAGCAGGGGCAGGTAATCGGAAAGCTGGATATTTACGAGGGTGATGATTATTCGTGCTCGGTTGATATACTGGCGAGCCTTGAGGTAGGCGAGGGAACATTCCTTGCGAAATTTGGTATAGAAAACAAAAAAGCCTATGTTATAATAGCGGTAGTGGGATTTTTTGCAGTATTTTTCCTGGCAATCTTCATTGCGGTCAGCGTCGAAAAGGCGCGCAGGCGCAAAGCACGCAGAATTCGCAGAGAGCAGAGAGCCATGGAAATCGCGCAGGAGCGTGCGGAGCGCGAACGCGATCAGGAGCTGCGGGACTGGTTTTTCAAATAGCCGCAGCAGGAGGATTTCCTCATGTTCAACATTGATGATAATCTAAAAAAACTCCCGGTAACGCCGGGAGTTTATATTCACAAGGACAAGCTGGGTCAGGTCATCTACGTCGGCAAGGCGATAAACCTGCGCAGACGCGTGAGTCAGTATTTTCACCTTAAAAAGGATGCCGATCCAAAGGTCAGAGCTATGGTTTCACACATAGCCGAGTTCGAGTACATAAACTGCGCCAGCGAAGTGGAGGCTCTGATTCTCGAAAACAACCTCATCAAAAAGTACATGCCGAAATACAACATTCTGCTGAGGGATGACAAGACCTATCCTTATATAAAGGTGACGACGACCGAAAAATATCCGAGAGTAATGAAAACCAGGGTGTTAAAGGACGACGGAAACAGGTATTTCGGGCCGTACAGCGATGCGAAGGCGGTGAATGAAACGGTCGAGCTGCTCCAAGACAGACTCTCTCTGAAGAGGTGCTCGGCAGTGGCGTTCCCTCCCGGGATGAGGCCTTGTCTGAATTACCACATAGGAAAGTGCAAAGGCATCTGCCAGGGAAAGGTTTCGGAGAGCGAATACGCAAAGCAGATAGAGACTGCGCTGGCGATTCTGTCGGGCAGGGACAAAAAGCTGCTTGCAGAGCTGAGCGAGGCAATGCAAAAGGCTTCGGAGGAACTGAACTTCGAGGAAGCAGCCGTTCTTCGCGACCGCATCGCAGCACTGAAGGCTCTCGGCGAGACCCAGCGCGTGACGATTCCGGGCATGAAGGATATTGATGTCGTGCTGGCTGTACGTACCGGCAGTGAAACCTACGCGGTGGCATTTTACTATCGCGATGGAAAGCTGGTGGGGAGAGAGACATATCCGATGCAGGCGGATGAGGGAGATGAAAATGCCAGCATCGTGGCGGCATTCATAAAGCAGTATTACGGAATCATGCCGAGCCTGCCTTATGAGATAGTTGTCAGCCACAGCCTGCCGGAGCAGGAGCTGGTGGAGGAGTACCTTGCGGCGCTTGCAGGCAGAAAGGTCAGCATCACGGTGCCGCAGAGGGGCGAAAAAAAGGCGCTTCTCGCGCTTGCACAGCGTGACTGCCTCGAAATGGCCAGAACCATCGACGAGAGGGCGGCTTTGGCGGCAGAGCGTGTAACGAAGCTGTCGGATGAGCTTTATGCGCTGGTGAGTCCGCACTATCCGGGCTTGGCAAAGAAAAAAGAGTACCGCATAGAATCGTATGACATATCAAATACAAACGGAGTGGATACCGTGGCCGGCATGGTGGTGTTTCAGGGACTGAGGCCTATGCGAAAGGACTATCGCAGGTTCAAAATAAAGACCGTGACGGGGCCGGATGATTACGCGAGCCTGCACGAGGTCATAACCCGCCGCTTCAGGCGCGGCCTTTCGGAGGATTCCGCATTCGGCGTTTTGCCGGATATCCTGCTCATTGACGGCGGCAAGGGTCAGGTGACAGTGGTGCTTGATGCGCTGCGGGAGCTTGAGGCTGAAACCGGAAAGAAAATCGACATTCCCGTTGTGGGTATGGCAAAGGACGACCATCACCGCACAAACAGCGCAGTGATATATGAAGGCGGAGAGTGGCACGAGACCGAGCTTTCGGGCAGGGGGCTTGTATTTAAGTTCATGGGCACGGTTCAGGAGGAGGTCCATCGCTTTGCGATAGAGTATCACAGAAACCTGCGCGGAAAGCACATGATCGGCTCGGTGCTCGACGATATTCCGGGAATCGGACCGAAAAAGAGAAACTCGCTGCTTGCGCATTTCAAAAGCGTGGAAGCGGTTCGAAGCGCCACTGTCGAGGAGCTTGAAGCTGCTCCCGGGATTACCCGCGCAAATGCCGAGACGGTATATGCGTTCTTTCGCAAAAATTGATTGCGCAGCTTTTAAACTCGTGATATAGTAGTACTGTTAGAAACACTATCCCAAATTAAGGAGGGTTAATCATGGCAGATGACGAAAGAATCGCAGCTCAGGGCACAGACGATACAGATATTATCACGCTTCAGTTTGACGACGGCGAAGAAGTAGAATGTGAAATCATGGGCGTATTCGACTACGCAGGCAAGGAGTATATTGCTCTTATTCCTGACGACGGTTCAGACGATGTATTCATTTACGGATACCAGGAAGTCGGCGAAGATGAGTTCGAATTGATAGACATTCTTGATGACGATGAGTTTGAAAAGGTTGTTGCTGAATTCGACAAAATCGTTGCAGAAGATGCTGTAGGAAACTAGAATTACGGTAAATCTTTTAGCTGTCCACATCCTGGATGTGAACAGCTTTTATTTTTTCAAAGAAGGAAAGACTTATGAAACATTATGACGTAATCGTTGCCGGTGCAGGCGCAGCCGGCGTATTCCTCGGATACGAGATGACAAAGCTGGAAAATAAGGCGAGCATCCTAATAATCGACAAGGGTGCGGAGCTTGCTTGCCGCAATTGCCCGATAAAGATGGGCAAGGTCACCAGCTGCATCAAGTGCTCTCCTTGCCACATCATGAACGGCTATGGCGGAGCAGGCACACTCTCCGACGGTAAGTACAACATAACCACAAAGTTCGGCGGTGACCTCCATCTGTACGTAGGCGAGGAAAAGGCCATCGAGCTGATGGAATATGTAGACAGCGTACTTTGCAGCATGGGCGGCTCCGAGGCAAAGCTCTATTCAACCGCAAGCTCAGAGCTAAAAACACGCGCTCTCCAGAACAACCTGAATCTCCTCGACGCAAAGGTGCGCCATTTGGGGACAGACCGCAATGTGAAGATTCTTGAGAGAATGTTCGAATACACAAAGGAACGCATTAATTACGAGTTCCGTACGGCGATCACCGAGGTGTCTCACGAGGCTGATGGTACATACAGAATTTTGACCGACAAGGGCGAGGAATATACCTGTAACGATCTGATTCTAGCTACCGGACGTTCCGGCTCCAAATGGATCGGCGAGGTTTGCGACAAGCTCGACATTCCGCAGAAATCCAACCGCGTCGACATAGGCGTTCGTGTGGAGCTGCCGGCGGAAATTTTCAAGCACATCACGGATGATGTATATGAATCCAAAATCGTATACAAGACCGACAAATATAACGACAGAGTTCGTACCTTCTGTATGAACCCTTACGGCGAGGTTGTTTCCGAAAACACAAACGACATAGTTACCGTAAACGGCCACAGCTACGCAGATCCGGCTCTCCACACGGAGAACACAAACTTTGCGCTGCTGGTGTCCAACCACTTTACAGAGCCTTTCAATGATTCCAACGAATACGGTGAATCCATCGCCAAGCTTTCCAACATGCTCGGCGGCGGCGTACTCATGCAGCGCTTCGGCGATCTCGTGAAGGGGCGCAGAACTTCGGAGCACCGTATGGAAAAATGCTTTACACGCCCTACGTTAAAGGCTACTCCGGGAGATCTATCTCTGGTTATTCCAAAGCGCCAGCTCGATGACATCATCGAAATGATATATGCGCTCGATAAAATCGCACCGGGAACGGCAAATGCGGATACACTGCTCTATGGCGTAGAGGTAAAGTTCTACAATTCACAGGTAGAAGTTGACGGGAACCTGGAGACAAAATTAAAGGGTCTCTATGCTCTCGGCGACGGATCGGGTGTAACACATTCACTTTCACAGGCATCGGCTTGCGGTGTTCACGTGGCGAGAATCCTGGCAAAGAAATATCAATAATTTGCTTGACGAAAGAGACCAAAACCTATAAAATAAAAGGGTACTGTTTGGCAGTACCCGACATTTGCGGATATGGCGGAATTGGCAGACGCGCACGGTTCAGGTCCGTGTGAGTAACATCATGGGGGTTCGAATCCCTTTATCCGCACCAAAACCACACAGATGTGGAAAAAGACTTCGGAACAGAAATGTTTCCGGAGTTTTTTATTGCATTTCTTATTGCACTATTGTGACACTATTTTTGTTACTATCTATATGTTTGGATACTTTCCTCCGATGTGATATACTGAAAAGCGAAAAGAGGAAAAGATATGCTGAATTTAAGAGATTTAACGGTTAAGGAACTCGAAGAATACTTCGTTTCAATAGGAGAAAAGCCATTCCGCGCAAAGCAGGTATTTGAATGGCTGAATCGCGGTGTTGACAGCTTTGATGAGATGTCGAATATTCCAAAAGAGCTGCGCGAGCGACTCAGCGATGCCGAAGCATCAGGCGACATTACAATCGGCCGCATCAACATACTTCGCAAACAGGAATCACGGACGGACGGGACGATAAAATATTTATTCCAATTGCGCGAAAGCATTGCAGTCGAATCCGTCTTTATGAAATACAAATACGGAAACTCAATCTGCGTTTCCTCGCAGGCCGGCTGCAGGATGGGCTGCGCATTTTGCGCGTCTACGATTGGCGGACTGACGAGGAACTTAAGCGCAGGCGAAATTCTGATGCAGGTGATAGGCGCGGAGCGCGACACAGGCGAAAAAATCAGCCACGTCGTAATCATGGGCACGGGTGAGCCGTTTGATAACTACGATAATATCGTAAAGTTTATAAACCTCGCGCACGAGCCAAAGGGACTGGGACTTTCGATGCGAAACATCACGGTTTCAACATGCGGGCTGGTTCCTAAAATCATGGAGTTTGCAAAGGATTTGCCTCAGGTAAACCTGGCCGTTTCTCTGCATGCCCCAAATGACGAAGTGCGAAGCCGCATTATGCCGGTGAATCGGACCTACAATGTGGCGCGGCTCATTTCCGAGTGCAAGCGGTACACCGAGGCCACACACAGACGCATTACCTTCGAGTATGCGCTGATCGCGGGGGTGAACGATGCACCGGGCCAAGCTGATGAGCTTGCAGACCTTCTCAGAGGCATGCTGTGCCATGTAAACCTGATACCGCTTAATGAAGTGAGCGAGACAGGGCTTGCGGGATCACCGAAGGCGCAGGTGCAGGAATTCCTGGCGCGCCTCGAGAGCCGAGGCATAACAGCGACGGTCAGACGGGAGCTTGGCAGCGACATAGATGCAGCCTGCGGGCAGCTGAGACTGGCGCACAAAAAAGAGAATTGACGGATTTTACAGAATTTATTGACTTTTAAGCCTCTAATATGGTAGCTTAAATATAGAGCCCTTTAATGGGCGGCAAATTGTTAAAGTGTTTTTTGAAAAGAAAGGTGTAGTGATGTTAAAAAGAATGAAGATTGGTAAAATACTGCTTGCTTACGGACTCATTGCAATTCTTTGCATGGTTGTAATCGCAGGCTGTTTTACTTTTGGCCTGAACTCCGTAAAAGAGGACCTGCAGATGGTAAACATGATAGGTGTAGAGGACACCAATTATCTTAAAGAGGCACTCTTAAACGGTCTTTGGGTTGCGGATGACTATATGACCATCTACGTGGGACGCGACCATGCGGATATTGATTCGTTCGTCCCCGAAATAGAAACGCTCAATGCTGAATCCGACGAGATTATTACCTCGCTCAGCGTAAACCCGGGTTACAGCCCGGAGGTGCTCCAACAGTTTGAAGAAATCAACGCGCTCAGAATCACATATGACGAGCTCTGCAACGCTATGAATGAGCGCCTCAGAGCATACGACTACAAGGGTGCGCTGGCCATCTATCCCGAATACAAAACCACAAAGGACGCTATGCTGGCAGAGCTCGAGGCGGTATGCGACGGGTTTGAAGAATATTCTGCAACAACCATGGATTCGGCTATGGCAGCTTACAGGCTGACCCTCATAATCAATATAGCAGTGTTCGTTGCAGCGGCAATAATTCTGATTATAATCAGCCTCAGAATAATAAGCTACATAAGACACACCATGGCAGAGTCTGTTGCGGTTGCAAACGAGCTATCCAAGGGCAATGTAAACATGACAATAGAGGCGGACGAGACTCTTGCTTCAAAGAACGAGTTCGAAGCATTAAAGCATGCGTTTGCGGAGCTCATAGAAAACTCGCAAAAGCAGGCAAAAGAAATCGAAAATATTGCTTCGGGTAATTTCAGCATAATGCCGTCAATTCGTTCCGATAACGATGCAGTAAACATCTCCCTCCTCAAGATGCTCAATACCATGAAGGAGCTGGAGTCCGCACTTCTCGAACTCACCGAGCAGTACGAGCAGGGCAACACTTACTATCACATCGATGCTTCCGTTTTCCAAGGCGGTTTCAAGGGAATCATGGACGGAATCAACAATGTAATGGATGTCTACGGCACACAGACAACCGAACTCATCAAGGGCATCGCAAGACTCGGCGAGGGCCTGCTGCCTGAGGTTGATACCAACAGACCGGGCAACTACGGCGAAGCCTTCAAGAGACTTGAAAAGACAGTTGAAAGCATCAGACACCTCGTTGAAGATACCGAAATGCTGGCGGATGCGGCACGTCAGGGCAAATACACAATCAGAGCCGACGAGGAAAAATACAGCGGCGAATACAAGAATGTTATTGCCGGTATCAACGGCACTCTCGACATAATCGTAGAAAAGATTAACTGGTACGTCAGCATCATGGATTCGATTCCTATTCGTGTACAGGTAATGGATCCAAACGGCAACTGGACACTTGTCAACAGACTCTATGCCGAAACCCTCCAGCAGCACGGCCTAATAAAGGATCACCGTACAGAGATTTACGGAAAGCCTTGTCAGGTTCCGGGCGTTGACGTAAACGGCATCGCGGCACTTCAGAAGGGCCAGAAGGAAACCCAGTTCACCGACGGCGACAGCATTTACAAGCAGACAACCACCGAGTTCAATGGCAAGAAAGGCGAGAAATACGGATACATCGGCGTAATTCAAGACCTCACAGCTGTGCTGAACCAGGCAGAATATTCATCGGCTGCTGCGGGCAGACTTGAGAGAAACTTAAACGCCCTCGCAGAAGGCCGCTTCACCTTCGAAGCAAACGACATTCCGCGCAAGGCTCACACAGAGGATATCGCGCAGACCTTTGACACCATCGACGCAGCGGTTGACAAGGTTACGACCGCTATCGGCGGGCTGGTTACAGACTCCGTAGCACTTGCTGATTCCGCCGTAAGAGGCGAGCTTTCAAAGCGCGCAGACCTTTCAAGATACGACGGCGAATATGCCAAGGTAATGAAGGGCTTAAACGATACCATCGATGCGATTTTGAATCCTATCGGTGAAGTACTCGCGGTACTCGAAGCGGTATCCGCGGGCGACCTCAAAAAGACCGTAAACGGCGAATACGCAGGCGAGCTTGAAAAGTCAAAGGATGTAATGAACCTCACCGTTCAGAATCTCCGCAACATCATCGGCGACATATCCTACACGCTGGGAGCTATCGCAGGCGGCGATTTAACGGTAGAGACGAACCTTAACAACTATCCGGGCGACTTCACCGATATCGGTGTAGCCCTCCAGTCAATTACAGAAAAGCTGAGAGACGTAATGCAGAGCCTCACCGAATCCTCCGGACAGGTTGCAAGCGGATCCAAGCAGCTTTCGGAAGCGGCACAGATGCTGGCAGTCGGCTCCACAAAGCAGGCATCGGCAGTACAGCAGCTTACAACAAACATCGGCGACATTGCAAAGCAGACACACAAGAATGCAGAGGATGCACGCACCGCATCAGAGCTTGCTAACGGCGTAAAGTCAAGCGCAGAGCGCGGCGACCGTCAGATGAAGGACATGCTGGCTTCGATGGACGAAATCAACGAGTCCTCCGCAAACATCAGCAAGATCATCAAGGTTATCGACGATATCGCATTCCAGACCAACATTCTGGCGCTCAACGCTGCGGTTGAGGCAGCGAGAGCGGGCGTACACGGCAAGGGCTTCGCAGTAGTAGCCGACGAGGTAAGAAGCCTTGCGGCAAAATCTGCAGAGGCGGCAAGCGAGACAACCACTCTTATCGAGGGCTCAATCGAAAAGGTTTCGGCAGGTACCAAGATTGCAAACGAAACAGCCGAAGCACTCGCTGAAATCGTTGAAGGAATCGGCAAAGCGGCGAGTCTGGTCGAAGGCATTGCCACCGCATCCAATAACCAGGCGAACGATATCGAGGATGTCAACAACGGTATCGAGACCGTATCTCAGGTTATTCAGTCCAACTCCGCGACATCGCAGCAATCTGCGGCGTCCTCCGAGGAGCTCTACGGACAGGCAGATATGCTGAAGCGTATAGTTTCAGAGTTCAGACTGAATAAAAATCAGGCTGCGGGCGGTGCCGGTATGCCACTGCTTCCGGACATAGAATAATAATTTGGGCGGAGAGCCCCAAGCTTGTGTATTTCACAAGCTTGGGGCCGCTTTTTTTATGGGCGCTTTATATTGAAAAACGCCTATACTTTAGGTATAATATACGGTATGTAGGACTAATGCACTCAGTGCATGAAAAAGCGAAGGACGGAAGGAAAGAACATGTGGTGTGAAACAGGCAGTAATGATTTAAAGGGCAGACTAAACGATTACATAACCTATTTCGAAGGAACGTGTGAGTTTTGTCTGAACAACATGGGTATTCAGCAATACCTGTCTTTTATTGAAAGTAATTTGGAAAAAACCGCAGGATATGACGATGAAACAATCCTGCTGCTTTATTATGACCTGGGAGTTATCTACTACAAGATTGACAGGCTGGACGAAGCGCTCGATGCCTGGGAAAAAGCCCTGGGATATGCTTTAAAGATTGGGGACAGAGTCTTTTCCGCAAAGCTGAAATCATACATGGCGGTTTATTATTACGAAAAGGGCGACAGAGAAAAATCGAAAAAGCTTTTTGATGAAGCAACACGGGTCTTTGAGGCTTTGAACCGCTATGATGAGCTGGCTCTGCACTATATAAACATTCTCTGGTACAAACGCTATGAAGAGGATAAAACCGAAGTAATCGATTATATGGACAAGGCATTCGAGTATGTCCAAAAGTCCGATTCGGTTAGAAACGGCAGAGTATATCTCCATCTGGGATATATATACAAAACAATCTTTAATGATTTCCTGAAGGGCGTAAAGTACCTCGGTATGGCGCAGGAATTCTGCCGCAGAGCCAATAATATTGAGATGGAGTCAATGACCCTGCACGTGCTCGCGGACGGGTACCTGCAGCTTTTCCACTACGATGAGGCTCTGGAAATCTACGAGACCTTGAAGGGACCGAGATATCGCAATATCACGGCAAACCTGAAATGCATGATGCTGGCGAATGTTACGGGCTGTTATCTCAGCACAGGCCGCATCGAAGAAGGCCTCGAGGCTATCGACAATATGAGGGAATATATAGATTTTGCTCAGACAAACATCCGTGAGGAGTTTGAATGCGTTCATGAATGGCTCCTAGCGACATATCTGCTGGCAAGCGGCGGGGATGTTCGCGATGTCGAATCGCTGCTCACCGAGGCAGAGAAAATCTATGCGGAAAACAAAAAGGGATTCCCTATCGATTATTTTGATTATCACCTTGCGGATTCATGGCGAAGCTTTTTCCTGATTAGACAGGATATGGACCGCGCACTCGAATATGCGCAGAAGCAGTACGAATGCAGCAAATCCTGCGGAAAGTCCGCACAGAAATATTCTGCCGGGAAGCTTGCAAGTCTGTACGGGCTTCTTGGAAATCGCGAGCAGGCGCAGCACTATAGGGAAATAGAAAGCGGCTACGCGGACGATCTGGCAAAGGCTGATTTGATTCCTCAGTATGACAGACTGTTTGAAGAATTCCAGGCGCGCAGTAAAGAGCGCAGGGATGCGGAGGAAAAGGCAAAGGCTTCGGCAGGAAAGTACAGTGATCCGTTGACAGGATTCCGAAACGGCGATTTCCTGAACGAACTGCGTTCAAAGAAAAAAGGCTTTTTTGCATCCGGCAGAGATGCCGTCATTTGTGTCGATATAGACTGCTCGGGCCAATACAAAGAAAGCTACGGTGCAGATGAACTTGAAAAATGCATAGTCAGAGTTGCGGATATTATCAGGCGGATTGCCGCAGATTACGATGAAAACAAGCTGACGATCTGTCGAATCGCCGGTGATGAGTTTGTGTTCGTACTGAAGGATACGGATAAATTTACCGTCAGAGATCTCGCAGAAAAGGTGGTTTCAGAGGTGCGCGCAGCACAGATTCATAACAACGCCTCCGATGTTTCACCTTATGTAACGGTTTCTGCAGGATACGATCTGGGCGAGCCAAAGGAAAGAATAAACTATATTATGGACAGGGCCAGCCTCGCACTGCACGACGCAAAGGAAGCAGGCAAGGGCAAGGCTGTTTCATGGAAATAGGAGGGGGTTATGTCAGAAACGAGAATAATAACAATCAGCAGAGAATTTGGCAGTGGTGGCCGCACAATCGGAAAGATGGTGGCTGACCGGCTGGGACTCAAATATTACGACAAGGAGCTGGTCCAGGCGATAGCCGAGGAGAGCGGCTTTGACGAAAGCTATGTCGAGGAAGCGGGGGAGCATGCACCGGGCAAAAGCTGGCTGGCATTTGCTCTCGGTGCGCAGAGTGCGGCAACTCCGGGCAAAGGTCTCTCAATGAACGATTTCCTTTGGACCATTCAGTACAGAGTGATAAACGAAATTGCCGAAAAGGAGCCTTGCGTTATAGTGGGACGCTGCGCTGATTATATCTTGCGCGATCGCAGCGACTGCTTTGATGTATTTATTCATGCCTCTACTGATAAAAAGGCAGAGCGCATAGTAAGGCTTTACGGCGAGTCCGAAGAGGCACCGGAAAAGCGCCTCGCAGACAAGGACAAAAAGAGAAAGGTTTTCTACAAGCATTACACAGGCCGTGAGTGGGGCATGTCCCAAAATTACCACATGTCTCTCGACAGCGGATATTTAGGGATAGAAGAGTGCGTGCGCATCATAATCGATGCGTCGGGCATGAAGAAATCGGAGTAAACAAACATGAATTATAAACTATACAGGCAGGGCGATTTTTCGGTTAGTAACTGGTCAGGCGGCACGACCACGCAGCTCGCCATATCCCCGGAGGATGCAAAATATGCAGACAGGGAATTTATATGGAGACTCAGCTCGGCGACATGCGATCTGGACGAATCGGATTTTACGGATCTGCCGGACTATAACAGAGTTCTCGCAGTGCTTCACGGCGAGGTCGTACTCGCGCACGAAGGCGATCGCAGCGTAAAGCTGAAGCCACTTGAATATGACTATTTCGACGGCGCGCAAAAGACAAAGAGCTACGGCCGCTGTACAGACTACAACCTGATGACTCGCAAGGGCTACAGGGGCACGCTGGAGGTTATAGAGCTTACCGAAAAGGAGCAAGCCTTGGAAGTGGCTCCTGCTCTGGCGAGAGGCCTGTTCTGCACCGGCGGCTATGCAGTCGTGAGCTTTGACGGAAATTCTCTCATGGTAGGTGATGGTGAGCAGCTGGTCATAGAGGACTGCCCAAAGGCGGAAATCAAAATTTCCGGCGAGGGCGCAATCATCCACACCGAAGTAAGCGCTCCGGCACCGGCGCAGCAAGCCGAGCCTGACACAGTGGGGGCTTATCCTTACGAGGGAAAGTCCGACTTCGCGCTGGGCATGATGCTTTCGTTTGCGGATCTTCGCTGGGTGGAGGTGCTGTCAAAGAAGCTTAAAAAGCTCTGGTATGATGAAGAGCTTTCCAGGCGGCTAAAGCAAATCCAGAAAATCTATTTAACCTACGGAATTCTGCTTGCGGGGCTCTTGGGGATACTTTATATCGTTTTGCTGTGGTATCCTGAAAAAACGACTCTTGCGGGGTGCCTGTGCATTTTGTGGTTTGTAATCTGGCTTTTCGTGGTGTCGCCACTGCTTTACATGAGCGTAGCGCCAAAGCCGATATGGAAGCACATAAAAAATATCGACAGGCTGAGCCCAAAGGAAATAGAAATTGAGATAGAAAGAAACGGCAGCAACGAAAGACTTGAAAAGCTGCTGAAGAAATATAAAAACGTTGGAATATATGAGTATGACGAGGAGGAGTAGCATGATTTTTTTCAGAAGTGATTACAGCAGCGGTGCGCATCCTAGAATTCTGGAGGCGCTTTCCAAAACCAATTATGAGCATAGTGACGGCTATTTTATGGATGATCACTGCTTCCATGCAATTGAGCTGTTAAAGAAGAAAATAGGCAGAGACGATGTCGACATTCACCTGACTGTCGGCGGCACAATCACAAATCTCACAGCTATCTGCGCATTCCTGCGCCCGCATCAGGCAGCAGTTTCCGCAGCAAGCGGGCATATCTGTATGCACGAGACAGGCTCTGTCGAGGCTACGGGCCACAAAATCATTCATCTGCCAAGCACTGACGGCAAGGTCAGACCGGAGCAGATAGACGAGACTGTTATTTTCCACGAGGATGAGCACATGGTGCAGCCAAAGCTGCTCTACATATCGCAGCCGACAGAGATAGGAACTATCTACAAAAAGGCAGAGCTTGCGGCATTAAAGGCAAAGTGTGAGGAGCATGGCATGTACCTGTACATAGACGGTGCGCGCCTGGCTACTGCGCTCACATGCGATGAATGTGACGTGACTCTTTCCGATATGGCAAAGTATTCCGATGCGTTTTACATCGGCGGAACAAAGAATGCTTTTCTGTTCGGAGAAGCTCTCGTAATTGTAAATCCTGCGCTGAAGGAGGACTTCCGCTTTATCATCAAGCAGCGCGGCGGTATGTTTGCAAAGGGCAGACTTATCGGGATTCAGTTCGAAGAAATGTTTAAGGATGAGCTCTATTTTGAAATCGGCCGCGGCAGCAACGAAAAGGCTGCAAAGCTTCGCGAGGGAATAAAGGCGGCAGGCTACAGGTTTATGGTAGACTCACCGACAAATCAGATATTCCCTATCTTCCCTGAAGAAATGGTGCAGCGTCTCGAAAAGGATTTCTTTTTCTACCGCTGGGCAGCTCCAAAGGACGGTATGACTCCTATCAGACTCGTAACGAGCTGGGTAACAACCGATGAAGACATAAAGGCATTCCTGGATGCCATCAAATAATTAAACTTGCAAAGAAAGGCAGTATCATGAAAAAGACACTGGCAATAATACTCGTATTATTGGTTGTTTTTACAATCTCTGTGCCTGTTAGCGCATTCGGTGCAGCGGCAAAGGAAATAACCGTTTTTGTGAACGGACAGCAGCTGGTTATGGACCAGCCTCCTATTATTGAGGACGGTCGCACTCTGGTTCCTCTTCGTGCAATATTCGAGGCGTTAAACGTGAATGTGGGATGGGAAAAGGAAACTCAGACGGTGCTTGCTGACTGGGGCGACAATTCACTCAGCCTGCAGATCGGAAAGAATGTCATTAACATGGGCGACGGTCATAAAATACAGATAGACGTGCCTGCAAAGATTGTCGGAGGACGCACTCTGGTTCCGGTCAGAGCCGTGTCCGAGGCAATGGGCGCAAATGTTTCCTGGAACGGCATCGACCGTAGAGTTGATGTTACAAAGACATGGAGTACATATTATGTCAGAAATGTGAGCGAGCTGATAAACGCTATCGGTTCAAATCACAAGATTCAGCTGGCTGCCGGGACATACAACCTGACCGAATGGATTGAAGAGCATTCCAATAAATATCAGACAGAGGAAATCGAAATGTATCTCCCGAATGTCGGAATCAGTGAAGTTTTCGACGGGAAGGAGCTGCTGATAAAGAACGTGAAAAACCTCTTTATCGAGCCTGCCGTTTCGACGGATTTTGTTCAGCTTGTAGTTGAGCCGAGATATGCCGATGTTTTGGCATTTGACGGCTGTGAGGGCATTTACCTGACAAACCTGACAATGGGTCATACCATTGAAAAGGGCAGCTGTGCGGGTTCGGTTTTGAACTTTACAGATTCAAAAAAGGTCAGACTGATGAGCCTCGACCTTTACGGCTGCGGGACGTACGGCATCGAAGCCTACAATACGGACAATCTGATTTCGGAAAACACGACAATCAGAGACTGCTCTTACGGTGTCATCAGTGCATACAATCTGAGCAATGCGACATTTACAAACTGCGCTTTCAAAAATTGCATGGAATATACGATGTTTGAATGCAATGAAAGCTCGCTGACATTTTCGAAGTGTAGCTTCTCGAACCTTTCAGGCGGCCTTTTGGGCGGACTTGACAGCAGCTACTACAGATTTGTAAATTGCACGTTCGATGATGATGCGTGGGCACAGGTTGTCGATGCGGCAGCGGTTACGAGCAGAGTTACGATGATAGAACCTGCACACTAACGGAGGAAAAATGAAGTTACTTATAGCATCAGATCTTCACGGATCTGCATATTACATTGAAAAACTGATAGAAAAATACAAGGAGTCGGGAGCGGAAAAGCTCCTGACTCTCGGAGATCTTTTGTATCACGGCCCGCGCAACGATCTGCCGCGGGATTACGACACAAAGCTGTCGGCAAAGCTCCTGAACGAGATTTCTGATGAAATAATCGCAATCAGAGGAAACTGCGAGGCAGATGTGGATCAGATGGTTTTGGATTTTCCGGTTCTGACCGAAAGCGGTGTCCTTTATGTAAACGGGCACGTAATCTACCTGACTCATGGGCATGTGTTTAACATGGAAAATCCGCCAAAGATGAAAAAGGGCGATATTCTGCTTCACGGGCATACACATGTGCCGGCCCTCGTGCACTTTGGAGGCGAGTCGGGGAAGGATTTTACATATCTCAATCCGGGTTCTGTTTCAATACCGAAGGAAGGCAGCCATCACAGCTATATGGTTTTGGACGGCAATCATTTCGTATGGTATGACCTCGAAACAGGTGAGCCGTACATGTACTTTGATATTTAGTTAATTATTACAGATAAAATGAGTTTGGGATTTATTAAGCAATACTTTGGACTGCCGGGCAGGATATATGTGCTGTTCCTTGCACGAATTATCGCTGCCATGGGGTCCTTTGTTTATTCCTTCCTAACGCTTTTCATGAGCAGCAAGCTGGGATACTCGGAAATTACTATATCAGGATATCTGATGCTACTGGCTGTAATTATGCTGCCGGCGACACTTTTGGGAGGAAAACTTGCGGATTTATTTTCGCGTAAAATGACATATGTGGTGCTGATGACGTTCGGTGAGATATTTTTTCTGATCACCGGCTTTCTGATTGATAAACCATATGTATTGAAATTCATATTTGCGGGATTCTTTTTTGTAAACGCTGCGGCACCTGCCATTTCGGCAATGATGATGGATTTTACAAGGCCTGAGAACAGGCGTGAGAGTATGTCGCTGGTTTATTTGGGCTTTAATCTCGGCTATGCCTTCGGCCCGATGATAGCGGGATTTCTGTTCGTACACTATCTGCGCTGGATTTTCTGGGGAAATGCGCTGATAAATTTGATTTCGGTCATTTTGATACTTTTGATGATAAGGGATGAGGCGCCGGATGCGGAAAGCCTGAAAAGTGCGGAAAGCGATGTGACGGATGTCCTCTCGGACAAAGCTCTGGCACCCCCAAAGAAAAATCTTTTACTGCAGCTTCTCAGCGATCCGATACTGGTAGTAGTCGCTGCGCTGGCGATGACTTCGGCATTCGGCTATTCGCAGATTGGCTATATGCTGCCGCTTGATATGGAAGACTACTTTGGCATAGAGGTGGGCAGCAGGGCTTACGGTGTCATTTGGTCGCTGAACGGCTTTACGGTGTTCCTGCTTACGCCGCTGTTTGTGTATGTCTTAAAGAAAAGAAATGTCATATTCAACCTTGCGATAGGAAGTGTGATGTTTGCGGCAGGCTTTGCGGGCTATGCTTTTACTCACAATCTGCCGATAATGTACATGCTTGTCGCAGTCTGGACCTCCGGCGAAGTCATCGGCGCGAGCAATGTCGGCGTATTTATAGCAAGCCATGCACCTGTCAGATATCGCGCAAGGTATCAGTCGATATACGACATCATTCAGGGCACCGGTCGTGCGGTGGGTCCAATGCTGATGGGGTATTTCCTGGCGGGGCATACGATCAGCCAGGGGTGGCTGCTTTGCGGCGGGCTTTGCGCAGTATCGGCAATTGCTTATTTCGTGATGTCGGCGAGCGGAAAACGGTAGGTGAGAAGGGCACCTGCGGTTGTGCTTGGGTTGAGAGGAATATTATGAGAGGTACAATATGAAACATCTGAGGATATTACTGATTGCGGCAGCTCTGGTTTCGGCGTTTACCGTGAGCGTATTTGCGGCTGAATTTTATGATGTTCCAAAGGATGCGTGGTTTTACAGCTATGTGGACGAGCTATCGGACAGCGGAGCGATAAACGGTGTGGGCGGCGGATGCTTCAGCCCTGCTTCGAATGTGAAGCATGCAGAGATATTAAAGCTGGTGCTTTCCATATCAGGCAAAGAGATTAAAACTCTTGTGAACCCGGGCGACGAGGGATATATGTGGTACAGCAATATATTAAGCGCTGCGGACGAGTACGGCATTGCCGAGATGGGCACCTACGATCCCGAAGGCTATGCGAGCCGCGAGGATGTGGCCGGATATATCGTAAAGAGCATGGGATGGGAAAATGCTTCACATCCTTCGGATGTTTTTATCGATACAGACAGTGATAATGCAGAGATTCTGTATCAAAAGGATATAGTTACGGGTGTTGCGGGCGGAGACGGATATTCGTTTAACGGAGATTCTGATATCAGCAGGGCCGAAACGGCAGCGCTGGTATACCGCACGGCAAATTATGACTGCCTTGAGCTGAAGCAGCTGACATATCTTGCGGATGCGGAGGGGTTCAAGTTCAGAAATCCCGTGGAGGTATCCGACTGGGAAAAGATAATCATGTACATGGGCAGGAATAACCTGTCCGAATATACTGCGATTTATTCGGGTGATTTTACCGTGGAATCGGATGTATTTGCGGATGCGATTTGCCAGAACGTCCTTGATGCATATACATCGTGCTACGAAAGGTGCAATGAATATTTCTGCTATTATCTGAATACAAGCGTTGAATCGGGATATATAAGGAACACCTTTGTTGTAAAGGTGACTATGAAAAACTCGGAGTTTGAAGATGACCGGCTGGCGTCGATGCGAAAGGAATTCTTTGAACTGGCTCAGGCGGAGACAGAAAAGCTCATTGAAGAGGGAAAAATCACTGCGGATATGAGCGAAAAGGAAAAGGCGAAAGCAATCTTTGCCTATGTTTGCAGGAAATGTTCATATGACAACTCCTCAGCAAACAAGATCAGGCATTTTGGCTACAGCGCCGTGACTACGGGAAAGACGGTATGCCAGGGATATACAAACCTGCTGAATACCATGCTGAGATCCGTCGGGATTTGGTGCGAAAGCGTGCCGGGAAAGATTAAAAACAGGTTCGGGACAGATCACCACATCTGGACCAGAGCCATGATTGATGGTGAAATAACTTATATAGATGTAACCTATGCGGATACTGCAAATGCCAATCCGGATTATGGTGATTATTCGTACTTTTGCGTGTCAAAAGAAGGACTGGCAAAGGACAGAATTTGGAATGAAGACGAGGTAAAATGAGATGAAGATTGAAGGCAAGGCTTTAGCTATATTTTTAACCTTGGCGATGGTATTTACGCTTTCGCCCTTAGCTGCAGTGCCTGCGTATGGAACTGTAGCGCTCGGGTCAGGTGCCCAAGCAGGCGGGAATGTGATCGATCTGGTGGTATCGGGGAATGAAAGTCCGTTTACGGTGAATGGTGATTGGCTGTCAAGGTATGGCATTACGGATGGGCGGACGAACGTAACGATAAAACTGGACGGAGTTAGTATCGAAAGTACGACGCAGAATGTTTCGGGAATAACGATAGCAGCGGGATTTGAGGTTACGCTCATCTTTGATGGGAACTGTACGATAACAGGATGCAGCATTTCTAGCAGTAACTGTTCTGCGGGCATAAAGGTGGAAAACGGTGCTACGCTTAATATATACGGTGAAGATGGCGCGAATCTTACTGTAACAGGAGGAAGATACGGCGCAGGCATCGGTGGCGCTGGGTATAGCGATGGCAATCAAAGCAATCCTGTGCCCGGGACAATCAACATTTACTCGGGAACGATTACAGCGCGCGGTGGAGGCAGAGGAGCCGGCATAGGTTCCGGCTACAAGCAGAGCGGCGGAATAGTAAATATATATGGTGGTAATATCACGGCAATAGGTACAGGCTGGGGAGCAGGCATAGGCTCGGGTTATGGTTCGAGCGGCGGAGCAAACAATCCCCCGGCAGGTTCTTTTAGCGGAGGTACAATTAATATTAGAGGCGGTGTTGTAAGGGCTGCTACTAATGATATTGATTTTGTAAACCTAGATTATTATAATCTGGAGGATCCTCTTTACGGAAATCTGGATGTATGTGCTGCCGGAATAGGCGGTGGATATGGATCCACATCGGGGAATATTACTATAAGCGGCGATGCTGATGTAATCGCTGTGGGTAGCTGCGGTGGTGCCGGAATAGGTTCGGGCAGAGGTACCGATAGAGTAAATCAATATAGTCAAGTAAATGATATCAGCACATGTGTGCCTTGTAATATCACAATAGAGGGTAATGCAAATGTAGTTGCACTTGCAGGTAAAGATATCAGAAACGGTCCGCAGCCTGTAGGCGGTGCAGGAATCGGCAGTGGTTATGGTTTTGGACTTACTACAGATGCGCCGGGTGCAATGGGAGATATAACAATTACAGGCGCTGCAACGGTACTTGCTCATGCGGGCGGAATCTATGCAGACGGTATCGGATCGTCCCTGCCTGTAGGTACAGTTAACTCACAAATGCAGAGGTATTACGATAATCGCGCCACGGCAAATATTGAATATGGTCTCTATGTTGATGTAAGAGCCTTTATGGAGGGCATAGAGGTATTCACAACCAGACATGTTGTAAATGCTGTGAACGGACAGGTAGACGGTAGCATTTATCGAATAAACGGTGATACTGTGACTGTAAGTGCAATCGTTCCTGCCGGAAAGACCTTTGAGGGCTGGCAGAGTGATGAGGTAACATTTGCGGATGCGTCTTCAGCGATTACAACCTTCACAATGCCTGAGACTGCGGTAACGGTGTCGGCACTGCTACAGGATATCCCAACGGATGACAGTAGCCGGCAAACCACTAATAGAACTAAGAGAGAAGAAAAGCCGGAGGAAGAAGTCGTCA
>JAEEGJ010002175.1_pt1 | contig 126468 bp, 106 predicted proteins | sample 8958761 | NCBI WGS metagenome assembly JAEEGJ01 (sample SAMN16246546, study PRJNA631951) | gut metagenome | biome: gut microbiome; feature: rumen; material: RS-attached | host: Bos | place: Iran: Karaj | collected 2018-10
TGGGCACCGTCATCGCCAACCAGGTCACTAACCAGACGGTCAGCATCACGAGCCCGACGGTGAACGATGCCACGCTCACCATCCAGCAGGACGGCCAAACCGTGGGCACCTTCACCGCCAACCAGGGCACTAACCAGACGGTCAGCATCACGAGCCCGACGGTGAACGACGCCACGCTCACCATCCAGCAGGACGGCCAGACTTTGGGCACTTTCACCGCCAACCAAGGCACCAACCAGACGGTCAACATCACGAGCCCCGTGGTGCCCGACATCACCGGTCTGCAGAACCAAGTCAGCAGCCAACAGAGCCAGATCGACAGTTTGCAGAATGTGATGGCCGATATGCAGAACGCGATGTACAATATGACCAACGCCAACTTCACCTGCGGCACCTCCAAAGTTATGGATATTGACGGCAACACATATAATACCGTGAAGATTGGTGACCAATGCTGGATGAAGGAAAACTTGAGAACCAAACATTACTCAGATGGTTCTGCTATTACACAAGGTGTTGCCGAACAGATTGGCATAATGGATACCAGCAGTACTCTACCCTATTATTACTACATTCCAGATACAGTTGATGTGAAAACGTATGGTTTGTTCTATAACTGGGCAGCTGCTATGCACGGTGCCGCGTCTTCCAATGCGAATCCGAGTGGAGTACAAGGTATCTGTCCTGATGGATGGCATCTGCCAAGCCGACAGGAGTGGATGCAATTGCAGAATTATGTAGGAAGTCAAAGTGAGTTCCAATGCAATGGTTCAACCAGCAATATTGCCAAAGCTATAACTTCCACTACTGGGTGGGATACAATACATTCTACTTTAAATCCGTGTTCTCCTGTGAACAATACTTCTGCAAATAATGCTACTGGTTTCACTGCAATTCCTACAGGAGGGATCAATTTAAGGACCTGGGCGACATATTTGGTATATCAAGAACAAAATTCGGCGTTTTATTATTGGACTTCAACGTATAATACTGCCAATCTTTATATGACCAACAGCGCCTTTTATTTTGGAGGTTATGGGTCAGAACCTTTTTGCTCTTTTTCACCAGAATTAGTCGTTTCAGGCAAGTCTGTCCGTTGCTTGCGCGACCCGCAGGATGAGGCCGACAATAGTATTAACCTGCACGACAGCTTGGCCACGGTGGCCTTCACGGGCAACTACAGCGACTTGAATGGCACGCCCACCATCCCTACGGTGAACAATGGCACGCTCACCATCAAGCAGGACGGCCAGACCGTGGGCACCTTCACCGCCAACCAGGGCACTAACCAGACGGTCAGCATCACGAGCCCGACGGTGAACGACGGCACCCTGACCATTCAACAGAACGGCCAGAACGTGGGTACCTTCACCGCCAACCAAGGCACCAACCAGACGGTCAACATCACCTCCCCGACGATGCAGGACATCCAGGCGATGATCAACAGTGCGGTGACTCCGCTCACCCAGCGCATCGACAGCTTGCAGAACGCACTGAATGCAGCCCATCAGTCAGAGCAGCAAAACAGCAACCTCACCTTCGTGTGCGGCACCTCCAAAATGTATGACTACGAAGGCAACGCCTATAACACGGTAAAGATTGGCAACCAGTGCTGGGCTAAGGAGAATCTCAGAACCACGCATTATGCCGATGGCACAGCCATCGATTTGGTAATTGGTCCTGGTATCAATCATCGGGATGGCAATGCACCCGCCTACACCACGTTCCTTGCACCCGACGGCAGCACAGGTTATATTTACAATATGGCTGCAGCCTTCCACGGTTTGCCCAGCCAGGTTTATAATGTTGATAATCAGCCTGGTGCAGGTCGGAATCAACGGGTACAAGGTCTTTGCCCTGACGGATGGCATCTGCCCTCCAGCAATGACTGGGATGGACTGACAAACACAGTGTCTAATAATGGTATGTACTGTGGCCAAAATTCCAATAACGTTGCCAAAGCATTGGCCGACAATAACACAAGTAGCTGGAACACCTCTACCGTAACCTGCGCCATCGGCAACAATATTGCCGCCAATAATGCTACCGGATTCTCGGCTAAAGGCAACTTACGGCTTTTCTACACCCTCAACAATGACGGCACATACACTGATGGAGGAATGCTTGCACCCAATGGCGCTCATTTCTGGAGCTCCTCACCTCAACTCGGATGGGGCAACAATCAAATTCCTTACGCTATAGACAACGTTTACTGTTTTGAATTGGACCACAGTTCACCCGTTGTCAGTCAGCAGACATACGATAAGAGCAATTTGGTGGCAGTGCGTTGTATGCGTGATGAGTCAGAAGGTGTGATCCTACAAATGCAGGAGACCATTGATGAATTGCAAAATCAGGTGAATCAACACAGTGAACTGCCTACAGTGTACATTACCAGCATAGTCTCTGCTGGAGCTCGGAAAGCTAGGGTTACGGCCAATGCTTATGCTGGTGACGGTGAGGTGATTTTAGCCAGAGGTGTCTGTTGGAGTGGCCTTGAAAACCCGACCGTGGGGGGATACAACTGCTCCTACAGCCTGGCTGATCCTACTACCGCCTCTTCATTCGAGGCATTAGCCACCTCTTTGACACCCGGTGATAGATATTATGTTCGTGCCTTTGCCACCACAGCCAATGGTACCGCTTACAGCACCCAAGAAACATACACGCACGTGGCTTCCATTTCTTCCAGCGGTTCTGAAAGCTACACACTGGGCACTGGTCAGGAATTGTGGATTTATGATGATGGTGGTCCTAACGGCAATTACACAACCTATTGCGATGGCTCGCTAACCATTAACGCCCCGTCCGGCAGCTATCAGGTAATGATTGACACCGTCATCTACAATACAGAAAGTGGCTATGACGAGTTGTATGTTTACAGTGGCACATCTGTCAACCAAACATACCTGGTCAAAACATTGAGTGGTTCAGGTACCCAAACTGGTATATATCCCAACAACGGAACCTCTTCTTTGACATTAAGATTCGAATCTGACGGTTCTGTTCTCAATACCGGTTTTGCCATCAAAGTGAAATTGGTCAGTATGTGTCCCTCCACAGTGTCTAAGAGCAGCATAAGTTATAATACCGTACGAATTGGAGAACAGTGCTGGATGAAGGAGAATATGCGATATGATGCAGGCACTTTAAGGGATTCCACTAGTGCTCCATCCAGCACGGTGGCTTATCGTTACTATCCGAAGGGTAATTCTTCCTATCTGACCACATACGGATATTTGTACAACTTCCCTGCCATTCGGAATGGTATAGCGGCCTCGTCGGGAATGCAAGGCATCTGCCCGACAGGATGGCATATTCCTACTCAATCAGATTTTAATTATTTGATCAATTCAGGAGAAAACTTAACATCATCTGGTAAATTTGCAGCTCAATATGCCGGAATACTGTCTCCTTCAGGAAATGCAGCTATATATTATGGCTTTGGATCATACACAACATTATGGGGTATTATGCCTGATGGTAATGCAATAACCCTGTATATAAGTGCTACTCAAAAATATCCGACCCTAAATGCTGCTAAAACCTACGGCAGATCGTTGCGATGTGTTAAAAATCAATAATACATTAATTCTATGAATACCAAGGGCCTCCCGGAAGGGGGGCCTTTTTTTGCGGGGGCGATTTACAAATCGTAAATCGTAAATCGCAAATCGTACATCGCCCACGTCCCGCAGGGACGGAAGCCCGGTAGAACGAAGTGGCATACCACGAATCGAACGTCCCGCAGGGACGACACAATTGATTGTAATCTTGCAGCCCTTTTGGGGCTGCAGGGCTTGGTAGGGTATGGCGGGTGTGGGAGCATATCGCACCCCGGCGGGGTGCGGGCAAAACAAATCCTGGACACGGCGGTCATCGTTTCATTGCCCGCAGACCTACGGCCTGCGACGGGGGGTTCCCGTGCGTTGCATTCCTACCGAGCCCGGCAGACCTAAAGGCCTGCCTTCAGGCCAGATGTTCTATCGTAAATCGTACCTCGATATTACTACCCCGCCCTTCGGGCATCCCTTCTGCAACAGAAGGGGAATTGGCGTCCCCGTCTCGCACATCGCACCTCGCACATCGCACCTCGCACATCGCAAATCGCACATCGTAAATCGCACCCCGCACGCCTATCCAAATTTTATCTATCTTTGCCGCCGGAAAATGCAAAATATAATAAACTATGAATAAGACAGTTAAGAAATTTGGCAAGGAAGAAATCTGGGCTTATTTCCTCCTTATCCTGGGAAGCTTTCTCTTCGCCGTGGGCGATGTGATGTTTGTGAACCCCTATCTGCTGGCACCGGGCGGCACCTACGGTCTCTCCAACGTGCTGAACACCGTGTGGCCCTGGAAGATCAGTTATTACGCCATCTGTATGGACATTCCACTCCTGCTCATCGGCACCTGGATTCTCGGTCCGCGCTTCGGCGTGAAGACCGTGGTGTCCACTATCCTCATATTCTTCTTCACTTGGATGATTGAGACGCTGTGGGGCTATAATCCCGTTATCCACGAGGGCATTATGGAAGCCGGCGAAGGACTCCACGGGCTGGTGCAGATTCCGCACAGCGAACTCTTCTTCCGCCCCGACTACTTCCTGAACACCGTGGTGGGCGGCGTCATCTATGGCGTGGCCATCGGCCTCATCTTCAAGTCGGGCGCCACCTCGGGCGGCAGCGACATCATTTCGATGATTCTGCACAAATATACCAAGATATCCCTCGGCACACTGGTGATGGTGGTCGATTCCTGCATTACCCTTACCACGCTCATCGCCTTCAAGCAGATTCGCCTGCCGATATACTCCATCATTCTCATCGCTATTGAGAGCAAGATCATTGACCTCATCGTGGATGGCATCAAATCCTACAAGACGGCCTTTATCGTTACCGACAAGGTGGATGAGGTGCGCGAGTATATCCTGCACGACCTGAAGCGCGGGGGCACCATCTTTGCCGGCACCGGCCTCTATCAGGGTGCCGAGCGCAAGATGATATACGTCACCCTCGAGCGCGCCGACCTGGTAAAACTCAAGTCCAACCTGCGCCGCCTCGATCCCTCGTCGTTTGTCAATGTGATTGAGAGTTCGGAAATTATGGGGTTAGGCTTCAAGGCCCTGCCGGAAGAGTAGGGTAGGGCTTACTTGTTGGCCTTCTCCTCGTCGTTGTTATACCACTCCAGATAGGCTTCGGTGTAGAGTTTGCCCGACCCCACCAGTTTCTTTTTCTTCGCATCTGAAATGTCAAAATCCACTGCCCCGACGCCCAAGGTGTCGATATAGACCGTGCGCTGCCAGTCGTCGCTGTGCAGGTGGGTGTTGTTTTGGAAGTCAATGAGCGTGGTCACCAGTGCTTTGGTATAGGTGAAGAAGCTGTTGATGTCCTTGCACGGGGCGGTGCCGTGGTTGAGGAACATCGAGATGTCCTCCTTGGCATCCAGGCGGAAGCCCAAGGTCTCCTTGTTGTACACGTACTCGTTGCGCGAGATGCTTCTCTGCATCCGGGTCTTCTTATTGATGGTTTCGTAGTATTCTGTCCGGCGGGCGTTGTTGCGGTCGGCCACATACGACACCTGGTCGAATGTCTTGATGGTATAGTTGTCGAGCAGACCGCCATCCACGAAGATGTGCTTGTTGTTTTCGCCTCCTTTCACGGCGGCGAAGAAGAGGGGTATGGACATCGAGATGCGGGCGGCGTCGGCCACTTTGAAATCGGGGGTGTGGTGCACGCTGAACATCTTGGAGAGGCCGGTGGTCAGGTCGGCGCCCACCAGGTAGATGTCCCTGAACCGGTTTGTTTTGGCGATATCCGCGAAGGTGGCTTCGCCATTGCCGGTTTTCTTTTCCAGGAAACTGGCGATCAGGTTGCGGAAGAAGTCGCCCTTATACCAACCGTAATCCTTGAGCAGGCGGTTGGTGTCGCGGATGATGCCCCACGAGCTGTCCATAAACTTCTTGAAGTTGAGACTCCACAGAATCTCTCTTACTTCTTCGGCGGTGTAGCGCAGTCCGACTAAGACGGCTATCATTGCGCCGGCGGAGGTACCGGCCACGCGTTCCACATCTTGCAGTATTCCTTCGCGGTCGAGCACTTCCAGTGCGCCCACGTAGGCGATGCCTTTCACGCCGCCGCCTTCAAAAACCAGATTTTTAAAATGGTAAGCCATAATAAATAGATTTAAGAAAATTGTTATTGACTATTATATTGATTATCAATCGAATATCCTGAAAAACGCACACTGTTTTTTGCAGAATGATGGTCGATTACGGTAGGGTGGGCTTCAAGGTGAGCAGCACCACGTTTTCCACGTGTTGGGTGTGGGGGAACATATCCACGGGTTGCACCTTTTCCACCCGGTATTTTGCGTCCAGCAGGGTCAGGTCGCGGGCCTGTGTGGCGGGGTTGCAGCTCACATACACGATGCGGGGCACCTCTAATTTCAGCAGCTGGTCGATGACGTTGGGGTGCATACCGGCGCGCGGGGGGTCGGAGATGATGACATCCGGGCGGCCGTGCTTGGCGATGAAGTGGTCGGTGAAGATCTTGGCCATATCGCCCACCACGAATTCGGTGTTGTCGATGTGGTTCATCTCAGAGTTGAGGCGGGCGTCGGCCACGGCGGTGTCCACGTACTCGATGCCCACCACCCGTTTGGCCTGGTGCGCCACGAAGTTGGCGATGGTGCCTGTGCCCGTGAAGAGGTCATAGACCACCTCGTCAGGCTGTATGTTGGCAAACTCGCGGGCCACCTTGTAGAGGTTGTAGGCCTGCTCGCTGTTGGTTTGGTAGAACGACTTGGGCCCCACCTTGAATTTCAGTCCCTCCATCTCTTCCATAATGTAGTCTTGTCCCTTGAACAGGTGGAAAGGCAGGTCGAAGATGGCGTCGTTCATCTTGGTATTGACCACATAGACGAGCGAAGTGATTTCGGGGAAGCGGTCGGCGAGGGCCTGCATCATATCGGCGGCTTGCTGGTTGAAGTCGGAGAAGATGACCACCACCATCAGGTCGCCGGTGGAGGCGGTGCGGATGATGAGGTTGCGCAGCAGTCCCGTACGCTCGCGGGGGTCGTAGAAGGGGAGTTCGTGTTCCATCGCGTACGAGCGGCAGAAGAGGCGGATGTCGTTGCTGGGCGCCGCCTGCAGCCAGCAGTGCTCGATGTCGAGGATTTTGTCGAACATCCCGGGGATGTGGAAGCCCAGGCAGCGTTGCTCGAAGAACTCGCCGTCTTCGTAGCGGCGCAGGTCCTCGTACGAGAGCCAGCGCATTGTGGAGAAGGTGTATTCGAGTTTGTTGCGGTAGTAGTATATTTTCTCGGACCCGATGATAGGCTGCAGTTCCGGGAACTCGAACTTGCCGAGGTGACGGAAGTTGTCCTCCACCTGTTTCTGCTTGAATTCCAGTTGTTTTTTGTAGTCGAGCATTTGCCATTTGCAGCCACCGCACACGCCGAAGTGCCCGCAGGGGGGTGTCACCCGGTCGGGGGAGGGGGTGCGGATGGCCAGCAGGTTGGCCTCGGCATAGCCGTGTTTGCGTTTGTAGATCTCCACGTCCACGAAATCGCCGGGCACGGCGTAGGGCACGAAGATGGTGAGGCCGTCCTGTTTGGCCACGGCCTTGCCCTCCGCTCCCGCGGAGAGAATTTCCAGGTTTTCTATGTTGTATCGTTTGAATGCCATAATCTCAATATTTTCCGTTAATCTCCCCACAGCGGCTTCGCCTTGTGGGGACCTACCAAGCTCTTGCCCCTACGGGGCTGTTTAAAGTATAATTCTCCATTCTCCATTCTCCATTCTCAATTCTCAATTCGAATAAAACCCCATCTCCTCCACATATTTTCCCACCTCTTCCGGCACCATATACCGAACCTGTTTGCCCTCTTTGATGCTGTTGCGGATCAAGGTGGAGGAGAGTTCTATGCGGGGGGCGTCCACGAAGGTGACGTGGGGGTGCGATCGTCTCTCCGCCGCGTCGAAGCCGGGACGGGGATAGACGTAGAGGTGGAAGTTCTCCAGGATCCACTCGTAGTTGAGCCAGCGGTCGAAGGTCTGCAGGTTGTCCTCTCCCATAATGAGCGAGAACTCGCGCATCGGGTGTTTCTCCCTGAGCTGCACCAGGGTGTGGCAGGTGTAGGAGGGTTGCGGGAGGTGGAATTCGATGTCGGAGGCTTGGAAGCGCTCGTCGTTGTCAATGGCGAGGTTCACCATATAGAGCCGTTGGCGATCGTCGAGCAGGGATTCTTTTTTCTTCAGGGGGTTGCGGGGCGACACCACGAACCACAGTTCGTCCAGGTCGGAATGTTCCAGCATATATTCCGCAATAATCAGATGCCCAATGTGAATGGGGTTGAAGGATCCGAAATAGAGTCCTGTTTTGATCATTTTCCCGATGGTTGAAAAAAAACGGGCAAAAATACGAAAAAAACGTTTTACCTCAACCCTCCCGTGCTGCAGGGCGATTTGCGATTTACGGTCTATGGTCTTCGGTCTATGGTTTATAGTAATTAAGAAATTAAGAAACTAAGAAATTAAGTCTTCAGTCTAAAGTCTTAAGTCCAGGATACGACGTGCGGGGTATTATCGTAGACAAATACAGCCTCGGAGAGGCGGCACGCACGGAGTGCAATTAACACCATACGCAGTGTGGTGATGGGGATGCCTGCGCCCGTTACCGGCATCTCGGAGAGATGCTACTGACTGCATCCCGTCACATCCGTGTCCCGTTAAGGATAACAGAAAATGTGTCGTCCCTGCGGGACGTTTCGGTGCGTGGTGTGCCGCATCGTTCTACCGGGCTTCCGTCCCTGGCGGGACGTGGGGGATTGCGCGAGGTGCGAGGTGTGTGAGGATATCCGCCACGGTAGAGCCGCCACATTGTGGGGTCATCGTCGTAGAGCCGCCACATTGTGACGGCTCTACTGCGTTCGCAGCGGCCGAGGTCCTGCCAAGGATGCAGGAGGTTCCGCCGCTCACTGCGTTCGCAGCGGAATGGCGGGGGCCGCCGGAGGGAACAGGGGGAGATGGGCGGCGAGGGAAAAGACTCCGGCAACGGCACGCCCCAGCCCGCCGCCCATCTCCCCTTCTTCTCCCCGCTTGTGGCGCACCATTCCGCGCAACGCGCCAGCGTTGAGCGGAATCTCCGGACGCTGTGCGAGGTACGACGTGCGATTTGCGATTTACGACTTACGAAAAAGGTCTATGGTCTTTGGTCTCCGGTCTTAAGTCTAAAACCCAATTTTTCATTCTTCATTCTTCATTCTTAATTCCAGATACGGTTCCATCAACCGCAAATACGCCTCCGTGTAGCGGTTATCTGCCTTGCGGATGGTGAGATGTTCCTCCCGGCACGGGCAATCGGCAGTGCGGGCGTAGGTCAGTACCACACGGTGCGCGGGCTTGCGCTCGGTGGGGCGCACTACCTCGCGGCGCACGCAAGTGAGCGACTGACGGGCCAGCACATCGAAAGCTGCACCCTCGCGCACGGGCAGGATGAGGGAAAAACGGCCCTCTTCCGCAAGGATTTTTAACACACTCGCAAGCAACTCTTCAAAGGACAGGTTCCCGTCGCCGTGACGGCTCTGAAGATGACGCGGATGGTCGGGCTTGAGGTCGCCGTGAAAAAAGGGCGGATTGGAGAGGATGAGGTCGAAGGTCCCGCCCTGCCAATGTTTTGCAAACTCTTGTATAGTAGCCTGTTCGAAGTGCAGGTTTTCAGCGGGCAGCAACGGGTAGGCGCAGGCGTTGGAGCGGGCCTCCGCCACGGAATCCGCGTCAGGGTCGATGCCATACACCACGGGATTAACAGAATTTAACACCGCCTGCTGTGCGGCGCAGAAGGCGACCACCCCGCACCCGCAACCCACGTCTAAGATGCGGCGCGCATTGGAGGCGTCGCACAGGGCCGCCAGCAACATCGCGTCCGTGCCAATCTTCATCGTGCTGCGGTCGTGTGACAACGCAAAGTGTTTGAAACGAAACTGAGGCATTAGCAGTAGGACTCCAGCAATTTGACGCGGCCGTCGGGAATGAGCTTCACCTCCTCGATGCAGGCGGGCACCAGCACCACGTCGCCCTTCTCCACCACCTCGTGACCGTCACCGTAGAAAAGATGCAGACGCCCCTCTAAGCACATATAGACCACAAAGGAGTCTATCTCCGTGAAACTCTTGCCAATAGGCTGGTCAAGTTCCAGCAGACTGGTGTTGAAATAGGGCGATCGCACGAGCGAAACGGTATGGTTGAGCTGGGGCTCGTAATGGACTTTGAAGTCGGCGCAGTTCTCATCGAAGTGGATGGCTTCGAGTGCCTCTTCGGTGTGCAGCTCGCGGCTGTTGCCCTCGTCGTCCACACGGTTCCAGTCGAAGATGCGGAAGGTGACGTCGGAGGGCTGCTGGATCTCGGCCAGCAGCACGCCCTTGCCGATGGCGTGCACCGTGCCGGCAGGAATCATAAAGGTGTCGCCCGGCGCCACGGGATAGAATTGGAGGAGGTCGTGGAGCACGCCGCTCGCCACCGCGTCAATGTATTGTTCCTTGGTGATTTTGCTCTTGAAACCCACATAAAGTCCCGCGCCCGGCTCGGCGGCGATGACGTGCCACATCTCCGTCTTGCCATTCTGACCGTATTTCTTCTTGGCCAACTCATCGTCGGGATGCACCTGCACGGAAAGATTGTCGTGGGCGTCGATATACTTGATCAGCAGCGGGAAGCCAAGCCCGTACTGCTCGTAGTTCTTCTCGCCCACCAGGTCGGTGAGATAGACCTCGAGGAGCTCGTTGAGGTTGTTTTCGGCGAGGAAGCCGTTGGCAACCTCCGACTCGTCGCCGACGATGCCGGATACTTCCCAGCTCTCGCCGCATTGTTTCATTGTGCCGATATCGTGGTTCAGGAGGGTTTTGAGTCGTTCGCCGCCCCATATTTTCTCTTTAAGGATGGGGGTGAATTTCAGGGGGTATAACATCTTTTTGGTTTTAATTGGCCGCGAATCGCGAGAATCACGGGGATTTTTATTGGGGTTTGTAAATTTCTCTCTGTTTAATCTGATGGTTGGGTTTCACCTTGTCGGGGTTGCTGCCATACACGCGCTTGAGGAACACCCAATGGCCGTTTTCCTCGATAAAGCCCTGGTTGAGACTCGATTCGGGAACCATATAGGCGGTGATGGCCGGCACATTCTCGTCCACGGGAATCAGCTCGTCGAAGATAATCATCGGGCTGGTCACGCGGCGGTAGTCCATCTGCTTGGTTTTGGGATTGTATTTGCCGGTGCTCACGAGGTACTCCTGCTCCTCATAATTGAGGTGCAGGGAGGCGTTTTTGGAGTACTCGAGAATGACGCGGCTCACCTTCTCGGGGTAGTTCTTGAAGATGCGGGCGCCGAACACGGGTACCATCTCCTTGTTGAAATGGAGGATTTCGATAATCTTCTGATTGGTAAACAGATTGTTACCATTCAATCCAAGCAGGGTATAATAGGTGATATTCTTCTCCTTGGTAGTGATGAGGCGGTAATAGACGGCGCCGTACCAGCGGTTGTGGTTGCCCACCTGCGTCTTGGGATAGTCGATGGTGCCGCGTTTGTCGTACAGCGGGAAGAGGACATACTTTTTGCGGTTCTCGTTATAAACCTGCACAAATCCGAAATTCTCGACCGTGTAGTCGCGTTTCACCACATACCAGGTGAAAATCTTGAAGACATTGTCGGGCGAAGCGAGCACGGCGAAGTTGCGCACCGAATCCCAGGGGTGCTCAAACGAGCGGGGCATCTGGAGCACCGTTTCCAGCAAAGTCATAAACTCCTCGTTCAGTTCCAGACGCGCCGTTTCGTCCTGCTCGTTCATCACTTTGTCGCGCAAAATGACCAAAGAATCCTCCCAAAAGCGGAACTCCGACTGCTTTTTCTGTCCGAAGGCAGGCAAGCAGAGGATAATCAGCATAATATGGAAAAGGAGCTTCTTCATAAAAAGAGCGCAAAAGTAATAAAAAAGTGACTATATAACGTACATTATTTGGTTTTGTTTTGTATCTTTGCACTCTCATTAAAATTCCTCGCCCTATGAAGACTTTGAAAATCATCAAGAAAGAGTACCAGCGCATCGGCTACAACGAGAACGACATCCAGCCGGTGGAGTATCTGGAAGTCTCCGCGCAGTACAACGACCACGGCCAGATTGTCCAGGAGGAGCGTTTCGACCCCGACGGCAACCTCAACACGCTGACCATCAACGTTTACAACGAAAACAACCTCCTCCAGCAGATGGAGCAGTTTGATATGGACCATATTCTTTTGCAAAAAACTGTCTGCGAATACAACGAGAACCAGCAGTTGCAGAAGGAGAACAACACGTTTGGCAGCGACGAGCAGGTGTACGTCACCCGCTACATTTATGACGACGAGGGCAACCTGCTGCGCCGCGAGATGTATGTGGATGAGAAACTCGACTATGTGGAAAACCTCTATGAATACAGCAACGGCCTGTTGGTCAAGGAGGTGGAAAACGACGAATACGGCAAGGAACTCAACGTGCACCATTACTCTTACAATGAGAAGGGGTTGTTGACCCAGCACGTGCGCGACGAAGTGCAGAACAAGGACCGCCGCACATACGAGTACACTTACGATGACAACGACAATTGTGTCAAGGAGTTGGTGTATGACTACGACAACGCCCTCATCGCCAAGATCTATCGCCAGTACAATGAAGACAACAAGCTGATGGAGACCATAGAGGAGGATCTGGACCATTACCGCAAGATCACGTTGGAGTACGACGGCGACCTGGTGGTAAAGAACTCCATCTTCAACAAAGAGGGACAGTTGCAGGCCTGGGCGGAGTACTCCTACAACGCCGACGGCAAGGAGAACTGCTCCCGCGAATTCATCCAGGACGAGATGCAACCCGACCATTATCGTCAAATTCGCGAAACAAGATACGAAAGAGAATAGGCGCGACGTTTTCCATTTTACGTGAAAAATAGTATTTTTGCCGCCTTAAAAATTCAAGACGATGCTACAAATTCAACTTTTAAGAGAAAATCCACAAGAAGTAATTGACCGATTGAAAATTAAGAATTTCGACGCCACGGATTTGGTGGCCGAAATCCGTCAATTGGACACCGATAACAGAAACCTGAAAAAGAGCCTTGACGACAATCTGATGGAGCAGAACCGCGGGGCGAAAGAGATCGGGATGCTCTTCAAGGAGGGCAAGCGTGAGGAGGCCGAGGGTCTCAAGGCGCGTATGGCCGAGCTGAAAGAGGCCGAAAAGACGGGCCGTGCAAAGCTGCAGGAGCTGGAAGAGCTGCTGCAAGCCAAGATGGTGCTGCTGCCCAACCTGCCCAACGCAGCCGTCGCCCCGGGCAAGGGTGCCGAAGACAACGAAATCGTCTATACCGAAGGCGACGCCACCAATATGGGCCCTGACGCCCTGCCCCACTGGGACCTGGTGAAGAAGTACGACATCATCGACTTCGAGCTGGGCAACAAGATCACCGGCGCCGGCTTCCCCGTCTATAAGGGCAAAGGCGCCCGTATGCAGCGCGCCCTCATCGACTTCTTCCTCGACAGCGCGGTCGAGCACGGCTTCACCGAAATCCAGCCGCCCTATATGGTCAACGAAGACTCCGCTTACGGCACCGGCCAACTGCCCGACAAGGAGGGCCAGATGTACCATTGCCAAGTCGATAACTTCTACCTCATCCCCACCGCCGAGGTGCCCGTCACCAACATCTACCGCGATGTCATCCTCAAGGAGAGCGACTTCCCCTTGAAGAACTGCGCCTACTCCGCCTGTTTCCGTCGCGAAGCCGGCTCTTACGGCAAGGATGTGCGCGGCCTCAACCGCCTGCACCAGTTCGACAAGATCGAGATTGTGGTGATTGAACACCCCGACCGCTCCTACGAAACTTTGGAGAAGATGACCAACTACGCCAAGAGCCTGCTCACCAAACTGGGGTTGCCCTTCCGCGTGCTGCGTCTCTGCGGCGGCGACATCAGTTTCACCTCCGCCCTTACCTATGACCTGGAGGTCTATTCCAAGGCCCAGCAGAAGTGGCTGGAGGTCAGCTCCGTGTCCAACTTCGAGTCATATCAGGCCAACCGTCTGAAACTGAGATACAAGGATGCCACGGGCAAGACCAAACTGGCCCACACCCTCAACGGCAGTGCCCTGGCTTTGCCGCGCGTGCTGGCCGCCATCCTCGAGAACTACCAGACCGACAAGGGCATTGTCGTGCCCGAAGTGTTGCGCCCCTACACCCATTTCGACATCATCGACTAACCGCTGTGATGAAACGCCTCTTTTTCGCACTCCTGTTCCTGTTTGCCTGCGCACCGCTCATCGCCCAACAAAGCGACGAGGAGAGACTGGCTATGCAATATTACAAGGACAAGGAATTCGACAAAGCCATCACACTTTTCGAGAAACTGCAAAACCAAAAGCCCAACTCTTACATATATTATTATTATTACGCCTCCCTAATGGAACTGGAGCGCTACTCCGACCTGGAGAAGCTCTGCAAGAAGCAAATCAAGGCCTTCCCCAACGTACAGCGCTACAAGGTGGACCAGGGATATGTGTACGAGCGGCAGGGCGACAACCCCAAGGCGGACAAGGTCTATCAGGACCTCATCAAGAACCTGCCCGCCAAGGAGTTCTCCGTGCAGGAACTCTACAGCGCCTTCTACTCGCGGGCGAAGTACGACTACGCCATCGAGAGCATCCTGAAAGGGCGGCGCCTGCTCAATAACCCGCAACTGCTCTCCAAGGAACTGGTCACCCTCTACCAACACCTCAACCAGACCGACAAGATCATCGACGAGGTGCTCGCTTTGGTGAAAGACGACGACTCCAAGTTCCTTGATCCCGCCAAGAACGCCCTGCAGAACCTGTTGCTGGAGGACGAGGACAACCAGAAGTACCTGTTGGTGAAGAGCACGCTGCAACGCTATTCGCAGAAGAACCCCAACAACATCAGCTATATGCAGTTGCTCTATTGGGTCAACCAGCTGCACAAGGAGTACGGAGAGGCGCTGGTGCTCGCCAAGGCCATCGACAAGCGGCAGAAAACCGAGTGTGTCCAGACCTACGACCTCGCGCTGCTAGCCGCCGACAACCACGACTATGCCACCGCCATCGAGGCTCTCAACTACATCATCTCGCGAGGCGAGGAGGTGAGCAACTACCTCCGCGCCAAGATGAAGATTCTCGACGTGCGCTACCTGCAACTCACCGAGACCTACCCTATCCGGATGGTGGACGCCATCAACCTCGAACGTGACTTCAAGAAGGTGCTGGACGAAAACGGGCTCCACTCGGGCACCTCCGACTGGATCCGCAAGTACGCCCACCTGCTCGCCTTCTTCGTGAACAAACCGCAAGAGGCCGTCGATGTGCTGACGCAGGCGATGAACAACGCCACCCGCGACCCCAAGGAGAAAAACCAGTACAAAATCGACCTGGCCGACGTGCAGCTCTATATGGGCAACGTGTGGGATGCCACCCTCAACTACTCGCAAGTGAACAAGGACCTGCCCAACGACGATTTGGGCAACGAGGCCAAGTTCAAGAACGCCAAGCTCTCCTTCTACATCGGGGAGTTCGACTGGGCCAAGAGCCAGCTGGACGTGCTCTCCGCCGCCACCACCAAGCTCATCTCCAATGACGCCATCTACTTCTCTCTGCTCATCTCCGACAACCTGGCCGAAGAGGAGGAGGACGAGGAGGATGCCGACACCACCTACCTGCTTTTCGAGAAACCCAACACCAACCTGCCCTTGCAGAAATACGCCGAGGCCGACTTCCTCATCTTCCAAAACAAGGACGACAAGGCAATGGAAAAACTCGACTCGGTGATAGCCCTCGCCCCGTTCGGCACGCTCGTGGACGACGCCCTTTACCAGAAGGCGCTCATCCTCATCAAGCGCAAAGACTACTTAGGGGCGGAAGCGCTGCTCAAGAAGGTGGTGGAGAACCACGGCACCGAGCTGCTGGCCGATGATGCCATCTTCAAGTTGGCGGAACTTTACGAATATTACCTCAAAGACATCCCCAAGGCGATGGAATACTACCAGAAGATATTGCGCGACTACAGCGGCAGTCTCTTCGTGGTGGAGGCCCGCAAGCACTACCGCGCGCTCCGGGGCGACAGCGTGGAATAAGCCCTATGGAAGTCAAGGCGAAAAAACGGTTGGGACAGCATTTCCTCCGTAATGAGGAGATGGCCCGCAGGATTGCGGAGGCCGTGCGCACGCCCGACGCCCACGTGCTCGAGGTGGGGCCCGGTATGGGGGTGCTTACCCAGTATCTGCTCCAGCAACCCTTCGCCTCCTTCTCGGCCATTGAACTCGACGAGGAGTCCATCACCTACCTGCAAAAGCATTTCCCGCAGCTGGGCGACAACCTCATCGCCGGCGACTTTCTGCGGCTGGACCTTGGCGAGCGCTATCCCGACAAGTTCGTCATCGTGGGCAATTTTCCCTACAACATCTCCTCGCAAATTCTCTTCCGGATGCTGGACTACCGCGACCAGGCCGTCGAGTTGGTGGGGATGTTCCAGAAAGAGGTCGGGGAGCGCGTCACCGCCGGGCCGGGGCACAAGCAGTACGGGGTCATCAGCGTGCTGCTGCAGGCCTATTACGACACTGAGTACCTCTTCACCCTCTCCGAGCACGAGTTCAACCCGCCCCCAAAGGTCAAGTCGGCCGTGATTCGCGTCACCCGCAACTTCGACAAGAAACTGCACTGCGATGAAGATCTGTTCCGGAAAGTGGTGAAAACGGCTTTCAACTTCCGCCGCAAGACGCTGCGCAACGCACTGCAGTCGATGCCGTTCCCGAAGGAGGTGCTGGCCCAGGACCCGCTCTTCGCCAAACGCGCCGAGCAACTCTCTGTGCAGGACTACGAACACTTATGCTCTTTGTTGCATTAGAAAAATAATCCACTCGTCATTCAATTTTTTAATCTTTTCATAAAGAATCCAATCTTCTCCTGTTCCAAATTATTATATTATCTTTGCAGCCTAAAACCCGAACGAAAATGAAAAGGATATTTTGTCTCAGTTTACTAATACTCTGTTTGATGACCAGTTGCCAATCGCAGAAGAAAATAGTCTCCGTCAACAAAGACACCAACGAATTCACGATGCGCAAGGGACAGGATTGTGAAATAATGTTCCGTACCAACGCCTCCACCGGATTCTGGTGGCAGTGGGTCAACGAAGAGGAGGTCACCATCGTGGAATCGGTGGGCGACCGTTACGAGAGCGATGCCCCCAAGGGTATGGTGGGCGCCTCTTCCAACCGCTACTGGAAATTCCACGCCAAGGAACGGGGTACGCAGACCTTGAAGTTTGTCTATGCCCGTGACAATCAGAACGAAAGCATCAAAACCCGTGAGGTGACCATCACCGTCAAGTGATGAAGGCGGGACGCATTTTCGTCGCCATTCCGGCGATGGACGAACTAGAGTCGCTGCCCATCACCCTCCACGATTTGGCGATGCAGGAGGACGCGCCCGCATTCGAGGTCCACATCTGCGTCAACCAGCCGGAGAGCTATTGGTCGCTGCCCGAAAAAAGAGGCATCTGCGACCGCAACCAGCAGACACTGCAATATTTACGTCAATACCAGGGGTTATTCTTGCACGTATTGGACCGTGCCTCGCAGGGGCAGGGCTGGCCCGCGCGGCGGCAGGGCGTGGGCTGGGCGCGCAAAACCCTCTTCGACAATATTTTGCAGACAGCGGCAAACGACGACCTCATCGTCAGTCTCGACGCCGACACGCACATTCTCCCCTTCTATCTGCAATCCGTGGCAGCGACAATGGCCCGCCATCCCGAGTGGCCTGCCCTGTCGGTGCCCTACTACCACCCGCTCACGGGTGAGGAGCACCAGGACCGCGCCATCCTGCGGTACGAGCTCTATATGCGCAATTACGCTTTGAACCTCCTACACATCGGCAGTCCCTACAGTTTCACCGCATTGGGGTCGGCCATCGTGATGCGGGCGGGCGCGCTGCGCAAAATCGGGGGCATCACGCCCGTGCAAAGCGGGGAGGACTTCTACCTGCTGCAGAAGTTCCGCAAGATGGCGCCCGTCGGACTATACAACGATGTGCCCGTTTTCCCGTCGGCGCGCCTCTCTGACCGCGTCCCCTTCGGCACCGGACCCGCCGTCGCCAAGGGGTGCCACGGCGACTGGGAGAGCTATCCCCTCTATCATCACACTCACTTCGAAAGCATTGCGGAGACCTACCGGCTGCTGCCGCAACTCTATCGGGAAGACGTCCAAACCGACTTTATCGTTTTCTTGCAAAAACAGTTCAAAGAGATGCACCTTTGGGACAGTATCCGGCAAAATGTGGCCAATTTTGTGCATTTCGAGCGGGCCTTCCACCAGAAGGCCGACGGGTTGCGCATCCTGCAGTATTTACGGCAGAAACATCGCGAGGAGCCCTGTCGCGACGAGGTTGCGCTGTTTGACAATCTGACATTGTGGATTCCGGAGCGCCTGCCCGAAAAATACGGGCCGGAACGGCCTTTTAGTGAGTACAGCGTCGGGGAATTGGACAAGATACGCGACCTCCTGTTTGAACTGGAAAACGAATGGCGCAAGAATTGATTTTTTTATTAGCCTAGCAATCAATAAAAATAGTATCTTTGCACGCTTTTTAGAGCGACACATAACAAATTAAAAATAAATCATTTATGGAAAAGATTAAAATAGGTATCAACGGATTCGGCAGAATCGGCAGACTCGTTTTCAGAGCCACCACGGAAAGAGATGATGTTCAAGTAGTCGCCATCAACGACCTTCTGGACGTCGATTATATGGCATATATGCTGCAGTACGACACCACGCACGGTCGTTTCAACGGCACGGTTGAAGTGAAAGACGGTATGTTGGTGGTGAACGGCAACAAGATCCGCGTCACGGCGGAGAAGGATCCCGCCAACCTGAAGTGGAACGAAGCGGGTGCCGACTATGTGGTTGAGTCCACGGGGCTGTTCCTGACCTCCGAGCTGGCTTCTGCCCACCTTACCGCAGGCGCCAAGAGAGTGGTGATGTCCGCTCCCTCCAAGGATGACACGCCGATGTTCGTGATGGGTGTCAACAACCACGAATACGCTGGTCAGCAGATCGTTTCCAACGCCTCCTGCACCACCAACTGTCTGGCTCCCCTGGCCAAGGTCATCAACGACAACTTCGGCCTCGTGGAAGGTCTTATGACCACCGTGCACGCTGCCACGGCCACCCAGAAGACCGTTGACGGTCCCTCCAAGAAGGACTGGCGCGGCGGCCGTTCCATCCTCGGCAACATCATCCCCTCCTCCACGGGCGCAGCCAAGGCCGTGGGTCGCGTGATCCCTTCCCTGAAGGGCAAACTCACCGGTATGTCTTTCCGCGTTCCCACCGTTGACGTCTCCGTCGTGGACCTGACCTGCAAGATCGAGAAGGCCGCCACGTATGACGACATCAAGGCCGCCATCAAGAAGGCTTCCGAGAACGAACTCAAGGGCATCCTCGGCTACACCGAAGAGGCTGTGGTCTCCACCGACTTCCTCGGCGACAAGAGAACCTCCATCTTCGACGCCGCCGCCGGTATTATGCTCAACGAGCATTTCGTCAAGCTGGTTTCCTGGTACGACAACGAAATCGGTTACTCCAACAAGGTCGTTGACCTTATCTGCAGTATGGACAAGACCGTCAAACTGTAGTCGAATATCCCCTGCATAATGCAGGTACACGATTATAAAAATGTAGGGACGTGAAGGATCGCGTCCCTACATTTTGTTTGGAAAACAAAAATCCTATCGCGAAGAATGCAATGACATTAGGATTTTTGTATTTTTGCCACTGATATTTCTTATTAGAAATCAACCTAGTTTTTCATCCTTAAATCCTGAAAAAATGAAAAATAAATTGCTCTTGATGTGTTTGGCACTTGCCTGCAGTGCTTTGATATTCTCCTGCAACCGCAATAATGGTGACGATCCTGAAAACCCGGATAATCCGCCATCCTCCTCCACCCATATTTATGTGGCTGGTTCCTCCAGTTCGTCCTTTTATACCGGACCCGCTGTCTGTTGGGTGGACGGAGTGATGCAGACCCTCGACGCCGGCGCTTACGATGCCGCCCGCGCTGTATGCGTGAAAGGCACGGACATCTATTATGGCGGCAGCGATGTGCACCGCAAGCCCGTGATTTGGAAGAACGGCTCCCCGCAAGTGCTCTCCCAAAAGAACGGAACCGTCACGGACATCAAGGAGGCAAACAACAAGATATATGCCTGCGGCTCGGCCGACAACGTACCCGTATATTGGGTGGACGGCCAGATGGTGGTGCTGCCCATCGACCCCAACAACGAGTGGGCCCAGTACGAACCGCACGCCATTTGCATCTCTGGTAATGACGTTTATGTGGTCGGGGCTTTCTACAACCATATGAATGACGGCGATGGCGCCTGCCTGTGGAAAAACGGCGTGCTTCAACTCCTGTCTGACAATCCTTCCGACGCCCGCGATATATGTATAATCGGCGGCACTGTCTATGTGGTGGGCAGCGAGGAGTTCAGCAATGGCTATCAGAAGGCGGTGATGTGGGTCAACGGCGTCATCCAGGACGTGCAGGTTACCAGTCCTACCATCTTTCAATCCAAGGCTATGGCTTTGGTCGAAAAGAACGGGAAGCCCTACGTGATAGCGGAAGGCTGGGTGGGAGATGCCTGGACCGGCAGTTACAAAGGCTTTGAGTGGTACGACGGTGTGGCTAATGTATTGCCCGAGTGCACCCGCCCGAAAGACGTGTTCAAACACGGCGACGACATCTACATTGCCGGTGTGGCCGGGGAATACAGTCACACCCCCATATTGCTGAAGAACCTCACCAAGGTGAAACTGAACACCCCGTCGCCGGGCTATGGCGGTTGCTACGCCGTGTTCGTGAAATAATCAATAAAATAAACATACTATGAAAGGAATCGTTCTCGCCGGGGGCTCCGGCACCCGGTTGTATCCTATCACCAAGGGCGTGAGCAAACAGCTGCTGCCCATCTATGACAAGCCGATGGTTTATTATCCCATCTCCGTGCTGATGTTGGCGGGCATCCGCGACATTTTGCTCATCTCCACCCCGCAAGACCTTCCCGGTTTCAAGCGCCTGTTAGGCGACGGCAGCGACTACGGCATCAACCTCCAGTATGCGGAGCAGCCCTCCCCCGACGGTCTGGCCCAGGCTTTCATCATCGGCGAGGAGTTTATCGGCGACGACTGCGCCTGTCTGGTGTTGGGCGACAACATCTTCTACGGCAGCCACTTCACGGGCAAGCTGCTCGATGCCGTCAAGGCTGCTGAAGAGGACCGCAAGGCCACGGTCTTCGGCTATTGGGTCAACGACCCCGAAAGATACGGCGTGGCCGAGTTCGACAAAGAGGGCAACTGCCTCTCCATTGAGGAGAAACCCGCCAACCCCAAGAGCAATTACGCCGTAGTGGGGCTTTACTTCTACCCCAACAAGGTGGTGGAGGTGGCCAAGCACATCAAGCCCTCGGCTCGTGGCGAGCTGGAAATCACCACCGTCAACCAGGAGTTTCTCAAGGATGGCGAGCTGAAGGTGCAGCTGCTCGGGCGCGGCTTTGCCTGGCTCGACACCGGCACCCACGACTCTCTCGCCGAGGCCACCAACTTTGTGGAGACCATCGAGAAGCGCCAAGGCCTCAAGATCGCCTGCCTCGAAGGCATCGCTTTCCATAAGGGCTGGATCACCGCCGACCGCCTTCGCGAAATCGCCAAGCCAATGGCCAAAAACCAGTACGGCCAATACCTCATCCAACTCGCCGACCGAGGAATCGACGACTAACCCACCCTAACCGTAAACCGCAAATCGTAAATCGCAAATCGCAAATCGTAAATCGTAAATCGTATGAACATCGCCGTTGCCGGCACTGGATATGTCGGCCTTTCCATCGCAACATTATTGGCACAGCACCATCACGTGGAGGCTGTGGACATCGTCGCCGAGAAGGTGGAGATGATTAACAACAAGAAATCGCCCATACAGGACGACTACATTGAAGACTACTTGGCGCACAAGCCCTTGGATTTGCACGCCACTTTGGATGCGGCCACCGCCTACAAGCAGGCCGACTTCGTGGTGATTGCCGCTCCCACCAACTACGACAGTGTCAAGAATTTCTTCGACACCTCCGCTGTGGAGAGTGTCATTGAGCTGGTGCTCGAGCACAACCCCAACGCTGTGATGGTCATCAAATCGACCATCCCTGTGGGCTATGTGGAGGGGGTCAGGAAGAAATTCCGCACCACGGAACACGGCTACCAGGACGGGCTGCCGCACATCATCTTCGCGCCCGAGTTTCTGCGGGAGAGCAAGGCCCTTTACGACAACCTCTACCCCTCGCGCATCATCGTGGGCTATGACCAAAGCAACGCCTTCCTGGAAGAGAAGGCGCACCAGTTTGCCGCCCTCATCAAGGAGGGGGCCATCAAGCAGGATGTGCCCGTGCTCTTTATGGGCAGCACCGAGGCCGAGGCCGTGAAGCTCTTCGCCAACACCTTCCTTGCCTTGCGCGTCTCCTACTTCAACGAACTTGACACCTACGCCGAGATCAAGGGACTCAACACCCAGCACATCATCGAGGGCGTATGCCTCGACCCGCGTATCGGCAACCACTACAACAACCCCTCCTTCGGCTACGGCGGCTACTGTCTGCCCAAGGACACCAAGCAGTTGCTGGCCAACTACGCTGATGTGCCCGAGGACCTCATCCGCGCCATCGTGGAGAGCAACCGCACCCGCAAGGACTTCATTGCCGACCAGGTGCTCAAGATGGCCGGCTACTATGACTACTACAATCGCGGTGACTACGACGCCAACAACGAGAAGCAGTGCGTGGTGGGCGTGTATCGCCTCACGATGAAGAGCAACAGCGACAACTTCCGCCAGAGTTCCATCCAGGGCGTGATGAAGCGCATCAAGGCCAAGGGCGCCACCGTCATCATTTACGAACCCACTTTGGAGGATGGCGTCACCTTCTTCGGCAGCCGCGTGGTCAACAACCTCGACGAGTTCAAGAAACAGAGCCAGGCCATCATCGCCAACCGCTACGACAGCGACCTCGACGACGTGGCCGACAAAGTCTATACCCGCGACATCTTCAAACGCGACTAATCTCATCAGAGACCTTAAAAAAAACGATCCCGATGAAAATAGCACTCATCCAGGAAACCAAAATTCCCGTGGACAACCGCGTGGCCCTCACACCGGAACAGATGGCCCTGTTGCAACGCGACTACCCCGACGACCGGTTCGTGGTGCAGTCGTGCGACCTGCGTGCCTACAGCGACGACCAGTACCGCACGGCCGGCATCCCGGTGGTGGACGACGTGTCGGACTGCGACGTGCTGATGGGCGTCAAGGAGGTAAACCTGGAGCACCTGCTGCCGCGCAAGCATTACTTCTTCTTCGGCCATTTCGCCAAGATGCAGGCCTATAACCTCCCTCTGGTGAAGACCCTGATGGAGCGCGAAATCACCTTTACCGACTACGAGTATCTGGTGGACGGGAAGGGCCAGCGTGTCTGTGCGTTCGGCTGGTGGGCCGGAATCGTGGGCGTCTATTACACCCTTCGCGGCTACGGCCTGCGCCACCGGCTTTACGAGTTGCCGCCCGCCGACCGCACCTTCACCTTAGAGGGCATTATCCGATTGCTGAAGGGCATTCAACTGCCCTCCATCAAGTTGGTGGTCACCGGCGCGGGGCGCGTCTCGCAGGGGGCACAGCACCTCCTTCGCGAAATCGACGCCCTGAAGATGGACGAGCAGACCTTCCTGCAAGACACCCCCGTGGGGACGCTCGCCTACTGCGTGGCCGACGTGAACCGACTGGTAAAGCGCACCGACGGCGGCGACTTCAGTTGGGAGCATTTCACGCACCATCCCGAGGCATACTGCAGCGACTTTATGCGCTGGGGCCGCGTAGCCAACGCCCTGCTCTGCGCCCACTTCTGGGCTCCTGAAGCGCCGGTCTATCTCAGCGAGGCCGACCTCGCCGACCCCACCCTTCGCATCCGGATGATTGGCGACGTGACCTGCGACATCCGGGGCAGCGTCAAGTCCACGCTCCGCGCCTCCACCCACGACGCACCCTACTACGACTACAACCCCGCCACCCAAAAGGAGGAACCCGCCTTTGCCAGTCCCTCCAACATCACCGTGATGGCGGTGGACACCTGTCCCAACGCCCTGGCCCTCGACTCCAGCGCCTACTTCGGCGACGCCCTCGTGACCCACGTGCTGCGCCCGATGCTCAACCGCACGGCCTCCCCCGTCATCGACGGCGCCACTATACTACGCAAAGGAAAATTGACCCCGAAATTTGATTATCTGAAAAATTGGATTGAACCGTGATATTAGACTTTCCTTGAGCAGTCCCGAAGGGACAAAATCCTAGTAACCCCGCACAAGCGACGAAGTCGCGCAGTGTGGTGCCGTGAGGAGGAGATCGTGATGCCGTGAGGAGGAGATACCTCAAGCAGTCCCGAAGGGACAAAATCCCAGTAACCCCGCACAAGCGACGAAGGAGCGCAGTGTGGGGGGCGCAAATCGTAAATCGCAAACCACTATGACCACTTTGAGAGAAAAAACCATCGCCGGGATGATCTGGACCGGAATCGGGAAGTTCGGTTCCGTGGGGCTCTCTTTTGTCGCGAATATGGTGCTGGCCCGGTTGCTGGTGCCTGCCGATTTCGGGTGTGTGGGGATGTTGCACGTCTTCATCGCCATCTCCACCATCTTTGTGTATGCCGGTTTCGGGATGGCGTTGATACAGAAAAAGGAGGAGCCCACAAAAGTGGATTACAACTCCGTATTCTATTGGAACTTGGCGGCGTCGCTCTTCTTCATCGGACTATTATACCTCTGTGCCCCGGCCATTGCCCGCTACTACGAGATGCCCGAGTTGGCCAATGTGCTCCGTGTGCAGAGTCTTGTGCTCATCATTCAAGGATTTTCCCTCGTGCAGTCGAGCCAGTTGCAGCGGCATTTGCGGTTCAAGGAACTTTCGATACGCAACATCATTGCCACTTTTGTGGGGATGGTGGTAGCCATCGCGATGGCCTTGATGGGCTTTGGCATCTGGAGTCTGGTAGTGTCGCAGCTGATCACCGCGCTCACCAGCGTGCTGCTGTTGTGGAAGATGAGCGACTGGCGGCCCTCCCTGGAGTTCAGTCTGGCCTCATTGAAGGAGTTGTTCGCCTTCGGCGGGCTGATGGCGCTCTCCTCGCTGGTGGAGACGGTTTATACCAACCTGCAGAGTCTCATCATCGGCAAGCTCTACTCGGCCACCGACCTCGGCTATTACACGCAGGGGCGCAAACTGGAGTCGGTGCCCACCGAATCGCTCTCGCAGATTGTGAACCAGGTTTCCTTCCCCGTCTTTGCCTCCATACAGGATGACAAACAGCGTCTGCTCTACGCGGTGCGCCGCAACATCAAGGCCATCACCTATCTCAATTTCCCTTTGATGGCGCTGATGATTGCGGTGGCGAAGCCATTGATACTGCTGTTATACGGCCCGCAATGGGAACCGGCGGTGCCCTATTTCCAGATTCTCTGCATCTCCAGTATGATTTACACGCTCAACACGCTGAACACCAATGTTATCAAGTCGTTGGGCAAGAGTAACATCTTCTTCATAGTGCAACTCAGCAAGCGAGTTATTGGCATTGGTCTCATTATTTTGGGAGCGCAATATGGCATTTACGGACTGTTGTGGGCGGTAACCTCGGTGGGATATATCAGCTTCATCATCAACGCGTTCGTCAACAAGAAACTGATACGCTACGGTATTTGGCGACAAATGGGGGATGTGGGGTTCTGCTACCTGTTATCGGCGCTCTTGGCGGTGGCGGTCTATTTCGGCGGCCAGCTGCTGCCCTTCCATCCTTACATCGTGATGGCGGTGCAAATCGTGGCCTACGTCGCCCTCTATTGGCTCATCTCAGTCCTTTTCAAGATGGAGGCGTACGAGACGTACAAGGAGATTTTTTTGCAGAAGGTGAAAGGGAAACTAAGAAACTAAGAAGTTAAGAAGTTAAGAAGTTAAGGCTCCGGCAACGGCACGCCCCGTCCCGCCGCCCATCTCCCTTTCTTCTCCCCGCTTGCGGCGCACCATTCCGCGAAACGCGGCAGCGTTGAGCGGAATCTCCCGATTTGCGGGGTGCGATTTACGATTTGCGGGGTGCCTCCTCACGGCACCACACAGCACTCCTTCGTCGCTTGTGCGTTGACCCCCACACTGCGGCTTCGCCTTGTGCGGGGTTACTGGGATGTTGCCCCTACGGGGCTGCTTAAGGTAAGTCTAAAGTCTCAAGTCTAGTACCTCGCACTTCGCAAACAATAAGCCAAAATTGTGTATCTTTGCGCTCTCATTTTGGCTTATGAAAAAAAGGTCGTTATTGCGCAGTCTGGTCAAGGTGCGCCGCTTCTTTACACGGCATTTCAGCACACGCACCACAGTGATCATCCTCAGTGTCTTGATCGGCATTCTGGGTGCTGCCGCCGCTGTGATTATCAAGAACCTGGTACACCTCACCACACAAGCGCTCGGCAGGGCCTTCCCCAACGCGCAGGTCAACTACCTCTATCTCATCCTGCCCATCTTCGGCATCCTGCTCACGCTGCTGTTCGTGCGGCGCGTGGTGCGCGACAATATCGGCCACGGCGTCTCCATCGTGCTCAAGGCCATCTGCAAGAGCGACGGCAAGCTGCGCTTCCACAACGTCTATTCCTCGATGGTGTCGAGTGCCATCACCGTCGGGTTCGGCGGCTCGGTGGGACTGGAGGCCCCCATTGTGCTGACGGGCTCGGCCATAGGCTCCAACGTGGCCCAGTTTTTCAGGCTGAACGCCAAGCAGACCACCTTGCTGCTGGCCTGCGGCTCGGCCGCCGCGATGGCCGCCATCTTCAAGGCCCCCATCGCCGCCATCGTCTTCACCTTCGAGGTGCTGATGCTCGACCTCACCGGCAGCGCCATCCTGCCCCTGCTGCTCTCCGCCGCCACGGGCACCGTGATGTCGCTCCTCTTCCTCGGCAATGATGTGATGTTCCACATCAGCAGCACCCAGGCCTTCCACCTCAGCAACATCCCCTTCTACATCATCCTCGGATTGCTCACCGGACTTATCTCCGTCTATTTCCTGCGCGTGTCGCGATGGATTGAGAAACAGATAAAGCGCATCAAGAAGGTCTATGTGCGCGCCATTGTGGGCGGTGTGATGCTCAGCGGCCTCATCTATCTCTTCCCCGTCTTCTACGGCGAAGGATACGACAACATCAATATGCTCATCAACGGCAACTACCAGAATCTCTTCGCCGGTTCGCCCCTGAACGCCTGGTGCTCCAGCCAGCTGATTTTCCTGCTCGGGCTCATCGGCATCATCCTGATGAAGGTGTTTGCCACCACCTTCACCACCTCCGCCGGCGGCATCGGCGGCGTGTTCGCCCCCACGCTCTTCATCGGCGCCTTCACGGGCTTCTTCGTGGCGGGAGTGGCCAACAACCTGTTCGGCTTCCATCTGCCCTACGTCAACTTCATTTTGGCGGGAATGGCGGGCGTGATGACCGGCGTGATGCAGGCCCCGATGACGGCGATGTTCCTCATCGCGGAGCTCTCCACCGGCTACACCCTGCTCATCCCCTTGATGATCACCGCCGCCTGCTCCTACCTCTGCGTCAACCCCTTCGAGAAATACTCCGTCTATACCCGCCACTTGGCCGAAAAGGGCAACCTCAAAACCCACAACAAGGACAAGTTCGCCCTCCGCAAACTGGACTGGCACAACATCATCGACCATAACATCAGCACCGTGCCCGCGCACAGCAACCTGCGCGCCTACACCCAGTGCATCGCCAATTGCAAACGCAACCTCTTCGTGGTCACCGACAACAACAACCACTTCGCAGGCTTGCTCGTGATGGACGACCACCGCGACATCATCTTCCGCCAGGAACTGTACGACCTCGTGCACGTCGAGGACCTGATGATAGAGCCCGAGGAGTTCATCTACGACGACGACACGGCCAGCACTGTCCTTGAGAAATTCAACCGCACCGGCAACTTCAATATGCCGGTCATAGACCACGAACGCACCTACCTCGGATTCCTGTCGAAGGCCCGTTTTTTGGCCAAATACCAGCATTTCATCGCTGCGGAATCCGATGACTGATTCTTTTGATAACACCTTAAAAAAACAACTATATACTATGAAAATAACCCGCACGCCCATCAACGGCCTTGCCATTCTCCAGCCCGACGTCTTCAAAGACGAACGCGGCTATTTTTTCGAGAGTTTCAATGAGCGGACGCTGGCTGAACTCGGCATCCGTGAACAATGGGTGCAAGACAACCAGTCGTGCTCCCAGAAAGGCGTTGTACGCGGCCTTCATTTCCAAAATCCGCCCTTCGCACAAGCCAAACTGGTGCGCATCATCCAGGGTGCGGCCATCGACTTTGCCGTGGATATCCGCCGGGGCAGTCCCACCTACGGCCAGTATTACTCCGTACTGCTGAGCGGCGACAACTTCACCCAGTTCTACATCCCCGCCGGCTTCGCCCACGGCTTCTCCGCCCTGGAAGACAACACCCTCTTCGCCTATAAGTGCTCCAACTTCTACAACAAGGCCTCGGAGGCCAGCATTCGTTTCGACGACCCCGATCTGCGCATCGACTGGCAGGTGGAGAACCCGCTTACCTCGGCCAAAGACCTGCAGGGGATGGCTTTCCGCGACTTTGTGTCACCTTTCGACTACGAGTCGTACGTTCTGCCTCAATAATTCCGCCCGCCAATGAAGAGACTGCTTATTTTCGATTTGGACGGCACCCTGCTCAACAGTCTGGTGGACCTTGCCGACTCGGCCAACCACATCCTGACCTGCCACGGGTTTCCCACCCACCCTGTGGACGCCTACCGCTATTTTGTGGGCGACGGAATGCCCACGCTCATCCGCCGCATTCTGCCCGACGGCTACAAGACCGGACAGATGCACGAAACCTGTCTGCAGGAGTTCAAGGCCTATTACAGCATCCATATGTACGACAAGACCACCGTCTATCCTGGCATCTCCGAAGTGCTGGAGGAACTGCAACATCGTGGCATAAAAATAGCCGTGGCCACCAACAAGGTGCAGACGGCGGTCTCCCCGCTGATGACCGACTATTTCCCTATGATTCAGTTTGCCGCCCTCATCGGGCAGCGCGAGGGCATACCCGTGAAACCCGACCCGCAGGTGGTGTATGACATCCTGTCCGAAACGGGATGCACACCGGAGGAGACGCTCTATTTGGGCGACACGAACGTGGATATGATGACGGCCCACCGCGCCGGCGTGCAGGCCGTGGGAGTGCTCTGGGGCTACCGCACCCGCGAAGAACTGGAAGGCGAGCACGCGGAATACATCATATCCAAACCCGAAGAGATTCTTACTTTGATATAACCATACTTTTTTATATTTTTGCAGCCGTTTTTTTTGAAAAAGATGCATTATATAGACACGCACACCCACCTTTACCGCGAATACTACCCCGAGACCTTCGAGGAGGTGGTAAGGCGTGCCGTGGATGCCAACGTCACCCAGATGATATTGGGTTGTGTGGAGAGCGCCACCCTGCCCCAGATCCAAGAGGCAGTGGCGTTGTTCCCCGACAATATGTTCGCTTTAGTGGGGCTGCATCCTGAGGAGACACGTCCCGACTTTGAGCGGGAACTGGCTCTGCTGGAGCCGCACATCGGCGACCCCAACGTGGTGGGCATCGGTGAGATAGGGCTCGACTTCTACTGGAGCCGCGAGTTCGAGGCGGAGCAGAAAGAGGCCTTCCGCCGGCAACTGGTATGGGCCCGCGACCACAAGCTGCCGCTGTCGCTGCACATCCGCAACGCCTACGCGGAGGCCATCTCCATACTCCAGGAGTTCAAGGCGGGCGAGCTCACGGGCGTGATGCACTGCTTCTCGGGCGGCATTCAGGAGGCACAATGGGCTGTAAGCCACGGCTTTGCCCTCGGCATCGGCGGCATTGTGACCTTCAAGAACAGCAAGATACAGGAAATCGTGAAACAAATCGGGCTGCAACATCTCGTCTTGGAGACGGACGCTCCTTATCTGGCGCCCGTGCCCCACCGCGGCAAGCCCAACGAAAGCGCTTACATCCCGCTCATCGCCCAGAAGATTGCCGAACTGCTCGACATCTCCGTGAAAACCGTGATGGAACAAACCACCGCCAACGCCTTGAACATTTTCAAAAGATTATCTAATTAAAAATTATACAAAATGTCTGAATCTATCATCTTTACCCCTTGTCAGATCGGTCCGATCACCCTTCGCAACCGCACCATCCGTTCCGCGGCCTTTGAAAATATGGCCCACGGCAACAGACCCACGGAAGAACTGTTCAACTACCACACCGCCGTTGCCAAGGGCGGTATCGGTATGACCACGGTGGCCTACGCCTCCGTCAGTCGCAGCGGACTCTCGTTCGACGGCCAGCTGTGGTTGCGCGAGGAGATTGTACCGGAGCTCAAAAAGCTGACCGACGCCATCCACGCGGAAGGGGCCAAGGCCTCCATCCAGATCGGCCACTGCGGCAATATGACGCACCGCGCCACCTGCGGACAGAAGCCCTTCTCCCCGTCAGGCCGCTTCAACCTCTATTCGCCCACCTTCACCAAGAAGATCACCATCCCCGAAATCGACCAGATTGTGGAGGACTTCGGCAAAGCCGTGGACCTCTGCCGCCGCGCCGGCTTCGACTGCATTGAAGTGCACGCCGGCCACGGTTACTTCATCAGCCAGTTCCTCTCGCCCTACACCAACCGCCGCAAAGACGAATACGGCGGCTCGCTGGAAAACCGTATGCGCTTTATGCGCCGCGTCATCACCCGCGTGATGGAAGAGGCCAAGGACGATATGGCCATCGTGGTGAAAACCAATATGTACGACGGCTTCCGCAGCGGTATGCAGGTGGACGAGTGCATCAAGGTGGCCCAGGAATTGGAGCGCCTCGGCGTGCACGCCCTCGTGCTCACCGCCGGCTTCGTCAGCAAAGCCCCTATGGAGGTGATGCACGGCGCAATGCCCCTCAAGGCGATGGCCCACTATATGGATACGAAGAAATTCTGGTGGCTGAAATTCGGCGTCAACATCGGCGGCCGCATCGTCATCCCCACCGTCCCCTACAAGGACGCCTATTTCTACGACACCGCAATGAAGTTCCGCCAGGCCGTGAAGATGCCCCTCATCTATGTGGGCGGTATGGTGGACAAGGATAATATGGAGAAGGTGCTCAACTCCGGTTTCGTGGCCTTCCAAATGGCCCGCGCCCTGATTCAGGACACCAACTTCGTCAACAAGCTCCAGTCGGGCGAGGTGACCCGCAGTGGCTGCAAACACTCCAACTACTGCATCGGCCGTATGTACACGCTGGATATGAAATGCCACCAGTGTATGGAGAAGAACGAACTGCCCGCCAGACTGCAACGGGAGATTGAGAAACTGGAGAAAAACGTCGAAAGGGACAACCACTAATGGCCAGCATCCTCATCGTGGACCGCGTCCACCCCTACCTGTCGGAGCAACTTCAGACACAGGGGTTTGACTGCACCACCAACCTATCAGAGACTTACGAACAATTCTGCGCCAGGCCGGACAATCTGTTCGGCCTGGTGATTCGCAGCCGCTTTGTGGTGGACCGGGCGCTTCTTGACACCAAGCCGTCGTTGCGTTTCATTGTGCGCATCGGGGCGGGCGTGGAGAACATTGACGTCGCCTACGCGGAATCGCGGGGCATACGGGTGATATCCACGCCGGAGGGCAATGCCCACGCGGTGGCGGAACATTGCCTCGGCCTGCTGCTGGGCCTCCTGCGCCACATCCCCGCCGCCAACACGGAGGTGCGAGCCGGCGAATGGCTGCGCGAAAAGAACAAGGGCACCGAACTGTCGTCGCACACCTACGGGCTCATCGGCTACGGCCACACGGGGCCCGCCTTTGCCCGCCTGCTCACGGCCCTCGGCGGCAAGGTATATGCCTACGACCGCTACAATCCCAATGCCGGCGACGAAAATGCCACGATGGTCACATTGGAAGAACTCTGCGCCCAATGCGATGTCATCTCCCTCCACGTCAACTATATACCTGATAACTTCCATTTTATCAACGAGGAGTTCATTGCCCGGATGCCGCACCCGTTCCTGCTGCTCAACAGCTCGCGCGGGTTGGTAGTGGATTGCGCCGCCTTGGCACGCGGTCTGCAAAGCGGGAAGGTGACCGGCGCAGCCCTCGACGTGCTCGAATACGAGAACACGCGGCTCCAAAACCTGCCCAAGCAGGAGTGGCCGGAAGCAATGCACGCCCTGGCCGCTATGGAAAACGTCATCCTCACCCCGCACGTGGGCGGGCAAACCCTCGACGCCGAACTACGCCACGCCAAGGTTGCGTACGAGAAAATAATGAAGCTGTTTGCCAATAGCCTTTAGCGGTTGATTATTTCCTCACATCGCTTCAAATGGAATTCCGTGCGCTTCGCAATAGGCGCGCCAACGCTCCTTGTAGAATGGCGTGTTGGTCTCGTCAGCCGTGACGGCAGCGAAATCCAAGGCTGAGGCCACCTCCTCGGGCTGCATCACAGGATTATGTTGCAACAGTAGTACATCGACGTGCGGCCGGTATTCGGCAGGCAACACTCTTTCCTTCCTTTTCAAAAGATAATAACATTTGTCGCCAAATTGAATGAATGGTCCGCGCTTGGCGAGGAAGGATGTCTCGTAACAGACCGTGTCTATCGGCACAAACGTCCAGTGGGCGTGCAACTTGCGTGCGTGGTTTTGAATTGAGTAACCGTAATGGGTGCTGCCCGCATCGCGGATGGAGTCCGAGAATAACAAGCACTCGCCCCCGCGGCAGAACTCCAGCGCACACACCTTGCGGATTTGATAGACCACCATCTCCTCCCGCCGCTCAACAGCCACACGCCGCAGGGCAAAGGTGCCCGACAACAGGGTCAAACCCGAGAGAAGGCTCCAGAAAAGCACCCGTTTCCTATATTGTATCAAGCAGTATAACAGAACAATACAAAAATAAAGCAACAACACCTGACTTCCCGAAATGTCAATGTCACGAGTAACAGCGCCAGGCAAGCCCTCCACAAAGGCCACAATGGCGTTCATTATGCGGATTTCCCACGTCAGCAAAAAAGAGAACAAGCCGGCCACTGCAGGAAGAAACGACACGGTCAACAGCACCACACCCGTGACAATCACCACAAAAGAGAGCGCAATGACGGAGAGATTGGATATCAGGAAGTAGTTGGGAAAAATCCCGAAGTAGTGTGCAGAGACGGGGAATGTGGCAATCTGGGCGGCCACCGACACGGAAAGCAGCTGCCAGAAATAATTGGCCACCTTGGTTTTACAAGTGTAAATGCCGGCGATGCGGGGTTGCAGCAGCACAATGCCAAACACAGCCAGATAGCTGAGTTGGAAGCCCACCTCGAACATCAGCATTGGACGGAGCGCCAGCAGCACAAACAGGGAGGCCGCCAGACTGTGGAACACGTTGGTGTTGCGGCGCAGCACGCCCCCGACCGTGACGAACGAGAACATTGTGGCAGAGCGCGTCACCGATGGGGAAAGGCCCGTGATATGGGCATAAAACCAGATGGCCAGCATCAGGAGCAGGGCCTTGAGGTGGCGCGTGGCGGGGAACAGTTCCAGAGGCTTGAGCAAGAAGTTGAGGATCATAAAGATAACACCCACGTGCATTCCCGACACGCAGAGGATGTGGCTGACCCCTGCGGCAGCATACGAGGCGCGCAATTCGGGCTCCATCGTGTCGTCATCGCCCAACAAAATGGCTTGCGCAATGGCCAGCTCCGCGCCCGACATCCCAGCAGTGGCATAGCGTGAGGCAAGCTGCTGCTGCATACTGTGCGACAGTGACTTGAGCGGATTTGGGCTTCTGTGTCCAAGCAGTTTCCAACCGCTGGCGGGCACAAAGCCCGTGTAGAAAATCCTCTTGCGCTGCATATAACGACGGGTGTCGAACGCGTCAGGATTGGCGGGCGGGTCAAACTCCGACAGGGTCGTGCTGACGGCCAGGATGTCGCCATACTGCAGAGAAGTCGCCTGCGGGCCAGTGCCTTGCACATACAGCAGCACCTTGCCCCGCAGGGGAACGCCCCGGTCGCTTTGCCACAGTTCGGCCACCACCTTCACGCTCTTCGCCCGGGGCACGGGATGGTCCACCACGCGCACCACAAACCCGCTGCTGTCGCGCAACGCCCTCTCCTGAGAAGCAGTCCCTCGGGGCAACAATCGGAACATTGTGGTGGAAACACCCGCAAAAACGAAGGCCAAGAGCATCACCACGGTCTTCAGCCACTGCCACTTATAGCGCTTTATGCGCAACAAAAGCAGCGCAACCAGCCACAAAACGACAACGGCTACGAGGGAAATCCGGAACACTATCACAGGAAAGTGACCATAATAGGCCACTAATATGCCGGCAACGTAAGGTAAGAGGATTTTCAGCAAAGGGTATTTCGAGAGGTCCATAATCATTCATTTTCACAAACATAGGAAAAAAAATGATTGGACGGTGTGCGACGTGCGATTTACGAGGTGCGATTTTCGATTTACGATTTGAAACTTGTAACCTGAAACTTGAAACCTTAGACTTGAGACCATAGACCGAAGACTTTAGACCAACAGCTAATAGCCAACGGCTAATGGCCAACGGCCAACAGCTAACGGCGTGGAAAGAGCGTAGACTCCACCAGTTCACAGAAGATGTGTCCCAGCATAATGTGAGACTCCTGGATGCGCGGGGTGTCGGTGGAGGGCACGTTGAGAAGGATGTCAGCATAATCCTTCATCTGGCCGCCGCTGGCGCCGGTCATTGCCACGATATGGAGTCCCATCTCCTTGGCAGCCTTGAAGGCTTCGAGGATGTTTTTGGAGTTGCCGGAAGTGGAGATACCAACGATGACATCACCTTTTTTGGCGGTGCCGCGCAGCAGTCGCGAGAACACCAGGTCATAGCCGTAGTCGTTGCCCACAGCAGTAAGATAGGATGTGTTGCAGTGCAGAGCCTCGGCATTGAGCGGGGGACGGTCGAAGTAGAAGCGGCCGGAGAGTTCCGCTGCCAAGTGTTGGGCATCCGCCGCACTGCCGCCGTTGCCGCAGAAATGGACTTTCCCGCCGGCCCGCAGCGATTCAACCATCTTGTCCGCCGCAGCCTGCACCCGCCCCATCAGCGCATCATCCGACAAGATTTTTTGCTTCACATCAATGCTTTCCTGTATGGATTCTTGTATTCTGATATTCATAATAGACTATTTTTATCGTGGGCAAAAATACAATAAATTTGCGATTTACGATTTGCGATTTGCGATTTACGATTTACGAAAAAAGTCTTGCGCCTAAAGTCTCCAGTCTTAAAATTCTTAATTCTCCACTCTCAATTCTCAATTATTTATTGTATCTTTGCATTTTTAAAACAAATTATTATGAAATCGAAGATACTGGCATTTTTTTTATGCGCATTATTATGCGGAAGGGTGGCTGCGCAAGGGACATCCGACACCCTGCTCGTGGCGTTTTACAACGTGGAGAACCTCTTTCATCCAACCAACGACTCGTTGACGGCGGACGACGACTTCACTCCGGAGGGCGCCTATCATTGGGGGTATAAACGTTATTTCAAAAAGATCAACAATATCGCGAAAGTCCTCATCGCGATGGGGAAAGGGTCACCGCCAGGCATCGTGGGAGTGGCGGAGATTGAGAACGACCGCGTGCTGCACGACCTGTGCCGCCGCTCGCCACTCCAGATGTTCGGCTACCGTTTCGTGCATCACGACTCGCCCGACCGGCGCGGCGTGGACGTGGCGCTGCTCTACCGCGACAGCCTCGTGACCGTGCTGCACGAGGAGGCTATCCCCGTGGTGTTCCCCTTCGAGCCGAACACGCGCAACCGCGACCTGCTGTATGCGCTCGTCCGGCTGTCGTGCGGCGACTCCCTGCACATCATCGTCAACCACTGGACCTCGCGCTTCGGCGGCTACGCGGCCACCATCCCCAAGCGCAACTTCTATGCCGACGTGGCGCGCAGCTTCGTGGACTCCCTCCTTGCGCACCACCCGCACGCCAACATCCTCCTGATGGGCGACTTCAACGACTACCCCACCGACGAGAGTATGGAGCGTCACCTGAGGGCGCAAAATCCACTGAAGAGTGCCGCTTTGGCAGACGACACTCTCTTCAATCTGATGTATCATTTTGTGGCGCAGAACAATGTGGGCTCGCACAAGCACGAGGATTTCTGGGGGTGCCTCGACCAAGTTATCGTCACAGGCAGAATGATCAACGGACAAGGCCGGCTGCAGATAGCCAGCAACGTGCCGCACATTTTCAACGACTCTTTCCTCTTGGTGCCCGATGAAAAGTACGGTGGCGTGAAGAACTACCGCACTTACTCTGGCCCACGCTATATCGGGGGCTTCGCCGACCATTTGCCAGTCTATGTCCGCATTGTCACTTCCACAAAAAGGGAAAATCAGTGATGATAGGGCTCGCCGTGGAGAATGGTGAAGGCCCGGTAGAGCTGTTCAGCGAAGATAAGCCGCGTCATTATGTGGGGAAAGGTGAGCTGGGAGAGGGCAATCTTGGCATTCTGGCGGGCATAGACATCGGGAGAGAACCCATACGCGCCGCCAATTACAAACACCAGGGCCTTCTGTCCCGTATTGGCCTGCTGCTGGATGAACTGGGCAAACTTCTCAGAAGTGTACTCTTTGCCCCGCTCGTCGAGGAGCACCACCACGTCGCCGGGCTCTATCTTCTTCAATATCAACTCGCCCTCTTTTTTCTTCTGCTCGTCCTGAGACAGGGATTTGGTATTCTTAAGATAAGGTATGGCCACAGGCTCGAACACCGTGTAGAACTGCAGTTTCTTGGTGTACTGGCGGATGGCTTCGTCAAACACGTCACCATCAGCGCGGCCTATCCATATCAATTTTATTTTCATAACTACAATTTCGACTCATCAATCGGGAAGATGATGTCGCTATGGTTGGCGTTGTGGAGCAGGCACTGGTCGCAGATGGTCAGTTCGCCGTTGAGGCGACGTTGCACCATATCGCTCAGCCGGTCCTTGAGGGCCGGAATCTCCACGTAGTTGCACACCTCGTTGGCGAAGGCAAACATCAGCAGTTTGCGGGCGCTGCGCTCGCCAATACCACGGGAGCGCAAATAGTACAGGGCCTCCTCATCGAGCTGGCCCACGGTGGCGCCGTGGCTGCACTGCACATCGTCGGCGTAAATCTCCAGGAAGGGCTTGGTGTTGACCACGGCCTTGTCGGTGAGCAGGATGTTGCGGTTGGTCTGGTAGGCGTTGGTGCGCTGCGCGTCGGGCTGCACCACCACGTGCCCGTGGAACCCCGCCTTGGCCTCATCGTCCAGAATGCCCTTGTAGAGCTGGAAGCTCTTGCAGTCGGTGGCGTTGTGGCTCACCTTGATCCGATTGTCGCAATGCTGCTGCTTGTCCACCAGATAGAGCCCGTACAACTTGGTCTCCGCAAAAGGCGCGTTGAGGTTGACGCGGATGTGGTTGCCCACATAGCCGGCATTGAAGGTGATGGCATTGGACTGGAAGAGCGAGTAGGCCTCCTGGTTGACCACAAGATGGTGGAAGAGAATCGAGTCGGCCTCCTTGTTCTCAGTCTTATAGTAATGCAGCGTAGCGTTTTCCGAGAGGGAGATCTCGGTGACGACATTCAGGAAATTGCTGCCGCTCTGGATAGAGTCGTCGCACTGGATGAGGGAAAGGGCGGCGTTGCGTCCCACACGGACGACGTGCCGGTTCTGCACCAGCAGATTGTCGCGGGAGTTGACCAGAGAGACGATTTGGAAAGGATGTTCCACCTTCACGTCGTCGGGCACATAGATGAAGACGCCGTCGTTGAACTGCTGTTCATTGCTCTCAATCAATTCGTCACGCTCGTCAGGGGCAAAGCGTGACAGGCAGGGCTGCACCAGTTCGGGGCAGCGTTTGAGGGCGGTTTTGAGGCTGCCGGCCACCACTCCATTGGGGTATGTGGCCAATTCGTCGGCATCCTGCACGAACCAGCCGTTCAGCATCGGCAGCATCACGGAGCCCATCTGGCGCACTTGGCATTGGAAATACTCCTCCACCGGCCGGTAGGGGTCGGGAGTGCCCTGCTGCTGATATTGGGTGATCTTTTCGATATATGATGGGGATTTCATTACGCTAGTTTTCCTTGTTCATACTCTTCCTTGATCCAGTCGTAGCCACGCTTCTCGAGCTCCAGTGCCAGTTCCTTAGGACCCGACTTAACAATCTTGCCCTCGAAGAGGACGTGTACCACATCGGGCACGATATAGTCGAGCAGGCGCTGGTAGTGGGTGATGACGATGGTGGCGTTGTCGGGGCGCTTGAGCTGGTTGACGCCGTTGGCAACGATGCGCAGGGCGTCGATGTAAAGGCCGGAGTCGGTCTCGTCGAGGATGGCGAGCTTAGGCTCGCGCATTGCCATCTGGAAAATCTCGTTGCGTTTTTTCTCACCTCCGGAGAAGCCCTCGTTCACAGAGCGGTTGCTGAGTTTCTCGGTCAGTTCCACCACCTTCTTCTTCTCGTTCATCAGGCGGAGAAATTGGGCGCCGTTGAGCGGGTCGAGGCCGCGGTACTGGCGGATCTCGTTGAGGGCAGTGCGCATAAAGTTGGCGATGCTCACGCCAGGAATCTCCACCGGATACTGGAAGCCGATGAAGATGCCCTCGCGGGCGCGGTCCTCCACCGACAGGTTCAGCAGGTTCTTGCCGTTGAAGAAGATATTGCCGTCGGTGACCTCATAGCCCTCCTTGCCGGCAATCACAGAAGCTAAAGTGCTCTTTCCCGTGCCGTTAGGGCCCATAATGGCGTGCACCTCACCCGGTTTGACCTCCAGATTGACGCCTTTCAATATTTCTCTCTCCTTGATGGAGACGTGCAGGTTTTCTATCTTTAACATACTAACTCTAATTAGGGGGCGCAAAAATACACAAAAATATGGCAAGATGAATCTGAAAAATCATATCTTTGCACTCGCTTAAATAACCGCGTTCAAAGACGCAAACAAACACTGTGATTATGTTCACTACCTACTCTGCTTCTGCTGGTTCCGGCAAGACCACCCATCTGGTGGCCGACTATCTCGCGCTCTGTTTCCGGAACGACAGCCGCCACCTGGGCAACACTATCCCCAACACCGGGACCTTCCGTAAAATACTGGCCATTACCTTCACCAATGCCGCCGCCGCCGAGATGAAGGACCGCATTGTGCAAACGCTTCAGGACTTTGCCTTCGTCCCATACAACGACTTCTCCGGCCGTGCCAAGGCCATCTACAATATGATTATCGAACAACTTTTCGGCGTTAAAGAAGCCACACCACAAATGGAGGACTTTATGCGTCGCGAGTCGCTCGACCTTTTACGCAACATTCTCTATGACTACGCGCGCTTCTCGCTCAGCACCATCGACAAATTCTTCCAGCAGGTGATACGCTCTTCCGCCCTTTCGCTCAACCTCAACCTCAACTACTCTGTGCAAATCGACCTGAACGAATTCTTCATTCAAGCCGTGGACCAACTGCTCAACGAGTTGTCGGCAGGCTCCGAACTGGCCAATAAAATCATCGACCTCCTCAATGACAGTATGGAAGACTCCGGCAACCTCAACGTGGACAGAGAATTGCGGCAAGTGCTTGACATCCTCTATGAGAATGCCGAGAAAAACTACGACTATTTGCAAGTCCTCAACCAACTCACTCCCGGACAATACCGCCAAATCATCAATCAATGGCGCAAAGACCGCAAAGAGATACCTGACACCATCAGGAGTGCCATCAAAGACCACGCCGCCAAAGGCAACAGCCATATTCAGAATCTGAAGGGCATCTCCTTCCAAAAGCCCACCCTGGCCCAATGGTTCAACAAGGTGATGGATGACCCCATCACCAACTACGAGCAATCCATCGATGTTTTCTTGAACGACAGGGGCACTTTTTTCCGCAAAACAAAATTCACTCCCAGCGAGCAGGCTTTGATCGACCAGGAAATTCCTGAAATCATCAACTGTTTCAACCAAATCCGTGACATTCAAGACCAACACCGACCGCATTATCTGGATGCCAAAATCCTGCTCAAGAACGCCGACAAACTGATGTTGCTGTTTGATCTGCAACTGAAGATGAACGAGATTAAAAAACAGCATAATTTCTTCATACTCAGCGAATCCAACACCTTTATATATGACCAGATTAAAGGAAAGAACTCTCCGGAAATCTTCGACCGTATTACCTTCTCTCACTTTTTCATTGACGAGTTCCAAGACACCTCTCTGATGCAGTGGCGAGACCTCAAGCCCTTGATAACCAACAACTCTTTGGCCACTGGCGGGCAAGTTACCCTCTTCGGGGACGTCAAGCAGGCCATCTATCGGTTCCGTAACGGTGATGCCGACCTCTTCTACAATCTCATCGATTATAACCGCCTTCAAAACGACCCCGACCTCAAGCTGGTCGGTCCTGACAATTACCACAACGAACCCTTAGATTCCAATTTCCGCTCCTCCACGCCTGTTATTCTTTTCAACAACGAGTTTTTCAAGCAATACAGCGAAAAGTCGGGCTTTGGAAACTACTATGAAGACGTGGAACAAAAGGTCCCCAACACAAAACCCGGGCTCGTGGAGGTGATGCTTTCCGGAAGTGTCACATCCGACGAGAACGGGACACGCACCTGCCAGCATATTGTCGAAGAGTTGGAGCAATATCTCGCCATAGATCCGGATGTCACCGGCGAGGATGCCGAAGTGTTCCGCGCCGTGCGCGACGCCCTGGAAAGGGGCTACGACTATGGCGACATCGCCATCCTCTATGCGGGCAACGACAAATGCACCCGTATGGCCAACCTCCTGCTGAACTACGGCTGGCCCGTCGTGACGGAAAAATCCCTGGTGCTCAACGCCTCGCCGGCCGTCAACCTCATCATCCAGACCATCAAGCATCTTGTGGACCCCAGCGACCGCGTGGCACAGACCTCCATCCTGCATTATCTCGCCCAAATAAACGGCAAGACGGAGATGCTTCAAGAGAAACTGCTCCAAATCGCCAACACCAGTTTCCACACCCTGATGATAGACATCCACGGCGAAGATCTGCCCACCGACTGGTTGTCGCTGCCCCTCTTCCTGCTGGTCAAAAAAATCATTGTATTCTACAAACTGGAACAAAACCAGGACCCCTTCATCGTGGATTTTGAAAACATCGTGTTGAGTTATCTGCAAAATCGCAACGGCGAGCCAGCGCAATTCCTCCTCTGGTGGCAACAACTCCTCGACACCGACAGTATGTTCACCCTCACGCTTCCCAAAGACCTCAATGCCATCAAGGTCAACACCATCCACAAGTCCAAAGGATTGGAATATCCTGTAGTTATCATCCCCTTCAGTTCCACCTCCAGCATCTTGCGTCCCGTATGGACCCAGACTGCCAAGGGCGAGGTGGCCTACATTTCATTGAGCAAAACAGACTGCATAGGTTCCTCTTTCGAACCGCTATATCAGGAAGAGGCTCTCAGCAAGGAGATGGACACGCTGAACCTGCTGTATGTGGCGCATACCCGCGCGGGCGACATTCTCTACATAATCACCTCCCCGCAACAAAACGGGAAGGGTTACGGCGCCGCCCTACAGCAACTTATCCTCGACAACGAGCAGCACACCACCCCAAGCGACCCGCTTCACTTTGTGCAAGATACGGGAGAACCCTGCCTGCACTATGCTGGCGACCCCTTCCACACGAAAGATAGTTCCTCCAAAACCGCGAGCACTCCCATCACGCCCCCCATCACCACCTCGCCATTTTCCATCCAGGACATCGCCGCGATTGTGGACACTGAGGAGGCGGAGACGCAACAGCGCCTCACCGGCACCTTCGTGCACGACTTTCTGGCCAAGCTGACGAAATTCCCTCAGAATACGGCGGAGATGGAGTCGCTGCTGGCCGAAGTGGACGAGGAGCGTCGCCCTCGGTTGCGCGAGGCCTTCCTCAAGATTATGGGGAACCAGGAACTCGCAGCCTGCTTCGCCCCGGAGACGCGCTGCCTCAACGAAACCACTATCCTCGCCCCCGACGGCACAGAACATCGCCCCGACAGGATTGCATTGCTGCCCGACAAGGTGATGGTCATCGACTACAAGACAGGACAAGCGCACCCCGAATACCAAAAGCAGATCGACACTTACTGCGACCTGCTCCGGAATATGGGTTATGAAAATGTGGAGGGAAGACTCCTTTACATTTAGACAAGTTCTTCCTTGAGACGCTCGGCGTTCTCGGCCACCTGAAGGGCTTGCAGCACCTCCTCGATGTCGCCGTTCATAAAGTTGGCGAGGTTGTACATCGTATAGTTGATGCGATGGTCGGTGACGCGGTTCTGCGGATAGTTGTAGGTTCTGATCTTCGCGGAACGGTCGCCGGTGGAGACCATCGTCTTACGTTTGGAGGCGATTTCATCCAGATATTTTTTGTATTCCATCTCGAACAAGCGGTTACGCAGCACGCGCATAGCTTTTTCGAGGTTTTTGATCTGGGATTTCTCATCCTGGATGGAGACGACGATGCCGCTGGGAATGTGGGTGAGACGCACGGCGGAGTAGGTGGTGTTCACGCACTGGCCGCCAGGACCGGAGGCGCAGAAGGTCTCCTTCTTGATGTCGGCTTGCTTGAGTTCCACATCGAACTCGTCGGCTTCGGGAAGCACCACCACGGAGGCGGCGGAAGTGTGCACACGGCCCTGCGACTCGGTCTGGGGCACGCGCTGCACGCGGTGCACGCCCGACTCGTATTTCATTATGCCATACACGCCCTCGCCATTGACGGAGAAGACGATTTCCTTGTAGCCACCCACAGTGCCTTCGGTCATCGAGATGACCTCTATCTTCCAGCCTTTGCGGTCGCAGAAGTGCTGGTACATACGGAACAGGTCGCCGGCGAAGATGCTGGCCTCGTCGCCGCCCGTGCCGGCGCGGATCTCCATCTGGGCATTCTTGCTGTCCTGGGGGTCTTGCGGCAGCAGCAACAGGCGAATCTCCTCTTCCAGCTTCTCTTTTTCCTCGGAAAGCGTATCCAGCTCCATCTTGGCCATATCGCGGAACTCCTCGTCCTTCTCGTTGGCGAGGATATCCTTGGCGTTGGCGATGTTGCCGATGACATCCTTATAGTGCTTGTAAGCATCCACCACGGCCTGCAGGTCTTTGTAGTCCTTGCTCATCTTGATGAACTTCTTCATATCGTTCATCGCGTCGGGCTTGGCGATATCCTCGCCAATCTGCAGCCAGCGTTGGTATATAATCTCCAGTTTTTCAAGTAAATCATTCATAATCGGACCTTTCTCAAATCAGGCGGCAAAAATACAAAAAAAAGAGAAGGCAACCGCAACCTCTCTTTTGTCAACATTTTGTTCTTTTACCGGTGCATTTTGGGGATAAAAAATGCACGGGGTAAATACGCCCAATGGAATCTGAATAGAACAACAGATAAAGATACAAGAAATATGAGCAATCACAAGTTCTGCAAACCGCACTTTTGAAAAAAGTTGTATTTTTGCCGCACAAAACAGATAATAGCCAAGTCAAATCTCATAAGATAAGATTTTTTAGACGAAATTCTGCGGTGGAATAAAAGAGAAAAGCGGAAGTTTTATTCCAACCAAGGCGAGAAAATTAGTTTTTTTGTATTTTTGCCGAAAATTTAAAAGATAAATAATATGAAAAGAAAAGATCTATTTAAGACAATTTTGTTTGCAATAGTTGTATTAACGATCTCATTTCTCGTGGCAGGATGTACAAAGTATGATCATCCTATAGCAGGTAATACTTTCGTAAATAGTGTTGGAGGCCATAATAATTATGTTTATTATTATGTTCTTTTTAGCGAAAGGGGAGACTTCATGGAAACAACTGTTTCCAGATACAATTATCATGATGTAACCACATCTGAGGACCATTTAAAATGGGAAACAGACGGTAACAACATAACTATTAGATATGATAAAAGTTCGAATTGGGAACCATCTGAAAGAGGAAAGATTTATAAGACTGGATTTTATGACCCAGAGGAAAACACTGTAACACTGGGAACTTCACCATCAACTTATATGACATATGAATATATGTGTAAATAATTAAAGAATACAAGCATTTTTTTGTGACTGGGCACGCTTTCCGATCATATTTCGCCCTAGATAACTCATAATCGCTGCAATCGTTGTCTTGGTATTAGGGTAAACAAAAACGCGGTCGTTTTGTTTGACTGCGTTTTTGTTTTCCTATGTTTTCCGTTGATAAATGTCTATCTTTGCCCCGAAAGACGAAGATATGGATGCCCTGTGAGACCGATAAGTACAGGGTATGAAAGTGTCGCGCATACCAAAGAATCATTCGAGCAACTTCCGTCCCTTTTCCGTAGAGTGTGCCGGAACCTTATTCCGCCAAAGAGACAACCTTCGGGCTGGTTCTTTTTGTGTTTATTTGACAAGGGTCATCAGCTTGTCAAACCAGCTGGCTAAGGGAGCGGGGCTGCTGAGCAGTCCGCCGTTGAATTGGAGGTTGAGCATGGAGAAACGGATACGGTGGAGCGGCTCATATTTTTTGTTGTAAACAGAGAGACTGCTGCCACTGATGTTATCCTCGGCTTTTACCTCGATGGGAATGATCTCATCGTTCCACTGGATCACAAACTCTATTTCGGCTGTACCTGGTGACGTCCAATAATACACTTTCCTGTCGTCAAGGAAGGGCATAATAGACTGCAGGACGGCGTTTTCGGCCATCGCACCCTTAAACTCGGTGTAGTTGGCAATGGGGTCGGTGACTACCGATGCGGGCAGATGCGCCAAACGGCGGAGCAAGCCGCAGTCGCAAGCATAAACCTTAAAGGCATCCCTGTCTTCGTAGGCCGACAGCGGCATGCCCGGTTTGCTGATGTTGAAGACCTGGTAGATTATTCCGGCATCGACAAGCCACAAAAGCGCATCTTCATAATCCTTGGAGCGGGCTCCGGTTTTGATCACTTTCCATACGAACTTACGGTTTTCTTTCGACAGCTGGGCAGGCAGGGAGTGCCAGACGGCATGAATGCGCGGAATCTCGCGCGGCTCGGCGTATTTGGCAAAATCCAGCTCATAGAGGTCGAGAATGTCTTGCAAAACGGATTCAACTGCGCTGATTCCTTGATTGTCGAGCAAGGCCACCACGGCCTCGGGCATACCGCCGGACACCTGATACCGCCGGTATTCGGTACGCAGTTTGTTCATGATGATTTCGGGCAGATGGCGGATTTCATCAAGAGATTCCAGATACTCGTAGGTGCGGATGTCGCTTGCGCGGAGGAATTCCTTGAAAGTGACAGGAAACATGTTGACGATGTTAACCTTTCCAACAGGGACGGTCATTTTGCGTTTTTTGACCGCCACGCCCAGCAGGGATCCAGCTGCTATGATATGGTACTGGGGGGCTTCGTCGCAAAAGTATTTCAGGCTGTTGAGGGCTTCCTCGCATTCTTGTATCTCGTCGAAAATCATAAGGGTTTCGCCGGCGATGATGGGCTGATCGCAGTAAAGCGTAAGCTCTTTGACCAAACGTAAGGGGTCTTTTGTGGCTTGAAATACGGATTTCACTTCGGGCTGGCGGTCAAAATCGAACTTGACACAATATTTGAAACACTCCTTGCCGAATGCTTCCATCGCCCAGGTTTTGCCTATCTGACGTGCGCCTTTAAGCAGAATGGGTTTCCTTCTGGGAGCGTCTTTCCACACCTTGAACTTGTTGATGATGTCTCTCTCTATAATCATAATATACACTACAAAGTTTGGTTTTGTGTATGGCTTCTACATTTTTTCTAACTTTCGGATGCAAAAATAGTAAAATAATCAATTCATAGGCAAGAAAGAAAAAAATCACCTGCTCCCCAAAAATTCACGTTTAGAGGTTTCTGACAATGTCGTGCCACTGGCACTACCATGCGCCACATTTGAAACCACAGAAGACAGGCTGACTTTACAAAAAAAAGTAGAGACGCGCTATAGCACGTCTCTACAATATTTTTTCTTGGCGGACCGGACGAGACTCATCTCTCCGTTATCACCCATATTGTGCAGCTGTTTGTATTCATTTAATTACCTTGCAAATAAATGAACGCCAGCAAAATACGCACAGTCAATTAAATGAACACAAAGTGTATGGGTTAGCAGAATAACGCCATCTTATTGTTTCGGTGCATTTTTTTAGGAGGAAAAATGCACGGGGGAGTTTTGGGCTGATTTGATTAGTTTTTCAAAGCCGTTGCGTTTTGTGACGACTTTTTGTATATTTGCCGCGTCTTTATTATTTTCATTAAAAAACACCAAAATGAAGAGAGTATTTTCTATTGTCGTAATCAGCTGCATGGTTGCCTTGTCCGGCCTTTTCTCCTCCTGCAAGCAGCAAGAAGAGGGTGAATGGATGTACTATATCCAACTGGATTCCAGTACTGACGGCAATGTAGCGCAGGACCAATTCTTTAGTTTTATCGAACCTACCATGTTGAATGTCATGAAAAACGATGCTGACCGCTACTCAGAATACGGCCAAATGTTATATTTCAACGGTGGGGAATCCGCTGCGCTCAACCGAGCCAAGAAATCTTTCAAAAAGGCTTACAAAGCAGTCGAAAACAGTCCAGAAGGTGCTACAAATGTTTTCCTCCGCGGCATCAAGGTCAATCTATGCCGCTATCATGGTGGAGATTACTATGGAGATGTGATGGACAGCCATACGTTTTAGCAACGAATCGCCAACTAACCAACGCAAGAAGCCTGGTTTTCCCCAGGCTTCTTGCGTTATCTTACCAATGGCAAGATACCATTTTCAGAATCATTCAAGCAATTTCCTCCCCTCCTCTGTGAGCACATACATTTAAACAAAAAGACCGACCATTTTGCAACAGTTGGTCTTTAAGATTGAGGGGTGATTAAAACAATTGACACAATGGTGGTGGTTCGTTGTCCAACATTGTGGTCAGTGTCTTTTCAAACTCTACAAGGAATTTGTCGAAGTTTTCTCTGTCGTCAATGGAATGAAGTATGAGGTCCGGGTCTTTCTTATTCATTCTATGCAACACCATCTCAATATACCTCTCTGCACTGTTCTTGAACTCAAAGTCTTCATAACAACCACTTATCACTACATTTTCATAGAATTTCCTTTTACCTTTGAAATCGTGAACAGACAGACGAAACCTGTGTCGGGGTGTTGGGTTGTTTTGTGTGATGACCCACAGTTTCATTTCTGAAATTTTGATTATTACATCATCTAAATCAACGGTTAGATTTTTTTTACACATAATTGTTACTATTTTATTATACAAACGTTTTAGTGTTCTTGTCGAATCTCAAACTAAATATAACAAATAAAACTGCGAATGAATCTTTCCGCGTGACATAGTGATTTTGGGCAGTTATCTTTTTACACCCTATGTATAATAATGTCTCCTCCTTTGGGGTGAAGATGTATATATAAGGTTGAAAAAGATAACTATCCTTTATCAGTTTCTATGGAAAGAAGTCTTTTATACTTGAAATATTGCTTTCTGCCAACACTATCCTTATGCTCCAAGAGAAACTGGTAAGCATCGCTAAACATAGAACACTTAATCATTCTTTTAAGCGTAGTGATTGGTTTTTCTTTCGTTAGAGAATTATTGTTCGAGCAGAAGTAAAAGACATTGTTTTCATCAAGGTATCTTTTTAATGTCCGAAGAGAAACTTGGTGTTTGTCTTTGTTGGCAGCGTAATACCGTTGAATCAGTATTAGGTTGTCTTCTATTGACAGAGCACTATCATACATTCCGAGCATCTGGTTTGAGTAGTATTCCTTCGCCTGCGTTTTCCAGTGCATCCTATTCCCGTTTTCGTCGTATTTTCTCACCTTGAACCTTTTCCTTACAGTAATCGGACTTGTTGCGTTGAGCGGTGACTTCATCTCGGCGATGACAACTTTGAAGACGAACTCACGGGAAATCGTGTCTTCGGCGTCATTGGAAAAGTACTTCAAGAAGCACTTCGTTGTTAGCACCAGCAGTTCTTCCAGTGTGGCATCAGGATACATCTGGTGAATCAACGAACAATTTACCGTCAGTTTCCGCCTCCGACCCTCTCTGTCATGCCACGTGTTCGGCAAGTAATAGTCTCCGTACTTGTGGTAATAGGAACCATTGACCAGTTTTCGTATCAGGCACTTGTAGTCCGTCCAGTAGTAGAATGTTTCATCTTCGTCGTCCGGCAGACTCTCGTAACGCAGAACCTTGTCTGTCGGGTGTAGCGATACGTAGTTCTCGAAAGTTCCCTCCCAAGAAAGATAGTCACACATTGTTTCATATTCATCAAATGACAACTTTACGTCGAATTTCCGGCACACCTTCACCTCCGGAAGGTAGGCGCCAATCAACCTTTTGAAGTCTGATTTCTTGTAGGTGATGTAGGTGTTGAACACCGGTTTGTTCATGCCGGCATAATTCTGATAAACGGAAAACGAGGCGGAATCGACCTGTTCAACACCGAGGCAACCTGTCTTCTCCACAATGATGTGGGCGATGGCGGAATACTCGTCCTTGGTCTTAATCTCCTTGTCAAGGACATAACCCAAGCGGTAGCGGTCCCCGTTTTGTGAAGAGAAGGTTTCGTAATAAAACGAAGGGTTGAGGCGGGTCTGATTTAAGAACTGCGTCAGCGTTGGTGAATTGTGCTTCCCATCGACGTCTATCATCACAATCTGTGTGGAGACGAGCGTTTTGGGTCCGTCGTTTCTTGTGTTTGCCAAATTGGCACGGTAGGTGTGACCTTTGCCTAAATAGTCTAATAAGGCGGTCCGGTCGGTGTCTTTCTCAACCCAGTGGATTTTTTTGAACGATGGTTTTGTTGTTGAACCTGTCATGCTTATTTGATATTTCATATTACATAAAAAAGACGCCCTCGAAAGCGGTCCTCCCACCGCAATCAAGAGCGTCGTATTTCTTTTTGTATAGGCGGGGAGGCGCCTTCCCCGTATTTATGCAAGATGAAATCGAGTCTTTTAAGTGCCTACCCAGAGATTACACATTTCCTAATATATGAAGTTGAGCAAGCAGACTATCACCATAACACGCTGTTATTCAAAGAAAAATATACGTGATACATTTCTGTCGACTCTGACACCTCTATTTTATCAGGTCATTTCGGACATCCACTTTTGGATGCCACACGACATCCTTTCTTGTCTTCAACTGTTCCCACTTTTGTTTGTTCGTGAGAAGCATGTCGAACCTGTCCTCATCCGTGATTTCCACAGCATCGTTGTCAAAGATGGCGAACTTCATCCTCGACTTTTCCGCCTTGGCGGCATATTGGTCCCACACATCATCGTCGATGGCAAACAATTGTCCGTCCTTCTTGAAAAAGTTCCTGTTGCACACCTCGACTTTCTCATCGCCGAAAACCAGGTCCAACGTCTTTATATAGTATATAAGGTACGCCTCGATGTTTTCAAATGTCGTCCTGTGAGACTGGGGCAAGTACAAACCATAGGTTGTTATTCTTTCCATCTTATCGCCGGGCAGGACTACCGGTTGGTCAAAAATCACGATGTAATGCTGTTTCATATTCTTATATTTTATTATAAAGTATTTATGGCGCCCCATTCAAACGAAGCATAAATAATGTATAAACAAACAATTAGAAATGAAAAAGATAGAAACAATTAAAAATTTCGAGTCCTTTATCGCTGAAAGACATAACCCGAGGAAAAATTCAATCATAGAGACGGCGATGACAAGGATTAGAGAAAAATATGGTTCGTTGAAGGACCCTGACAAGTTTCTTTCAAGGGTGAATGACGAAGGGGGCATTGAGACCCTGAAAGACTTCATCATAGAAATCATCGGAGACGAGAAATTTTCCGGCGCCACGATTGACTACGATGACATCATCAAGGGTTTGGTATGCTCGTGCATCCTTGAAATCCAGATGCAGAAGACGGGAAAAAACGAGACCAAATAGAATTATGATGATTTCATACATTATAACTTAGAGGCATGTACAGACTTATTCTTTTTTCTGAAAAAATCACCGTATGTGGCGAGACATTGTGTGGACGTTTATATTCCGGACAGTCGGAGACAAGTATTCTCAATGCCGCCAAAAAAGATTACAAAACTTTGCTAATCACAAAAATGTGGGAAGGCGAGCAAGGAAAGGCATTCAGAGACAGAGAGGGTTGGACTTTGGAATTCGACCCTACGGACGATTTAGAATGGTGGAAGTACGACGAAAGTAAATACACCTTCCTGAAATATCCGGACTGTTATGACCTCCCTGACCAGTTTGTAAAGGAAGTAGGGCGCTTTAAGGAGCAGATTGCCTTCGCGTCAAAATGGGTGCCGCTTCGTATTGCCGATACAGACTGTGAAGGATATTTCATAAACCAGTGGATGTATAACACCATTGTAGGTTCAGCAGAGGTCAAATGGATGTATCTTGAAGAACCCGATGACGACCTGCCGTTCTAAACTGACACATAAGGGGTGATTCCCTTCGTTGAATTTTTTATGTGCATATATTTTGAAACGCTCATCTTTTGGTGAGCGTTTTTTGATTTAGAATTTCGAAGAACGTAAAAATCTTAGTGTCAACAAATTAGCATTGTTTTGTATTGTTTTTTTTTGTACCTTTGCATGTAATTTGTAATCATCAAGAGTATGAAAAAGAGAACAGATGAGGAGTGGAGAAAACTCCACGAAGACACAGCGGCACGATGCCTCGCCTCCCAATTTGCAAACTTCTCTTATGACAATTACTCCCAAGAGAGTATGGTCTTTGTCGCTGTCACGACGGCAGACACATTCATTGACGAACTCAAAAAAAGAGAAGAAAAGGAATTACAGACATCATCGCAACAATGACCACTTCACAAACCATAATTTGTGTTCAATCTATTCTGTATTCAAATAATAAGTTATAACCCTCTATGAACACAAGTTTCAGTATTCAAAGAACTCAAAGTATTATATGAATATGCAAGCAGTCATTTATGCAAGGGTGTCTTCGGTTGGAGACCGTCAGGATACTACGAGACAAATCAGAGATTTGGAGAAACACGCCACCGACAACTCGCTGACCGTAGTCAAGACCTTTGAAGAACACATCAGCGGCGCCAAGAAAACCAAGGACAGACCGGTCCTGATGGAATGCCTTGACTATTGTTTCTGCAACGACATTGACACACTACTCATCTCGGAACTGTCCAGACTCGGAAGAAACGTGGATGACGTTCTGGCGAATGTGCAGCGGTGTAAGGAACACCACCTCAATGTCTATTTCCAGAAAGAACAGTTGTCCATCTTCAATGGCAACGGCAAGGAGCACCCGTTTCTGACCATCTTCATCGCTGTACTTGGAACCTGTGCCCAGATGGAGAGAGAAAACATCAGGTTCCGACTCAATAGCGGGAAGGAAAAGTACATCGCCGAAGGCGGCAAGTTGGGTCGGAGGGAAGGATATAGGAAATCCGACGAGAAACTGCGGAAAGAATATGCAGGTGTCATAAAGCAGTTACGAAAAGGTTACCCCATCAGGATGATTGCAAAAACGGAAGGGGTAGGTGTCAGCACTGTGCAACGTGTCAAAAGGAGATTTGTGGATATAACGTAGAAAGGAGGAAAATTATGGGACGAGAAAAAACTAAATTCGATTATCTCATTGAGTATGGCGCCGAAATCAAATTGCTGTCGGATGGTTTCTCGCTTCGAGAGGTTCGGCGTCGGTTGGGGCATAGTGTAAATACTTTGCGCAAGTTGCGGAGGATTTTCAAGATATGAGAACCATATTATATTTTTTTCTTATTGAATATCAGAGAGATAATGTTTGTTTGCAGAAAAAAATGCAAAAATCGCTTCAAACGCCCTTGCATTTGTTATCTTTATGTAAAAGGGAGTAATCAACTCAAACATAGATAATAATTTTAACTTTTTGTATATGAATACCATTAGATTTAATGAGCAAAATGTTTCTGTGTTTATGAATTACACAGACTTGCAAAGGATGATGCAAGAGTGCGTGCAAACCACACTCAAAGAAATGAAAGACGAACAGGAAAAGGTTCAGAACCAGAAATGGTTAGACACCAAACGTACCGCAGAATTGTTTGGAGTCCACGTCTGCACAATCAACCGTTGGAAACACGCGGGGTATCTCACTGCAAGGACCATTGGTGGGAAGGACTTTTTCTCCATCGACGAAATCAACCATGTGATGACCAGACAATCTGCGTAGGATGAGTACCATCAACTTTGAACTGTCGAAGAAAACGGAAAATGGCGCCAACAAGAGACAGATACTCGTCAGGGTGTCTGTTTCTCGAGGGTTCCGTGTTGGCGGCAAAACCAAGATATTTGTTGCCGCGAAAGACTGGGACGAGAAGAAGCGGACATTACGCCGGACCTCTAAAATTGAAAGAATTGAGAAACAAAGGGAGATTGAGGACACGCGGACACTGCTGAACGATTTGCAAGAGCATATCTCGCGGGCAATTATTGAGACCACGAATTTTGAGGCGATGGCGTCCAAGGAAGACAAGCAAGATTGGATGAACTATGTGATTGCTTCGTTTTACGACCCGTGTGTTAAACTGGTGAAAGAAAAGAATCTCACATTTGCCGAATTTTCCAAAATATACGTGGAGGTTAGAAGTAAGGAAGAGAATTGGAAACCATCCATCAAGGGACATTTCAATAAAAAGAAGATATGGGACAATCCATCCTTCGACAAGTTAAGCGCCGTGCAGACACAAATGAATGAGATGAACCCCAAACTGCTGATGGATGACATCACCGCCACCACGCTTGATGACTACCAAAACTTCTTGATTCGGAAAGGTTATCGTAATTCAACTGTTGAGAAGCACCTGAAAATGCTGAAACAAATACTTAAATGGGCAGATAAAAAAGGGTACTTGAAACACGGGAAGGATGTATTGGAGCATAAGACGGCAAAGCTGGAAACGACAAAACCAAAGGCGGTCAATTACTTGACCTGGGATGAGTTTGAGCGTCTGTTTAACTACAAGTTCAAGGCAGGTGAATCACATCTTGAACTTACGCGGGACAGGTTCTGTTTCTGCTGTGCAACATCGCTGCGCCACAGCGATATGGAAATTTTGAAGAAGGCAGACTTTGACGACCACGACAACCCGACGTCATTTTCGTTTGTCAGCAAAAAGACTCACGATTCGCTTACTATCTTCTTGAACAAGTACAGCAGCGCCATCTACCAGAAATACAAAGATATTCCCACCAAAGACGGACTGATGTTCCCACCAAAGAGCAATCAGAAGATGAACGACAATCTGAAAGTCATTGCCGAGATGCTGGGTTTCACGAGAAATATCACCAAGATGCAGTTCTGCGGGAAGGAACGTGTTGATGAAACCTGTCGTTTGTGCGATGTGATTGGTACCCATTCAGCGAGAAGAACATTTGTGGTCCATGCGATGGAAAAGGGGTGGTCGCCCCAGTTGGTGATGACATACACAGGACACGAAAGTTATGACACTATGAAACCATACATCGCGCTCACAGACAAGACGAGGAAGGAAATGATGGAGACGAACTTCTAACAAGGGAAGGGAGAATTTTGCAAAGGAGATAGCACTGCTGTCTCCTTATTTTTTTTGTCATTCAGCAAATTCGGTGCATTTTTGGTGCATTTTTTTGGACAAAAAAAAATCTCATAAGTCTGGTTTCTAATGACTTATGAGACTTTCTTGGCGGACCGGACGAGACTCGAACTCGCGACCCCATGCGTGACAGGCATGTATTCTAACCAAACTGAACTACCGATCCGTTTGTCGTTTTGACGGCGCAAAAATACACTTTTTTTTAATAATCCGTCATTATTTGAAATATTTTTTTTGAAACTCGTATATTGTTGATTTTTAGTATAATATGCCAATATTATTTTTCTTTAACCACTTCATTCCTGACACCAGTGTCTTCAAATTTGAATGGATTATTCAAGAAATCCATCTTTTATGACGCGATTTTGGGAGACTGGAGACTTTGGACTTAAGACTTAAGACCGGAGACCTTATAGTTCATCGCCCAACAGCTAAAACCTCCACGTCAAGCCAAAGTAATAGAGGAACGGAAGTTGGTAAATGATATCGTTGGTGGTACGATTCACGTAGAATATGTTCTTGTAATTATAGACGTTGGAGAAGGAGAGACTCAGTTCCAGTGAGTGACGCTCGCCCAGGAAGAACTTCTTCTTGGCACCGATGTCAAGGCGGTGATAGTGGGGCAGGCGCGCCTGGTTGAACTCTGCCAGCAAGAAATAGACCTCCTCGTTGGTGAGGATGTAGTCGTCGGCAATACTGACCGGATCATAGTGCGGATAGTACGCCTGCGTCTGCGTGAAGGGGAAGCCCGTGCCGAAATTCCAACGCGCGTCAACCTGCCACGACTTGCGTTTGCCAAACGAATACGAAGCCAGCAGGTTGATGTTGTGGCGACGATCGAAATGCGGCGGATATTGGATAACATTGTCGTCACGCTTCACCCAACCCAAGGAATAAACCAACCACGCATAGAAGCCCTTGTTCTCATACTTGACCGTGATGTCGCCACCGTAGGCACGACCTTTCTCCCAAATGAACTCCGGATCAGAGTCGTACATTCTGTAGCGGTTGACGGAAATCAGCTGGGAGAAATTCTTGTAATAGGCTTCCACATTGATATTGACTTTGGAAATGGGATCATACTCAATGCCGAAAATGACGTGCTGCGATTTCTGGAGACGCCCCTTAACCTCCTCTTCACTGTTATAGCGATAGTCGGAAAGCATCGAGCTGCTGACGGGTGAGGAGGTAAATCCTGAAAAGAGGCTGACTACATCGCGGTCGGAAGTGATGGAGACGAGGTTCTGGGAATAGAGACCGCCGGCCAGCTTCAGGCGCAGGTTCTTAAGGATGTTGTACTTGATGGCCAATCGCGGCTCGGGAGAGGCCTCGCCAAGCGAATAGTAATACTGCAACCGGAAACTGGGCTCGATGAGCAATTTGTTGCGGAAATTGTACTTGAACTTGGCAAACAGCGACAAATCCGTGGTATGGTCCTCCACCCCTATCTCCGACCCATAACGGGTGGTGTATTGGTAGCGAGTGTTGTAGCCCACAGCCTCAATGCCCACGTTGAGCAGGCTTTTGCCCAAATAGTAATTGAAGCCAAGGTTAAAGACAAAACCGTCCATTGAACTGGTACGGGGAGTGGCCTGCTTGTCGTTGAGACTGCAGTCGTAGTTGGAATAGGCCAGGGAACCCTCAATGGTGGTGGGCACGTCGCCCGGCACAATCATAAAGTTCGCTCCGATGCCCCAATTGGTCCATCCATAGTCGGCCACAGACTGGTATTTGACCTTGTCGTCAAAACGGAAACCAAAGAGGTTGAGTTTGGTGCCGTTCTGCGTGGCCAGCGTGATTTTGCCATAAAGATCCAGGAACCCGAAGGGAAGGCCCTCGTCGCCCACATAGGGGTAGAAGAAGCGGGAGGACTTGTCCAGATAGGAGCCCTTGCCCGACAAGATGAAACTGAGAGAGGTTTTCCGGTCATCTTTCAGTTTGACCAGCGGACCTTCCAAGAGCACCTGGCTTTGGATGTTGCTGAGGTCGATTTTGCCGGAGATGTGCTTTTTATTGCCGTCGCGCGTTTTGATATCCATCACGGAGGAGATACGCCCGCCAAACTCGGCCCCGAAGCCACCGGTATAGACATCGGCGCTGCTCATAATGTCCATATCAAACACCGAGAAGATGCCGATGGAGTGGAACGGGCTATAGAGGATGACGCCGTCGAGCAGGAGCATATTCTGGATGGGCGTGCCGCCGCGCACATAAATCTGGCCGCCCTGGTCGCCGGTGGAGATGATGCCCGGCAACACCTGCAGATATTGTGCAAAGTCGGGCTGACCGCCGATGGAGGGCATCTTGCTCATATCCTTGGGCGTGACACTGATGACGGAGGTGCGTGTTTCCTGCTCGCGCCGCTGTCCCTCACCCACAATCTGCACCGCCTCCAACATCGTGGAAGAGGGCTTCAGGGAGTAACGTTTGGTGACAGAGGCATCTTTGCTGAATTCTATCGTATCGATGATGTCGGTATAACCCATATAGGAGACCTTCACGGCATAGGTGCCTTGAGGAATCTTGTTGATCATAAACGCACCTTTGGCGTCGGAGAGCGCACCATACGAAGTACCCATCAACTGGATGGTACAATACGGCAAGGTGGCACCACTCTCGTCATCGTAGGTAAATCCTTTTAAAACGGCATTTTGTGCAACCAATGTCAAAAAACTGACACTGAGCATTATAAGGAGTAAAAGTAATCTTTTCATCTACAAAAAATTAAGGCGCAAAGATACGAAAGAAACCAATATCCCCGCCTGTAAAAAACCGATACAAAACAGGGGTTAAATGGCCTGCCAACCGATGTCGGTACGATAGAAAAGGTCGGGGGTGATGAGGTTTTCCACTCCTTCGTAGGCATCCTTACGGGCCTCCTCGAAAGTGTTGCCCCTGCCGACCACACACAACACGCGGCCGCCATTGGAGTACCACTGTCCATCCACTCGCTGCGTGCCCATATGGAACACGATCTGGCTGGCATTGTCGATATTGCGAAGCGGCAGTTTCTTCTCATACTTGCCGGGATAGCCCTTGGCGGCGAGCACCACGCCACAGTAGCTGTAGGCGGAGCACGCGGGAGCCACGGGCTTGTGTTCCAGCAGGTCCAGAATCATTTGGAGCAAGTCGCCCTCGAGGGCAGGCAGCACCACTTCCGTCTCGGGGTCGCCAAAGCGGGCGTTGAACTCGATGACCTTGGGGCCATCCTGTGTGAGCATCAGGCCACCATAGAGGATGCCACAGAAGGGGCGTCCCTCCTTGACGAGAGCGGCGGCTGTGGGCTTCATAATATGCTCCACGGCCCAGTCAATCTGGTCTTTCGGAATGACGGGCACAGGAGTATAGGCGCCCATTCCGCCCGTATTGGGCCCCTTGTCGTGGTCATATGCACGCTTGTGATCCTGCGCCACGGACAGGGGAACCACCTGCTCGCCGTTAACCATAGCCATCAGCGAGAACTCGGGTCCTTGGAGGAACTCTTCCATCACCACCTTGCCCTGTCCGAAACGGTTGTCAAGGAGCATATCGCGAAGGGCCTCGTCAGCCTCCTCCTGAGTTTGCGCCACCACAACACCCTTTCCAGCGGCCAGTCCGTCGTACTTGATGACGATGGGGGCGCCCACCTCGTCGAGATACGCCTTGGCGGCGTCGTACTGCTCAAAGGTGCGGAAGCGCGCGGTTGGTATGTCGTACTTGGCCATCAGTTCCTTGGCAAACTGCTTGCTACCCTCGATAAGGGCGGCCTCGCGGGTGGGGGCGAAGATGCGCTCGCCCGCCGCCTTGAACGCGTCGGCAATGCCGCACATCAAGGCCGCCTCCGGTCCCACGACCGTAAGGTCGATACCGTTCTCTTTCACAAAAGCAAGCAAACCTTCCACGTCCGTCTCCTCAATGGGCACACGGCAGGTTTCCACATTGCGCAACGTCAGCATACCGTCGTTGCCCGGTGCAAAAAAGAGTTGGGGTTTCAGGGCCGACTGGGCCAATTTCCAAGCGATGGCGTGTTCACGGCCGCCACGACCGATGACTAATATCTTCATTGTTCCTTTTTAGTTAAGACATAACCGAGGTAACGCGTCATCACCTCGTCAACATAGTTCACAGTATGCTTGCCGGGATAGTGCCCGCATTTGACAACGGGGTCGCTGTAGTAGTCCCGGTGGGATTTCAGAATAAGATAATGGGCCACCTCGTCCCATTTTGTGGCATCGCCACCATATTTCTTACAAAGCGCCATAGCATCGAGGATGTGGCCGGGACCGGAATTGTAGGAGCCCGCCACGAAATAGTAGATTTGCGTGCTATCCACTTTGTTATTGAAAATATTGTGCAAAAAATGGATGTATCGGGCGCCGGCATAGAGCTGCTCCTCCACCGTGGAGGTATCCGTGATGCCGTAACGTTCGCAGGTGGCCGGCATCATCTGCATAATGCCGAAACTGCCGCCCATACCCAACACATCGGAGGTAAAATGGGATTCTTGATAGACAATGGAAGACATAAACTTCCAGTCGAGGCCATATTTGGCGCAGGCGTTCTGCATCACCTTGTCGTAGGAGGAGATGCTGTTGCGCTTTTTTCCGAAAGAATTCTGTATGATTTGCGAATGACGCGACAGGTAACGGGTGCAGAGTTTTTCGTACTGTTTGGTGGTCTTGAAGTCGCGCAGCCACTGGTTGATGGTGTCGTTGAGGGCCCCGTTGTTGCGGTTGAGCACCCACGTGCGCGGGAAGTTCTCCCCTATTCTCGGGCCGAGGACAAGATGTTTATAGAAGGGCAGCATCGTGATGGCCACGTTGTAATTGCACACCACATAGTCAATCAGCGTGTCCTCCAGCATCTCGAAGAGATCCTCGACGCTGGCATCAAAGTTGTGCTGTAACTTCCACTTCTTGGGATTACCCAGAATGCTGAAATCAACGCGGTTGGAATACTTGACCGAGGCGTGGACCACGTGATTTCGGGTGGAGTCGAGTTCGCAGTCCTTGCGCATAATCAGCACTGGATAGGTATAGGAGTGAGGTTCCGACTCGATGATGTACTCAGGGGTAAACATCTCCTTGTTGAAATCGAACCCGATGATATCGTATTTGTTGGAAAAAGCCTCAATAAAAGCTTGGGAAGGGTCGCTCTCGACGGTGATTTCCACCGGGCGGTTGAGGTCCTTGCCCAACTGCTTGAGCAGGTCATACTGGTAACCAATCACGGAACCGGGGTAGACAAAGTAGTCGGCAGCGTGGTAAAAGATGAGAGCGGTGATTGTGTCGCTGTGTACAGTTTCCTCTTTTTCGTGCTTGTGTTTGACAGGGAGCGGGATATGCACGACACGCCCATTCCAAATGACGAACGCTGCCAATAACAGCGTTGCCAAAAGCAAGAAAATATAACTATGGGCTTTCTTTTTCAAGATTTCTTATTTAGGGACATCCCCCACCGACAAACTCCGGGAGGAATTAGGAGTACAGGGCGATGAAAGCACTCATCGCTGGGTTTCCATCAGAAGGATGAGTTTCTCTGTCGTTTCGCTCTCATAGAGCTGCACCTGGCCGGCCCCTGTGAACAAAACGCTGTCCAGCGTCCCGTTGGCGTTACGTACCGTGTCATAATAAGTCACGGTGACATCAAGCAGGGCGGGATACGGGAAAACGTGGAGGAAAATGCCCTTGTCGTTCGTGTATCCCTCCGCACGGGCGTGGTCGGCATACCCTTCCTTGCCCACAACGACGTGTGCGTTGGCGGCCACTTTGCCAGTGTCCACGCCATCAAACACACGACAGACAACCTTCATCGTGCAACTATAATCACGTTCACATTCAGAAAACAAGAAGATGGCGCAGAACGCCACCAAGGCGAGGGTTATCAGAATACGTGTCTTTTTCATAATCGTAATTTTAATAAACAGGATACAAATAGATGTCCTTTTCCACATCCTCTCCATCCTTAACCTGCACTTCTGTTCTGCCGGAATAGTACATCGTGGGATTGCCCATATCATCAAAGATGGTGTCCAAAGCGGTAATGTTCATCAACAGGGGATGATAAAACTCGAATGTGATGGAGCCGTTGGAGCCGGTATAACCACGTGCTCTCCGAACATCTTCGCTGCAGTAGTTGGTGCGAGAGTAGTAAACTGTGTCGCCATTTGCAGCTACCACATAGCTGTCCGTAATGTGGGGAGACAGGCGATTGGTGTCCACCTCCACCCACACCCCGCTAATCGGGCCAGTTGTGTCCTGCTGGTCGGAAACATAATAGCAGGTGAGTTTTACCACATTGGTATGATCTTTTTTGCATTGCGCAAACAAGAGGACCAAGGCGGCCAACGCGAAACTCAAAAACAAGAATCTAATCTTATCCATTGTCTTAATAATTTTTAAGCCGCAAAAATAATAAAATTGTTTTTACACTCGGTTTTTTTTCTAAGACAAGGCCAGACAACCCATTGTCACTACTGGGAAAGGTTCAGGGTCACGGCAATGCCGGTCTCGAAATTCATATTCCGGTATTGGTTGTCAATATGCGGACGGTTGATGGTCTGGTCATAGTAGAACTTCAAGCCCACCATACGGCTGAACTGGTATTCAGCAGCCACGTTGATAGTGGCAGTCAGCATACCGGACGTGACCTGGTCAACCTCCTCCTGGATCTTGCGCAGCGTGGTACGGCTGTCCTTGATGCCGAAACCGGCCGTCAGGTTCAGGTCGCTGACAAACTGCCGTTTCTCGCCGGCGAAAATCAGTCCGAGCTTGAGGTCCTTGAAACGGTAACCTCCGGCGAAGGATAACTCCCAAGAGGCCGTTTCCGTAATCTGGTTGTTGGAGAAACTCAAGGCTATGTTGCGGTTTTTCTTGTATTCCACCTTGAGCAGCATACTGTTCTTCAGCGTCATATCAAACCCGACCAACGGTCCGAACTGCTCCGACAGTGACATCTGTGACAACTCATAATTGGGCAGATAGTCGCCCATCGTGTTGCGAACGTTTCCGCCCTCCACATAGTTGACGTTGGTAGCGTATCCGCCTATCTGATAGGTACAGGTGTAGTTGTGCACCAAGGAGAGACTTTGGAAAATCTTGTCCATCCCCTTGATTTTGGAGAATCCGTTGTAGTTGAGACGCCAGTTAGGCAACGGTATTTTCAAGAAAGGCGAAGAGATGTTGGTCTTGGAAGCATCCTTGCCCAAATAGGAGGCGAAGAAGGCACCCATCAAGACATCCTGCGACACTTGGCTATATCCCAACGGGAAACCGAACTCATCCACCTCGCCGTTATAGTCAGGATTGGCCTCCGCCAGACGCTGCGCGATGATTCCGCGCACATTCTTGAACTCTTCGAAAATGTCTTCCTGATTGGCGAAGAAGTTCTTGAGACCGCAATAGGTCATACTGAAGGAGCCGCTGCGCTGCGGGGTGAAATGCGACACGTTGCCCGCTTCGTCCACCCTGAAATACTCGGAGAAGTTCTGGGTGAAATTGCGGTTTGCCGTGACATCAATGCGGAAATCCTTGAAAGGTTCAATTGTGGCCCTCAGATTAATCACCTCATTCTTGGTACGGCTGTAAGCCATATTCATCAGAGAGTCGGTGGTCAACCAATGGTTGCGGGCGCCGATGGCCTGGATATCCGGCTGGGCACCGAACACAAACAGGAAGCCCGGCGAAGCGTCGGTAAAGTCAAGGCCGAGCATATTGGGCCTACCCATATAACCCGGCAAGATTGTACCATTGCCCTGGGAGTAGTTGGCAGAGATATTACGCACCAACATTAACACACGGAGCGTCCCGTCCAGAATGATTTTGCCCACATTGGGTTTTTCCTTCAACGAATCCTGCGCGTTCTTTCCCTTCTTGTTCTTCTTGGTCGCATCGGCCGCCAAATCCTCCTTCTTCATCTTGTCCTTCCCCGTCTTGGCCTGGTCTTTGCCAGTGCTCTTTCCGCCACGTGTCCTGCCCTGGTTAATCTTCTTGAGATAAGGAACATTGTTGTAGAGGTTCACCATATTCAAAGTGGCGTTGCCCTGCATCTGGTTGGAGTTCTGGATAGTGTTGCCCAGATAGGAGAGCGAAAGGGCGGAAGCCGTGTACATATAGGTGGAACTGTAGCGCACATTGGCGTTCACCCAGTTGAAAAGCGGAATCTTATTAATCGGTATCTGGTAGGTGCCGTTGAAGGTCTGCCGGAAATCGGTAGTACGTCCGCCGCGGCCAATGCAGTGCCACACGGAGTCCTTCTCACGACGGGTGTCGATGAGACCCTGCGGCTCGTCGATACGTGCAGACGCATCGGCACGGTACTCCAGGCGCAGGCTCTGGAAAATATCCCAGTTTATCGCGTAATTACGGGTCCAGTCGAATGTCTTCACGAAACTGGTGTCCACAATGATGTTGCCTTGGCTCTTCGGACGATATTTGAACTCCTGCAACTCACGGCGCAAGGAGGTACGGATGGTGACATTCTTGGGCATCGGGGTGATGTTGAAATCCCGGATCAGCGCCAGCCACTTGGACCTCATCCACTTCACCTTGTTGAAGGGACGATAGTTCTTGGGGTTCGTGCTGAAGGTATATCCGATTTCACCATCGTGGATGAATTCGTTGTCCATCTCCAAGTCAGGGTCGCGCTGAATCAATTCGGAATAGGAATAGGAGAGGTCGAAGTTCTCGATATCCCAAGGATGCATTTTCAGACTTCCTTTTTCAAGGTTGCGCTCTTTTCTGACATTCATCAAGTTGACATTCTGGCGCTGCACAAACGTGTTGGTCAGATGGCGGATAGAGTCGCGCTCCGCTTGGGTGTCGTAGGTGGCCAAGTCGTCCTTGAGCTTGACATCCGGATTGAGCGGGTTGTACTCGGGCGTGCTGACACCGAGCGAGTAGTCATAGTGCAAGGGGATGCGGATTCTCCATTTCTCGGGGAAGAAGACCTTGCCACCGTCAAGGTTGGCGGCGACGTCAAGGTTGTACTTGGTCTCCATTGAACGTTGCGTGACAGACTGCTCAATGCTTCCGAATCCCGGGGTGGAGTACTGCCCCGACACGGTGATGTCGCCGACATCGGCCAAATTGAGTCGCCCGCGCAACAGCGCCGCAAAGCCCTGCTTGTTGTCAAAGCCAGAGAGCCGTAACTCGTTAATCCACACCTCCACGGACTTCGGCAACATATCGTCGTCATCGTTTAGCGATTTCTTCTTGGGGTTGCGAATACCGACCATAATGGTGGTCACATCGCTCAAGTTGGGCACACCCACGACCGTCATACGGTTGTTGTCGTCCATATAACGGGTGTACGGGACGAGGTTGCTGCTATGCAAGCCGTGGCGGACCGCCATATTACGTTCTTGTTTCAATGCCACGAGAGAGTCGAGATAGACGAACATACGGTTGGCCTCGGGCCAGATGGCGTTGGTGTCCTTGCCCACATACCACGGGGTAATCTCGATGGGCAACTCGTATTCGTAGTAGTTCTCCGTAAAGTCGGAGCCCAAGCGCACAAAGACCGTCACGTCGCCCTTGCGGAGGTCGCCGCTGCTGTGGACGTCCTCGGCGTGGATAAACATCTGGAGGTTGTTGAACTGGCGCAGGTCATACGAGGTGCTCTTGTAGATGGCACGGGCGTCACCATCGGGCAGGTCAACGGCCTTGAGCGTCAAAGCCTGCTCGTTGATTTCACGGAGACGGATGCCCATCACCTCCTCGCGTTCAATGCCGGGAGGAAGCATATAGGGGATGGGAGTGCGGTTGGCATTCTCCTCATAGCTGACAGTACCCACATAGAAAGAACCCTCGCCATCGCCCTGCGTCGGAGAGTAGTCACCCTCCTCCTGCAGACTGAGGTTGTAGGTCCGCCAGTCGGCACGCACCAACTCAAAGGTGGCGAAACGGCAGATGATGGGTTCCTCAAAACCGCGCATAAACATACGCATAAAGCGGATGGAGTTATAACCCTGCATATTGTTGACCACCTTGTCGGGACTGTGAATCGGGATACGGAACTGGTACCACTTGGTCGTGGGGCGCGTACCGTCGGGCAGCGGACTGGGCACCGCCTCGTAGATGTCGTTGATGTAGTTTTCACCCACCACCATACGCTCAGGCGCCAAGTCAATCACATATTGGTAATAACGCTCATCCTCGCTGAGGGTGTTATCGTTGTTCATATCCTCCATATTGGGCAGCGAAGAGCCGGTCGTCGGATAACTTTCGGGGCTTTGACTGTCAGTGGGCGAGTTGCCTTCGGCATTATTGAAATATTTGTAGCGCTCCACCACTTTCATATCGGCATTATCATAGTCGGTGCCGCGGAAATAGTGGAAGTTATCGGACGACGGGTCAGCCACGGCGTCGGTGTAGGCCTGCGATGTGGTGCCGAATTCGTTGGCCAGGAGATTGAGATAGGTATCCTGGAAATAGGTGCGCTCCCGGTCATCTGGCAAACCATCAAAACCGACATCCTGATGCTGGCGGGCATTGGGGTCAATGTCGAACGCATTGACAATCAGCTGCACGGTAGGCACACGTCCCCAAACGGTGAACTCCACGTCCTCGTCGGAGCCGTCAGAGGGCAAGCCATTTTCGAAGAACTTCATACCATCGCGCAACACATCCTCGGAGATGTCACCCAAATTGAAATAGAGCTTACCGCCGCGGTGGTTGGGATTGTCGATGAAGGGATCCATCATCCAGAACTCGATGTACTCGTAGTTGGAAGTCTCGAAGTCGGTATTGTCGAACTTGCGCATAATACCACCCCAACGGGTTTGGGGATCGTTGAGCGCGCCATTGGCATCCACACCACGGGAAACGCCCTCGGCACCGTTCACATCATAGTTGTACGGGCCACGTTCCGAAGGATAGAAAGCCAAGTTAAACACTGTCATATAAGTGGTCAACTGCGTCTCAGCCTGCTGCTTGTACGGGAATAGCTCGGTTTCATACACCGCACGGGCGTACGAATTGGAGAGGTCTTCCACCGTCAAGTTGCGCGGCGTGGCGTTGGAGTTGTCATAGAACAGCGGGTCAATGATGTACCACGACAAACGGGCGCGGTTGTAGCCGTAGGAGAGCCTCTTGCGGACATTGTCGGAAACCGACATCGAACCTGCCTCCGGGAAGAGGTCAGGTTGCCCCTGCGGTGTGGAGGCCAGCACCCAGTTCGACATCGTCATCAGATCGATGGTGGACTTGGCCGCCTCGAAGTCGTCGATGTAGGTGGTGCCCTTCTTGCCTACCGCGTGGTTGTGGCCCGGCACAAAATGAGCGAACTCACCGTCCAAATTAAGGTTCGACTTGGCCGTCGTGCTGTGGAAGGTGATCTTGTCGATCATCTTCGTGATGAAGGGCAGCTCCGTGCGGTAGGCGAAGTTCATACCCCACAAGAGGTTGTTGATAGGCTCTTCACCATAGTTGACCTTATTGGTATAGGGACGCTCCTTCAAGTTCAGGATGGTGGCACCGATGCTGAAGTCCTTGGAGAAGACATAGTCGAAGTTGGCACCGAACATCATCTGGTCCTTCACCGTGAAGTCGTTGTCATTCTCAATGGAGATGGATATCGGGGTCCCAGAGTTGAGCACGCCCTGGTTGGTGATGGTGAGCGTACCCATATCGTAGTTCACCGTGTAGTCCACATTCTCCGTCAAGGTGATACCGCCCGCCGTGACGCGGACAGAGCCCTTCGCGATGTTGGTGGAATTGAAACGGTATTCAGAACCATACGAAGACTGGTAACTGCCTTCGAGGTAGTACTTGTTCTTGTTGGTGATTTGCTGCGCCATCGTCTTGGTCATCGTGTACAAAGAGTCGAAGGCGTAAAGGTCGGCCAAAGCCTGTTCTTCGGGCGGGAAGAGTTTGCGAAGGTCCTTGCCGAAAGGCTCCACCGTCGGGAAATAGATACGTCCGTTCTGGGAGTTGATGGTTCCGCCCGTGGTGGCAGCCCCGTCAATGAAGTCGAAAATGCCATCCGGGGAAGGATCCTGCTGCTTGTTCAAACGGTCAAGTCCCATCAAACGGATCAAGGGGATACCCTTGTTGGAGCCCTGCGTGAAGAAACCGTTCGCAATACCGTCGGCATCGCCCTTGTACAGGATATTCAGGATGAACTTCTCGGAAGAAACCTGATACGCAGAAAGGTTGTACACGTTCTTCATCATCAAGTTCCACAACGGCGACTTGGTGTCGAGCGTCGTGCTCTTCAACAACTTGACGCGAATACAGTTCGGTGCGGACACTTCATTGGAGAACTCACCCACCTGATAGACGTGGTCGTCGCCAATGATGGTGTATTGGAAGGCCACTGCCAACACCTGGTCGGAACTCAAGGCGGAGTTGAGCGTGATGAAACCCAGTTTGGAGTTGAAGGTGTACTCACTGGGCGAGAGCAGACGGGCGCTCTCCACCTTCTCATAATCGGTACCCGATTTCAGGCCCAAGGAGTGCAGGTTGTTGGAGACATTGGAGATATTGCGAATGATGGAAGAGTCGGCCACAAAAATCAAATTGTTGGTCTCATTGTCAGGATACTGACCACCACCATACATCGGGTTATAGGAAAATCCGTTAAAAGAGGGGTTGTATTCACCCAAGTCGGTGAACGCCACGATATTACGGTTCTCCTGGGTGGCAGCGCCAATCGTGGTGCGCCACACCTCAATCTTGGTGATGACGATGGGAGAACTTACCAGCGGCAGGGTGCTGAGGAACTCGTTGTAGTGGTCGCGGAAATACTGGGAGATGAAGTAGTGGCGGTTCTCCTCATACTCGTCGGCTTTGAAATAGAACTCCTCCTTCTCGGCACCGCCCGATATGGTGATGGTCTCCGAATTGCTCTTCTTCTGGGAGGCCACGGCCGTCACCAGCAAGTTACCGAATTTCAACTGCGTCTTGACACCGAAAAGACTCTGGCTACCCGTAATGAGCGTGCTGTTCAAAGGCAGCGTGACGTTACCAAACTCGATGAGTTGCAGGATTTCATCCTCCTTGCCGGCGTATTTCAGCTTGATTTTGTCCATATTGTTGTCCAACCTCAGTTCATCGGTGGTGTAGTTGAGGTTGAAATTGATCTTCTCGCCGATGCGGGCCATAAGGCTCAACTGGATGTCCTGATCAAAGTCCAGGTTGATATTGCGGCGCTGTTTGACGGGGACGTTCTCATTCTCGACGTGCGTGTATTTGACACCGAACTTGATTTCCATACTACCGGCCGGCCGGATATCAATGGTGTTACTGCCGAAAATGCTCTCGAAAATGTCGCCGCCGATGTGGAGTTGCGGGATGATTCCGCCGCCACGCCGGTTGCCGCCGCCGTAAGAGGTGCTGTGGTTGTACCAGTAATCGTTGATGCTCTGGCGCAAATCGTAGCCCACATACTCATTCACGTCCATATAGGCACCCGGGCCGAAGGGCCTGTTGCCCGTCATATATTGGAAATTGTAGGTGTTGGTCTCCGGATCGTACTGTATCTGGGTGCCGACACCCGGCGGGTTCTGGAGCCAGAAGGGACTGTGATAGGAGTTGTCCAACGGATTGACCGTACCGGGAACTGTGCCAGGCGGGTTGGTGTCGGGCGGGAAAATGCCCACCTCCGACAGTGTCGCCACCCTCTCGGGCATTGCACAAAGCTCTCCCCTTTGCAGGCATAGGCACATCACAAAGGAGAGCAGGGCGACAACAATATGTATCTTCTTTTTTATTTTAGTTTTCAAAACAGATTCTTACTATAATAATTTCAACGACTTCTTTATCAACTCCTCAACAGACAAGTCGATACCCTCGGCCTTGATAACCTTGTCGAGCACAGACTCAGCGCCCGCCTTCGGAAAACCGAGAGCAATCAGGGCAGTTAACGCATCATATTTGTTATTATTGTATGCAGTCGAAATTTTTGTTTGCACCGCCCAATCCGTCTTCTTGGTCTTGTCCTTCAGCTCCACAATCAGGCGCTGGGCGGTCTTGGCCCCGATGCCCTTGATGGACTGGATGGCCTTGACGTTCTCGGTGGCGATGGCGTTGAGCACCTCGCCCACACTCATCGAGGAGAGAATCAGGCGCCCCGTGTTGGGACCGATGCCGTTCACGGATATCAGCAACTTGAAGAGCTCGCGCTCCTCCTCCTCCTTAAAGCCGTACAAGATCTGGGCGTCCTCCTTCACAATGAAATAGGTAAGCAGGCACACCTCCTCTTTCTCCTGGGGCAACGCCGAGAAGGTGGCTAAGGAGATGTTGATGTAGAAACCGATGCCTCCCGCCGTCTCCACGATGGCGTAGGCCGGATTCTTCTCCACTAATATTCCTTTTATATAACTTATCATACTTTTCTGATGAAAAGGTTATTCAAAAAATCAAGAATCGAGTTCCTGGGCCTTCTGCCGTATGAACTCGATGGCTTGCAGATTCCGGGTGGAGACCACATCTATCCAACCGCTCTCGATGGGATAAACGTGCCCCTCCTTGACTGCTTTGAGCTGCGTGTAAGGGTATTGCGACTTGAAGGCGTCGCAGTCCTCCGACCGGATGATGATGATGTCGGGGTCAGACTTGAACAGGAATTCGCGGCTCACATTCCAGTTGGAGAGCTCAGCGCCGATGTTGCGGCAACCAGCCAGTTCTATCATCTCGTGGATATGGGAGCCCTTCGGGGCGGTGAAGTCGCCCGCGTCGCCGAAGCCCACCACATAGAACACGCTCTTCTCGCTGCCCTTCAGCTTCTCGTTCTCCTGCTTGAGCTGTTCAATGCGCTGGCGCCAACGCGTCGCCTCCTCGCTGGCCTTTTGCTCGCACCCGGTAATGCGCCCCAGCACCTCTATCATTTCCGACATCCCCTCAATGTTGGACTCCTCCTTGATGGTGACCACCGGAATGTTCATCTTCTCAATGGTTTCCACATCCTTTTCGGAGACCATCGAGCCGATGAGCAGCACGTCGGGATGCTGCGCCAGCAGGGCTTCCATATTGATGTTCTGCATCCCGCCGATTTTGGGGATCTTCTCCACCTCGGGCGGATAATGGCAGAAATCCGACACGCCCACCAGCTTGTTTTCCGCACCAATCATATAGAAGATTTCGGTGATGGCGGGGGAAAGGGACGCGATACGTTGGGGAGCCTTCTCCAACACGATTTCCCTTCCGTATGAATCCGTCCACTCAAAGAAACAAGACGATGCAGCATCCTTCGTTGCCTGGCGGCAGCCAGCCAACGAGCCCACTAACACCGTGATGATGAGAAGGATCTTGAGGATTCTTTTCACGGATTATTTCAAGACAATATTATTGTATGAACGGAGACTCTCCAGGATGTTGGTTCTGACGTGTACAAAGTCGTCAGCGCCGGCCTCCTTGAGGGCCTCGATGGCCTCTGTAGGGTTGCCGGCCACCACGAACGGAAGTTCGGGGAACTGGGCCTTGCACTGCTTGGCGGCTTCCACACCAAGGGTGGCGTACTCCTCGTCGGAGCTGCACACCACGATGATGTCGGGACGTGCCTCGGCAATGGCCTTGACACCCTCTTCCACGGTGGCGAAACCGGAGGGTTCCACAATCTCGTAACCGGCACAGCCGAAGAAGTTGGTGACGAAGCCGGCACGGGCCTGACGCATAGCCAGGTTGCCGAGCTTGAGCAGATAGACTTTCGGGCGGTGGTTCTTGGCAGCGTAACGCTCCGTGGCGAGACGGAGTTCCTCGAATGCCAATGCCCCGCGATAGCTCTTCAGCCCTTCGCTGTCGTCACTCTTCATACGCTCGATCTTGTCGAGCATCTTCTCGTTGATATTGGGATAGTTGTTCGTGCCGAGGAGAATATAGCGGCGGGTGGCGATATCCATATCGCGTTTCTGGCAGCTCTTCTCAATAGCGGCCTGGATGGTGCCATCGGCGATGGCCTTGAGCGCGCCACCGGCACTCTCCACTTCCTGGAAGAGTTTCCACACCTGCTCGGCAATGGAGTTGGTCAGCGTTTCAATGTAGTAAGAACCGGCGGCGGGATCCACCACGCGGTCGAAGAAAGACTCCTCCTTGAGCAGTACCTGCACGTTGCGGGCAATGCGGCGGGAGAATTCGTCAGACTCCTTGTAGGTCACGTCGAAGGGCTGCAGCGACAGGGCGTCGGTGCCGCCAATGACAGCGGACATACCCTCCGTGGTGCTGCGCAGCATATTGACGTAGGGGTCGAAAGTGGTCTTGTTCCAGGTGGAGGCCACCGTGTTGATGCGCACTCTGTAAGCGCACGGACACTCCGGCTTGTATTGCTCCACCATCGTGGACCAGAGCAGGCGGGCGGCACGCAACTTGGCAATCTCCATAAAGTAGTTGGAACCCACGGAGAGCGTCAGCTGAATGCGGGAGGCCACCTTGGCAGGCTCAATGCCGTGCTCGGTGCAGAAGGCGATGTACTCGTTGGCCAATGCCAGCGTATAGCCCAACTCCTGCACGATGGTGGCGCCTGCGTTGTGCAATGTGATGCCGTTGACATTGATCAGCTTGAACTCCCGCTTCGTCTCCATCTTCTTGATCAACTCCACAGCTTGCATCATATCCTCCTGCTCGCTGTGATAGAACTTGTTGTGTTTCAAACGATAGGTCAGCGGGTCGAAGTTGATGCTTCCGGAAACCTTCTCCGGATCAATGTTATGTTTGTGGATATAGTCGGTCAACAAAGTTGCCAAATCCAAGTAACTCTTCACGTGGTTGAACTGAACGCCCGTCTGCTGAAGGTCGATGCCGGCGAGCAGGGTTTCCAGCGCGGCCGCATTCTCGACTCGGGAGGCGTTGAAGGCGATGGTGGTGGCACCGCGTCCCAGCGCATCTACCGCGATGGCGTTGGCCTTGGCGGGGTCGGCCTCCTCCACCTCCTGCACGATTTCCCAACGGTTGTTGTCGGCCTTGGTGCCGCGCGTGTAAGGGAACTCGCCCGGCAGCGTGTCCAGATACTGGAGGTCGTTGAGATTCTCGGCCCGGTAGTAGGGGCGCACATTAAAGCCTTCGTCGGTACGCCAAACCAGCTTCTTCTCGTAGTCGGCGCCCTTTAAATCCTTATTGATGGTTGCTTCCCATTCCTCAGTGGAAATAGGCGGAAATTCAGTGAATAATTTTTCTTCAGCCATATAAAAAATTGTTTTTAAAAACGGCTGCAAAAGTACAAAAGATTTTTGTTACTTTTGCACCTCAAAATAACTCGCATTCTTTTTATAATAAATAACACTATTTAAGTATGGCAAAAGTTCTCATCATCGGTGCAGGCGGCGTGGGTGCCGTGGTTGCACACAAATGCGCTTCCGTGCCGGAAGTATTCTCTGAAATTATGCTCGCCTCCCGCACCAAGTCGAAATGCGACAAGATCGCGGCTGAAATCGGCGGAAATCGCATCCAGACCGCACAAGTCGATGCCGACAACGTGCCCGAAACCATCAAACTGCTCGAGGCTTACAAGCCCGACTTGCTCATCAACGTGGCCCTCCCCTATCAGGACCTTCCCCTGATGGATGCCTGCCTGGCCACCAAGACCAACTATATGGACACCGCCAACTACGAGCCCCGCGACAAGGCCAAGTTCGAGTACAGCTGGCAGTGGGCCTACCAGGACCGCTTCAAAGAGGCCGGCATTATGGCCCTCCTCGGCTGCGGCTTCGACCCCGGCGTGACCAGCATCTACACCGCCTATGCCGCCAAGCACTACTTTGACGAGATCCACTATCTCGACATCGTCGATTGCAACGCCGGCGACCACGGCAAGGCCTTCGCCACCAACTTCAACCCCGAAATCAACATCCGCGAGATCACCCAACGCGGCAAATACTGGGAGAACGGCCAGTGGATCGAAATCGACCCGATGTCCATCCACCGTTCCGTGGAGTACCCCAACATCGGCGAACGCGAGTCCTACCTGCTCTATCACGAGGAGCTGGAGTCGCTGGTGAGAAGCTATCCCACCATCAAGCGCGCCCGATTCTGGATGACCTTCGGCCAAAAGTACCTCACCGTGCTCAACGTGCTGCAGGAAATCGGTATGACCAGCATCAAGCCCATCAAATACCAGGGCATCGACATCGTGCCGCTGCAGTTCCTGAAAGCTGTGCTCCCCGAGCCCTCCTCGCTGGGCGAAGGCTACCACGGCCAAACCTCCATCGGCTGCCAGATCAAGGGCATCAAGGACGGCAAGGAGCGCACCTACTATGTGTATAACAACTGCGACCACGCCGAATGCTTCAAGGAGATTGGCGCACAGGCCGTTTCCTACACCACGGGCGTGCCCGCGATGCTCTGCGCCAAGATGATCCTCACCGGCACCTGGAAGGGCACCGGCGTCTTCAACGTCGAGCAGTTCGACCCCGATCCGTTTATGAAGGAGATCGGCGGCTACGGCCTGCCCTGGAACGAACAAATCGACCAACCCCTCCCTGTGTACAAAATGGGGAATTAAGTAAAAAGCCCCGCTTTGGATTTCCAAGGCGGGGCTTTTCGTATAATGGCTGATAATTGAATCTCTTATCTCTTCACGATCTTGGCCGTGCGGGCGCCGCTTTTCACGAAATAGACGCCAGCGGGCAACTCGTTCACATCCAACGTGGTGATGTCGTCCTGGGCCACAGTGTGCAGCACCTCGGCACCCTGGAGGTTGTACAGAACAACGGTCTCATTGGCCTCGGTCTGGATGCGGATACTTCCGGTGCAGGGGTTCGGATAGACCGACAACACCGTTTGCTCATAATTGGCAACACCCGTCGGCGGGGTAACGGCAATGACAGGGGTGTTCCACACGGAGGCATACATCCAGTAGTCGCCGTAGGAGGGATCTTCCACCCAGACGCTCGAGCCCATCTGGGCGCAGCCGTAACCGCCGAACTTCACATAGTCGCCGGCATTTACAGTTTGGGCATCAGCGGCATCGGCAAAGCCACCGTTCACATTGTACACCACATAATCAGGCAGAATGCTGTAAACTTGTTCACCATCGTTGAACACCAAGTCGGTCAGCCAACTCGGGGTGCCTGCAACAGTGAGACGAGGGTCGGCATTGGCGATGTCGGTCAGCATCGTGGCGACGGTCACGGATTCGCCGTTGAAGCGGTAGCCCCACGCCAGCGCGTTGGGAGCCGTGCACCAGTCAACGATGAAAATGGCGCTGTTGCTGCCCGTGCCCACCCAGTATTGGATGGCAGAGGCGCTGATGGTGGCGTCTTCGGCAGGGACACCGGGAATCTCGACCGGCTCGATGGGAGTGTTCCACACAGAGGCGTGCAGCCAGTAGTTGCCGTAAGTGGGGTCCACAATCCAGACGCTGTCGCCGGGCAGCGAACAGCTGTAGCCACCGAATTTGACATAGTCGCCGGAGTGAAAATACTGCGCGTCGGCCACGTCGGCATAGCCGCCGCTCACATTGTACACCACATAGTCGGGCGAGATGCGGAACGTGTCGGTGCCTTCAGCATAATAGAGGTCCGACAGCCAGCTGACCGTGCCACTGAATCCGAGACGAGAGTCGGCGGCCACGATGTCCGTCAGCATAGTGGAGACCAGCACGGAGTCGCCGTCAAAGCGGTAGCCCCAAGCCAGCGCGGTGTCGGGATCGCACCAGTTCACGATGAAAACGGCGCTGTTGCTGCCAGTGCCCACCCAGTATTTCACGCGGTTGGGAGCGATGGTGACGTCCTGATACTGGGCCTTTGCACCCATCAGGACGGAACAAAAGATAACGATAAAAAATAAAACTTTTTTCATAAGCAATTGTGTTATAGTTTATTAAAATAGTTGTTTTATTCGGCAATCATAAAAAACAATCCCTCCCACCGGCATCGGCGAGCATAAACTCTAACGAAAAGCAAAATGGAAAACCTCCATTGTTTCGCAGAAGCCTATCTCCCGAAGCTTTCAACGTTTTAGATTCAATGGCAGGTTTTCTGACTTGTCCCCCCTTGGAAGTCTTCCCATCAAAACGACAGTGACTTTTGGTTGGCTCCTCGGGGCTTTCCGGACTTACAGCAGCGGGTACTGTGCAGGACTCTCACCTGCTTCCCTCTCAAGATTTCCGAAGAAATCTCTCACCATAAAATCGGCGGCAAAAATAATCATTTTATGTTTTCAAAAAATAATTTGAAAAAGAAAAAAACATCTCTTGCCAAGCGGTCTTTTTTGTTGTATTTTTGCCATAAAAAAACCCGGATTCATCACCAGCACAAAGTCTGGGAGAGGAACGACCGGGACTGCGGTGCAAAAATATAAAAATATGGAATACGACAGACTGTTTTTCGAAAAAAAATTTTCTCCTGAGCGAATGTACAAATATTTCGCGCTTCATCAGACTAACCCAGGACTCGCTGTAGAACACTACCGCTGTAATCTTTTGTTGTCTGAATCATTATACCCTTGTCTATCTGTCTTCGAGATAACACTTAGAAATGCATTAGTGGCGGAACTCATTAGAGCGAACAATGATGAACAATGGTATCAGATATTTGATGAAAGCCCTTTGTTTCAAACCATCAAGTTGCATATCGAAGATGCCAAACAGAAAATAGCCATTCGCAACGAGATAGCAACACCGTCGAAAATCACGGCGGAATTAACTTTTGGTTTCTGGGTTTCTTTGTTGAATAGCGAGTATGAGTCTCTGTTATGGCATGATTTAAGAAGGGCATTCCCTCTTCTGCCAAAACCACTACGAAAACGTAAAATTGTTTCTTCTCCATTAAATAGATTTCGACGACTTAGAAACAGAATTTATCATAACGAACCCATCTGTTGGAATCTGTCAAAAGTTGAGGCAATTCACGATGAAATACTGACAGTGACAAGTTGGATGGATAAAGATTTACCTTCGTGGATTCGTGATCAAGAACGCTTTGGAGATGTATGTCAAGACATTCGTAAACGAATGGGTTGGTGTAGGTAAATTGATTTGAAAAAATGGACTTTTTCTCTTGAAAAGGGTCTTTTTTTGTATCTTTGCGGCAGATTTATACTGTATTTTATGAAGCAAGTTGTCTTGATTATTATACTGGCATGTTTGTCGTTTTTCCCGGCAAACGCGCAGGATTCACCCTTAGAAGAAGGCGAGCAACCGTTAGATATGTTGGTAGCAGAAACGCTTGATGCCCTGATGGATACGCTTAGTACATTTAACCATATTCGCATCACGGATGTAGAATTCGGTCACCTGTACGATACGTCTTTGTATCTTGTCTTTGGAGGTGGATTTTCTAATAATGTGGTAGCATACTCCAAACATAAACCTTCGGCCATAGAATGGGGGAAAAACGGGCGTATGGCTATCTATTCTTATGATGAGAGTAGTCAACAAAAATGGATTCTGACAAAAAAAATAAAAACACGTACAAAAATCAATGTTGCGGTAAATCCAGTTGTAACATTTTATCATGATACAGTTTACGTTTACATCGGATCATATTATTTGAGCTGGGATGAATTTCATGGTAAAAAACGCTGGGGTTACGCGTTCAGCGACTGGATTTCTTGCAAATTCGCTTATTCGGAAGCCGAAAAGAGATGGGTGATGGTCGAAAGCGATTTCGGCGGGATTTGATGCCCCGCACACCTAACGGTCTGCGGGCAATCATCATCATTATCGAACCCCACAATAATAGCCGAGATAACATCGTTACAGTACGGTTTTATTATTGTCCCCAATGAGAAAATTATGGCATTTCCTTCATAAGCACAGTGATAAATATTGGCATTACATCATCCCTGTGCTGAATATCCTCCTCATTGCCATCTCAATATGGCTCAACACCACCTTCAACGGTGGCTTTTGCGTCTTTGTGCCGTGGGCGATGACGGTGCAAATTATCTGTTTCGTCAATATGGTCACCTTCACGTGGCTGGAACAGACTCCTCTTTGGCGGCTCAATGCCTTTCTTTGTGGCGTCAGCACGGGGGTGTTTTTCTATTGGGTGATTTTCTCCGGGGTTTTGGTCATTCTGTTTCCCGTATCCATTTTGTTCATTTTCTTACTGGTCTGGCGAAATGTGAAACATCCGGTCCGGGAACAGTCAAAGCCGTGGTATTTTGCCGGAATTGCAGTGTGCGTGGTGTTCGCCATCGTGTCGGCAATCCTTTTCTCCTCCGCAGCCAAGAAGGTCAAAAACGGGGAATACGACACCAAGAACCCGATGACCGAGCGTATTTTGGGGATGCATTTCCGTTACCATACCCGCATCTGCATCTACGACGGCTGGCGACCGCCGTTGCACGACCCCGCTATGGTGATAGGAATGCGACTCACAGGCGACAAAGATCCGCTGGAAGGGATGACCTTGGAAACCCGTCTCCAACTTTACCGCGAAGTGTATCCGTCGCTTCCTGTAATAAACGAATGTGCCTGCTCAAAGGAGTCGAAAGAATACCATTATTTTGATGATCACCTTTGGAAAGCATTGAGGCTCAAACCAATGAAAGTAATAAAACGAGTGTCGGTTTGGAGATGCGGGGTATCTGTTGAATCAAACAATGAGAGATTGAAAGATGCAGGATTGCCCTTTTCTTTCACCAATACGGAATTCGACTATATTGTTGCTCGTCTGAAAGATGGCTCCGACACTCTTACATCAGGAAGTGCAGGTTCTTATTTCGATGAAGTTTCACTTGTGGAATTCGACGGACAGCCAATGTATCGACTTACCTGTTGTGCTATGGACAGCGACAGCATAAGCTATTGGACTCTTTTCGTTTTGCCCAACGGCATCCAATACGCCACGGAACCATTCAACCTCCCTGATCATTGTAATTACATCTATTGGTTCGCATCGAAATCCATCAATCTTATGGATTCCGTGGAGATTTTCTATCCTGAGATTGATGTCAAGGATACGGTGAAGCTATACCGGATTGAGATGCGATAGGTCCGCACAAATAAAAGCGTGCGGAAACAACCGTGTAACCGAAAATAGTGTATCTTTGCCGATTGAAAAATGTAACTATGGAAGTTGTTGACACAAAAAATGTTATTGATCTTATCCGAAAGACCGTACTGTCGGTGGATCCTACCGCGCGGATTTTACTATATGGTTCGCGAGCCAAAGGGACTGCTCGTCAGGATTCGGACTGGGATATTATTGTGTTGGTCAACGATCCTGATATGAATTTTGATACACGAAGCGATATTTCATACGATTTATGGTGGAAAGGGCTCCAAATCGGTGAGGAAATCAACGCTTTTACATATAGTACCAAACAATGGGATACGGCGCCGCCTTCCTTATTTAAATTTAATGTCTTAAAAGAACATATTGAACTATGAGTTTGTCTGATGAAGAAAGAGTTGCGGTAGTGAATTACCGTATTGAAAAAGCACAAAATGCCATTAATGAAGCGGAAAAGGTGTCGGCAATTGGGTTATGGAACATTGCGGCCAATCGCTTATATTACGCTTTATTTTATGCTTCAACGGCAATTTTGATAAAGAAAGGATTGTCTGCCCACACTCATACGGGCGTGATTGCTATGATAAGCCTTCATCTTGTACAACAAAGTTTATTGTCAACAGAAGACATCCGACTGATCAGAAAATTATTCTCTTTACGACAAGAAGGTGATTATGAAGACTTTGTGGATGTCACTGAAGAAGAAATCCAACAGTATTTGCCGATGGTGAAAGCATTGTTGGATAAGATGATTAATATTTGTAAGGAATTGTAGGTTAAACTCAGTTTCGTGGCATTTTTCTGGAATTATTGTGTATTTTTGCACCTACGTTTCAAAATTGGAAATTTTATTAAACACTAATACATTGTCTATGAAAAAAACTTTTCTGCTTACGCTGCTCATCGGTCTGCTATCCTATGGCACCACGATGGCTTGCACCAACTTCATTGTCACGAAAGGGGCCAGCAAAGACGGCTCCTGCTTCATCACTTACGCCGCCGACTCGCACTCGCTTTACGGTGAACTCTACTACCGCCCGGCCAAGGACTATCCTGCCGGCACGATGATGGATGTCATTGAGTGGGACACGGGCAAGTTACTCGGCCAGATTCCGCAGGTGGCGCACACCTACTCTGTCGTCGGCAATATGAACGAGTGGCAGCTGGCCATCGGCGAGACCACCTATGGCGGCATCAAGCAACTGGAACAGGGCCAGGGAATGATTGACTACGGCTCCCTGATTTACATCGCCCTGCAGCGTGCCAAGAACGCCCGTGAGGCCATCAAGGTCATCGCCGAGCTGATGGACACCTACGGCTACGCCTCCGAGGGCGAGTCCTTCTCCATCGTTGACCCCAACGAAGCCTGGATTATGGAGCTCATCGGCAAGGGCGAGAAGATGCTCGACGCCAAGGGCAAGGTCGTCAAGGGCTGGAGCAACGGCGCCGTGTGGGTGGCCCGCCGCATCCCCGACGGCTACGTCTGCGGCCACGCCAACCAGTCGCGCATCTCCACCTTCCCGCTGCGCGACGGCAAGACCTCCATCACCAGCAAGGAACTCGACAAGATCTTCCTGCCTGGCATCGAGACCGTCTATTCCTACGACGTCATCTCCTTCGCCAGACTGAAGGGTCTCTATCCCGCCGATCCCAAGAAGGCCCCGGATGCCGAGTTCAGCTTCTGCGATGCCTACGCACCCGTCGATTTCGGTGCCGCCCGCGGCTGCGAAGCCCGCGTGTGGGCCTTCTTCAACCGCTGCAACCCCGCCGAGATGGCCCAATACGAGGACTATGCCCGCGGTGACAACCTCAAACACCGCTTCCCGCTCTGGATCAAACCCGCCGACAAGAACAAAATCGACGTTCGCTTTATGATGCAGGCTATGCGCGACCACTACGAGGGCACCTCTATGGATATGACCAAGGACCTCGGCGCTGGTCCTTACAAGTGCCCGTATCGCTGGAGACCTATGAACTGGAAATACAATGGCAAGGAGTACATCCACGAGCGCGCCACCGCCACCCAGCAGACCGGCTTCTCCTTCGTGGCCCAATGCCGCAGCTGGATGCCCAACAAGGTCGGTGGCATCTTCTGGTTCAGCGTCGATGACGCCGCAAGCACCTGCTACGTGCCGATGTACTGCGGCATCAACAAGATACCCCACCAGTACGCCGAAGGCAACGGCTCTATGGTCGAATACTCCCCCACCGCCGCCTTCTGGACCTTCACCAAGGTCAGCAACTTCGTCTATAGCCGCTACAGCGATATGATCAAGCACGTCAACGAGAAGCAGGACCTCTTCGAAAACCGCTTCATCAAAGAGACCAACACGATGAGCAAGGAGCTGGCCGACCTCCAGCGCAACAACCCCGACAAGGCACAAGCCATCATCAACGACTACTCCCTGAAAGCCGCCAACGAGGTGTGCCAGGCCTGGAACGACCTGTTCATCTACCTGCTCGTGAAATACAACGACGGCAACGTGAAGAAGGAGGAGAACGGCAAATTCAAAGTCACCGACACCAAGATTCCGCAATGTGAATTCCCCGACCAACCCGAATATCCGCAATACTGGTACAAGATGATTGTGGATGACTGCGGCAAGAACATCGAAGCGAAATAGCACGATATGACCGCCAACAAAAAAAGCGACCTTTTCGGGTCGCTTTTTTTGTTGGGTGTATTAGTTGCAAGTCCAATTTAGAACTGTCCTAAAAAGGGGATGTTTACACTAGTAGATTGTGTTTTTGTTTGCTTTAATACCGCTACAACGATTGCAGCGGTTATGAGACGCTCGCGGTGAAATTCGAGCGTAAAGCGTGCCCGGTCGCCCTAAAGAAAAAAGAAGAAAATAAAATAAATGAATGATAGTCATTTTTAAGGATCCATCAAGATAACTATTTTGTTGTTATAAAAACTATTTCTTCATATTATTAAGAATTACATATAAAATCATGTTGTCGGAATTATATAGATTGCGCAACTCCGAAAGGAACATACATATCGTTTCTCATTCTGCAACAAATCCTAAAACCATTTTTACAACTATTTCATCTTGGATATATATATATAACCCTTTGTACAAATCACCTATAACGATAATTGAATTAGTTGAAAGATTTGTATTCATACAAACTTTATATTGTTCAACAACGAATTCACGTGAAACCCCTATACATACTCCTTTTGAGGTGCACAAAGAGGGATTCTTTGTGATTTCCATACAATGAACTATGGGTGTACTTGTGTCAGAAATAGATTCCATTATTAAGGTCAAACCAATGTCTGGATATATCCATTCCTGATAGTAATTACCTGTTGCTTCCCAAAGCTCTTTATCTCCTACAAAATCAGGTTTCCCTAATATTACAAGTGTAGAATCTCCATCTATGCCATAACTCAGTCCATTCTTTAATGATTCTTTATAAGCTGCATGGTTCTGTGCTAGCAATTGGACTGAGGATAAAGATATCAATAACAATAATATGTTTTTCATAATAAATAATTCAGCGGTAAATACATTTAGGAACTTTTTCATAATCTCCAAGTCTAATATTATCAAGAAAAGAAGTGGGATTCATCAAATCGCCCCTTCTAAAATACGGACTTCCGTTTGTTTTGTTAGTAAGGGGGCCACTTTCTGAATTATTATACATTTCAAAATGCAGCATGCTTTGACTAAGGCCCTCCATTTTTCCAATCATTCCTAAAAAATCACCTTCTGCAACTTGCATTCCAACTTGAACATTGAATGAAGGAATTAGCTCACAATAGCGGGCAGAGAAAGAGCCATGATTAATAGCTATGGAGTATGTCCCTTTGTAAAAGTGTGCTTTTTCGAAAACAGTCCCTTGCGATACAGCAAAAACAGGTGTTCCGACAGCTGCATATAAATCACAACCTGCGTGCTTTCTTGTTCCATTAGATCGATTTGTTCCAAATTGTGCGTAACCCGATTTATAAGAATCAGTCATTGTACCTACAGGAAAAGTAAATCCACCTTTGCGAATCGAATTCGAAGCAGAATATTGTTTTATTTCCCCATCTTTTTGGTAGTGAGTGATTATTTTTCCATCATATGTACAGCCTTCTACACCTAAATATGTAGCGTTCTGGGGGCAATTTTTTCTTGTTACATCTTTATCCCATATAGGTGTGGTGGAGTTTTCGGGTATATACCAATCTTCCCCATTCGGGTCCACCAGCTTCACCGGGTTGTCCGCGCAATAAACATACGGGCTCAATGACGGATATTTGTCACTCATCGGATCGACGCTCAGCCAGATGCTCAAATCGGAGGAGTAATATCTTGCTCCAAAGTAAGATAGGCCCGTTTCTGCGTCGCGTTCTTTTGCGGAGAAGGTGTGAGACCAATTAAGAATTAAGAATGAAGAATGAAGAATTGTGGTAGCGCCGTCACATTGTGGTGAGGTTGCGGCGGAAACGTGACGCGCGCCAAGATGTTGGTTGTTGCGCCCTTCATCCCCGTCAGGGGATGCATATCTGTAGCCGAGGGCGTTCCCGCAAAAGGTTGAAATCCCCGTGAGGGGATTCATTTGACAGTATGTACGGTGGCGGTTCATCGGCGGTGGTTTTGATGGGGCGAAAATACGAAAAAAATGGCAATGATATTCCTGAGGGTGAAAACAGATGACATATTGCAAAGTGCCTCCATTTCGCACCGTGAGAGCGCAGTGCTTCGGGGCAAGCGACACCTGCGGTGCGATGAGTGTCCGCCGCGCATCCCATCACCACACTTGCTACGCTTCGTGTGGTGTTACAAAAAGGAAGGCCTCTTCGAGGCCGATTCAATCACATTGTCATATCTCATCCAGACGTGTTCCGAAGGAACATCCTTCTTCCTTCTCTGTAACCCCACATGTGTAGAGACGTCACAATGTGGCGTCTCTACGCGTGCGGAGAGCGATGGTGTGGGGGAGTGGCGGCGCGTTCACATATCGAAAAAAATGCTATTTTTGCCTCACCTAACAATCGGGTATGAACCAACAGTTTACACATACCAATTTCCCGTTCTCGGTATCCTTTGCGGATGATCACACCTTCTCCGCCAAAGAACGCGACTCGGAAACGGGCTTTTCTTACTTTGGCTCACGCTATTATAGCTCGGATTTGAGCATTTGGCTCAGCGTCGATCCGATGAGTGACAAATATCCGTCATTGAGCCCGTATGTGTATTGTGCGAATAACCCGGTGAAGTTGGTGGACCCGAATGGGGAAGAATGGTATGTTAACCAAGATGGTAATATTGTTGAAGGAACGAACAAAGATGATCATACGTTGTATGCGGTTAAAGGAAAGAAGAATGAATTTGGAGATAGATTGATATATCGGCGAGGTGATCAAAAGGGGAAGGAGATATCTATGCCTGTAGATGATGAGATAATGAGATCTTTCAAAACAGACGAAAATGGATACTCACAAATTATACGATTATGAAAATAATAGAATAAAGATATCTTTTTAAAAAATGAAGAAAATAATCACCTGTATATTTGTTTTCCTTTGTTATATTCCGCTTTGCAATCTATATGCACAACAGGAAGGTTGTTTTAGCGAAAAATATGTTCATAAGAATCTTCTCAATGTAAATAATCCAATTATCTATTCTCTGTGCGATTCACTTGTAAATCATTCAAAAAAATGTTTGCTTTCTCCCTCGTGGTACAAACTGAAATTCAATAAAAGCGACGAAGACAGCTCGGAACTGTCAATATGGTGCGTGTTAGTTCAGTTTTTGGATAGTGCATACTATTGTATGAACAAAGAATGGCTGATTGGAAGCGAATTCACAATTAGTCCATATTCCATCGGTGTCTTTTTTTATAAGGATTTGCGTTTTGAAGTAATATCATCTGCTTCTTTTCCAATTGAACAATATCTGACGAAATCGGATTCTCTTGTTCAGTTGCACTTGTGGGACTCCTCTGCAAGGACTGTAATGATGCCTATTCGAACAACCAAATTTCCAGAATATTTTCAGATGTTATGGGGAATCAATCTCTTAAAGAATGAAATCATTGTATCTCAAGAAATTTGTTCTTGTATTAAGAGCAAGGCAAGAAAAAAACATAGAATGAGCGCATCGCCAGCTACGTCGGAGGAAGCGGGCTGGAAGAAATAGACTGGACAGTTGTGAACATAGGGTGTTTTTGGGGAGGGCTACAAGAGCAGCACCCACAGGGTGACCAATTGCAAGAATTGAGACTTCTTTATGACAGTTCTAAATTGGACTTGCAACTAATCCAACAACAAAAAAAGCGACCTTTTCGGGTCGCTTTTTTTTATGGATAGTGGAAAGATTATCCCAGCATAGCCGTATAGGCGGCAGCATCCATCAACTCGGCCACTTGGGCGGGGTCGGTCATATTGATCTTCACGATCCAGCCTTCGCCGTAAGGATCGCTGTTCACCAAAGCGGGGTTGGCTTCAAGGGCCTCGTTGAACTCGAGCACTTCGCCACCCACAGGCAGCATAAGGTCGGCCACGGTCTTCACGGCTTCGATGGTGCCGAAGACTTCGTCCTTGTCGAGGGTCTCGCCCACAGAGGTGATGTCAAGGAAAACGATGTCACCCAGCTCATTGGCAGCGTGGGCGGTAATGCCGACGTAAGCGACGTCGCCATCTACTTTCAACCATTCGTGATCGGCGGAATACTTCAGATTCTCGGGAATATTCATAGTTTTAGGGTTTTGTGATTATAAAAAAAGTGAATAATTGTCAGATTAAACGGTCATTATCTCCTTCTCCTTGGCCTCCATAATCTTGTCGATCTTGCCAATAGCCTCGTCGGTGGCCTTCTGAATGTCGGCCTCCAGTTTCTTCACCTCGTCCTCGGGTGTGCCGTCATCTTTCAGCTTCTTGGCCTCGTCATTGGCGTTACGACGGATGTTGCGGACATTGACCTTGGCCTGCTCCGCCTCCTGCTTGGCCTTCTTGACCAGCTCTTTACGACGCTCCTCGGTCGGGGTGGGCACCACCAGGCGGATGAATTCGCCATTATTTTGCGGCGTCAGACCAATGTTGGCAGCCAGAATGGCCTTCTCGATCACGGGCAGCATATTGCGCTCCCAGGGTTGGATGACAATCTGGTGGGCGTCGGGCGTGTTGATGTTGGCCACCTGCTCCACGGGGGTCGGGTTGCCGTAATAGTCCACCTTCAAGCCCTCCAGCATTTGCGGGGAGGCCTTGCCGGCGCGTATTTTCTGTAATTCCTTATCAAAGAAAGCGACGGTGGAGTTCATATTCTCCTTCGTTTGCTTGAGACATTGTTGTGTATCCATCTTTATTATGCTCTTAAATGATTATTATTCTTGTTTTTGTGCATCCTGGTTCGCCTTGGAGGCTGCAATCTGGGCTTTCAGGCGCTCCAATTCCTTGAGTTGGTTGCTGCGCTGCTTGCGGATGCGGCCAAGCTCCTTCTCCACGAAAGTCTTGTTCCATTTGAACGCGATGCAGTAGTGGAGGATGGCCACGAGCAGCCAGACCACTGTGATGCAGATGAAGACCTTGAGGATGGCCCATTTGATGGTGAAGTCCGTGACAATGGCATTGAACAGGGTGAAATAGAGCACCCAAAGGAGCAGGTTCACAATGACAAAGAGGCCGATGTGGATCTTGAAACGCACGCGGCTGTTGGCCACGGTCTGCATCTTGCTCTCTTCCTGTACGCTAATGTCGGGAGCCGTCTCGACAGTCTTGTTATTGTCTTCTTCCATAATATATTATTGCAATAGGGTTCCGATGGGTTCGCCTTGCAGCACCTTAAGCAGGTTGCCGGGCTGGTTGGCGTCATATACATAGATGGGCATCTTGTTCTCCTTGCAGAGCGTGAATGCCGTCATATCCATAATCTTCAGGTTGTTGCGGTAGGCCTCGTCAAAGGTAAGGTTGGTGTACTTGGTGGCAGTGGGGTCCTTTTCGGGGTCGGCGGTATAGACGCCGTCCACGCGGGTGCCCTTGAGCAGCAGGTCGGCCCTAATCTCGACAGCGCGCAGTGCGGCGCCCGAGTCGGTGGTGAAGAAGGGGTTGCCCGTGCCGCCGCCCATCAGGACGACATAGCCGGACTCCAGCAGCTCCACGGCCTTGCGCCAAGAGATCTTCTCGCTCACGCCCTCAATGGCCATTGCGGTGAGCACCTTGGCCTTGACGCCCATCTCTTCCAGCACAGCCTGCACAGCCATAGCGTTGATGACGGTGGCGAGCATACCCATCTGATCGCCCTGCCGGCGGTCGAAGCCCTTGGAGGAGCCCTGCACCCCGCGGAAGATGTTGCCGCCGCCGATGACCACACCCACCTGCACGCCCTGTGCCACTGCCGACTGGATCTCGGAGGCAAAATGGCGTACCATCGGGTACTGTATGCCGTATCCGTCGTCACCCATCAGCGATTCGCCACTCAACTTTAATAAAATGCGTTTGTACTTCATACCAAAAAATTCGGGCAGCAAAAATACAAAAAAAGGGAATGTAAGACTCGCGGGATAAAAAAAAAGAGTATTTTTGCGCAAACAATTACGAGTTGTTATGAGTACAGAAATGATGATAGATACCATCCGCGAGTATTTCAAGACCCAACCGGTATTGAAGGCTTGGTTGTTCGGTTCATTCGCCCGTGGCGAAGAGACCGAAAACAGCGATGTGGATATTCTGGTAGAATATGATAAAACTGCAAGAATATCTTTACTTACCATCTCACATATGATGGGAGAATTGGAGCAAAGCACTGGTCGGCGCATAGACTTGATTGAGGACGGGTGTCTGTTACCTTTTGCCATACCCTCTGCAAACCGCGACAAACGACTAATTTATGAGAGAGGAAATTAGAGACACTGAAAGACTTCAACACATTCTTGATGCCATAAATATACTAATAGGTTATCAGGCTCAACACTCAATGGAAGAAGCATTAGCTGATCCTATCGTATATTACGGTCTGGTAAAACACGTAGAAATAATTGGAGAGGCTGTTTATATGCTGACTTTTGAATTTCGTACCAGTCATCCTGAAGTGAACTGGGACGATATAGAACGTATGCGCCACATACTGGTGCACGGATACTATAAGATACGGCCAGAACAGTTGTGGGAGACTATTGTCGTCGATATACCTCAACTGAAGCCTATCATAGAACGGTTTTTATCAGAGATGGACCAACATTAATCGTTTTGTTGATAAGGACAGACCTTCCATCAAACCCCGACGAAAGATAACATCATCATACTTCATAAAAAAACTCTCCCCAAAAGGGAGAGTTTTTTAATTTATGAAAGAAAAAAAAACTACTCTTCTGTTTCGGCGGTCTCAGCCACAACGTTGAGGTTGAGGGTCACCTTGTTGAAATCCTTGTGCAGGTTGACCTGAGCGGTGTATTCGCCAAGCTCCTTGATGTGGTCTTCGTGCATAACGATCTTGCGGCGGTCGATCTCGATGTCGTGCTGCTCCTTCAGGGCGTTGGCCACGGCGATGGAGGTCACAGAGCCGAAGATGGTGCCCTTTTCGGAAGCCTTCACCGGGATGGTCACCTGGAGGCCGTCGATCTTGCCGGCGAGGAACTCAGCCTCTTTGCGGATCTTCTCGGCCTTGAAAGCACGCTGTTTGAGGGTCTCGGCCAGCATTTTCTTCTTGGCGGGCGTTGCCAACTCTGCCAGGCCCTGGGGAATGAGGTAGTTGCGGGCATATCCGTCCTTGACCTTGACGAGGTCGTCGGCATAACCCAAATTGTTGACGTCTTGTTTCAATATGATTTCCATAGTATTGTCTCCTATTAGTAGTTAGATTTTAAATTATCGGTCACGAACGGAAGCAGAGCCAGATGACGTGCTCTCTTGACGGCCTGGGCCACCTTCTTCTGATATTTCAGGGAGGTACCGGTCAGACGACGAGGCAGGATCTTGCCTTGCTCGTTCACGAATTTCTTCAGGAACTCACCGTCCTTGTAGTCGATGTATTTGATGCCGCTCTTTTTGAAACGACAATATTTCTTCTTCTTGATGTCGATTGCAACAGGGGCAATGTATTTGATGTCGGATTGTTGTGCCATAATTATTCTGCTACTTCTTCTTTGTTAGACTCTTCGTTAACTTCCTCAGCCTTCGGAGCGGGAGCGGCTTCCACTTCCACGGTCCCGGCGGCTTTGGCATTGCGGTTGGCGCGTCTCTTCTCGGCGTAAGCGATGGCGTATTTGTCCATACTCACGGTCAAGAAGCGCATAATGCGCTCGTCACGACGATATTGCAGCTCCAAGTTGGCCACAACTTCGCCTTCGGCCTTGAATTCAATTAAATGATAAAATCCGGAAGATTTCTTCTGGATGGGATACTCCAGCTTGCGGAGGCCCCAGTTCTCTTGATGAACGATCTCAGCGCCTTTGTCGGTGAGAATCTTCTCAAACTTTTGTACCGTTTCCTTCATCTGATCTTCAGACAAAACGGGCGTCATAATGAAAACGGTTTCGTACTGATTAACCATAATTTTTTAGTTGTTTTTGTTTAAAATTGTGTTTATTTTTTGGGGCGGCAAAAATACACTTTTTTTGATTTGTTCAACTTCCTCATACAAAGTTTTTTTTAACAATTTTGTCCCCACATTTTATCCATAGACCGACTATTACTTTTTTTTGTACTTTTGCCACTCATTTTTAATACTGCACACTCTATGAAAAAACTGCTACTCGTTTTATTGTGCGCCTTGGTGGCAATGGGGCAAACTGCTTTCGCCCAAGACGATAGCCAAGGCAAAAAGGCCAAGGCCAAGAAAGAGAAAAAGGAAAAGAGCGAAGTCCGCACCGGCTGGACCTTCGGCATCCTGCCCAGCGTGGCCTACGACGCCGACAAGGGTTTCCAATACGGCCTGATGTCCAACATCTACGACTTCGGCGACGGCTCAACCTATCCCGAATACAAGCAGTCGATGCGCGTGGAGGCCGCCTTCACCACCAAACGCTCCGGCATCTTCCGCTTCTCCTACGACACCAAGCAACTCATCCCCAACCACCGCCTGTCGCTCGACGCCGCCTACCTGCCCGACGCCCTGTGCGACTTCTACGGCTACAACGGCTACCAGTCGGTCTATAACCCCGGATGGTGCCGCAAGAAATCCGACGATTACATCTCCCGCGCTTTCTACAAATCGCACCGCGACCTGCTGCGCCTGGCCGCCGACATCGACGGGCCCATCGGCGACAATTGGCGCTGGAGCGCCGGCCTCGGACTCCTCTGGTACAACATCGGGCGCGTGAACCTCGAGATGATCAACCGTGGCAAAAAGGAGGAGAACATCCTTCCCGACATCGACGGGATGTATGAAAAATATGTCAAGTGGGGCCTGATTTCCCCCGCCGAGGCCAATGGCGGCTGGCACCCCTACCTCCGCGGCGGCATCGTATATGACAGCCGCGACCGCGAACAGAACACCCACAAGGGCATTTATGCCGACGTATTCTGGACCTACAACGCCGCCTTCGGCGAGGACAAGGGCTTCAACAACCTGATGTTCAACGCCGCCTTCCGCCACTATGTGCCTGTCTATAAGGACAAGATCACCTTTGCCTATCGCGTGGCCGCCCAGATGACCGTGGCCGGCAACTCGCCCTTCTACCTCAACAACTATTACAACAACCTCTTCATCCAAAGGGCCATCTATGAAGGCCTCGGCGGCGGCAGCACAATGCGCGGCATCCTGCGCCACCGCGTCACCGCCCCCGGCTACGCCTTCGCCAACGTCGAGTTCCGCTTCAACATCTTCAAGTTCGACGTCAAGAAAGAACACTTCTTCATCGGACTCAACCCCTTCCTCGATGCCGGTATGATCCTGCAACCTTATAAGATTCGCCAAAACGAACTGCTGGCCAGCATCGCCCAAAACGACCCCGAATTTGACCTCGCCGACCTCGACAACTACATCCTCTTCGGCGACCAGGCACAGGTCTTCCGCCCCCACTTCGCCGCCGGCATCGGCCTGCGACTGATGATGAACGACAACTTCGTGCTCGCCGTCGATTGGGCCGCCCCCTTCGACCGTCGCGACAACCACAGCCTCTCCAGCTTCTACGTGAAAGTGGGCTATATGTTCTAAAACATCTCCGTGATGAAAGAGTTCCGCGATTTTCCGCTTAAGTCCTACAACACCTTCGGGATGGAGGTCGCCTGCGCCCGTTTTGTGCAGGTGGACCGCGAGGAGGAGATTTGCTCGATGGCCGAGTTGTTCCGCACGCCGCACTACATCCTCGGCGGGGGCAGCAACACCCTCTTCACCAAATTCTACGAGGGCACCATCATCCACCCCGCCTTCAGCGGCAGCGAGCGGATGGAGGAGACTTCCGACAGTGTGCTGCTGCGCGTGGCGGCCGGCGAGCCCTGGGATAACCTTACGGAATACTGCCGGCAAAACGGCCTCTACGGACTCGAAAACCTCACCGGCATCCCCGGCCTCGCCGGTAGCGCCCCTGTGCAAAACATCGGCGCCTACGGCACGGAGGCCAAAGACTGCATCGAAAAAGTGTACGGCTACTACACCGACACCCTGCAACCCTTCGCCCTCACCAACGCCGAGTGCCGTTTCGGCTACCGCAACTCCGTCTTCAAACAGGAACTCAAGGGCCGATGCTTCATCACACACGTCCATTTCCGACTCTCCACCCGCCCGCGCTTCAACCTGACCTACAAGGCTCTCGCCCAGGCAATGGAGGGACACGAGCCCACCCTTGACAACGTGACGGAGACCATTCTCTCCATCCGCAACAGCAAACTCCCCGACATCTCCAAAATCGGGTGCGCGGGCAGTTTCTTCAAAAATCCGGTAGTGAAGGAATCCCAGCACCAAGAGCTGCTGGCCCGATTCCCCGACCTGGTATCCTACCCCGCCGAACCCGGCTATGTGAAACTGGCCGCCGGACAACTCATCGAGAAGGCCGGCTGGAAGGGACGCCGCATTGGCGATGCCGGCATCTACCCCCTCCAAGCGCTCGTCGTGGTCAACTACGGCAACGCTAAACCCGAGGAGATTTCCCAAGTCTATGGCCAGGTTATTTCTGACGTAGAGAACCTTTTCCATATTACCTTATCACCCGAAGTCAATATTATCTGATCCAAAACCTTGAAACGAAAATTATCCATATTGCTGATTTGCCTTGCTGCCGGATTATGTATGAGCAGCTGCGACCTTTTCAACAAGAAAAAGTTCGACGAGGCAATGCTGCCTGGCCACTGGCAGTCGGGGACCCTGCACGAGTACTACGATGCCAACGGCACCGGCTACACGTGGGACACCTCCGACGATGTGGGACCCGAAGAGGCCCAACCCTTCACCTGGACCCTCTCCAACGCCACCCTTACCCAGAACCACCAGATGGAGATGGGCGGCATCGTGCCCAAGACCTACACGCTCACCACTCTCAACACCAACACCCTCGCCTACCACGACGACTACGGCAAGAGCTATACTTTCACCAAACAACCGTAAAGCAAAATGAAAAAAGGGCTGAAGATAACGCTTATATCCCTGCTGTCGCTGCTGGGGCTGTTCCTCTTGACAGTATGCTTTGTCCTGTGGTCGGTGTTCTCGCCCGCGCGGCTCACCAAGCTCGTCAACCAGGAGGCACCCAAATTCCTCAACTGTAACTTCCACATCGACAAGGCCGACCTCACCCTCTTCAAGACCTTCCCCCACGTCGGCATCGACCTACACGGGCTCCTGCTCCTCAACCCCGTCTATGGCGCGCCTACCGACACGCTGCTCCACGTCAAGCACTGCACCGCCTCCCTCAATATCCGTGAACTGCTCAACGACAAGCACATCGCCATCCGCGACTTCCATCTGCAGGAAGGCAACGCCAACCTCTTCACCAACCCCGTTGGCCAGACCAACTTCAACGTCTTCAAAGCCACCTCCGACACCACCCCTGAATTTGTCTATACCGTGGATCTCGAAAAGGTGCAGGCTAACGATGTGAACCTCTCCTATATCGACCTCGCCTCCAAGGTGAGGGCCAACCTCCACGACCTCGACCTTCTGGTCAAGGGCTCCTTCGAGCAGCGCGATGTGCAAGGGAGCGTCAACCTCAACAGCCAAGCTTTTGATGTGGTCACCCTCGACGAAAAACCCCTGCTGGCCAAATGCGACCAGCTGGCTCTGGACTTCACCGGCGACCTGCTGCAACTGGACTCCCTGCTGGGCACGCTCCACCTGAAGGCCGGCAATCTGACCCTGCACTCCGGCGAGGATGCCTATCTGGATTCCGTTGATGTAGCGCTGGCCTCCGACATCAACCTCGGCCTCTCCCGCCAGGCTTTAGGCTTGAAAGACGCACAGCTGGCCCTGGCCGACTACAAGCTCTCCCTGGAAGGTGAAGCCCAGCGCGACACCGCCACAGGCGACATCCGGATGGACCTCCGCTACCGCACCGAGACTTGGCCCCTCAAGGAGGCGCTCACCTTTATCCCCGAAGCCCTCATCGGCAACGCCCTCTACGGACTTGACCTCGACGGACGCATCGGCCTCACCGGCACCGTGACCGGGCACTACAACGAACAGGAGAAGCCGCTCATCACCTCCGATGTTACCCTCGACGACGGCACCTTCGCAATGAAGGATTTCCCCTTCCCCTTTGACCGCATCAACAGCCAATTCCACGTGGACCTCGACCCCAACAACCTCACCAACGTGACCATCAAGGAGTTGAGCGCCTACACCGGTCGCAACCACCTCACCGCACAAGGCACCGTCAAGGATCTGCTCGGAAATATGCTCTTTGATCTGGCCTTGAAGGGAGACCTGCAGATGCAGGACTTCAAAAAACTGCTCCCCGAAAGCATCACCCGCTTCAACGCCAACGCCAAGGCCGACCTCAAGGCCTCTTTCGACCAGAGCCAAATCTCGTCAAAGGCGTTCGACAAGATGAACGTCAATGGGCACATCCTCTTTACCAACCTCGATTTCCTCTATGACGACTCGTTGGCCCTGAAGTCGCCCTCCCTGGACCTCGACCTCGACTTCCCCGTCAAGGAACGTCCCTACCGTATCGGGGAGTGGGCCCATCTGATTGCCAAGGCCCCGCACCTCACTGGCAGCAAGACGGGATTGGGTGACGTCACTGCCGCCGACGCGCATCTCGACGCCTACGTCAACAACCTCTTCGACTCCACCCTCACCTTCAAGATGGGCACCACCTACCAGTTTGCCACGGTGGAGGCGCAAACCGACTCCGTAGAGGCCACCCTGCAGCATCCCTCCGGCACCTTCGTGATGCAAAACAGCGAGCAACTCTCCCTGAAATATGCCGGCGACGCACTGGTGGCCACTGTGAAGGGAACGCTGGCCGCCCGCACCGGCAAGCTCAACCTCACCGCCGCCTCCCACTACAACACCAAAGGCAAAAACGCCCTGTTGCGCTGGAACCCCGACGTGAAGCTAAAACTCGCCCAGGGCAATGTCATCTTCGACAAACTGGACGAACCCCTCGGCATCCCGTCCCTTGACGTGGACTTCACCCCCGCCCGCTGCCACATCAAGGAGGGGCGCATCAAACTCGACGAGTCGGAATGCCGCGTGAGCGGAGAGATCCGCAATATGGACAAGTACTTTGACCACCGCGGGCTCCTCAGCGGCACCCTCGAACTCACCTCCGACTATCTCGACATCAACCACATTATGGACCTCGTCAACGGACTGGGCGCCCCCGACTCCCTCCTGGCCGAGAAGCCCGAAAGCTCGGAGGCCGACCCCTTTATCGTGCCCCACGGCATCGACATCCGTGTGAACACCTCCGTCAAGAGGGCCCTTTATGAAGACGCGGAGATCCGCAACGTGGGCGGGCACGTCGCCATCAAGGACGGCATCCTCGTGCTGGACCAGATGGGTTTGACTTCCGACGCCGCCCGTATGCAGCTCACCGCACTCTATCGCACCCCACGTAAGAACCACCTCTTTGTAGGTCTCGACTTCCACCTGCTCGACATCAAGATTGACAAGCTCATCGCTATGATTCCTGAGGTGGACACCATCCTGCCGATGCTCAAGTCCTTCGCTGGCAACGCTGAATTCCATTTCGCCGTGGAGACCTACCTCAAATCCAACTACGACCTCAAATACTCCACCCTCCGGGGCGCCGCCGCCATCAATGGCCACGACCTCGTTGTCCTGGACAACGAAACCTACCAAAACATTGCCAAGAAACTGCGGTTCAGCAAGAAGACCGAGAACAAGATTGACAGCCTCTCCGCCGAAATCACGATTTTCAAAAACGAGATCGACGTCTATCCTTTCGCCGTCTCCATCGACAAATACCAGGCCATCCTCTCGGGACGCCACAACCTGGATATGACCTATAATTATAATGTATCCTTGCTGAAGCCCATCCGGTTAGGACTTGACATCATCGGTACCGACAAGCTGAAGTACAAGCTCGGGAAGGCCAAATACGCCGACTTCTTCAAACCGGAGCGGCAGAACGTCGTGGAAAAGAACGTGATGCAGCTCAAGCAGCAAATCAACCAAGCCCTCCGCGCCAACGTCCGCGAACAACCGTAGGTGCGACGTGCGACGTGCGATGTGCGATTTACGACTTTCGAAAAAGGTCTATGGTCTTTGGTCTCCGGTCTATAGAAATTAAGAAATTAAGAAACTAAGAAATTAAGTCTTAAGTCTAAATCTCCATTCTCAACTCTCAACTCTTAACTCTCAACTCTTAACTATTTTGTACCCTCCCCACTTCTTGCTCCCGCTATGCTCAATGAGGCCCTGCTTCTTGAGTTCGACGATGCTGCGCTCGACGGTGCTCAACGAGAAGCCTGTTGCAGCGACGATATCCACCGTGCTGCTGTTCGGATGTTGTTCTATACAGGCAAGAACCTCTTGGATCTTTTCCTCTGGCGGGGTCGTCGGTTTGCGTTTGGTTTTGGGACGGGCAGGTTTCTGGGGGATGTCGTTGTCGTCTGGCTTCGGGCGGGATTCCTGAAGGAACGCCGCTATCTTTTCCGCCACCTGCGCCTGGGTTTTGGGCTCAAGCCGGAATGTGGTCGGGGCCTCTTCCCACGGCATCTTTTTCAGGACCACCAGATTCTCTTGGCACGACTCGATGGACCGGTAGGGCACCAGCACGGTGGTGGTGATGCGGACAAACTCCTCCTCCCCGAACAGTTGCTCGAGATGCCTCATCGAACCGAGCCGCGTGTATTTCCCGTTTTGCAGCGTGCGGAATTCGGTGAAGTTCCTTTGCTGGAGACAATAGAAAATGTCATCGATGGGAATCAGACGAACATTGCTTTGCTCATCCACCACATCCACTTTCCTGACCTCCTGGTAAACAATTGTCACCTCCTGGTTCAGTGCATCTTGCAACTCCCGCCTTTCCCGAAGTATAAATGGGATGGAGTTGAAAGCGAGATTTCGGCTAAAGACCAATAATATATGTCTGGAAAAAACGTCAAAACACCCAACTTCACCTATTTGCATTGAAGTATAACATTTCATAATAGACGAGTAACCGGACGCAAATTCAACGCCTCCTTGCACCAATGAGACAGCAGCAACGACAATCCAATACAGAAAGATATGGTTCCGGTGCAGTTTGGGATAGAAGACATAATAGTTGGCGTACAAAGTGGCCAGCAGTAACAATCCTGCGAAAAACTCTTTGGTGAAACTGCCCAAAAAGGGCCGTAGGAACGCATTCCTTGAGAAATACCAAAGCAGAGCGGCGCAACACAGGACATTCAGCAAGATGGAGACAACAATATTCTTGTTTTTCATATACGTATTTTTAACACAGCGGCAAATATAGTCAATTATCAGGGACGGCAAACAGGGTTTGGTCTTATCCCTTCACACAATATCCGTTTTTATCCCTTCACATCGTTGTAATGTGCATATTTTGTAAAATATTGATTACTATGGTTTTACCCCCCCCCGTAAAGACCGGTTTTTTTTTCAGGGGGTTCACATTTTTGGCGGGAGGGTTCACATTTATGGTGTGAAGGGATAAAAATATCATCATTTTACAGTACTTTTGTCAGCGAAAAAAACGGCAAATATCATCAATCCCAAAAAAGAAACTCTGAATATAGATTCAAATAAATTATTTATAAACCACAAAAAAAACAAGATTATGAAAAGAATGATTTTACCCTTAACAGTTTTCGTGCTGCTGTGTTGCAGCTGCGGAATGGCGTTGGGGCAGAATAAAACCGACCTCCGCCGTACTCCCGCCAAGAACGGCGAAGGATATATGCCGGTGTTGACCGATGACTCCCTCTCTTTCAGCATAGCCTACCGGATTGTAACGAAAAACATTGAATATGACCCGATGTATTTAGGTGCAATGACATATATTGCAACTAGTTCCAAATCAGACACTATTAAGTATAACAATCTAGTATATAGGAAGTTTATTTTGTACGACTATAATTATTTGCGTGAGGACACATTAACAGGACAGTTATTCAGATATTATCCTGAATTGGATACCGAGGTGGTGACTTGCAATATGGCATTGCAGGAAGGGGACACCTTTTACCTTCCCCACATTCAAGGAGACTTCTACTATGAATTCGAACAACAACCCTATTGGATTGTGGACTCCGTCACTTACAGCAATGGCAGAAAGACAATATGGTTCCCTCCCGTTAATCAGATCGGAAGTCTCTTTTCGGATGATATGAGATCGTATCCTGCCTGCTTTATCGAGGGTATTGGCCCTTCGTATGGACCATTCGGGGCACCGCCACACGCGCCTTATTTCGATCCTTTATTGGGACTCCTGCTGTGTGTTCATCAAAACGACTCCCTTTTATATATGACCGACACCGTTTTGGGTTGTTATCAGTATGTCTGCCCCGTCCCCGAATATCCTGACGTGTCGATGAAACTCTATCCCAACCCCGTCACCAATACTCTCAACGTGGAGTTCGAGGGCACGGACGACTCGCAGGGCACGCTGACGGTGACCGACATCACCGGTGTGGCGGTGCTCACCCGCGAATGCCACGAGCCTGTCACCCAACTCGACGTCTCCCACCTCACCCCGGGTCTCTATGTGGTCAGCTTCCGCAACGCCCAAGGCGTGGTGGTGAGGAAGTTTGTGAAAATGTAAGGGAATCCGTAGAGCCGTCACAATGTGGCGGCTCTTTGCGATTTACGAGGTATGATGTACGACGTGCGATTTGCGATTTACGACTTACGAAAAAGGTCTATGGTCTATTGTCTATGATAGAATCGTAAATCGCAATCACCCCGTGTCCCGTCAGGGACAAAAGCTTGGTAGGGACGGTGCGTGCGGTGCGGCCCCGATGCCCCTTCAGGGGCAAAACAATGTCCCGCAGGGACAACAGAAATTGTGTCGTCCCCACGGGACGTTACGGTTCGTGGTATGCCTCATCGTTCTACCGGGCTTCCGTCCCTGGCGGGACGTGGGGAGGTGCGTGGGGCCAACCCGCCGTCCATCCTCCCCTTCTTCTCCCCGCTTGCGGCACACCATTCCTCGAAACGCGACAGCGTTGAGCGGAATTCCTCGTAAACCGCAAATCGTAAATCGCAAAAAATCCGTCAGAGCGCCTTGCTTTTTTTAGTATTTTTGCCAGCAACAAATTTTTGTTGACCAGAAATATAAAACAACCACTATTAAAACTATCGCTTATGAAAAAGTACGTTTGCAAAGTCTGCGGTCACGTGTATGACCCCGCCGAGGGTGACCCCGATAATGGCATAGCCCCGGGCACCGCTTTCGAAGACCTTCCCGACAACTGGAGCTGCCCCATCTGCGGCGTCGGCAAAGAGGATTTCGAACCCGAAGCATAAAAAAAACAGGGCAAAAGCCCTGTTTTTTTTTATAATCATTCCTATCTATTCATCCCCCTACATTTTCAACTCCTTTGAGCGTATATGACAAAAACGCATCTTTCAAGGTTCTGCGTAAGGAATCATAGATTTGTGTCCTCTTCCAACAACCACCTCCACGCGGGGATGATCTCTATGATTCCATAGTTATCCTCTAATGACCCCTCTTCGTCATAAGTGATAATGACGCGGCGGCGGCAAGGATAAACCTGCGGCAACTTGCCGAGCGCGACAGATTCCCTGCGCAAAGTATCGGGGTCGCCGATTGAGTAGGAAACCTGCACAGCGAGCTCGTCATCGGGCACATAGAAATCCACCTCTATGTTGGTGTTGTAGAAGAACACACGCTCATTGTCCTCATCGTGGCCGTATTTGCGGAAAAGGGAAAGCGCTACCAAGTTCTCCAACAAAAGTGTTTCGCAATCCATCAGCTGCAGTGACAACAGGCCATTGTCTATAAAATAATATTTGCTGACACTCTCCTTTTCGGCAAAAGCCGAAGCGATGTTCCTCACGCGCAACAATAACCAGGCATCTTCAGAAAACCCCACGTGGCTTGAAACCGTAGGCACGCTGATTTTGCCCGACACACTGGAAAGAATCTTTGAAATTCGGTTATAGGATATAGGCTGCCTCACACTTTCCGCCATTTTCTTGAGCATCAGTTGCAACAAACGAGGATTTGAAATGCCATTTCGCTGAACGATGTCGCCAAGGTAAATTTTCTGATAAACACTTGACAAATAATTTCTTTTGACCGGCAAATTGATGGATTCGGGCAGACCACCCCAAGTGAAATATTCACGATAGGCATTCATAAAACGGCCTTTGGATTCCGTGGCCGTAAGCGACAACTCATCAAACGGAACATTTCTATAAGACAAGTATTCCCGAAAACTGAACGGGTACACCTCTATGGGAAGATAACGTCCACCCAAAGTGGCCATAATTTCCTTTGAAAGCATTTTGGCATTGCTGCCTGTAATGAAAACATTGTATTTTTTGTCGGCAAGGTTGCGGGCGAACTTCTGCCACCCCTCTATGTTCTGCATCTCATCAAAGAACAGCATCGGACGCTTGCCATACATCTCCTGATGACACTCCAAAATCAGATTGAAATCATCTGGCATAAAGCCCTCCAAGCGAGTGTCTTCAAAATCCAAATAGAGCATATCAGCCCAAGTATGACCCTCATCAAGCATCTGACGCATTTTCTGGAAAAGGAGAAATGATTTCCCTGAACGCCGCACCCCAACAAACACCTGCAACGGGAAACTGTCCAAATCGTATTGGCGTGGGAAAACACTGTATTGCTCCACATCCTTCTGATTGTCAAGGAGAATCTGTTTCAGCGTATTTCTAGTTATGGCCATATTTTTTACAAATAGATTTTATTAAATTGTATTTTATAAAACGGTGCAAAAATATAAAATTCTGTTTAATAAAATACGATATGGAGTTTTTTTGTTAAAAAATCCATATCGTATAAAAACTCGCAATACGCAGAGATTACTCATAACGCAAAGCGCTGATGGGATCCATATTGGCCGCCTTCTTGGCCGGATACCAGCCGAAAAAGATACCCGTGAGAGCGCACACCACGAAGGAGAGCACAATAGCCATCTGACTCACTACAAAGGGCATTTTCAGCAATTTGGAAGCGACGTAGGATATGATCAGCCCAAAGATAATGCCGATAATGCCGCCTATCAGACTCAAAATCACACTCTCGCACAAGAACTGCAACTTGATGTCGCGGTTGTGCGCGCCGATGGCCATACGCAAACCAATCTCCTTGGTGCGCTCCGTGACCGTGACATACATTATATTCATAATGCCGATGCCGCCCACCACCAACGAGATGGAAGCGATGGCGGCCAGTAATGTGGTCATCAATCCCGTGACCGAACTGATGGTGGAGACCAGTTCCTCCTGCGTGCGGATGTCGAAGTCGTCGGTCGCACCCTGCTTGATGCCGTGGTTGCTGCGCAAGATGTAGGTAATCTCCGTGGCGGCCAGCTCCGACTCCTCCTCGAAAGTGGCCGAGGCAAACAACATATTGAAATAGTTAATGCCCAGAAAACGCTTCTGAATGGTGGTGTAAGGCGCCAACACTATATCGTCCTGGTCTTCCCCCATCCCGTTCTGACCCTTCGAGGCCAGAACCCCTATCACGGTCATCGGTATCGACCCGAAACGGATGGACTTGCCTATCGGGTTCTCGCCGTTGGTGAACAACTCCTTCACCACCGTTTGCCCAATGACACACACTTTGTTGTAGCGCTTCACATCATCCTCCGTAAACATCACCCCGTCGGCCAACTCGTATTTCCGGATTTCAAGGTAGGCATCCGACACGCCATTGACGGAACAACTGTGGTTGTTGTTGCCATAAATCAGCTGCTTGGCGCTGCTCACCATAGGCGACACGGCGGCCACATAACGGGTGTTCTTTTGTATAGATGCCAAATCCTTGTCGTCCAAAGATTTGGAAGACGACATTCCCATATCCACACCGCCTCGATGTTGACGGGCGGGCATAATCATAATCATATTGGAGCCCATAGAAGAGAGCTCCGACTTGACGCTTTGCGTGGAGGCCTGCCCGATGCTGACCATCGCGATGACCGAGGCAATGCCGATGATGATGCCCAACATCGTCAGGGCGGTGCGCATCTTGTTGCGGAACAGCGAGCTGATGGCTATTTTGACAAGATTTCCGATATTCATAGCTTAATCTTCTTTTTGGAGGTTGATGGCGGCCAGCGCCTCGGCGGCCGACTGGGTGTTGATGGGGGCATCTTCGATAATCTGCCCGTCGCGGAGCTTGATTTTGCGCGTGGTAAAGGTGGCGATGTCGGGCTCGTGCGTCACAAAAGCAATCGTCTTGCCCTGCTCGTGTAAATCCTGAAACAGGCTCATAATCTCGTAGGAGGTGCGGGTGTCAAGGTTGCCGGTGGCCTCGTCGGCCAGGAGTATAACGGGGTCGTTGACCAACGCGCGGGCGATAGCCACACGCTGCTGCTGACCGCCAGAGAGCTGGTTGGGCATATGCTCCATACGTTTCTCCAAGCCCACCAACTTGAGGGCCGCCGCCGCGCGCTCCTTCCGCTCCTTGGCCGGTACAGTGTTGTTGTAAAAAAGCGGCAGCTCCACATTCTCCAAGGCTGTGGTGCGCGCCAGCAGGTTATAGTTCTGGAACACAAAACCAATCTTGCGGTTGCGCAGAGTGGACAACTCGTTCTTACTCAAATTCCGGATTGACACCCCGTCAATAATATAGTCGCCGGCAGTGGGCGTGTCCAAACATCCCAGAATGTTCAGCAGCGTCGATTTTCCCGAGCCACTGGTGCCCATTATGCTGACGAACTCCCCCTCCTGGATGGTGAAGGAGACACCTCGCAAAGCGTGCACATCCTCACTGCCTACGCGGAACACGCGCTCCAGACGTTCCACTTTTAAAATATCTTTTCCCATAGCTATCTGGTCTTGCGCTCGGGTCGCCCGGGCATAAACGGATTGGAACTTCCACTATTGCCGCCCTTGTTTCCATTCGGCATCCCTCCCATCGCCTCGCTGACGCCAATCACCACTTCCTCGCCCTCCTGCAAGCCTTCGGGAACCAGTGTCTTGACACCATTGTTCAATCCAACCGACACCCTGACCTGCTCATAATTCTTATCTCCCTTCTTCACCCAGATGGTCTTCTTGGTGATGTCCTTCAGTCCCTGGGCAATTTCCTCCTGGTTTTTGTATAAAGACTGGAAGGTATAGCCTTTTTTCTCAAACTGCTTCATCACATCCGGCTCGATAGTGGTGAACAACGCCGTCAAGGGGATACACACCCCGCTCTCTTTCTTGGTGGTGATGCTCACATTAGCCGTCATACCGGGGAAGAGTTTCATCTCAGGGTTGGGGGCGTTGATAATGACCGTATAGGTCACCACGTTGGAGGTCACCGTAGGATTGATGCGCACCTCCTTTACCGTGCCGGCAAACACATCATCAGGGAAGGCATCCACGGTAAACGTCACGGGCTGGCCGGCCTTCACTTCGCCGATGTCGGCCTCATCCACGGAAGCCTGCACCTGCATCTGAGTCAAGTCGTTGGCAATGGTGAACAATGTCGGGGTGCTGAATGAGGATGCCACCGTCTGGCCCTCCTCCACGGCCTTGTCCATAATCACCCCGTCGATGGGCGAATAGATGGTGGCATAAGAGAGGTTGGTCTGGGCGCGCGACAGTTCCGACTGGGCGGTCTTCAGCTGGTTCTTGGCCAGATTCAGCGAGTTCACCGCCGACTCGTACGACTCCTGCGTGGCCGCCTTGTTGTCGTAAAGCGCCTTCACGCGGTCGTATTGCTGCTGCGCCAGAGTGAGGTTGCTCTTCGCGTTCGAGACACTGGTCTGGGCCTGCGTAAGCTGCTCGTTCAGGTTGGAGCGGTCCAGTTCAGCCAGTTTCTGGCCCTTCTTCACCACCGAGTTGAAATCCACGTAGATGTGCTCCACGATACCAGACACCTGCGTGCCCACATCCACTTTGTACACGGGCTGCAGCTCGCCAGTGGCCGTCACCGTCACCTCCACACTGTCGATGGAGCTCCGCACCGTGTTGATTTGCAACTCCGCGTGCTTGCCCTTCTTAAGAACAAGTGACAATATCAACGCCAGCAGCACCACCGCCGCGATGGCCATAATCCATTTTGCTTTTTTAGATAACTTAGACATATAACAAATGATTTTCTAAACTCAACTCCTTAATTTCTTAGTTTCTTAATTTCTTAACCTCCGCCCCAACAACTTAATAATTTAATGATTTAATAAACTATAGTCTCACCGGCACGCCCATCAACACATCCAAAATCTTCCTTTGCAGAACAAACGAGTACTTGGACTGCATATATTGGTTGAGCTGGTTGATATAGTTGGTTTGCTGCTGGATGAGGTCCACCGCAGTAATGGAGCCGTACTTGAACTTGAAACTGTAGGCGTTATAGTTGGCCTCATAAGCCTCCTTTCGGGCCTCGGCCACGCGGTAGTCGTTTTGCGCCGACAGGACATCAAGATAATATTGCTGCAGTTCCTGATCAATCTGGTAAGAGACCTCTTGTTTGGTCAGTTCAGCCTGTTGCACACGCAGTTGCGCCTGTTTCACGCTGTTGCGCACCTGGCTACGCTGGTAGATGGGAATGCTGAGGTTGAGTCCCACATTCTCGCCCAGGCCGTGCCAGAGTTGCGTGCCCCAACCCAGGTTGTCGGACTGGTTGTTGCCGCTGTAGCCTGTGCTGATGCCCGTGCTCAGCGACAAAGAGGGGTAGAAGTTGGATTTCTGCAACTTGACGTCGTACTCCGCGCTCTCGATGTCGTTCTCGGAGATTTTGAGCTGAGGCAGATAAGCCCTCGACTTCTCCATCAGCTCCGGCAAGGTGGGCACCTCAAGGTTGCGGAAGAGCGTGGCGCTGTCGGGGCGCACAATGGCAAGCTCCTCGCCTGGTGCAATGGATAGCAAATTCTTCAGTGCCAGATAATTGTTCTGTATATTGATTTTCGTATTCTCGATGTTGTACAGGTCGGAGGTGTATTGCGCCTGCAGCATCTTATAGTCGCTCTCCAGAATCTGACCCACGCGGAACTGTTGCTCGCCCTGCTCCATCTGCTCGCGGCTGCTCTTGAGCACCTCCTCCTGATAATCCAGAAGATCCTGGTTCATCATAATGGCCAGAAATGCCTGTATGATGGAAACACGCACCTTGTCGCGGCTCTGCTGCAACTCAAGGTCTGATTGTTCCACCTGCAATTGGCTCTTTTTGATGTTGTTATAATTATAAAGCCCGCTGAAGAGGGTCATTCCGGCGTTGATACCGTAACTGCCGTTCCAGCCGATGGATTTCTGATAGTTGTTGGCATTGAACCCTTGCGACGCGGAGGCCGACACCGACGGGGCGATGTTCTCCTTCGCCTGTCGCAACGAGATTTCCGACGATGTAACGTTCAATCCGGCGTTCTGCAGGGTGAAATTATGCTCCTCCGCATAACGAAGGCACTCTTCCAAGGTGAAGGATTTTGACGAGGAACGATTGTCAGATGGATTATCTTGCTGCGCAATTAATTGACATACAGATAAAAGAATGGCTAAGATTATAGGGATTCCTTTTTTCATACAGCTTAAAATTAACTATTTAAAGACTATAGTTTTTACCATACGTTTAAAAAAACATATAAAAAAACACTTTTGTTAAAGAGGGGCGGGTCGGCGTAATTTTCGTATTTTTGCCGCCTTAATCATAAGATATGAAAAAGAATACCATTCGGCTCCTCATTCTTGCCGCTTTACTATTGGCCTGCTTGTTGATTGTACTCTTCAAAACCGGCGTCATCCACGGTGCCAACCGCACCCCTAAATCCGATATTTTTGCAGTAAAAGACACCGCCAACGTCACCAAAGTGTTCATCGCCAGTATGGCGGGCGACAACGTGCTGCTCACCCGGAAGGATGGCATTTGGTATGTGCAGGACTCGATCCGGGCTATGGACAGCAAGGTGGAGGATCTGCTCTCCACCATCCGCAACGTGACCCTGCAGCAGACGGTGCCCAAGACCGCCCAGTCAAACATCAACAAGATGATGTCCGTCAACGCCATCAAGGTGGAAATATACCAGACAAAACCTAAATTCACCCTCTTTGGAATGAAGTTCTTCACTAAAGAGCGGCTGGTGAAGACCTATTATATGGGGCCTGCCACGATGGACAATATGGCAAACTTCGCCATCCTTGAGGGCTTGGACGAGCCCTGCATCGTACACAATCCCGGTTTCAAGGGTTTCCTCACCCCGACTTACTCCTTCAAAGCCGTGGACTGGTTCAATAGCGACCTCTTCTCCACCAAGATTACCCGCATCAAGACATTGGAAGTAAAGGACTTTGATCATCCCGAGTACTCCTTCACCGTGGAAAAGACCGGTGCCCGTTTCTTTGCCCTCTATGATGCCCAGCACCAACTGGTGCCCGACTACGACACCGTCAAATTGCTGGATATGCTGGCCGAATACCGCGACAAGAACTACGAACTGTTCGTCACCGGCCTCACCACAGAGCAGCGCGATTCCATTTTCCAGTTCAACCATTTCAAGACCATCACGTTAACGGATATAGACGGACGGAAGACCACATTAGAGATGTACCGCAAATTGACGCCCGACGCCCTCTCCCTGGACGCTATCTTGGGCGAAGATGCCAATCCCAACGAACTGCCCTATAACCGCGACAGGTTCTATGCCATCCTGAACGGAAACAAGCAGAATCTGGTGCAATGCCAGTATTACCACTTCGACCGACAGTTGCAGCCGCTGCCCTATTTCCTCAAACGCCAATAGCAGCACTATGGCTTCGAGTGAACACATCCTTTATATGGAGCGATGCCTGGAGTTGGCCCGGTTAGGGCTGGGCCGAGTGCAGCCCAACCCCATGGTGGGCGCTGTGATTGTGCACAACGGCCGAATTATCGGTGAGGGCTACCACCACCGCTACGGGGAGGCGCACGCCGAGGTAAATGCCCTGGCATCCGTCAAAGAGCCCGCCCTGCTGAAGGATTCCACCCTCTACGTCAACCTGGAGCCCTGTTCCCATTTCGGGAAGACACCGCCCTGCGCTGACGCCATCATCCGCCACAGCATCCCCCGTGTAGTGGTGGGCACTGTGGACTGCCACGACAAGGTGAACGGCAACGGCATCGCCAAGTTGCGCGCCGCCGGCGTGGAGGTCACCGTGGGCGTGTGCGAGCAGGAGTGCCGCGAACTGAACCGCAGATTCTTCACCTACCACGCACAAAAGCGCCCATACGTCATCCTCAAATGGGCCCAAACCGCCGACGGCTTTATGGATGTGGACCGCTCCGACGGGCAGCCGCATTCCTATTGGATCACCAATCCCGCGCTGCGCGTGCTGGTGCACAAATGGCGCAGCGAAGAGGATGCCATCCTGGTGGGATACAACACGATGGCCAACGACCAACCCCAACTGACCACCCGCCTCTATCCGGGCAAGAGTCCCCAACGTTTTGTGATGCAGCGCGGCAATGAAATCATCGCCCCCCTGCCCTATACGCCTGTTCCCCTTGACGTGCCGGCGTGTTTGCAACAACTTTACGAGCAGAACATCCACTCGGTTATTGTGGAGGGCGGACGCAAGACCCTCGACCGCTTCATCGAATCGGGACTTTGGGACGAGGCGCGCATCCTGGTCGGCAACGTAACCTGGGGCAAAGGACTGCCCGCCCCCACCCTTTCGGAAACGCCTGAAGAAAAAGAGATTGTGGACAACAACACCCTGCTTTATGTTCGAAGACACCTATAAGACCATTGCCGCCGCCGCGACAGGCAGTTACAGCGAGAAACGCAGCAAATTCCTCGCATACGCCTTCCCCGTGAAGACGGAAGAGGAGGTGAAAAAGCATCTTGCGGAATTGCAAAAGCAGTACTACGACGCACGGCACCACTGCTACGCCTACATCCTCGGACCACACAAGGAAGCCTATCGCCTGAACGACAACGGCGAGCCCTCCGGCACGGCAGGCAGACCCATCCACGGCCAACTGCTCTCCAAGGACCTCACGGACACCCTGGTAGTGGTGGTCCGCTATTTCGGGGGCATCAAGTTGGGCGTCAGCGGCTTGCAGAACGCCTACAAGGTGGCCGCCAAGGCCGCGCTCGACGCCGCCACCATCGTAGAGAAGACCATCGAGGAGCAATATGATGTGGTCTTCGATTATGTGCAGATGAACAGTGTGATGCAGCTGATGAAAGACCCCGGCGTCACCATACTCAGCCAGCAAAGCGACCTCAACTGCACTATCCGCTTCAGCGTGCGCCTGCGCGACGCCGACCGCATCGTGGCGGCATTAAAAAAAATCGCCGTCAGTGTAACTGCAGTGTCTGCTGAAAATTTCTGACAATATTATTTTATATAACAATAACAAATAAAAGCAAGACTGAAAATATTTTCAGGGAACTTGCACAATTGAAATATTTTTTGTTACTTTGCGGCGTAAAGTACTTTTTAATTGATATGAATAAAAACGACGTATTGGAAAACCTTCGGGAGATCAAGCAGATGATGGAGAAATCATCTCGTTTTCAGGCTATTAGCGGTGTATCCATCATCATTGTCGGGCTCTATGCCTGCATCGCCTCGTTGGCGGCCTGCTACCTGCTGGGTGGCGCCGACTGGCTGCCCTTTCTCCCCAAAAACGACCATATCCTCCATCTGAACACCCCCGCCCGCATCCGCTGGGCCGTCATTTTGGCCGCTGGCCTGTTCCTGCTCTCCGCCCTCACCGTGACGGCAATGGCCTACGCCAAGGCCAGACGCCATCAGCTGAGGTTCGTGGCCGACAAACGCATGTTCCAGATGGGCTTCAACTTCCTGCTGCCCCTCGGCGTGGGCGCCCTGTTCTGCATCGCCCTCCTCACCCAAGGCCACTACGGCCTGACCTCCTCCGTGATGCTGCTCTTCTACGGCCTGGCCCTCGTCAACTGCCAGCACTACACCTACCCCTCCCTCCGCTTCCTCGGCTACGGCGAAATCCTCCTCGGCATCATCGACTGCTTCTCCATCCACCACGCCCTCCTCTTCTGGTTCCTCGGTTTCGGCGTACTCCATATCCTCTTCGGCATCCTCTACTCCCTCAAATACGACAGAATAAAGTAATGGACCAACTCAACGGATTCAACAAGGCCTTCGAAAGCAAGGCGCGCCTCGGCATTATGTCCATCCTGATGGCCAACGAGTCGGCCGACTTCACCACCCTGAAGTCGCTGCTCGGCCTGACCGACGGCAACCTCGCCGGCCATACCCGCAACCTGGAGGAACTGGGCTATATCCGCTCTGAAAAAAGATTCATCGGACGCAAGCCCAATACCACCTTCGCCGTCACCGAAACCGGCCGCGACGCCTTCGCCGCCCATATCGCCGCCCTCGAATCCTTCCTCAAAAACAATTGCTGACCTATTTTTTTTGCCCTGTATTCTTTATAAAACAAAGTACTTTATTTATATACAAACAACTTTATCACAAACCTTTTAAAACCACATTATTATGGAAATAATCGACACAAAACCCGCAATGAGTGAAAACAAGCGTCTCAGCTTGAAGCTTTTGATCATCGTCGGCATCAGCGTGCTGCTACTCATCCCGCAGTTTCTCATTATGAACCTTGTCTCGGAACGGCAGAGCACCCGCAACGAGGCCAAGACCGAGCTGGCCAAAAGCTGGGGTATGGACCAGCACATCGGTGGCCCAGCCGTGGTCATTCCCGGCGACAAGGAAGTAGAGACTCTTTATCTCTTCCCGGAAACGCTGGAGGCGACCGGCAACATCCAGTCGCAGACCCTCAAGCGCGGCATCTTCGATTTCAGCGTCTATAACGCACCCATCAAGATTTCAGGCATCTTCAAGTGTCCCAAGGATTTGCGCACCAGAGAATTGTCGCAAAATGCCCACCAAAAGAGTTTCCTGTTCATCGGATTGGGAGACTTGCGGGGGCTTTCGGAAAACGTGACGGTTGCGCTGAACGGCGTGGCGTGTGAGGTGGAACCCGCCTCCTCGTTATCCAAGGCACCCTCCAACAGCGGACTGGTGTGTGCTTTCGACCTCGACAACCTGCTGAACGGCGACACGGTGTCCTTTGAAATCACTCTCCCCATCAAAGGCATCGACGCGCTCTATCTGGCACCGGTGGGCAACTCCAACTCCATCACCCTCACCTCCGACTGGGGCGACCCCAGTTTCCAAGGTAACTTCCTGCCCTCCCACCGCGAAGTCAGCGACAATGGGTTCAAAGCCGACTGGAAGGTGATGGCCCTCAACCGCGAATACGGTCAGATTGCGACGGGTACCTCCTACTGGGGGTCACTGATGTCGGGCTCCGAACTGGGTGTCAAACTCTGCATCCCGGTGGATCAGTACCAGCAGACCACCCGCACGGTGAAATACGCCATCCTCATCATCGTGCTCACCTTCGCCGTGGTTTTCTTTGTGGAAATCCGCCGCAAAGTCAACATCCACATCGTGCAGTACATCCTCATCGGCATTGCCTTGCTGCTGTTCTACACGTTGTTGCTCTCCTTCTCGGAGCACCTTTCGTTCTTCATCTCATACCTCATCGCCGCCCTGATGACCATCGGACTCATCACGACATTTATGGCCGCTATCTTGAAGGACAAGAAAACGGCCTTGGTGGTCGGCGGGCTGCTGACCTTGCTCTATATCTTCATTTTCGTATTGCTGCAACTGGAAAGCTACGCGCTTTTGGCCGGCAGTCTGGGACTCTTCGTCATACTCGCGGTCACGATGTACGCCACCGTGAAGCTGCGGAAAAGCAAAGATTAATATAAGAGACCCAGCTCCATCTTGGCCGCGTCGGTCATTTTGTCCATATCCCAGGGTGGGTCAAAGGTGACTTCCACCTCCACGTTGCCCACACTGGGAATGGCGGCCACGCGGGTACGCACTTCCAAAGGCAAGGATTCGGCCACCGGACAGTTGGGCGCCGTGAGCGTCATCAGGATGTACACGTCATTGTTGGGTTTTACCTCCAACTGGTATATGAAACCCAGTTCCCAGATGTTGACCGGGATTTCAGGGTCGTAAATATCGTTCAATACGTCAATTACCTGTTGTTTGATCATAACTTTTTCAGAAATGGTTGACTCGTTATCGTTCGTATCAAGGAATTAGTTGAGGGCCTTTTCTCTCAAGGAGGTGAAACCGTCGCCCAACGTCTCGGAGGCGTCGAGGATGGAAACAAAGGCCTTCGGGTCGATCGCGTGTACAAAATGCACCAGTATGGGCAGCTGCTTGCGCGAGATGGAGGTGAAGATGATCTTCTTCTCATCGTTGTTGTACATTCCCTCCCCGTGGATGTAGGTGCCGCCGCGGTCGAGCTCGTCGAAAATGTGCTGGCGTATCTCTTCGTAATGGTCGGAGACAATGAGCACCACCTTGTTGGAGTGGAAACCCGCAATCACCTTGTCCATCACAATGCCAGTGACATAGATGATTAGCCAGGAGTAGAGGGGAATGGTCCAGTCCTTGAACGCGGCGAGGGCGGCGAGCACAATGGTGGAGTCCACGATGATGAGGAGCGTGCCCAGCGGGATGTGCTTGAGGTACTTGCCGATAATCATCGCGATGATGTCACTACCGCCGGAGGTGGCGCGGGTCTTGAAGATCAGGCCCAGTCCGACGCCGATGATGACACCGCCGCAGAGCGCCACGATGAAGTTGGCCGCAGGGTCGGGCGTCATCGGGTCTCCCGGCAGGGCAATAAGCGGCGCATAGCCGTAGATCTTCTCCCACAGGGAGATGAACGCCGGCAGGGTGATCACCCCCACGATGGTCTTGGCCCCGAACTTGGGACCCAGCCAGAGCGTGCCGATAATCAACAGGGGTATGTCAAGGCAGATACCCGACAAACCGATGGGGAAGTTGAACAGGTGGTGCAAAATGATGGCAATGCCATACACGCCACCCGGCGCCAGCTTCAACGGTGACACGAAAATCACATATCCGATGGACATAATGAAGGTTCCCAAAACTATCAGCGAATAGGTCTTGAGAAACTCTTTCCAATCGACATTCTTTAAATCTATTTTCTTTGACGAACTCATATTATCTGCTTACAACTCTGTTTAACCTTTCGGAAATATTTTTCCTACATTGATTCAAAAGACTGATATTCTGTATGATATTGTTGACATCCTCCTCCTCATACTCCTCTCTCTTCAACTCCTTGTTCAAAAATTCAATCTGGTTCTCCACAATTCGCAGTTTCAGCGAAAGCAGGGTGCTTTCCACCTCCTGCTGCAAACTTTGGATGTTGTTGCTGGCGTACCGGGTGTACATATCGTACTTCTTTTCCCACAAATCACTGTACTCATAGTCATCCCATTCCAGATTATCGAGCACAAACTGGCTCTCTTCCTTGTCCTCGCTATAGACAAACGAGCGCTGAAGGTCTCCAAAATCCTTCAGAATCTCGGCCTTTTCCGCATAATGGTCATAAATCTTGCGCAACAGCGGGTTCTGCAGGACGAGACCGTCATTATACAGCTCGTCATAGATGTATTGGTCCACGCGTTTGGGGGCCACACCATCCTCGGCGTTCGGGTCCTTGACCACAATCTCGTAAAAACCGTATTTGAGCAGTAAAATCAGGAGATTCTTTTCAGCTTCATAGAGAAGATCGACTTGGGGCTTAATTTGCTCTGTCTGCTGCTGTTCGCGAATCTGCACCTCCTGCAACGGAGTGACCTCCTCGGCGGGGGCTTGCTCGCCCTTCTTGCGGTCGGACTTGTTTTTCCACAGGATGGAGCGGAGTTTGCTGCCCAACGACGCCTCCGGAATCTCAAACAGGCGGGCGCACTCTTTAATGTAAAAAGATTGGACAATGTTGTCCTGTATCTTCGCGATGCTTTGGAGGATATTGTTCACCACCTCGGCACGTTTGAGAGGATCTTTGCCAGCCTCCTCGAGCAGAATCTGCACCTTGAAGAGGATGAAGTCGGTGGTGTTCTGCGTCAGGTACTCCTGGAGTTCGCTGTCTCGGTGTTTCTTGGCAAACGAGTCGGGGTCCTCGCCGTCGGGCAGCAGGCACACGCGCACGTTCATCCCCTTTTCGAGCAGCATATCGATGCCGCGCAGGGAGGCCTTGATGCCGGCGGCGTCGCCGTCGTAAAGCACCGTGATGTTCTTGGTCAGCGAGTAGAGCAACTTCACCTGGCCGTCGGTCAGGGAGGTGCCGGAAGAGGCCACCACGTTCTCCACACCCGACTCGAACATCGAGATCACGTCGGTGTAGCCCTCCACCAGGAAGACATTGTCCATCTGGCGGATGGCCTTCTTGGCCAGATAGAGATCGTAAAGGGTGTCGCTCTTGTGGTAGATTTCGTTCTCCGGGGAGTTGAAATACTTGGCGATTTTCTCATCCTTTTTGAGGATACGGCCGCCGAAGCCGATGACCTTGCCCACCGTGTTGTGGATGGGGAAGATGACACGCCCGCGGTAGAAGTCATACAGTTTGCCCTTGTCGCTCTTCTTGGTCAGGCCCAACTTCAGCAGAAACTCCTCCTTGAAGCCCTGTTTGAGGGCCGTTTGGGTAAACGAGTCCCAACCGCCGGGACAGTAGCCGAGGTGGAACTTGTCAAGTGTGGCCTCCTTGAAGCCGCGTTCCTTGAAATAGGTGAGTCCGAGCATCTTGCCCTCGTCACTGTTGCGCAATTGTTCCATAAAGTACTTCTCGGCAAACTCGTTGACGATGAAGAGGCTTTCGCGTTCGCTGCGCAGTTCTTTCTCCTGTGGGGTCTCGGGCCGATCGTACTCAATGGTGATGTTGTACTTCTTGGCCAAGTACTCCAGTGCCTCAGGATAGGTCATCTTGGCGTGCTCCATCAGGAAATGGATGGCGTTGCCTTTGGCGTCGCACACGAAGCACTTGTAGATGCCGAGGCGCGGAGTGACGTGCAGCGAGGGGTTTTTGTCGTTGTGGAACGGACACACGCCCACAAAACTCGACCCCTGCCGTTTCAGGGTGACGAAGTCGCCCACCACATCCTCAATCTTGGTGGCAAACTGGATTTCCTCTATGGTCCTCTTTGAAATCATTATTCCTCTCCGTCATAATCCTTGGAGGCACTGCCTTTGCCAGAATAGACTTTAAACTTCTTGAAAATCTTCTTGTTGTGCATCACTTCAACGGCCTGCTGGAAGGTGTCGTCGGTTTCGAGGAAGATACGGTAGGCCTCGCCATAGCCGTAAACACCGCGGGCGATCTCAAAACGCAGATAGTCCTTGATGAACTCGTCGGCGTGGGCCTCGTTGCGCAGGCGCATCGCCTCGGCGTAAGTCTTGGTCACATAATGAGTGAACATCGTGTCGAGGGTGTAGGTGTCGATATGGTTAGCCGAGGTGAACAAGGAATCCAACGTGGCTTTTTTGCTCTTAAGGAAGGCATCTGCATAACTGGAGAACTTGAAGGCGGCGCTATCGCTCACCCCCTCTTTTTTGGCAAAAGCCTTGAACTCTTTGTAAAAGTCATCGGTAATCTTGTAGTTTTTCTCGAAATCCTCGAATGTCGGATACTGTTTCTTGAGGTTGTCGCGCTCCCCATCCAGGTAGTCCATCACAAAATTGCCGAACACGCCCTTACGGACGATTTCGTTGTAGAGGGTGGAATATTTTGTGGTGTCAAGCGGGATAAAGATGTCGGGCATAATGCCGCCGCCGCCATACACCACGCGACCGTGCGGGGTTTTGTATTTGAGGGAGTCGGGAAACTTGATTTTGTCGGCAGTGTATAGCTCGCCATTGTTGGCGCGGGTCTGCAGGTCCTTGTAGTAGGCGTCAAGGCCATCGTCATACGGTTTCTGGATACAGCGGCCCGTGGGCGTGTAGTAGTGGGAGATGGTAAGGCGCACTTCCGACTGGTCAACCAAACGCAACGGCTTTTGCACCAGTCCCTTGCCAAACGTGCGGCGGCCGATGACCAGACCGCGGTCCCAGTCTTGGATACATCCGGAGGTAATCTCGGAGGCGGAGGCGGAGTTCTCATCCACGAGCACAATCAGCTTGCCCTCTTCGAAGAGGCCGTCCTTGCCCGAATAGAACTTCTCGCCCGTATTGCGGAAATTGTCGGTATAGACAATCATTCTCTTGCCGCTGATAAACTGGTCACAAATCTCGAAAGCGACGTTGAGGTAGCCGCCGCCATTGCCACGCAGGTCAAGAATCAGGTCCTGCATCCCTCTGGCCTTCAGCTTTCTGAGGGCGTCGGTCAACTCCTTGGTGGAGGTGGCGGCAAAGCGTTCCAGCTTGACGTAGCCGGTGGTCTCATCCACCATAAAGGAGACATTGATGCTGTACATCGGGATGGCACCGCGGGTGATGGTGAAGTCGAGGAGCTCGGGGTTGCGGCCACGCTTGACGGAGACCTTCACCTTGGAGCCCTTGGCCCCGCGCAAATGTTTGCGCACCCAGTCGTTGGTGATTTTGTCGCCCACCGCCAGCGTGTCGTCCACCTTCACGATCTTGTCGCCGGCCAGCAGCCCCACCTTCTCGGAAGGGCCGTTAATGATGACCTCGATGACATTGATGGTGTCTTTGATCAGCTGAAAGGTGACGCCAATGCCGTCAAACGAGCCCTGCAGGGGTTCGGTCATCGCCTGCACATCCTTTTTCTGAATGTAGGCGGTGTGCGGGTCAAGTTCCTTCAGCATCGCCGAGATGGCCTTGTCCACCATCGGGTCGAAATCGACCGTGTCCACATACATCTGGTTGATGGAGTTGATAATCTGGTCCATCTTGGTGCGGCAGGTCTGGTAGTTCTTGTTCTGCGCCCAAAGATTGGACACCGACAACAAACTCATAGTCAGAATAATAAAAGCAACTTTTTTCATTATATCTCGATTCTTTTAAAGGGGTGCAAAGATACAAAAAAATGTTGGTGGTGACTATACAACACTTACCCCATCATCCCAGCACCGGAAACCTCTTTCGCAAACTTTTCAGGGTGTTCAGCGGCAGGGTGGCGGTGACAATCTGCTCCCTTTCAAACGCGGCGGAAGCCATCATATTGCCTTCGGGGTCGAAGACGGCGGTGCCGCCGCGATGCGCGAAACCGTTGCCGTCGGTGCCAATGCGGTTGACCACAGCGACGTAGGCCTGGTTCTCGATGGCACGGGCCGCGGCCAACCTCAGCAACACCTCCTCACGCGGGGCGGGGAAATTGGCCGTATAGAGCAGACAATCATACTCGGGAACTCCCTCCACACAATGGTTGCGGCTCCATTCGGGGAAGCGCACGTCGAAGCAAATCAGCGGCAGAAAACGGTAACCGAATGTCTCCACGATGGTACGTTGTGTGCCGGGCGTGCACTGCATCCGCTCCTCGCCAAAGAAGAGGTGGCACTTGTCGTAAGTGGCGCACGGGCCCTCCGCCGTCACCCAGTGGAGCCGGTTGTAAAGGTTACCCCGTTCGCGGACGGGCACTGTGCCTACCGTTTCGCAACCGTATTGGCGGGCCACACGCTGCAAAAAGGCAAGCGACTGGCCGCCGTCGGCATCCGCATACGCCCCAAGGTCGGGCCCGAAACCGCAGGCGAACATCTCAGGGAACACCAGCAATTGCACGGGGCCCGTCAGCTGCCGCAGCATTTCTTCATAATGAGCCAGATTTTCCGCCACAGCCCTGGGCCTGATGTCCGATTGTACCAATCCTATGGTGACCATTTTTCCGTGTTTTTTGTTGATGCAATACAAAAAAACCCCGAAGGATTTCGGGGTTCGGTGTGGTGCTGACGGGAATTGAACCAGTGACACACGGATTTTCAGTCCGTTGCTCTACCAACTGAGCTACAGCACCGTCTCAGTTTTGAGGCTGCAAAAATACACTTTTTTTCTTTACCTCAGCAAGGCGATTGTATTTTTTCTTAATTTATTGATTTTAAACTAAATAATTACATCTTGAACACCTTAAATGTCTTGTTTCCCCCATTGCGGAGGCGCACTTTTCCGATATAAATACCATTAGGGAGGTCATTTACGGCAATGCGCATCAGATAATCGCCGGCATTGTGATGGCTTCGCACCAGCTTTCCGGAAGCGTCGTAAAGTTCCACCGTCACAATCTGCAGATCCCCGTTGGCAATCTGGAGCACATCGCTGCAGGGATTGGGGAACACGGAGAGGGAGATGTCAGTCGGCTCGGGGATGCCCACGTGCTGGGTGTAGGCCGCGTAGAAGTCAGGGATACCATAGCCGAGCGAGTCGTTGGGATTATCATAACAGGAGCCGTTCTCGCGTATGTACTGCATCACCTGGAGGGAAGATGCCTCGGGCAAGGCCTGCCACAGACAGGCGCACAGTCCAGCGGCCACAGGACCGGCCAGGCTGGTGCCGTCGGCCACGTAAAGCCAGTCGCCAGGATAGACGCAGGCGGTGCTCACGCCCACGGAAGTGATGTCGGGTTTCACGCGCCCGTCGTAGGAAGGTCCGCGCGAAGAGAAACGGGCCACCTGGCCGAAGATGTCCGCCGCCCCGACCGTCAGCACGTCATAGGCATCGCCGGGATGCCCGATATAATGCCATTCGTTGGCCCCGTCATTGCCAGCGCTGATGCAGACAATCACCCCCTTCCGCGCCAACAAGGTCGCCGCAAGTGAGGCGATACTGCTCACACCGTCCATAGCGGCATAGGTGTTGACCTGCTGTTGGAAATCCGGAAAGGTGGTATATCCCAACGAGGAGTTGATGACATCCGCTCCGATGCTGTCGGCAATGACCGCCGCCTGAGCCCAGAAGTCCTCCTCAATAAGTTGTTCAGACCCAGGCTCCTCCGAGCGGATGAAGAAATAACTGGCCTGAGGAGCGGTGCCCACCAGTTCGCTCTCCCGCAGGCACGACATTGTGGAGGCGCAAATGGTACCGTGATAATGCCCTTCAAAGACATTGTTGCGGAACGGAATCAGGTCGCGGGTGCCCAACAGTTGCCCGCCGGCGTTGAGGTTCTGGAAGAAGGAGTCTGTGTCAACACCCTGCCAACCGGCGTCGAACATCGCGATGAGCATTCCCTCGCCCCGGAATCCCTCATTATGAAGCAGCTGTCCATTATGGATAGCGATCTGGGCCGCACCCGTACCGTAATCGTAAGGCACCACACTGTCGCGGAAAGTGTTGGTTACCATCGGGCTATACTCCGGTTCCGGAGCGGCAGGCAGCGGCGCCAGCGAGTCGAGGTCGTAGTTGGCCACGGGCAGAATGTCCGTCACAAAGGGCAGGGCCGACAGCTGCGACAGCTTGGTGCTGTCAGGGCAATAAACCGTCAACGTGTTGAGCCACTTGCAGCTGCACAGCACGCGGATGCGGGAGTCCACCCCCTGCACCTGCTGCACATACTGCGGGTTGACGGGAAAGTCCTCTTCCGTGATGGGGATATTGAAACGGGCGCGCTTGGCCAGCGCACGTTCCGAAAGATAAGCGGAGGGGTTGCTAATGGTGTACGGCGAGTTGTTCTTGTCACTCAGCGTGAGACGATAACAAGTGGCCGGCGTCTGGGCCGTCAAGGGCGCCGCAAAGCAAAAAAGCGCCAGCAGCAACAGAAGAGTTTTAAAATAATTATTCATATTTTCCGTTAGGGTAAACGTCATTAATAACGGCGGCAAAGATACCTTTTTTTTCGTATTTTTGCCGCTCCAATCAAAATCGGGTACGACGATGAAAGCGAGAACCATCTTATTGTCCATCATTCTAATACTTCTGGTGGCCACCTCCTGTTCCAGAAGAATCAACGGGGCCACGCCCCACCGGCGCGACCGCAACTGCGGATGCGAGAACCTCTCCGCTCCCGGCACCCCCACTGAAACCATCTGTACGCTCCCCGAGCAAACCGAAGACTCCCGGCTATGAAACGGCTGTTTGCTCTGGGACTGGCACTCTGCCTGCTGCTCGCCGCCTGCCATCAGCGGGGCAACAACCTCGTGATTGAGGGCGACTTCACTCACGGGGGCAACACGCTTGTGCGCCTCTCGTGGGCAAGTCCTGACGGAACGGTAGTGCTGGACTCTGTCAAGATGAAAAACGGCCATTTCTCCTTCACCCTTCGGGCCACTGACGACGAGAGCCGCTCGCGCAACGCCACCCCGATGCTCTACAGGTTGGACCTTGGCCACAACAATGCCATCACCACCATCGCGCAGGGCGGACAGCACCTCCGCTTCACCGCCGACGCCACCAACCTGGTGCGCACCTACCGCGTGAGCGGCGGCGAAGAGGCCCTCCTCTGCTGCCAACTCGACAGCGCCCTCTCTGTGCTGGCCCAACAGGCCGAAGAGTGGTATCCCTATTATCAGAAAAATATAGAAAACGATTCTATCCGCGCCAGCATCGAAGCCCGCTATATGGAACTGGTCAATGCCCATACGGCATATCTGGTGGATTTCATCCAACATCATCCGCAGAATATGGCTTCCTATATGGCTTTCTACCAGCAATATAACCGCAGGGTTTTTCTCGACAGGGAAAAATATGACGATCTGTTACGGACTCTCACCCAAACTTTGAAACAACAATACCCCGACAGTCCCTACATCCTTATGATGGAAAGACGAATGGAGAGAATGGACTTGCAAAAACAATTACAATTATGATACTGATCAATATTGGAGACGAACTCCTCATCGGCCAGGTGGTGAACACCAACGCCGCTTTTGTAGGCCAGCAACTTACTGCCGCCGGCTTTCCCCTCACTGAAGTCATCACCATCGGCGACGCCGGCGACGCTATCCGCGAGGCGCTTGAAAACGCCTTCCGCAAGAGCGACACCGTGCTGATGACCGGCGGGCTGGGACCCACCAAGGATGACATTACCAAGAAGGTGGTGTGCGACCTGTTTCACCGCGAGTTGGTGATGGACGAGAGTGTGTTGCAGCACGTCACCGACATCTTCGCCGCCCGCGGGATGGCCCTCACGGAGACCAACCGCGAGCAGGCCCTCGTGCCCGAAGGGTGCACGGTGCTCCCCAATGCGTTGGGCACGGCGCCCGGAATCTGGCTCGAGGAGGAGGGCAAGGTGCTCATTATGCTGCCGGGCGTGCCGTTCGAGATGGAGCGCCTCGTCAAGGAGGAGGTGCTGCCCCGCCTACAGGCCCGCGACACCCGTCACCACGCGATGCTTTACCGCGTGCTCCAATGCACCAACATCACCGAGAGCGGCCTCTCCGACCTGCTCGAGCCCTTCGAGCAACAGCTGCCACCCGAGTTGAAACTCGCCTACCTGCCCGTGCCCGGCATCATCCGCCTGCGCCTCACCGGCGAAAGCGACGACAAAGAGGCCTTGACCAAACTTCTGGACAACCAGTTCGCAAAACTCAAGGAGGCCGCGGGCACCTATGCCTTTACCGACGAGGACCTGAAAATGGAAGAGGTAGTGGGCAAACTCCTCACCAAACTCCGCCGCAAGGTGGCCACCGCCGAGAGCTGCACCGGCGGGCGCATCGCCAACCTCATCACCTCCGTGCCCGGCAGCTCGCGCTACTTCGAGGGAGCAATGGTCTCCTACAGCAACGAAGTGAAACGCGACCTGCTCAACGTGCGCGAGGACAACCTCAAGCGCCGCGGCGCTGTCAGCGAAGAGGTGGTCAGCGATATGGCCCTCAATGCAATGGGGCTCTTCGACGTGGACTATGCCGTGGCCACTTCCGGCATCGCCGGTCCCGACGGCGGCACCGAGCAGAAGCCCGTGGGCACGGTCTGGATTGCCGTGGCCTCCCCTACCCGTCTGGCCACCAATGTGTTCCACTTCGGCAGCCGCACCGGACGCGCCCAGATCGTGGAGCGCGCCGCCCACGCCGCCCTCAATATGCTGCGCATCGAGATTGAAAAAGACCTACGCTAACCCTCCCCTATGGACCAGCACAACCCCCTCGTCGTACTCTTCCGCCAATATCTGGTCTATGAAAAAGGCCTTCTCCCAAAAAGCGTGGAGGCCTATCTGCACGACGTGACCCTGCTGGCCGACTTCCTTGGCGACAAGCCTCTGGACCAAGCGCAGTTGGAGGACCTGCAGGCTTTCCTGAAGCATCTCTACGAACAGGGGATGGCCACGCGTTCCCAAGCCCGCATCATCTCCGGGCTCAAATCGTTCTACGGCTTTTTGCTTTACGACAACCGGCTCAAAGAGGACCCCACCGAGCTGTTGGACGCCCCCAAAATAGGATTGCACCTCCCCGACGTGCTCACCCTGCCTGAGGTGGAAGCCATCCTCGACAGCATCGACCTGAGCACCCCCGAGGGGCACCGCAACCGCGCCATGGCAGAGGTTCTCTACGGCTGCGGCCTTCGCGTCAGCGAGCTGGTGACACTGCGCCTCTCCAATCTATTCTTCAATGAAGGATTCCTGAAAATTGTGGGCAAGGGCAACAAGGAGCGCTTCGTGCCCATCGGCACAATGGCACAGAAAATGGTGAACCTGTACGTCGATGGGAAACGCAAAGAGGTGAAAATCAAAAAAGGCGAGGAGGACTATGTGTTCCTGAACCGGCGGGGCAGCCATCTCACCCGCGAGATGGTCTTTATGCTGGTCAAGCAGTGGGCCAAAGATGCCGGCATTGAGAAGCACATCAGCCCACACACCTTCCGCCACTCCTTCGCCACACACTTGGTGGAGGGCGGCGCCGACCTGCGCGCCGTGCAGCAGATGCTCGGCCACGAGAGCATCACCACCACCGAAATCTACACCCACCTCGACAAGGATTACATCCGCAGCAACATCTCCCAGTTCCACCCGAGGGAATTAAGAATGAAGAATTGAGAATGGAGAATTAAGAATTGGGGATGAGAGATTAACCCTTTCTCAGCACTTTCAATATCAGTCGGTTGATTTCAGGAGAGATTTTCCAATAATAGATAGCGATGACTCCTATGAGCACCAGGATACCGGTTTTGACAACACCGTCCAGAATTGCCGAAAAAACCTCTTTCACAGGCAAGGAGGCAAAGTATGGTGTCACCGTGCGCACCCATAGCAGGTTCAACCCGAACAACACCAGCACCACCACCAGGGATTTCAGTTGCGCCCAAGTGAAGATGGAGATGTGGAGTTTCCATTTCACCAATGCCAACAAGCATATGAAATATATAAGGTTGGAACCGAAATTGGCAAAGGCAGAACCATTCATCCCATATATGGGTATCAACCATAAATTCATAAGAATGGCCAATGTTGTCAACAAAACCGTGAGCGGCAGCGACATATAGTAATATTTCGAGTAGGCCAACGGGCTGGTTCCCGGACTGAGAACGGAACTGGAGAGACGGGCCAGGCCCAGGATAAAGATGACGCTCTTGCCCGCCACGTAGTCATCCCCGTTCTTCAACACCATAAACAAAAGATCCACATTTATCCATATCATAAAGAAGATAAAAAGACTGGATATGAACAGATGTAGTGACACATTCTTGCACAAGTCCTCGGCCCTCTTCCAGTCTTCGTTTTTGACCGCCTCGGAAATTTTAGGGTTTGCGATGGCGTTAAGCGAGCGGTTGGGAATCTCAACAACGTTGGCGACATAAGTGGCTATGGCATAGACACCCGTGAAACACAACCCCATTTTTGCGCTGACAAGAAACGAGCTGAGCAGCGGTGTGACCGTACCGGCAATGGCGGCCAGCACCAAAAAGAGTGTGTAAAAAAGGAAATCGCGGGCCAAGGGCTTGGTAATGAACTTCAGGTCTGGCTTCAGCGAAATCTTTTGCAGGGTAAACAGATAGACGATATCGATAAGTGCGGCCGTGAAATAGGTGATGCAGAAACCGACCACCAGACCGTCCAGGTCGATGTAATGATAGCCAAAGAGCAGATAGACGATAAGCAATCCCAGACGCACGCCCACCTCCCTGACAAATTTGGGCACCACAATGCGCATCAGCACATTGGCGTTGGCCTCAAACACCGACTGGTAGAGCATAAACAGCCCCAAGGGTATCACAAAGCGGAAGTAGTTGACAAACAGCGGCGATTTTTTTGAATAAAGGTCAACAATCGGCTGCTTCAACAACAAAAACACCAGCAAAAACACCAAAAAACCCACTATGGGCACCACCAACGTCCAAAAGAAAAAGCCGTGGTATTTCCCCTCTTCATCTTTGAAGTAAGGAAAAAAACGGAGAATGGATGAACTTGTCCCAATCTGGGCGAAACTGGAGAAGAGGATGGCGGCATCAATCAGCACACGCGTCAAGCCCACCTCTTCTGTGTTCAGGTAACTGGTAAGCACAAAAAAGGTGGTGACAAAACCAATGGCGACTCCCAAGTAGTTCACCAGCGTGCCTTTGATACTCTGCCGTATGATGACTCCCATAGTAGTTAATCAGCGCGCAAAAATACAAAATTAGTAGCAGGCTTTGAGCACTTCCAAAATATCGGCAGCCTCCATCTGACGATAGCCGCCGCCAGGGATGGTGGATTCGGCAATCAAGGGCAGCATCTCCTCGGTGGCGCCAACTTCACGCAAAGTAGCCGGGATGCCCAACTCGCGGAAGAAACTCTCCAAACGGCGAATACCCTCCAGGGCAATCTCCTCATCGGTCATTCCCTTGCCATCCACTTTCCACACATTCTGCGCGTAACGCACGAACTTGGGCAATCCGTAAGTGTAAATATAACGATAGTAAGCAGGCGAGATGATGGCCAGGCCGACACCGTGCGGACAGTCGGTGTAGGCACCCAACTGATGCTCAATCATATGCACCTCCCAGTCCTGCTCCTTCGAGAGAGCCAGTATCTTGTTCAGTCCCATCGTGGCGCACCACATAATGTTGCTTCGCGCCTCATAGTCCTCGGGATTGATGAGGGCCTTGCGGGAGGCGTTGATCAAGGAGAGCATCACGCCTTCGAGCAGATAATCGCTGGTGCAGTCGTCCTCACCGCCAAAGTATTGCTCCATCAGATGAGAGAATACATCAGCTATACCACTGACCATCTGTATTTTGGGAACAGTGTAGGTGTATTCGGGATTGAGGATGGAAAAACGCGGCGACATCATCTCCAGATCATATACACGACCCAATTTGAGCTTCTGCTCCTCGTTGGTGATCACCGAGCCGCTGTTCATCTCGGAAGCGGTGCCGGCCATCGTGAGCACGGAGGCCACGGGCACCACCTTGTTGGTGACCGGCTCCTGGTTCACATAATAGCGTTCCCACGGATCGCCTTCGCAATAGGCGGCAGCGGAAATGCCCTTGGAGCAGTCAATTACGCTGCCCCCGCCCACGGCGAGGATGAGGTCCACGTTGTTCTCGCGCACTAACCGCGCGCCCTCCAACAACTGTGTGTAGCGCGGGTTGGAGTTGATGCCCGACAGTTCCACCACGTTCTTGCCAGCGGCATTCAGCATCGCCATAATGCGGTCGTAGAGACCGTTTTTCTTGATAGAACTCTTGCCATATACCAACAATATGTTTTTACCATAATTATTCAGTTCGGCAGGAAGGTTTTCCAAAGCTTTTTTTCCAAAATAGATTTTTGTAGGATGACAAAAAGTGAAATCGTGAATCATTGAATTAATATTTTATGATTAATTATTACAATTAAAAGCCAATAGCTAATGGCCAATAACCAATTACCACATTCCGTCGAAGACGGTCCAGATATGGTCGCCGAGTTTCCAGGCCTGGTCCACGGCGCGGTTGCCGCACTGGTTGGAGTAGTCAGTGAGGGTTTTGATGGCACCCGCACGGTCGCCGGACCGCAGCTGGCGCAGAGCCTCCTGTTCAATCTGGGCGCTGCCCTCGCGGAATTCTTTCTCCAAGGGCTGCCACACATTATCAATGACGATGTGCATATCGCCCCAGCGCTGGGCGGCGATGGTGCCCAAGCGGTTAAAGGCCCACCAGGCAGCCTTCTGGCTGAAGCCGGTCTCGCGCCCGTCGGTCTTGTAGGTAGCAGGCAGGTCGGTGATGTTGGCATAAAGCGGCACATAGATGGAGGAAGCCACATTGTCAAGTGCAAACCAACAGAGCGCGCCCACCTCGTCGGGCAGCTTGGAGCGGCACTGGATGATGGTGCCATACACGGTAAAGTGCACGGCAATGTTTCTTTCCCCTCTCTCGTCCCAACCGCCGTTGATCTTGAAGAGCTTCATCTCGTCGGCCTTCATAAAGGGATTGGCCATCGGTGAGATGACAGATTTGCCCTCTTTGTCGGCGACCGTCAGGGTTTTGCGCATATCGTAGGGGGTGCCTTCGTAGTAGTCGCGGAAAATGCTCATCATCTTCTCCACGGTCACCGCGGAGTCGGGTTTCACGGAGAAGGGGTAGTTCTCGGAGTTGGGATCGAGATGCAGCGAAGGGGCAAGCAGGTCGAAGACACGCCACTCGCGGCGGCGGCAGGCAATCATCGTGCGCGTGGAGGGCGCGTAGGCGTACGCGAACTGGAAGGTGGACTTGCCATCCCACCAGCCCATCTCCTGGGCGAGTGAATAGACATTGTCGGAGGCCATAAAGTAGTCCTTGTCCTTGAGGTTGATTTCGCGGATGGTGGAGGCATTGGCATTGACGGCCACGTGCTCGTCGGGCACGCGTTGCGCGGCCCACACGGCACCCACCTTGTCCTTGCCAGGACCGAGAATCTCGAGGTGCCACACCTCGTTTTTATCGGCGATGGTGAGGCATTCGCCGGCATCTATCCAGCCGTACTGCTTGAGCAGCTCGCCGGCGGTGCGGATGGCCTCGCGCGCGGTGGCGCAGCGCTGCAGCAGCAACATACAGAGGCGCTGACAGTCGATGAGGCCCTTGTCGCTTTTCAGCTCGGCGCGCCCCCCGAAGGTGGACTCGCCGATGGCCAACTGTTTCTCGTTCACGCAGGGGTAAGCCGTGTTAAAAAACTGATAGGTGTGCGCGGGCATATCAATCTCGCCCACAGGCACATCCTCGTAACGGGCCATTTTGCCCGGCTCGTTCTTGGCCCAAACCCGCTTGTAGAGGGTCTGCTTCTCGCCCTTCTGATGGTCGGCGGCAGGCTCCACCATAATGTTGGTGCGCGAGCGATGGCTATCGTCAGTGTGGGAGGTCATCACCGAGCCATCGGCAGAGGCTCGCTTGCCCACCGTAATGGAGGTGCACTCCATCCCCTCAGTAATGGGGTCAATGGGACATTGCGCCATTGCCGCACTCCAGAAAAAGAGAATTGTCGCTATAAAGAAAAAATGTTTTTTCATAAAAAATAACTTAGTTTCTTAATTTCTTAGTTTCTTAATTTCAATAACGTCTCTATTTCGCTCCCACGACCTTGTCCGCTGCTTTTTTCACGGCAGCGATGACCTGCGCCACCTGATCGTCAGTGAGATCGTAATAAACCGGCAGGCTGATTTCGCGACTGTAGTTGTCGTAGGCCACAGGGTAGTGGCTCATCTCGTAGCCTCTCTGCTTATAAGCCGTCAGCATTGGCAGGGGAATGTAATGGACATTCACGGCCACCTCCTGTTCGAAGATGGCTTGCATCACGGCATCGCGCTGCGCCTCGGTGGCGTGGGCCAGGCGCAGGAGAAAGAGGTGGTAGGAGGTAGTCTTGTCGGCCGTGGCATACTCGGGCACCTGGAAGCGTGAATCACCGGCGAAAGCGGCGGCATACTGCTCGAAGATGGCACGGCGGCGGGGCAGAATCTCGCGGTCATAACGCTCCAACTCCACCAGGCCCATCGCGGCAGCCACGTCGGTCATATTGCATTTATAGCCCGTATCAATCACATCATAGCGCCAATTGCCGATTTGGGTTTTGGCGAGGGCATCCTTCGACTGCCCGTGCAAAGAATAGGTACAGAGCAGTTTATAGATTTCCTCCGCATCGAACGGAGCAGGCAGATTCAGACAGATGGCGCCTCCCTCGGCGGTAGTGAGGTTCTTGACAGCGTGGAACGAGAAGACCGAAATGTCGGCCACGGCACCGGCTCGCTTGCCTTTGTACCAGGCGCCTATCGAGTGGGCGGCATCGGCCAGGATAAGCGGGCGCCCCAATTGGTGCTGCACCTCCCCATTGGGACGGAACTGCGCCCGCACGGAGGGTTGCTCCACAATGGCAAACAACTCGTCATAGTCGGCGGGATAGCCGCCAAGATCGACGGGGATGATAGCCTTCGTGCGCGGGGTGATGGCGGCCTGAACTTGCTCAAGATCAATGAGAAAGTCGGGGCGTGCATCCACCATCACGGGGGTGGCACCGCAATGGGCCACCACCTCGGCCGTGGCCGTGTAGGTGTAGGCGGGCACAATCACCTCGTCGCCCTCCCCCACCCCGAACCAGCGGAGCATCAGCTCCAGGCCCGCGGAGGCGGAGTTCACACACAACACGCGGCTTATGCCGCAATAGTCAGCCAGTTTCTGTTCAAGGGATTTGGTGCGCGGACCTGTCGTAATCCATCCGGAACGCAGCGCCGCCACCACTTCTTCCACTATCTTATCGTCAATATGAGGAGGGGAAAAGGGAATCATCGTCTTGTTTGAAAAAAATATTAAATGGGAAAAAACTTAATCCTGCCGCTGGAGCTTGCGGGCCTGCTTCTCCTGATGGTTTTTGGCCAATTCGGCAAAATTGAAGGCAAGGCTCACACTATTGGGCGCGGCACCGATGGCATACTGCTGGCGGGCAAAACCGAAGCGCACCCCCTTGATATTCAACATCAAGCCATAAGAGAATCCGGCCAGCGACCGGCGGGCCACCACCCGCATCTCCTGATGGACATTATGGTTGTAGGCCACCTGAATGGAGAAATATTTGGAGGGTTCCAACTCAAGGCCGAAGACAATATGACGGAAGAAATTGTCGAAAAACTGCTTTGCCTTGGAGGGATACACCAATTGGTTGGTGGTGGCGTCGTGAGAAAGGAAGGGATTCTCATTGCCATAATAGTTCATATTCCAGCGATAGAGGTGATGCAGGATGATATGGTAGCGGAACGGCACGTGGGCCAGGCGCTGCGAGAGGGCAAACTGCAGGTCAAAGGGAGTGTGCCCGTATTGTCCAGAGATGAAAGGCTTGAGCTCGCAGCCTATGTTCTTGGCCAAAAGTGTCATAGAGAGACGCTTGTCGTCGTTGAAGTAACTCCCGGCCACATCCACGGCAAAGCCGAAGGAGTTGTAGGCTTCATAGCCGCAAAAGACGAGTTTAAGGTCGGCACCGATGGAAAAATGGGGGTTCAGTTCGCGGCCCCACGCAAGGGTGAGCGCCAGGTCGTTGGCAGAAAAGGTGCCCGTTTCCACACCGGCCTCGTCCATACCGGTGAACTTGCCGTAGCCCACATAGCGCAGTTCGGCGGCGAAGGTGCCGGCCTTGGGAATAGCAAAAGCGTAGAGGGCGGAGGCGTAGTTGGTGCGCCCAAAATAGTTGGTGAAGTTCAGAGCCAGCGAGTTGCGGTGGCGCAAAGCGATGGAGGAGGGGTTGACGGCCAGCAGGGTCGGGTCGTCGTCGTGCACCGATATCAGCTCGTTGCCCAAGGCCGTGAGGCGGGAGGAGTAGCTGAAGTCGAGAAACGAGTATATGCTAAGCCCGCCGGTCTGCGCGGTAGAGGCAAACCAGCCCAACAACAGGAGCGCCACGATGACAAAACGTCTTGCTTTCATAATCTCCAAAAATGAGAGCGCAAAAATAATCAAAAAAACAACACCCTCCTAAAAAGAAAGGGCGGCTTGCGGGCCGCCCTTTGTCACGATTAGTAGTTTTCGCAATTGATTTCGAAATAGGCCTTCGGGTGGGCGCAGGTGGGGCAGATCTCGGGGGCCTTGGGGCCAACGATGATGTGACCGCAGTTGCGGCATTCCCACACCTTGACTTCCGATTTCTCGAACACGGCAGCGGTCTCCACGTTCTTCAGCAGGGCGCGGTAGCGCTCCTCGTGGTGCTTCTCGATGGCGGCCACCATCCGGAACTTGCGGGCCAGGTCTTTGAATCCCTCCTCTTCGGCAGTCTTGGCAAAGCCCTCGTACATATCAGTCCATTCGTAGTTCTCGCCATCGGCGGCGGCAAGGAGGTTCTCGGCGGTGTCGCCGATGCCGTTCAGCTCCTTGAACCACATCTTGGCGTGCTCTTTCTCGTTGTCGGCCGTCTTCAGGAACAGGGCGGCAATCTGCTCAAAGCCCTCTTTCTTGGCCTTGGAAGCGAAATAGGTGTATTTGTTTCTGGCCTGGGATTCACCGGCAAAAGCGGCCTCCAGGTTCTTTTCGGTTTGTGTACCAGCGTACTTGTTTTCTTTCATTGTTATTGGGATTTTAGGGGGTTTGCGATTTACGATCTTCGATTTGGAACTTGCAATTTACGATTGATGGGGTTTCG